>ERZ827168.59-NODE-59-length-174552-cov-23.487097_pt1 | contig 174552 bp, 166 predicted proteins | sample MGYA00519868_ERZ827168 | MGnify/ENA primary metagenome ERZ827168 (study PRJEB31778, sample SAMEA3449271) | human gut metagenome | biome: human gut; feature: human-associated habitat; material: faeces | place: United Kingdom | collected 2010/2012 ... | reverse complement strand
CCGTATCTTTGGCTGCGCCTTAGATACTCCCGCTCGGCAAAATCAAAAAATATTTTGTTTTTGCGCTCTTATTTCCCGTATCTTTGGCTGCGCCTTAGATACTCCCGCTCGGCAAAATCAAAAAATATTTTGTTTTTGCGCTCTTATTTCCCGTATCTTTGGCTGCGCCTTAGATACTCCCGCTCGGCAAAATCAAAATAAATTTTGTTTTTGCGCTCGCTTATTCGTATCTTTGCACCACGGCTCCGTAGTTCAATGGATAGAATTTAAGATTCCGGTTCTTACGATATGGGTTCGAATCCCGTCGGAGTCACGATGCACGGCAACGGATATATTGTAAATCAGCGAAGTACAATATATCCGTTGATTTTTTATGTCTGCAATATGTCGGCGGCAACATACTTTTCGTTCCGCCGGGACACATACAGCGTACTTATTTAGCAAATATAGTGTTTTTTTTGTCGTACACGCAGGATATTATTCCTATTTTTTAGAAAAAATCACTATTTTTGCGTTATATAATACAATTATAAATGGTCGCAGGAAGAAACATACGGAATTTGGAGAGCGACAGCGAATTCGAAAACAGAATACGTCCGCAGGAGTTGGACACATTCTCCGGACAGGACAAGATAGTCGATAATCTGCGCGTATTCATCAAGGCGGCTCTGATGCGCGGCGATTCGCTGGACCACGTTCTGCTGCACGGACCTCCGGGATTAGGCAAAACGACGCTCGCCAACATCATCGCCAATGAGATGGGGGCGCAGATGAAGGTTACGTCGGGTCCCGTACTCGATAAGCCCGGGGATTTGGCGGGACTGCTCACCAATCTGTCCGCAGGCGACGTACTGTTCATAGACGAGATACACCGTTTGAGTCCGATTGTGGAGGAGTATCTCTACTCCGCAATGGAGGACTTCAAGATAGACATAGTACTCGACAAGGGTCCGTCTGCCCGTTCGATACAGATAGAACTCGCCCCGTTCACGCTCGTCGGAGCGACGACCCGCAGCGGATTGCTGACATCGCCGCTGCGCGCACGATTCGGCATACAGTGTCATCTGGAATACTACGACACCAAGGTTCTCAACCGCATAGTAAAGCGTTCGGCTTCGATACTCGGAATATCGATAGACGACGATGCAGCCACGGAGGTCGCCCTGCGCTCGCGAGGCACGCCGCGAATAGCGAACGCTCTGTTGCGCCGCGTAAGGGATTTCGCGATGGTAAAGGGCGAGGGACATATAGACCTCGATATCACGAGAATCGCGCTCGAAGCACTCAACATCGACTCGCGGGGACTGGACCAGATGGACAACAAGATACTTTCGACGATAATCGTCAAGTTCAACGGCGGTCCGGTCGGCTTGAACACCATCGCCACGGCTGTCGGCGAAGAGGCGGGAACCATAGAGGAGGTCTACGAGCCGTTCCTGATAAAGGAGGGATTCCTCAAACGCACTCCACGAGGTCGCGAAGCCACCGAACTGTCATACAAGCATCTCGGGCTTACCCCACCGACGATAGAAGACACGCTGTTTTAACAGAAAATATGTCAGAAGGCTAACGTCTTTAAGGACTTTAATGTCGTTATGGTCTTTGTGCGGCGAGCCGTCTTTCGATTTCCGCGACGGTCAATCCGCGGAAATCGCGGACAACGAAATCGGCACCCGCATCGAGAAGCGCCTGTCCGGATATGGTCGTCGTTATACCGACCGTGCGGCATCCCGCGGCTCGTCCGGCTTCGATACCCGACACCGCATCTTCGAACACCACGCAGTCGGAAGGGTCGAGATTGAGTTTGGCGCACGACTTCAAGAAAATCTCCGGGTCGGGCTTGCAGCGCGTTACATCGTCGGCGCACACGTAAGCATCCATACGGCTGAACAAATCTCCCTCGCGCATTATGAACTCCACGTTCACGCGTGGTCCTGCCGAACCGACGGCGCATCTGACGCCGCAACGCTTCGCGTCGGCGAGCAGTTCGTCGAGACCCGCGGTAAGTTTCACATTGCCGGCATAGAGTTCCCGATAAATAGCCTCCTTTTCGTCGGACAGGAAATCCAGTCCGAGACGTTCGACAACCTCCGCCGGAATGGTTTCGGGCATGATGTCGCGGTTATGCCAGCCGTAATAGCGCGACGTTATCGGACGCAACAGTTCGTATCCGTGGCGTTCAGCCTGCTTGTCGAATGCAAGAAAATGGAACGCCATGTTCTCCACCAGCGTTCCATCCATATCGAAAATAAATCCCTTCATATTATCCAATGTTATAAAAACAGCGCTTCGACCTCACCGAACGTAAGCGTGTAATCGCGCACGTCGCCGATTGCCGCCGGCACTATCAGGTGCAGTGAATCGCCGTCGCGTTTCTTATCCTTCTTTATCGCTTTGAGCAGTTTTCGCATATCGGCAGGCAGTGCGGTATCGAAACCGAAGCGGTCGAGAACCGACACGACGCGTCCGGCGTCGCCCTTGCCGAGGATGCCCATCCGTTCGGCGACCGATGCCATATATCCCAACCCTATCGCGACGGCTTCGCCGTGATTTATTCCGCGCACCGTTTTCTCTATCGCATGCGCAATCGTATGCCCGAGATTGAGTTTGCGCCGCACGCCGCCTTCGCGCTCATCGGCAGCGACTATCGCAGCCTTCGCCCTAATCGCCGATTCGACCACGCCGCGCAACAACTCCTCGTCCTTGCGCAGTCGGTCGAACTCCGTATTTTCGAGCAGGCGGAACAGCGGTTCGTCGCCTATTATCGCTGCCTTGATTATCTCGGCAAGCCCCGCGCGGAACTCCCTGTCGGGGAGGGTGGCAAGCATCGAGGTGTCGCATACGACGAACTGCGGCTGATTGAACGTGCCGGCGATATTCTTATATCCGCCCACATTCACTCCGTTCTTGCCGCCGACGCTCGCATCGACCTGCCCGAGCAGAGTCGTCGAAACGAATCCGAAATCGACTCCGCGCATATATGTCGAAGCGACGAATCCCGCGACATCGGTAACGATTCCGCCGCCGACACCGAGAATAAAACAGGTGCGGTCGGCGTTCATGTCCATCAGCGCACGGAACACCTTTTCGACAGTTACGAGAGTTTTGGACTGTTCGCCTATTCCTATAAGTATATGTTCATATGACGAAACCAACCGATGATGACACCGGTCGATATTGCTGTCGGATATGACTATGACCCTGCGCGCAGGGAGCAGTTCCGGCAACAACTCTTCGGCGCGACCCACGAAAACATCGCTCCTGCGCGTAATATGTATGGTTCGGTTCATCTGAACTGACGGTTGAATAGTTGAACAAAAATAGTACATTTTTGATTTATAATTGTTACCTTTGCGCAATAATTTATACATCCGTATGCAAAAATTACGCAACATTGCGATCATTGCCCACGTTGACCACGGAAAAACGACGCTCGTAGACAAAATGATCTTGGCGGGAAATCTGCTCCGCGACAACTCCACCCGAAACGGCGACCTGATACTCGACAACAACGACCTCGAACGCGAACGGGGCATCACGATTCTGTCGAAAAACGTATCGGTAATATACAAGGATTACAAAATCAACATCATAGACACCCCGGGACACGCCGACTTCGGCGGCGAGGTCGAACGGGTGCTGAACATGTGCGACGGCGTGCTGCTGCTCGTGGACGCATTCGAGGGTACGATGCCGCAGACACGCTTCGTGCTGCAAAAGGCTCTTTCGCTCGGCAAAAAACCGATAGTAGTCATAAACAAGGTGGACAAGCCGAACTGTCGTCCGGAGGTCGTGAACGAGCAGGTGTTCGACCTGATGTTCACGCTCAACGCCACCGAAGACCAACTCGACTACAAGACCATCTACGGTTCGGCGAAGCAGGGCTGGATGTCGCACAAGGCGAACGAAAAGACCGATTCCATCACTCCGCTGCTCGACGCCATAATCGACGAGATTCCGGAGCCTAAAACCGTCGAGGGAACGCCGCAGTTGCTCATAACGTCGCTCGAATACTCGCCGTACATCGGTCGTATCGCCGTAGGCAAGGTAACACGCGGAGAACTCCGTGCGGGAGAGAACGTAACGCTCGCCAAACGCGACGGAAAAACGATGATAAAGACCAAAATCAAGGACCTTATGGTATTCGACGGTCTGGGCAAGGCGAAAGTCGATACCGTAAAGTGCGGCGAGATATGCGCACTGGTCGGCATCGACGGATTCGAAATCGGCGACACGATATGCGATTTCGAGAATCCCGAGCCGCTTCCGCCGATTAAAATCGACGAGCCGACGATGTCGATGCTCTTCACAATCAACAACTCGCCGTTCTTCGGCAAGGACGGAAAGTTCGTTACGTCGCGCCATATCAAGGAGCGTCTCGACCGCGAATTGGAGAAGAACCTCGCGCTTCGCGTCGAAGCGGGAGCGAATGCCGATTCGTTTATTGTCTACGGTCGAGGAGTGCTTCACTTGTCGGTATTGATTGAAACCATGCGTCGCGAGGGCTACGAATTGCAGGTCGGACAGCCGAAAGTAATCATCAAGGAGATAGACGGTCGCAAGTGCGAGCCAATCGAGGAGATGACGGTTGATTGTCCGGACGAAGCCGCAGGCACGGTAATCGAACTCACGACGAAGCGCAAGGGCGTGCTTACCAATATGGAGTCGGGCAACGGTCGCACGCGGCTGGAATTCGACATTCCGTCGCGCGGCATCATCGGTCTGCGTTCGAACATGCTGACGGCGACTGCCGGCGAAGCGATAATGTCGCACCGGCTGAAAGGTTTCGAACCTTACGTAGGAGAAATCGAGATGCGCACCAACGGTTCGATAATCGCATCGGAGACGGGTACGGCATACGCCTACTCCATCGACAAGTTGCAGGACCGCGGACGCTTCTTCATCGCACCGATGGAGGAGGTCTACATGGGACAGGTAATCGGCGAGCATACGCGCAGCAACGACATCACGGTAAACGTAACGAAAGCGAAGCAACTCACCAACATGCGTGCGTCGGGTTCGGACGACAAGGCTGTAATCGTTCCGCCAAAGGTGTTCTCGCTCGAAGAGGCTCTCGAATACATCAAGGAGGACGAATACGTGGAGGTTACGCCGAAAGCGATGCGTCTGCGCAAAATACTCCTCAACGAGGTAGACCGCAAACGCGCCGCGAAATAGCGGACGGCACGGATTAGCGACCTTAAAGACTTTAAGGTCGTTTAACAGGAAGCCATATTCCGTGCGGCACGGGCGTTGCAGGCTATCGTCGTAAGAGAAACGAATGAAAACAAAAACCAAAACCGATATGGACAAGAAAATAGGAATAGCCAGCGATCATGCAGGCTACGAAATGAAAGAGTTGCTTACGGGCTATCTCGCATCGAAGGGATACGAGGTGTTCGATTTCGGCTGCAACTCGGAGGAGAGTTGCGACTATGCCGACTATGCGCATCCGCTTGCCGAAGCAATCGAAGCCGGCGAATTCGAACGCGGAATAGGCATCTGCGGTTCGGGCGAGGGAATGGCGATAACGCTCAACAAGCATCAGAAGATTCGCGCGAGCCTCTGCTGGATACCCGAAATAGCGCACATAACGCGCCGGCACAACGATTCGAACGTATTGGTATTGCCTGCACGGTTCATCGACAACGAAACGGCAATAGCGATTCTCGACGAATGGCTGACGACCGAATTCGAGCGCGGCGGACGCCACGAACGCCGTATAGCGAAGATTGCAGTGAAATAAATCGGCAGTCGGCACATAAAAAAGTCCCTTGTTTAGGGACTTTTTTATTTATAAATGGTTACCTTTGTATATAATGAACCTGTAAACTACACAACCTGACAGATTATGAAAATATCGAAATCCCTTTTGGGCATGTCGCTGGCGGCACCGCTCGCAGCCTGCAACAATACCGCAAAGCAGCCCAACATCATCTTTTTTCTCGTAGACGATTACGGTTGGGCTGACAGTTCGGTCGCATACGGCGACCGCGTGTACCCTGAGAACCTGCGATTCGACACGCCGAACATGAAACGGCTGTCGGAGATGGGCGTAATCATGACAAGCGCATACGCATGTCCCGTATCGACGCCGACACGCACCTGCATGATGACGGGAATGCACGCCGTACACGAACACATCACGAGTTTCACCGCACCGCTGCCCGACATCCCGACCGACGGAGCAGGCGGAGGAAAACTCGCCACGATTTACGACAACGAAGATGACCCGTTCATCCGCGGAGAGTGGAACTGGAACGGCATAAGTCCGGTGGAAGGCGTAAGGCAGACGCAATATGCGACGCCTATGGTACAGTTGCTTCGCGACGCGGGCTATTACACAGTGCATGTAGGCAAGGCTCACTGGGCGGCATCGGGAACACCCGGTGCGACACCGTACAACATGGGATTTCTCGTCCAAATCGGAGGTACGTCGGTCGGGCATCCGCAATCGTACCAAAGCGAAGACCACTACGGCAACAAACCGGGCATGTGGACATACGCGGCGGTACAGAATCTGGTTCAGTACTACGATACCGGCACTCACCTGACGGATGCCATAACCAAAGAGGCTCTTCGTGCGGTCGAATACCCTATTTCCAAGGGACAGCCGTTCTATCTCTACATGTCGCACTTCGCCGTACACACGCCGATTCAACCGGATTCGCGTTACTATCAGAAATACCGCGACCGCGGAATGGATGAGGGACAGGCACGCTATGCGTCGATGGTCGAGGGCGTGGATGCAAGTCTCGGCGAGATTATGAAGTTCATCGAGGACAAGGGAATCGCCGACAATACCATAATAGTGTTCTATGCCGACAACGGCGGACACAGCGTCGATTACTCGAAAGGCGGAGAACCGCACACGCAGAGCCTGCCTCTGCGCGAGGGCAAAGGTTCGTGCTACGAGGGCGGAATCAGAGTGCCGATGATGTTCTATATTCCGGGCAAGACCGCAGCAGGAACGAGAATCAATACTCCTGTCGCCGCCGAGGACATCTTCCCGACAATTCTCGAAATGGCGGGTATCACCGACCCTAAGACGGTGCAGACCACCGACGGTCAGAGCCTCGTGCGTCTCGTTACCGACGGTTCGCAGTACGTTGCAAAGGCTGCTGCCGAAGGCAAGATAACGAATCAGATGGAAGCGACGCATTTCGTCGTTCCGGAATCGGTTTCGGGACTCGACCCGCTGCGTCCGATAGTGTCGCACTATCCTCACCAGTGGCGAGTGGAAGACCAGCCGGACATCGACTTCCTGAGCGCGATTCGCGAGGGCGACTGGAAACTCGTATACCGCATGCACGACTTCAAATTGGAGTTGTACAATCTGAAAGAGGATATCGGCGAGCATAACGACGTTGCGGCGGAACACAAGGACATAGTGGACAAACTCGCGAAAGACCTCGGCGACAAACTGCGCGGCTGGGATGCGACGATGCCAATCGTCCGCGCCACCGGCAAGCCGGTTCCGATGCCCGACGAATTGTAGCGGAACGGAAGTGAACGAAATGGCTGTCCGCAATTTGTCGGACAGCCATTTTTCATATCAAATCAATCGCCTTTACTTACAGTCGGAAACATGATTCGCGATTATTTGAAACTCAAAAATACATTCACGGGATAGTGGTCGGACGGCAGGCGGACGGTGCGCTTCTCTGCCTTTATCTCCTTCGGAGCGTCGTTCAAACGACTGTTTTCACCCGATTCCCTGCTCCAAAAATGGTAGGTCAGAACACCGTAACGGTCTACACGAGCATTGTCCGACACCCATATATGGTCGATGCGGCGGGTGGTGAAGTTCTGCGGCTTGAAACTGTTGAACGTTCCTGTCGGAGCGAAGCGGAACTCGGCGACCTCGTAGGAATCGTTCAGGAATCCGCAGTCGGCGAAGATGCTATATATTTCGTTGTCCTGCGCGACATTGAAATCGCCCGTAAGAACTACCGAAGCATTTTTGCCGCACATCTCGGCGATGCGAGCCACGACGAGTTTCGCGCTCTCGCGACGCGCGACGATGCCGATATGGTCCATGTGGAGATTGAAGAACCAGAATTTCCTGCGCGAAACCTTGTCCTTGAAATATCCCCAACTGCATACGCGCCTGCACTTGGCATCCCACCCTTTCGACACCTTATCAGGCGTCTCTGAGAGCCAGAAAGTGCCGCTGTCGAGCAGTGTGAAACGCTCTTTCTTATAGAAAACGGGACTGTATTCGCCGCCCTGCGCACCGTCGTCGCGACCGACACCGACGTAGTCGTAATCTTGCAGGCGGTAGAGCATGTCGGAGAGTTGCTCGTACTTGACCTCCTGCGCGCCGAAAATGTCGAAGTCGCTGAACCGTATCACGTCACACAGGCAATCGACGCGCTGCGACCAGCCGTTGCCCGACTTGTAGTCGGCATCCGTAAGCAGGCGCACGTTATAGGATGCCACGTTGAGCGACTGCGCGCACGCACAAACCGCTGCGGCAACGAATGCCGCGAGTGAAAGGAATCGTTTCATAGTTTTTCGGTATGGATAAAGATGTTTTCGTCTATAAAACAGTTCGTCATGTTGAGCACAGCGAAACATCTTTTTCCAGATTCTTCGCTTCGCTCAGAATGACGAGAAAAAACGGAATCAAAAATAAACGACGGTTCGTCGGCGAAGATTCCGAAAACGGCAGACCCCGAACCCGACATCGACGCATATTCGGCTCCGTTGGAGAGCAAAAAGGCTTTCAGCCGCCCGATAATCGGATGGGCGGCGAAGACATGCGGCTCGAAATCGTTCTTAACCGCGCCAGACCAATCCCCGACCGGTCGCGACAATGCGTCGGCAAGCCTGATTTCGGGCAGATGCGGACGGACACCCGCATACGCTTCGCGAGTCGAAACGCCTTCGGCGGGTTTCAGAATCACCAGATATTTTCCGTCGAGCGGCAACTCTATCGGCGTAAGGATTTCGCCGCGACCGCAGCACAACTGCGGCGTATTGCGGACGAAAAACGCCGTATCGCTGCCGAGCGTCGCCGCAGCATCGAGCAGTTCGACCTCCGAAAGCGACAGTCCGAAAAGTCCGTTCAGCGCAAGGATAACCGCCGTGGCATCGCTCGACCCGCCGCCAAGCCCCGCACCGAACGGGACATGTTTGTCGAGCGTAATCAACGCTCCGCCGATGCCGTACCGCGACTGCATCAGCCGGTAAGCCTTGACACAAAGGTTGTCCTCGTCAGGGCAATCGACCGCGATGCCGTTCTGAACGAATCGCAGAGTGTCGGACGGCACGATTTCGATTTCGTCGTAAAGCCCGCGGACGGGATACATGACGGTTTCGAGGTCGTGGAATCCGTCCTCACGGCGGCGAAGGACATCGAGACCGATATTTATCTTGCAGTTGGCGCGTACTTTCATGGCAATCAAAGCAATATTTTCCTCAACCGGTCGCAACTCGCCTTGGGGTCGTGGCGGTCGAACAGGAACGGCACAATGCCGAACTCCGCCGCCGCGTCGATATTGGCTTGGCGGTCGTCGATAAACATGGTGTTGCGCGGTTCGAGGTCGTAGCGCGACAGCAGAATTTCGTATATGCGGCGTTCGGGTTTCACGGTATGTTCCTCACACGAAATGACCTCACCGTCGAAAAATGCGTAAACGCTGCGTTCGCGAAGGTAGTCGATGAACTCGCGCGACATGTTGGACAGAACGTAAAGTTTGTAGCCGGCGTTTTTCAAATCCTCGATAAGATTGCGGGTCCAGATTATCTCTTCCTGCATTCCTATCGCCGTGCGCATGTGCCGCTCGGCGACCTCGCGCGGGCAGCCGTGATATTCGCACAAAGCGTCTTTCGCCTGCTCGACAGTCAGCGTGCCGCGGTCGTACTCCTCCCAGAACGCGGGCATCTGAGGCAGCGTAACGAACGAGAAGAAATCGACGAACTCCTTGGTACACTTTCGCGGGTCGCGGGCGAAAACCACTCCGCCCAAATCGAAAACGATGTTTTTCATACTCTTGAAATCTTGTGCGAAGATAACGTTTCGGGGCGGAAAATCCAAGAAAACCGGCAAAGTCTTACGGCTCAATCATCGTTTTCCGATGCACTGAGTTTTTTTAAAGTCATTAGGAACCTTAGGGTATTTAAGGTCGTTAAAGGTCTGAAAATAAGTGGGCAGATTATCCCGTGCAAAGATACATACAATATTTTATTGTATCGCCTGAAAATGACCCGAAATGCCTTACAATCAGTAAGCGGAATGCAGAAATAATATTCATCGTGAATATTTTCCGGTAAAAACCGCAAAATGCGGGTTTGCAGATAGTTCGTAGCGCGATAATTTAATGTCGGCGATATTGCCGAAACATTAAAATTATCAAAACTATGACACAAATCAAAGACATTGTCTGGCGGTATTCTGATTGCTCAGAAAATCCACGAAATCTATTACGAAAAGACCAATTCCGCACGGTGCGTAAGGAGAGCGCACGACCTTTTCGGAAAATATCTTTGTTCGGTAGATTACAACACATTTTGCAGGTATTTGAGGACGGAGGTACCGGATATGTACGTATTGCCGCCATGGGTCGTGGTCGGTCTGAACTGCACGGTGCTGGCGCATATAAAGCATCCCATACCGCTGACCGAAGATGAAGCAGAGGAGTTCTTGGAGGAGATTGCAGAGGCGTTGTAGATTTATCGCCGCCGATTATGGCGGCGATAAATTTTAAGAAGCGAGCAGAAAACATGGTGCAGAATACTGTTTCGGGCAAACCCCAATAACTCCGCATCCATTTTTCCGCCGAGAAAATTTCATTTGTGGATTCTTAATCGTAACTTTGTTGCATATATGGAAAATTTGATAGAAACTACCGAATCCAAGTACGACGTAATAGTCATAGGTGCCGGTGCTGCCGGAATGATGGCGGCAGGAACCGCCGCGAAGAACGGTTCGCGCGTTCTGCTGCTAGAAAAGATGGAGAAGCCCGCACGCAAAATACGAATCACGGGCAAGGGTCGATGCAATCTGACCAATGCCAAACCGGAGAGCGAGTTCGCAGAGAACGTGAGAACGAATGCCGAATTCCTGAAAATCGCATTCTCGGAGTTCTCTAACCGTGCGACGATGCGCTTTTTCGAGCGAATGGGCGTAAAACTCGTAACCGAACGCGGCGAACGCGTATTTCCCGAGAGCGGCAAGGCTGCCGACATCGCCAACGCGCTCGAATTCTACTGCCGCGACTACGAGGTCGAGATTCAGTGCAACACCCGCGTAACCGAGATAATAACCTTGGGAGACAAGGTTCTCGGCGTGAAATTCATCAACAAGCGCGGTTTCGAGCGCAAGGTCGAAGCACCGAACGTCATCATCGCCACGGGCGGTGTATCCTACCCCGCCACCGGTTCGACCGGCGACGGATATACGTTCGCCGATGCCGTCGGACACACGATAGAGGAGGTGCGACCGTCGCTGACGCCGCTCGTTACGTCGCATCCGCAGCACGAATACATCCGCAACATACTGTTGCGCAACGTAAACGTATCGTTGTTCGTGGACGGCGAGAAAGTCCGCGAGGAGTTCGGCGAAATCAGTTTCTCCGACCGCGGAATCGAGGGCGCGACGGCATTGCGGCTCAGTCGCGATGCGGTGGATGCACTGCTCGACGGACGCAAGGTCAAGGTGGAAATCGACATGAAACCCGCTCTCACGGAGCAGATGCTGCACGACCGCATACACCGCGAAATCGCCGAAATGAATCCCGACGAACTCTTCGCCGAACTCGTCCGCAGGCTCGTGCCGAAACCTCTCGTAGTGCCGATATGCAAGGAGTTGGACGTTCACTCGAAGATATACATAAGCAAGGTTACGGACAAGGAGTTCGAACGGCTGATTAAGGTGCTGAAAGGCTGGGTATTCCCGATTACCGACTATGCGCCGTTCGAATACGCCGTGGTTACCGCAGGCGGAGTGGCTTGCGACGAGGTGAACGAATACACGATGGAGTCGAAGAAGGTCAAGGGACTGTATTTCGCCGGCGAGGTACTCGATTTGGATGCCAATACCGGCGGTTACAATCTGCAAATAGCATTCTCGACGGGGCATCTGGCAGGATTACTGAAAAAATAATGAAAGTAAGCGGAAGAAATATCAAAAAGCGGCTCTACAAACTGTCGCTGCTGAAAGACGAGATTACGAGAGCCAAATACTATCGCGGCTACGGGATTCACTCGCCGTTCGTATACGGGCTTATCCGCAAGGTATTCATGTGCGGCAGACTCTACGATTCGGACAATGCGCCGCTGTACGACGCGCTGCTTTCGGCGGGCGTCGTGCGCAAACGCGCCGTACAACTCCAAAACGCGATGTCGTACTGCTGCTGCAAGACATTCGGCATAAACGGCGACGGAAGTGCCGACTTCAACGTCTTTACCGTCGAATATCCGGTGGAAAAACTGGCGGAAGCATACGAAGCGACCAAGCGGCACGGTACGATACTTGTCGTCATGTCGCCGTATGCCAATCGCGAACGCCGCGACGAGTGCCGGCGGATAGTCGAATCGCACAAATCGACATCGGTGGACAATCGCGGGTACACGATAATATTGAACAACAAACTTCCGAAACAGCATTTCCGCTTATGAAACTGTATACCAAAGGCGGCGACAAGGGCAAGACATCGCTGATAGGCGGCGAACGCGTCGCGAAGACCGACGAACGCGTGGAAGCCTACGGTTCGGTGGACGAACTGACGGCATTTCTCGCGCTGCTCGGCGACTCGATGGCTGAAAAGGGCGCGGACGCCGAATACGTCGCCGACATTCACCGCATAAACTCGATACTTATGGGCGTCGAGGCGTTGCTCGCCGTCGGAGAAGGCGGGCGGGACAAAGTGAAACCCGTAAGCGACGAAAATATCGGCTGGCTCGAAAAACGCATCGACGAACTGCAATCGCACATCGCGCCGATTACCAATTTCACGATTCCCGGGGGATGCTCGGTAGTTTCGATGTGCCACGTATGCCGCACGGTATGCCGCCGCGCCGAACGGGCTGCAATCCGCGCAGCGCAATCGCACGACATCGACACATCGGCACTGATATTCCTTAACCGGCTGTCGGACTATCTGTATGCACTGGGGCGTGTGCTGACGGAGTTTTTCGAGGTCGAAGAAATTTTGTGGCGACCATAGAGTTTTTTGTCCCAAAATTTGTTTATTTACATTTTTTGTATATTTTTGCAGGCTATAATTCTCTCAGTACCGATAAGGGACTCCGAGGTTAGTTATTGAACACTTAAAATTTACATTTATGTATTGGACACTCGAACTCGCATCCAAACTCGAAGATGCACCATGGCCTGCCACGAAAGAAGAGTTGATTGACTATGCTATACGTTCCGGCGCACCGCTTGAAGTACTCGAAAATCTGCAAGAGATAGAGGACGACGGCGACATATACGAAAGTATAGAGGAGATTTGGCCCGACTACCCGTCGAAAGAAGATTTCTTCTTCAACGAGGAGGAATATTGATATAAAATCTGCCCGATTTTAGAATATTATCAATTAACACACAGGCGATTGACGAGCAACAAAATAAACTTGTCAATCGCTTTTTGCATTCTTTTACCACAAAAATGACCATTGAGAATCAGAAAGTTACAGAGGTGATTTAGGATAAGTTGGGCTAAAATACATTCTATCTTCCAAGATTTGTGAGTATCTCGGATTCTGAAGTGTGCCATGCATCTGTTCCTCGGCTATCTCGATGGCGCAACCCAATACGTTAGTTTCGCGAGTCGGAACTTAGCGAACGTCGGTCGTAGACCGGTGCGCGGTCGGCGAAGCCGAAAGTTTGCTTACCGCTGGCATGATGAAGTCCCACAAGATGCTCACCCCCGCGAGCGCTATACGCAGCATGGGTGGCAGATGATGAATAGGAATTGATTATTCATAACTTCCCGTTTCTCATCATGCGGCGGCGATGAGCCTCGGCTATTCCGACACGTTGTTCCTCCTCTCTTTCGCGGTCTCGCACATCAACTCCCATCATAATGTCGAGCCCTGAATACGTTTTAATTCTTTCCTTATTTCCATTGGATTCCTCTTTGAAATCTACCTTCTCTCCGGATAATATCGCGCATAAATAGCTGGAGACTAAGCAAAGAATTATGACCTGAAGAATCATCTTGAACAGCAATACCAGTACGCCCCAAACCGCGATTACAGTGCCGAGAGCATAAATTGTTGCAAAGACTGTAAATGCCAGTCCGGCAAATAATCCGAGCTCACGGATATTGCGCATTGCACAGACAGTGACGCCCCCAATCAGTGTCGCGAGGAATATGATGCTACAAATCATATCTGCTTTCGCTCCTCTAATCCCCACAAAGGAGAGGACTATGGCGGCGACTATCGCCACGGGAATGCATCCTGCTATTCCTATTACTATCGGTTTGATCTTAAGTTTTGCTCCGGGGCGAACATCCCGGATAAGAATTTTATAATAAATGATACTGAATACCTGAAAGCAGGCAAAGAATATGAACGGCAATGCACGGAAGATTGATCCCCAGAAACCGTAAGTATCCTGGTCACACCAGAAAAAGACATTATTGCCCCAGGTCCAGTAGGCCAATGCTTCAAGAATAGCCGCCGCCATCATCAGTATAGGCACTATTACTATCGCGGATTTGGTAAATTTCCATTTTCTGAAACCGAGTTCTGTCAGCAGGAATGCAGCCGCAAAAAGTATTAGGATAATCCAATAAGGAGTCATTGTAGCGAAGAACCTGCCCATAGGTGTATGACCCGCATAGGTGTCCTCTCCAAAGAGGCTTTCCGTTCCTTCCGGATTTTCATTACTGAGAATAAGCGAGTTGCAGAACATTGCGTATTTTTTACCGTCGATAGTGACTTGACAGTCAGCCTTGTTGTTGGTCAGGAGCCTTTCTGCTTTGACGGTAACGCCAACGGGAAGCTTGAAGGCTACTGTGCCGGTCATCTCGCTGCCATCCTTGGCCGTTGCAATATTATACACGGACACAGAGTCGCTGAAACAGTCGTCGGTTACATATAGCTGTGCCGAGATGTCAGCTGGCATAATCATCGCGCAAAAAAGGAGAAGAAGTAGGATAGTTTTTTTCATGTCAATAAAATTATTGAGCTTTTCAGATTTCCGCTATCAGCGAAAAAATCTGTACAACCCGCTTAGTTATGCAAAATTAGCAATTATTATTAATCCCACAAATATCTGCAATTATCATCAGTATGGAAAGTTTACTTTTAAAAAACGTAACAATAGTCTTATCGCTATCGCATTATATCGGCTTTTATGGCGAAGTTTTCTTGTCTAACTTCTGTAAAATCAAGCTAACTATCTGATAAACAATCTGCTCACATCTCTTCAACGAGGAGGAATACTAATAACACGGCAAAAAAAAACGACCCCATAAGGATTCATGCCTTATGGGGTCGTTTTTTTATGGTTCGGGAATATGGAATAGGCACCTAACGGCGGTTATCTCGCCGGCAAAAGAACTTTATGCGTTTGGCGGTATGGACAATAATCAAAATCAGGAACACGAGTCCAATCTTTCCGTGTATGCCGCCGATGCCGTTATGGGTATCGGTGAAAATCCAATGTAAAGTGGCGGCTATGGCACTTACCAGCGTAAGCAGTCCGAATATCGACATCCATTTCGTCAGACGCCGCGACCGTCCGAACAGTCCGGTTTTCCAGTTCCGCCATTTGAAATGGAGATAGATATGCCGGACTATCAGTGCCATAAACAGCAAGCATACGACCACGTGAACCCACACCCACGGCAAAGTGCGACCGCCAGTAACTTCGAGTTGTATGCTCGAAATCAGTACGGCAATCGTCATCGTAAGCAGCGACCAATCGCACACGCGCAGTTCGGTTTTCTTATCCATACGCATCATTTTTTAAGAGTGAATATATGCTCGGGACATGCGGACACGCATTTGCCGCAGCCGATACAATTTTCGGGAGCGATTATTTTGGCATGCCGGTGCCAAAGAACCTCAACCTTTCCCAACACATTGCGGGGGCATGCCCCGACGCATTTCCAGCACGCGATACACCCGTAAAAAGAGCGTACCTCGATAAATTCGGTAGCAGATACCCTACCGCCAAACCTTCTTTTCATTCGCCTGTAATTTTTGTTGCAAAATTACAACCGGAAAGGCTGGCGGAAATGGTCTTGGCAGGGAAGAACTTGTATTATTCAAGGTTTTTGCGATACTGTGTCGGCGACACGCCCGTATCTTTCTTGAAAAGTTTCGAGAAATAGGCGTAATCATCGTAACCCAGTTCAAGTGCAATCTCCGAAGCGGAAAGCGAAGTATATACGAATTGTCTTTTCGCCGACAGCACTACCTGGCTGCGGATAAATGCACCGGCACTCAATCCCGTTGCCTTTTTCACCGCTTCATTCAGATAGACCTCGGAGATATTGAGCATTTCCGCATAGCGCGACGGGCGTTTTTCGTATTTCAGGTTCGCGTCAATCAACTTCTTCAACCGAATTACGATTGTCATATATCGGTCGGTATTTTTACCGCCGCTCTCCGTCATGCCGGAAAATACAAGCGATTTTATAGCGGATGCAAGCGGCTGGACGACCGAGGAATCGCCTATGCGGCGCAACAATATCCCGAACAGACGCACAATATCGTCCGACGTCTTTTCGTCGAACGCAATCGGAGCGGTATTGAGCGCATAGCGGGCAGCCGCATCGATTTCGCGAGGAGTAAAATATTCAGAAGCCAGAGCCAGCATCCATCCCTCCGCATCGTCCGTTGCCGAAGAGGGGAAATGCACCTGCGATGTAGATACTACAATCGCCTCGCCTGCCGAAAACGTAACGTCCTCGAAATCGACCGAGACGGCAACCGTTCCTCTCGTAACGAACAAAATCATATAATAATCGTGGCGATGAGGATAGGATTTCATTTCGGGCGCACTGTCCTTGTCCAGACGCTTGACCAAGATTCCGGATGTAAGGTCATAATCCAGCGTATGTCGCGGTATGTGTGGCATTTCGTCCGATTTATAAGTTAGCGGCATACGATGCCGCCGTCGCAGAGCGTCGCATCATCTACTCGACATACAGCACCAGACCTTTCAGGTATTCGCCCTCGGGATGATAGATGTTTATCGGATGGTCGGCAGGCTGCGTCAGTTGGTGCAGGATTCGCACCTTGCGACCCGCGATAGCCGCAGCCGTGAATACCGTCGTGCGGAACAACTCCTTCGACACCGCCTGCGAACACGAGAACGTGAACAGTATGCCGCCGCTCTTGATTTGCGAGAGCGCGCGGGCATTCAACCGCTTGTAACCCTGCATGGCGTTGCCCAACACCTTATGATGTTTGGCGAATGCCGGAGGGTCGAGGATTATGAGGTCGTATTTGTCGCCTATGTCTTTGAGGTACTCGACGGCATCGCACGCAACAGCCGAATGGTTCGCTCCGTCGCCGAAATTCAGGCGGACATTCTCCTCAGCGAGTTTGACGGCGCGTTCGGAAGCGTCGATTGAGCAGACCTCCTTCGCCCCGCCCGCCAGAGCATAGACCGAAAATCCGCCGGTATAGCAGAACGTATTCAGAACGGTACGACCTGCGGCATAACGTCCGACGAGTTCGCGGTTGAAACGCTGGTCGATGAAGAAGCCCGTCTTCTGCCCCTCCTCCCAGTTCACGAGGAATTTGTGTCCGTTCTCGAACACCACGTTATTCTTTTCGGGTGACGAACCGTACAGGTATCCGTCCGTAGGATTCAGATTAGCCTTGAAAGGCACGGTCTGCGAACTCTTGTCGTACACGGCGGTAATCCTTTCGCCGTAGACCTCGGTTATGGCGCGGGCAATCTCGTGGCGCGAACGGTACATGCCGACGGAGTGGCACTGAACGACAGCCGTCGTGCCGTAGATGTCCACTACCAGCCCGGGCAGCGAATCACCCTCGCCGTGAATCAGACGATAGCATGTCGTGGACGGATTATCGACCAGTCCCAATGTGCGGCGGACATCGTATGCGCTCGCAATCTTGGCATGCCACCACGCCGCGTCGATATTCTCGCGCTCGAACGACAGTACGCGAACCGCGATAGAGCCTATCTGGTAGTGTCCGCGGGCAAGGAAATCGCCCCCGCGGGTATAGACATCGACGATTTCGCCCTCGGCTATCTCGCCGTCGCACTCCACCTTGTCGATAGCACCCGAGAAAATCCACGGATGACGCCGCATGAGCGACTCCTCCTTTCCCCGGCGCAGATATATTTTCGCCGTCATAAGTTCATGTTTCATTATGCGGCGAAGATACGAATAAGCGAGCGCAATGCAAAATTTATTTACGTAATGGCAGAGTAAAAATATTCGACGCAACCGAAATAATATTTTTCACACGATTCACTTTGCCGTTTTACGAAAAACATCTATTTTTGCACTGTCTATGAATCCATTACGCAATATCGTCCGCAGCGATTTCCCGAAATTTTTCGGGGGGGGGATTTTTGTCCTTTCCGCCAGACCGATAGCGGCAGATTCACAATACTAACAAACCATATCGATGACCTTAAAGTCTTTAAGGTCGTTAAAGTCATCAAGGACACTAAAAATCTTTTTACTATGGAGAAACTATGTCTTCTCCCGTACCTCGCGCCGCTGGTACGGGCAATCGCGCTTTCAACGGAGCGGGGCTTTGCGGCGAGCCTCGAAGACCCTGTAACAGACCCCGAAATCGAATGGTAGCCATGAAAAAACTTTTACTTTTTGCAGCCGCGGCGACGATGTTCGCTGCCTGCTCCAAAGACACGACAGAGGATATAAACGTACTGCCCGAAAACGTACCGCCGCACGATGTTTTGCAGGTATCTGTCGGCGACGAAGACGAATCGCGTATCCAACTCGACAACGGAAAAACCGTATGGACCCAAGGCGACAAGGTCTCCGTATTCTACAAGACCACCGGTAACGAATGTTATCGATTCACCGGCAATACCGGCGATACGAGAGGCTCTATCATGAAAGTCAGCGGCTCGGCAGGCGCAACCGCAATCGACAAGAATATAGTAATATATCCTTACAACAAGGATTACGAACTCGATTTGATGAATAATACGATCTCCGTGGTTATTCCGTCCACGCAGCGTTATGCCAAAAACAGTTACGGCGTTGGAGCGAACGTCATGATTGCTTCGAGCAGCAACAATTCGTTCACGCTGAGAAATATCTGCGGCTGGTTAAAACTACAATTCACCGGCAACGCCATAATAAATGCCATAAAGATAAAAGGCAACAACAACGAACAACTTGCGGGAACGGCAATCGCAAACTACGAAGATTATTCGACGTTTCTCTATGGCAATATTACCGATTCGGGCGACGATATAGGTGGCATAATTCTACCCGGAGGGTGTGCTCGAGAGATTACTCTCGACTGCGGCACGGGATTGATGCTTTCCGATGTCCCGACCGAGTTCTATATCGCCGTCGCACCGCAAACTCTATCGAAAGGAATTTCGATAACCGCGGAATGTTACGGTAATACTTCCAAAATCAACAAATCGACCGGCAAATCGATTACGATTACCCGCAATCACATCGTGCCTGTCGCGAATATAGATATAGATGTACCTGTTCCTGATAACTATATTCTTTACACATCATCGGACGGCAAAATAGTTACATATGATTCTTCTGCTTTCGGCGCAAAAATCGTATCCAGTACCTACGAGAACGGCATTGGCATGATTGTTTTTAACGGTAATATTACGGAAATTGGTAATTACGCATTCTACAATCGCAGCAGCCTGACAAGTATTACCATTCCCAACAGCGTTACCTCGATTGGAAATAAAGCATTCTACGGTTGCAACAGCCTGACGAGCGTTACCATTCCCGATGGTGTTACTTCGATTGGAGATTCTGCATTCTACGGTTGCAGTAGTCTGACAAGCGTATATATTACCGATATTGCAAAGTGGTGTGCGATAAAATTCAATAATTCAAGTTCCAATCCGTTAAGTTATGCCCATAATTTATATTTGGACGAAGAATTGGTAACCGATTTGGTTATCCCTGACGGAGTTACTTCGATTGGAGAATTTACATTCTATGGTTGCAACAGCATGACGAGCATTACTATTCCAAACAGCGTTACTTCGATTGGATATTATGCATTCTCCGGTTGCAGCAGCCTGACAAGCATTACCATTCCAGATAGTGTTACTTCGATTGGAGATTCTACTTTCTACGGTTGCCGCAGCCTAACAAATATCACTATCCCTGACAGCGTTAAATCGATTGGACAAGAGGCATTCTCCGGTTGCAGCAGCCTGACAAGCATTACCATTCCAGATAGTGTTACTTCGATTGGAGATTCTACTTTCTACGGTTGCCGCAGCCTAACAAATATCACTATCCCCGACAGCGTTAAATCGATTGGACAAGAGGCATTCTCCTATTGCAGCAGCCTGACAAGCGTTACCATTCCAGATAGCGTTACTTCGATTGGAAATAGTGCATTCTCCATGTGCAGCAACCTGACAAGCGTTACCATTCCAGATAGTGTTGCTTCGATTGGAAGTTCTGCATTCTATAATTGCAACAGCCTGACAAACGTTACCATCCCCGAAAGCGTTACTTCGATTGGAGATTATGCATTCCACAGTTGCCGCAGCCTGACGAGCGTTACCATCCCCGAAAGCGTTACTTCGATTGGAAGTTATGCATTCCAATATTGCAGCAATCTGACAGCATTCTATGGGAAATATGCATCGACAGATAACAGATGTTTGGTTCAAGACGGTAAACTTATCGCTTTTGCGCCATCCGGATTAACTGAATATGTTATTCCCGACAATATTACTTCGATTGGAAATTATGTATTCTCCCGTTGCAGCAGCCTGACAAGCATTACCATTCCCGATGGTGTTACTTCGATTGGGGAATCTGCATTCTACGGTTGCAGCAGCCTGACAAGCATTACTATTCCCGACAACGTTACCTCGATTGGGCAAGAGGCATTCTGCCATTGCAGCAGCCTGACAAGCATTAACATTCCTGACAGCGTTAAATCGATTGGACAAAACGCATTCTCCGATTGCAGCAGCCTGACAAGCATTACCATTCCAAACAGCGTTACTTCGATTGGAAAATGGGCATTCACCTATTGCTTCAGCCTGACAAGCATTAACATTCCAGACAGCGTTAAATCGATTGGACAAGAGGCATTCTCCTATTGCTTCAGCCTGACAAGCATTAACATTCCAGACAGCGTTAAATCGATTGGACAAGAGGCATTCTCCTATTGCATCAGCCTGACAAGCATTTATTGTAAACCTATAACCCCTCCGTCATTAGGTTGGAATACATTTTCCTACACTTCATCGTCTGCGAGAATATATGTTCCGACGGCTTCGGTCGATGCATATAAGTCGGCGACAGGTTGGAGCGATTATACGTCGATGATAGTGGGCTACGATTTTTAGGAGAAAATCGAGACCGAATAGGATTTTTGGCGGCAATTCCGTCTTGTCCGCGCAGACCGATGAAGTCTGCGCGGATTTTTTTGAGAGGAAAGGGACTTTAAGGTCGGAGCCGATACCGTAACCAACTGCGGAATCAGCGGCTGTTGCGTTTGCGCTTCGGCTGGCGGCTGCGGTCGGGTTCGACCGTGCCGACATAACGCATGGTCGCATCGGGAGTGGCGATGGCGAGTTGAGCCTGCCCCGTTACGTTAGACACGAGCAGTTCGACGACCCACTTTTCGCCTTCGTTCACGACCGAATACGTTACCCGCCACAGACCGTCATTCAGCGTCGCGGCATAACCCTCGACCGGCGAATCGAAATTTTCGGTATAGATGACGAAGTTGTTGAACTCGAACGGCAGATGGACGGCGACCGAATCGTTCTGCATTCTGAAAAAGAGATAGTACGCCAGAACATAACGCGTATCGCCCCGTGTAACGTTCTGCATGGTTATCGGGTAGAATACATAGTCGCGCGAACTGACGAGCGAATCGATATTCGCCGCAAACTCGGCGGCACGCATCTCGCGGCGTTCCTTGGCGGAAAGCCCGTCGTCGTAATCCGCACGGGGGCGGCGTTGCGACAGTGTCGAGGCGGAGAGTGTCGCGATGCACGAAACGAACATCGCGACGGCTAACAAACGTCCGGTCATGGCTAATTGATACTGGTTATGGAGCCGCCGTACTGCACATCAGGATACCACGGAGTGGATATGGTGAGCGTCGCACTGCCCGACGACGAATAGATTTCCAATGAGAATTGATAGGTGGTCGCCGAAAAGAGCGTCGAGGAGAAGGTTACGAGCCAGCCCTCGTGGGTCTGCTCGGTAACGTACTGCATCACCGACGGCAGCGTATAGTTGAGCAGCACCGGATAATACGGCGGAGTTACGCCCTTGATGAACGGCAGGCACACGTCCACTTCGCTACCCCAAATGGTGAGCAGATAATTCGGATTGTTCAGGATTCGCGTCGAGCCTGCCGGCTGCTGCTGCATGCTCTGCGGGTTGAACTGAAAGTTGCGGGCAAGAACAATCGAATCGAGAAAATGCTCGTACTCCGCCAGACGCTGCGCACGCCGCTCCTCGCGCTCCTTATGACGCGCTTCGCGTTGGAGTTCGCGCGGCGACTCTTGGGAAGTCGCGGTGGATTTCGACGAACGGGAAGATTGGGTATAGCCTACGACGCATACGCCGACGGTCAATACCGCAGCCAAAAAAATCAGGATTTTTCTTTTCATAGTTTTAACGATGTTTGATTTTCCGCTGTACGCGAATCAAATATCGCGCCCGACCGCAAGCAAATCGATGTCGGCGACCATAATTGCGCAGAAAAAGCCCGATACGGCACGGCACAGCGTGTTGCGGGCAGCCCAATCCGACCCGCTTCACGACAATTTGCAACAATTTATCCCAATTTTCAACAAACAAAATTTAGGTTCAAGACGTTCGGCTATTGGATATAAATTTTGTTTTACGGAACTTTGCGGGAGCAAATTCGACTAAAATTCACGACAATACCCCGAAAGAGTGTTGCGTATTCGGAAACAATCGCTAACTTTGCGAAGCAGTCCTGCGGGACGGCAGACATATTAGTTTAGTGAAAGTGTTTCGCTAATCCTTTGGTGGAAATCTGGAAAATTTCATTGCACAAAGGTAGGCAGTACGACACTCACCGCTTGTGTAGGTATATACTCTTATATACTTGCCAAGTGTGGGGTATTGTTTATTTTGTGCAAGGGCATTCCAGAGCCTCCACCGAGATAAACGAACGACTCCACACTTTCTATTTTTACAATAACCCGCCATAGAGGAGTCGATACGGCAAAAAACTCAATTTACTATGAAGAAATTATTTCTTTGTGCTGTTTTTATGGCAATGTTTACCTCCGTGTTCTCTCAAAACATCGGTGATGTCGTAAAGATGAAGAATGGCAGTTCGTATCATGGAAAGATCATCGGACAACAATCTAATGAATCCATTACGATGAAACTTTACGACGGATCAATTATTACATTCGCTACGTCAGATATTGATGAAATCGGTAGCGAACAAACCAACCAAACATTTGAGAAAATAATAAACACAAAAACCGAATATTCGGTAGATGCAATGGATTCGGATTATAAGAAGAAAGGATATTTCGGTTTTGCAGAATTTGAATCTTTAATATCGGTTGACGGAAGCGGAGGAAATATGAAAGTCAATATCGTAAACGGATACAAAGTAATTCCTCAATTCAGTGTAGGTGCAGGTATAGGTTTAAATTTATGTTATTCATGGTATTCTACATTGTCAGTGCCGGTATTCGTACATTTAAGAAGCGATATTTTAAATAAAAAAGTCACCCCGTATGTTGCTCTTGATATGGGATATAATATTCCTATTTACAAAGACTATATGGACGTCTATGAAAAAGGTTTGATGTTTACGCCCAAAATCGGTTTAGGTATTAAATTCTCCAACAGGTATCAACTGAACATCGGTTTCGGTTATTCATATAACAGCGCACAATATGAGGGATTCAAATTCCATTCAAACTCAATATCCGTGCATACGAGTTTTATTTGGTAAAATTAATCAGCCATGAAACGCTATATTATTGTGATATTGTTATTGACAATAGCAATATACACGAATGCTCAAAACGTTCCCAAAATAGACACCGTCTATTATGACAAGAACTGGAAGACCATGCCTGCAAAACAGTTTGCAGATTATTATAGTATCGTTTTAATACCCGATTCTGATTCCGAATTAATCAAATGTAGGAATTATTATATATCAGGAGAGTTGCATAGCGAATGTAATTGCACCCATTTTGACAAACTCGATCATAGAAATACAATATGGGATGGAGCAGGAATAGTATATTACAAAAACGGGACAATTGCAAGGCACTGTATGTACAAGAATGGAGTATTGGATGGTAAGTGCATAGAGTTTGACGAAGAAAATTGTAAATGCAGGAGTATCGAATATGAGAACGGCAATCCTAAAAACGATTATTATGAGATATTCGAACAGAACGGTTCATACGGTAAATTCAGAATTTCGGATAATACATTGATTTGGGAACAACCTACCATACTTGACAAGAAAGAATTTTTTAGTCGTGGCGAACGCATACAATACTATGAAAATAATGGACTAACTATTGCCGTATCATTGCAAGCCGTAAGGGATTATGGGAAGTATTACAAATTATCCATAGTAATAAATAACAAATCGTATGAAACGGTAAATTTTGATATTAACAGAATATATTCATCAATAACAGATTATAATACAAATATAATCCCTGTCCCGGTTTTAATGTCATTCGAATACGAGAAGAAGATTCGCCGTCGTCAGAATGCACTTCGTGCCTTATATGCAATAGGAGAATATGCTAATGCTCGTCAGGCAGGATATTCCGCATCCCACACAAATATACAGTCCACATATGGAGGTCATTCGCACTATGCCGGAGGCGGTGCTGTTGTAGGAAGCGGCGGTTATGCAGTAGGCGGATACGCTGGTAGTTCCTCATATATAGGTGGTTCTAATACGAACATCACTACATATTCATATAATGGATTGGCTGCATATCAGGCAAATATTATAGCAGGAGAACGTATTGCATCGTTCGGTCGGGAACAATTAGAAGAACGAATAGAAAAAATACAAAACTACGCCAAATCGGAGACATTATTTCCGGGCAATTCTCTATCCGGATATTTCCTCGTAAAATATCAAAAAGGCGCATATTTATCAATCAATGTTCTCATTAATGGTATTAAGTATAAATTTTATTGGTCTTTATAATTTAAAAAGAACTTAAAATGAAGAAATTATTATTTACGGCAATTTTTATTTGCTTATTCAGCACGAATGCTTTCTGTCAGCGAGAATTATCATATTCTCAGTTAAAGTCAGGAGAAACAAAGAAAGGAGAAAAATATGATACATACATTGCAATCGACGGATGTACATATTGCGTCGGAGACATTATTTGTTTAGGCAATCCGTCTATGGGTAAAAAATTCGCCTATTTTGCCAATGTAAACCAGATAAGCGGAATGAAAGCGCATTACACACACAAACAAAGTCATAAGCAAAAAACAATCAAAGCAATTAAAGTAATCGGGAATAACAAGAAAGGGTTTTGTTGCGCACTACTTCTCAAAAGCGGAGCGATGAAAGCGTTAGGTCCTGCATGCGATGATATGATTTTGGATATTGACGCTGCGTTGCAATCGGAAGAAATCATTAGCAAAAATACGATAAATCAATTTTATTAATCTTAAATAACAAATTCATGCGGTGCTTCGGCATCGCAGGAAATAAAAATCAAAAGATATGGTAAGTGGAGATATAAAGGTTTTGGACAACCTGTCTATCAATCAAAATATCATCGGTTTAATCATTAGTTATATCGGTGTGGTGTATATTGCACAACTTGAAGTCTATAACAGTTATTGGTATTGTCTTGTAAGTTTTATCGGTTGTCTTTGTTTGGTTCTATTCTTTGTATGCACCCTATCGGTAATTAGTTCGATGATTGTCTATGCAATAGAATATTGGAAAAAGAAGTGGTATAAAGGTAAAGGACATAAAATTGAATATGAAAATAAAAAATCCGATAAGACGAGTGCAGATTGTAAAACGAGTGTGAACTGTAAGAGGTGTACAAGATGTCCTTGTAAAGATTGTGAACTATAAAATATAGAATAAAAATACCTCTCGACAGAATCGAGAGGTATTTTTATTCGGCAGAAACGTGATATGCCGATACCCTATTTCGTCGCCACGAAAAACAAGTCGAAGCAGCCGGCACTGTACGGAACGACCGAATAGTCGTCCATGGCAATCGACGAAGTCAGTTTGGCGTTGTTCCTCAACAGCGACTTGCGGTTCAGACGATTCAGAATATCGTAAGGCTTTTGGAGCAGTTGCCGCGGCAGCCGATGTTGGAGGTCGAACACGTCGAAGCGGGCGATACGCTCGACATTCTTCTTGTTCTTGCGGTAGTACTCCATCACCTTCTTGTTGCCGACGACGCCGTAAGCCTCGACCTTCGAGAAATCGCACGCAAGCAGGTTCGTCAGTTCGTCGGCATTGTATTCGCGAACATGCCACGGATTGCGCGTCAGGGACATAGGCGCATTCGGAGTGGTCAGAATCAGCCGTCCTTCGGGACGAAGCACGCGGGCAATCTCGCGTACGAGCGAAATATCGTCCTTCACATGCTCGATGACCTGAAACGACATGACGCAGTCGAACGAATTGTTCTCGAATTCGAGCGGCGGAACCTCCATACGGTAAAACTCCGCCTGCTCATGCTGTTGCATACCCTCCGGAATATCCTTGTCGACGGTTATGAACCGTTCGCACTTCGGTGCAAGCAGTTCGACGCCGTATCCCGACCCCGTACCTATTTCGAGCACGTCGCCGCCTATCATCTCGGCGGCACGGTGGTACGCCAGCAGCGAACGCTGGAAAACGTAATTGTCCGATGCCTCTGCGGAGACCCTCTCCGCCGTCGCTATCTTTCCCATTATCTCTTCGATTTTATGCCGTTATCCGCAATCTCCACGCGACCGTGGCTCAGCAATACGCCCAGAGAGCGTTTGAACAGTTTCTTGCTCATCTGCAACAAATCGTGTACCTCTTCCGGCGAACTGTCGTCGGTAAGCGGCACGAATCCGCCGTTCGCCTCTATCATTTCGTAGAGCCTGTCCGCCGAATCCTTCACCTGCGCATATCCCTGACGCTGCAACGACAGGTCGATGCGGTTATCCTCCGTAACACGGACGACGTATGCCCTGCATCGTTCGCCGATTTCCACTTTGCGAAACAACTGGTTCTTGTATATCATTCCCCAATGGCGGTTCTCGACGATGACGCGGTAACCTATCGGACTTTCCGACACGACAAGGATGCCGACCTCCTGCCGCGGTGCGACGGTAACTATATCGTCGTTATTGACGAAACCTTTCAGTTTGTTCGTGGCGACGCAACGCCCCGTAACGTTGTCCACATACATATATACGGCATAACTGTTGCCGATGACGATGCCGCCCTGCTGGTTGCGGTTGGGCATGAACAAATCCTTGCCGCCCACGCCCCAGTCGAGGAACGCGCCGTGAATATTCTTGTCCACCACTTTCAGACAAGCCACCTCGCCCGCCTTTATCTTCGGTGTTTCCGTCGTCGCCACTATGCGGTCTTCCGAATCATGGTACACGAACACCTCCGCTTCATCGCCGACATGCTGTGCAAGCGACACATAGCGGTTGGGCAGCAGCACCTCGTTCTGCTCGTCATCGACCAGATAAAGACCGTAGTCGGACACGCGCCCGACTTTGAGTTTCTGAATCTCTCCTACTTTCATCGGTTGAAATTTTACGGGACAAATGTACGAAACAATTCCGTCAATAAAGAACGAATAGTCGCATATTCGGCAATTTGGGCAGCAAATTTGCCGAAAAGATATTCCGGAACGATTCATGGTACATACATGACACACAATCGGCATCGAATCATATTGCAGACAACGCGTTTGTTACTGAAAATTTTTTAGTATCTTTAGCTTTGCCTTATATACTCTCGTTCGGCAAAGTCAAAATAAATTTTGCTTTGCACTCACTTATTCGTATATTTGTAGCGATTATAACAATCGTGCATTCACCAAGAAACAGACACGGAACAATGAAAGTAGCCATAATCGGAACTCGCGGAATTCCGGCACGATACGGAGGATTCGAAACTTTTGCCCAGGAGTTGTCGGTCAGATTGAACGGCAAGGGCATGGAGATAACCGTAATATGCCCGAAAACGGATAATCCGGCACCCGATTACAACGGAGTGAAACTGTTGTATGCCGATGTAACGAAAGACGAAAAGCCGATGAGATACTACATCGATTCGGCTGCGCTCGCGGTAAAGCAGAAATTCGACATCGTACTGACATGCGGACAGGGAGGTTACGCCTATATCCCCCACTTGTGGAGAAGGAAATCGTCCCGACCGATATTCATCACAAATACCGACGGTATCGAACACCGCCGCACGAAATGGAACAAAATCGTTCGTCTGGGAGTGAGGTTCGTCGGCGAAATGACATCGGTCATACTGTCTGATTACCTCGTCGCCGACTCGAAAGGCATAAAATCCTATCTCGAAAAAGAGTACCGGTTCGTGCCGGACAAAAAGATATTCACCATCGAATACGGAGCCGAAGTACTCGACCGCAGCGACTATCCGGAGGAGATGCTCGACCGCTACGGTCTGAAATCGGGAGAATATTATCTCGTCGTCAGCCGTCTCGAACCCGAGAACAATGTCGCAATGATAATAGAGGGTTTCAAAAAGGCGAAAACCGGCAAGCCTTTAATAGTCGTCGGCAACCTGAAAGCGACGAAATATATCGACGGCATTCAGGAGTCGGCGAAAGGTGCGGACATACGGTTTATCGGCGGAGTTTACGAACCTGCGCTGTTGAAGGCTCTGCGCATACACGCCGCCGCGTATCTGCACGGGCATTCGGTCGGAGGCACCAATCCGTCGTTGTTGGAGGCTCTGGGTGCGGGAAACATCGTCATCGGTCATGACAATCCGTTCAACCGCGAGGTTACGGACAATGCGATGTTCTACTTTTCAACTCCTGCGGAGTGCGCCGAAGCGATAGAAAAAGTGGAGAATCTCGGTCCGGAGGAGATAGGCAGATTGAAGAGACTGGCAACAGACCGCATCGCCGGCTATTACAACTGGGACCGCATCGCCGAAGAGTACGGACGGATGTTCGCAGAGTGCATGGAATCAAGAAAATAATTTTCACCTAACCATATTCAGTACAAAAAGATACAAACCATGGAAATCAACGAATTCATAAATAAGTTCGCCGAAATATTCGACGACACCGACGCCTCGGCTCTCACGCCCGAAACAAAGTTCCGCGAACTCGACGAGTGGTCTTCGCTGACGGCACTCGGACTTATCGCATTAGCAGACGAAGAGTTCGATGTGGACTTGAAGGGCGACGATGTCAAGAAATCCGAAACCATCGGAGACCTTTTCGATGTAATAAAGAACAAGGCATGACCGACCCTGTAATCAATCCGCTCTCGCTGAAAGGAAAAACCGTCCTCGTTACCGGTGCCTCATCTGGCATAGGTCGCGCCACCGCCATTCTATGTTCGCATCTCGGAGCCGCTATCGTCGCTACCGGACGCAATATCGGGAGATTGGAGGCGTGCATGCAGGAACTGAACGGCGAAGGACATACCTGCATTTGCACAGACCTCACCGACAGCGAAAGCGTTACGGCTCTGATTGAATCATTGCCGAAACTGGACGGTGTCGTACTCTGTGCAGGCATAAACAATACGCTTCCGCTGGCATTCTTTACCGAGAAAAAAGTTTCGGACATATTCGCCGTAAACTATTTCTCCCAAACGGAACTGTTCAGAATGATTCTCAAAAAGAAGAAGTTGAACTCCGGAGCATCGGTGGTTGCGATATCCTCAATCGGAGGAACTCTTACATATTCTCCGGGGGCATCCGCATACGGTGCATCGAAGGCGGCCTTGCTCTCGTGGACCAAGTCGGCAGCGAAAGAACTCGCGCCGAAAGTACGCATCAACTGTATTTGTCCGGGGCAAATCAACACGCCGATGAATGACAATACCTCCGTTTCGGAGGAGCAGTACGAGACATACCGTAAAAGCATTCCGATGCAGTGTTTCGGCGAACCGGAGGACGTAGCGCATGGCGTCGCTTATTTACTTTCGGATGCCGCACGCTGGATTACCGGCTCCACGCTCGTAATAGACGGCGGCTCATCACTTTAATCGAATATGGCAACAATCAGATACAGAGGAGTAGGCATACGCGCCATGGCAGCGTGCGTACCGTCGAAGAAGGTCTATAACAAAGACCTTGTCAATATCATGTCCCCCGAAGAGACGGAAAAGATTATCGAATCGGTGGGCATTCACGAACGCCGCATCTGCGACGAAGACGTTTTCGCCTCCGACTTGTGTTTCAAGGCGGCGAAAAAACTTCTGGAAGACAACGATATCGCTCCGGAGTCCATCGACATGCTCCTTTTCATGAGCCAAGGGTCGGATTACAGAATCCCCGCCACGGCATGTATTCTCCAACAGCGGCTAGGGCTGTCGAAAGATTGTGCCGCCATGGACCTGACGCTCGGATGCTCCGGATATGTCTACGCGCTCTCTGCCGCCATGGCATACGCTTCGACCGAGGGTATCGACCGTGTGCTTCTTCTCGACGGAGAGGCATTCTCCAAGATTGTAAATCCGGCAGACAAAGTCAATGCCCCGCTTTACGGCGACGCAGGCACGGCAACCCTTATAGAAAAAGGCGAATTCGGCGAAAGCGTATTCATTCTCCGCACCGACGGTTCCGGTGAAGACGCAGTCAAGATTCCGGCAGGAATGCGCATTCCGCTTACGGCAGACAGTCTTATCGAAAAAGAGCGGGAAGACGGAAACATCCGTCGCGACACAGAGGTATACATGGACGGTATGGATGTTTTCAATTTCGCAATCCGAGTAGTTCCCAAAAGCATAAAGGAGATTGTCAAAGAGACCGGTGAAGAACTGGACGAAATAGACCGTATAGTATTCCATCAATCGAACCGGTTCATGACGGATTTCTTCGTCAAGAAACTGAAATATCCGCAGGACAAAGTGCCTTACTGCATCGACCGTTTCGGCAATACGAGTTCGGCATCCATTCCGCTTACCATAGTTTCGGAACTGTCAGACGAACCCGACAAGCCGTTAAAGATAATCGTATGCGGATTCGGAGCGGGACTTTCGTGGGGAACGGCACGATTTACGCTCAAAGACTGCAAAATTTCAACGCTCACAGAGTACTGATATGGATACGAAACTGGATTTCCACCATTTGGGAGTAGCGTGTCGGAATATCGATGCGACTGCCGCAGCCTACGAGAATCTGGGTTATAAACGGAGCGAAACCGTTTTCGACCCACTGCAAAACGTTCGCATCTGTTTTCTGCATCATGCGGAAATGCCCTGTGTGGAACTGTTGGAACCGGTGGACGAGAAATCGCCGGTGGTACAGATTCTCGCCAAAAACGGCACTGCGCCTTATCACACCTGCTACGCCGTATCGGACATGGAAACAGCCGTCAAGGAACTGAAAGCGCATAGGTATCTTGTAGTTTCCAAGCCCCAGCCCGCATGTGCCATCGGCAATAAACGAGTCGCATTTCTTTTTCACAAGGATATGGGACTGATAGAGTTGGTTGAAAAATAGAAACGTCATGTTCATTTTCCGCAATTACACGATAGAGAACCTTTTCGACGACGCGACATTTTCGGGTTACGGCGACATATCGGAGATACCCGAATCGGACTCCTATGTCTGGTTCTACAATGTTCCGCTCTCGCCTGACGCCGAAACAGCACTTGCGGAGGTGGAAGGCATCGCACGAAAACTCGAAATCGTCGCCGAACGCATTCCGGCATCCGCTCCGTTCTTCATATTCTCGCTCGAAAATCTCTTCAAGCACAATATCTGCGACACCGATTTCCGGCTGAAAAACGCGATAGACGATGCGAACAGAATCGCAATCGGAATCGCCGCAAAGCACTCCAATGCGAGGTATGTCGATTTCGGAGAATTCATCAGAGCATTCGCGCCGGAAGAGTTGATAAGTTGGCGGTTCTATTTCATATCGCAGATGGTGATAAATCCGGTCATCGCGCCTAAATTCAAGGAGTGGTGGAACGGAAGAAGGCGGACATTGGAGGGCGTCAGAAAGAAATGTCTCGTACTCGACCTCGACAACACCCTTTGGAGCGGAGTTCTCGGCGAAGACGGAATCGGCGGGATAAAGATGTCGGGCGACTATCCCGGAAATGCCTTTCAGTATTTTCAGGAGGGACTGGTGGAACTGGCGAAATCGGGAGTAATCCTGACGATTTGCAGCAAGAACAACGAATCGGACGTCAGGGAGTTGTGGGAGAAGAATCCGTTCCTTAAACTGCGTCCCGAACACATAGCGGCTTACCGAATCAACTGGAACAACAAGGCGGACAACATACGCGGACTCGCCGCTGAACTTAACATAGGTCTCGACAGCATGGTCTTCGCAGACGACAACCCGACCGAACGCGAACTGGTTCGTCGCGAACTACCGATGGTATCCGTACCCGAATTTCCGAAGAAGCCGTACGGACTTATGGAATTCTATGCCGTACTCGTGAACGAATATTTCCGTTCATACACATTGACGGACGAAGACCGCAACAAGACCGGACAATACCGCGACAACGCAAGGCGTGCAGCGGAACAAAGCAATTTCGCAGACCTCGACAGTTTCATCGACAGTCTGAATATCGAAATAGACATAATCCCAGCCGATGAATTCAATATTCCGCGTATAGCACAGATGTCGCAGAAAACCAATCAGTTCAACCTGACGACACGAAGATATACCGAAGCGGACATACATGCGTTCGTCGCCTCCGGAGCCGACGTGATGTGCATCGCGGTACGCGACCGGTTCGGCGACAACGGAATAACGGGAGAGATGGTAATAACCCGAAACGGCGATACCGCAGACATAGACACGATGCTGCTCAGTTGCCGGATATTGGGGAAACGGATAGAAACTGTCTTTCTGCAATCGGTACTCGACAGGCTCGGCAAAGACGGAGTAAAGAGGGTTACCGCATCATACATCCCGACGAAGAAAAATTCGCAGGTCGCAGATTTTTACGACCGCCACGGATTCACCGTCATATCGGAAGACAAAGGGAGCAAAAGGTACGTCCGAACGTTGGATGCTCCTATCGAAATATCGAACAGTTATAAAGTTACATTCAAATAATACAGACGCAATGGACGAGAAAATCATAGAGATAATGAAACGCGTATTCGCCGTTTCGGACCTCGACGCCACGGCAAGCCAGACGACATGCGAAAAATGGGATTCGCTCAATCATCTCAATCTTATAGTCGAACTGGAAGATGCCTTCGACATGGAGTTCGAACCGGAGGAGATAGCGGCGATGACCTCCTTCGACGCCGTAAAGCGGACGATAGAATCAAAATCGTAAAAACCGTAACTGCGGACAGATGGAGTTCATATTCAAGAAAACCACCGAACTTACCGATGCGGAACTCGACATGATTTCCGTACTGTTCGAACGTGTATTCAAAAAGCCTCGTCCGGTAGAGATTCTCCGGAATCAGTATCTTCCGAATCCGTTGGGATATTCGTACCACTCGATGATTGTCGAGAACGGTGAGATAGTCGGTCTGAACAGTTATGTTCCGGCATATTATTCGGTAAACGGTCGGAAAACGCTTTTCGCCAACAGCACCGATTCGATGGTGGACAAGCCGTACCGCGATTTCTTCAATTACCAATCGATGGTCGAACTGGCATACGACAAGATGCGCGAAGAGGGCATTGCGTTCGTATACGGCTATCCCAACGACAACGCATATCCGGTAGTCATAAAATCGAGACTGATGAAACATATCGGAAACATGCACATCTACGCACTTCCAATACACATCGGCTGCATATCGGGGAAACTCTCGTTTCTGAACCCTCTATCCGAACTGTTCTGCCGCATATTCATAGGCATATCGGGATGGTTCGCATCCGGTGCGACAGCGAAATTCGCGATAGAGAAAGATGCCGATAGTTACAACGCGACCAGATATCGGCGCGGCGACGGAAAATATTCGATTGCTTATATCGCAGGTGCTAACGTTTACTACAAAATAAAGGGACACGAGGGAATACGCACGGCATTCATCATCGACATCGACAGAAAATCGCCGGAAACATTCGTCGCAGCAGTCAAATACATCGTCGGCAAACACCGCAAGGAGTTCGACATGCTGCTCTACCCAGGGTATCTGCCGTTCGCAAACACCGGAATGATACGTATTCCGCGGAAGTTCGAGCCCAAGAAATTCAATTTCACCGGCAAGGCTCTCGACCGCAAAGCGATACCCGATACAATCTGGGACATCCGCAACTGGGATACGAATCTCTCCAATTACGATTTGATATAATCATGAATATCCTGACTTTCGACGTAGAGGAGTGGTTTCATCTGCTCGACAACGAATCCACGCGTTCCGAAGAACAATGGCGGACTTACGAGGTGAGAATCCACAAGAATATCGACCGGATTTTCCGGATTCTCGAAGATACCGACACAAAAGCCACATTCTTCGTCATCGGGTGGATTGCCCGAACGTATCCGGAAATCGTAAGGCGAATAGCCGAAAAGTACGAGATAGGTTCGCATACGATGAACCATCAACTCGTATGGCAACAGACGCCGGAGGAGTTCCGGAAGGATGCGGATTCGTCGATAAAACTGCTTCAAGACCTCACCGGACGGCAGGTAAGATATTTCCGCGCCCCGGGATTCTCGATTCGCGAAAGCGAGTCGTGGGCATTCGAAATCATACACGACCTCGGCATCGAAATCGACTGTTCCGTATTTCCGGCACACCATGCTCACGGCGGGATGCCGTCATACGGCAAAGGGGAGCCGGCAATAATCGAAGTCGGGGGCAAACGCATCAAAGAGTTTCCGATAAGCACAAAAGAGATTTTCGGGCATCCGCTCATCTACTCCGGTGGCGGATATTTCAGGCTGTTTCCATACCGGATGATACACAAATGGGCTTCCGAGGACAAGGATTATATTTTGAGTTACATCCACCCGCGCGACCTCGACCCCGGACAACCGATGATAAAGGGTCTTCCGATATCGCGAAAATTCAAAAGTTACGTAGGGTTACATGGGGCAGAAGCGAAACTGCGCCGTCTGCTCACCGATTTCGACTTCACCGACATCGCCACCGCCGACAAAGCCTTCGACTGGTCCAAATCAAGAATCATCGAATTATAGGAATCGGTATATTCCGTCCATACCCTCGATATAAAATTTTCGGGAAATCGTTTCCGGAGGTTATTGCAAATTCGAATCATAATCGTTATATTTGTAATAGCAAATCGGGAATCGCATGGATTGGAACATCGTCATAATGCTTATCGTGTCGGGTATCGTGGTCGGCATAATCAACACTCTCGCCGGCGGAGGCTCGATTATCACCATGACAATGTTCACCGCTCTCGGGCTGCCGATAACCGTCGCCAACGGAACCAACCGCATAGCCGTTCTGTTGCAGAATCTCACGGCGACGGCGACTTTTCTCACGAAACGGATGCTCAACATACGGCACGGACTGTTGCTGTCGATACCCGTCATTATCGGCAACATAGCCGGCTCGCTCGTGGCGACGCATATCAACGAAACGGTGTTCAAAATATGTTTCGGCGTGATTCTGCTCGTAATTCTCGTTTACATCATCTTCGACAACCGGTTCAAAATCAAGGAGGGACACAATATCGACATCAAGCCGCGCCACTATCTGTGGTTTCTGCTGATAGGCTTCTACGGCGGCTATATTTATATAGGAATAGGCTATCTGATACTCGCCATAACGCTTTGGTCGATGCGTATGGACATCGTAACTGCGAACGTCATCAAAGGGTTCGTGATACTTATCGCGACGCCATTCTCGCTCGCTGTATTCATGCTTAACGGGCAGGTCGCCTACATGTTCGGACTGCTGCACGGAGTCGGCAACATCATAGGCTCGTTCATCGCATCGCACTACCTCGTCGGCTGGGGCAAAGGCTTCATCAAGGGATTCACGGCAATCATCGTCTTGGTATGTTTCGCCGACCTTATCGGCATCATATCGCTACACGACATCTTCTACTCGATGATGGCAATCGGGGAATAACGATTTTTTCGTCCGGCATTTTGCCGTTTTGCGGGAAATATTGTAATTTCGCAACTGATAATGAACGCTTTGGGCAATATCCGTTCCGCTAACCCGCCGAAATTTCTCGGGGGGGGGATTTTGCGACCTCTCATTTAGCCGATAATCAACATCTTACAACGAGATTTTCAAGAACTTTAAGGTTATTAAGGTCGTTAAGGACTTTAATGTCCTTAACGTCATTCTCCCGCGGCATTACGCTGCGGGACGCTCGATTATTCAATCAAACTCACAATAAAATTACTATGAAGAATTTAATCTCACAATCCTACCTTGCGCCGCAGGTACGGAAAATCGAACTCTCGTTAGAGCGAGGTTTTGCGGCGAGTCTCGAAAACCCAGTTACAGACCCTGAAATCGAATGGTAAATTAAAATCTCTATAAAATTATGAAAAAACTATTCCTTTTTGCAGCCGCGGCGACGATGCTTGCCGCCTGCACGACGGACACGACCGAGGATGTCGCACAAATCGTCGTCCCAGATTGTCTGCAAGTAAGCATCGCCGACGAGGAGTCGCGAATGCAACTCTCCAACGAAAAGACCGTCTGGACAGCGGGCGACAAGGTGTCGGTATTCTACAAGTCCGACGCAAACCAGTGCTGGAAATTCAACGGCAAGACGGGCGACCGTTCGGGTACGCTCTCGTGCGTAAGTCAGGGTACGGCGACCGCCAAAATGGAGAAGGTCGTTATCGTATACCCTTACAGCGAATCATACATGATTACACCGTCGTCGGGTAATATCGAGGCTAAACTGCCTGCCGTACAGAAATACCTGCACGGCAGTTACGGCTTGGAGTCGAGTCCGATGATTTCGTCGGGATATTATACGCAGTTTGCGTTGAAGAACGTCTGCGGATGGCTCAAATTGCAGTTGTCGGGTACGGGAACGATTACCAAAATCTCGCTCAAAGGCAACAACGGCGAACAACTCGCAGGCGATATGTACATCAATGCCGAGGATGCGACCGTTACACTCGCATCGGCATCGGTAGACAACGACGATAATCAGGAGACGGGCGGCACGCTCGTATTCGAGGACAGCATCGTCAAGGAGGTGGAACTCAATTGCAACGGCGGTGTGGATTTGAGCGGCGCGGATGTTACGCCGTTCTATATCGCTTTGCCGCCTACCGTTTTCGAGCAGGGATTCACGGCAACACTGCATTTCGACAACGGAATGCAGAAAGAGATTTCGACATCGAAAAAAGTCGAGATTACTCGCAACCATATCGTGCCGATGGAAGAATTAACAATAGATATGTCTGCATATATCGTCATCAAGTATGTTACGAGTAACAAACGAATCATCGACAATTCGGCGAAAAACTCCTCGTGGTGGGCTTCTGTCGTATCGAACACCTACGACACCGAAAACAATGTCGGCACGCTGGTAATTCCGAAAGGTTCGTCGATTGGTGATGGTGCATTCTGTGGTTGCAGCAGACTGACAAGTATTACAATTCCCGACAGCGTCACTTCGATTGGTGATGTTGCATTCGCAGGTTGCAGCAATCTGAAAAGCGTTACAATTGGCAACAGCGTTACTTCGATTGGAAGTGAAGCATTCTCCTATTGCAGCAGCCTGACAAGCATTAATATTCCCAACAGCGTTACCTCGATTGGAACGCAACCATTCAAAGATTGCAGCAGTCTGGCTTGTTTTATAAGTAAATATTCGTCCTTCGACAAGCGATGTTTAATTATGGACGAAAGACTTATATCGTTCGCGCCATCAGGATTGACCGAATATATTATTCCCGGCAGTGTTACTTCGATTGGAAGTTATGCATTCTATGGTTGCAACAGCCTGACAAGCATTAACATTCCTGACAGAGTTACTTCTATCGGAGAATCTGCATTCTCCGGTTGCAGCAGTCTGACAAGCATTAACATCCCCGATATCGTTACTTCGATTGGAAATTCTGCATTCTATAATTGCAGCAGCCTGACAAGTGTTACTATCCCCGATAGTGTTACTTCGATTAAAGATTCTGCATTCGCTGCTTGCAGCAGCCTGACAAGCATTAGCATTCCCGACAGCATTACCACGATTGAACGTGATGCATTCAATGCTTGCAGCAGCCTGACAAGCATTAATATTCCAGACGGAGTTATTTCGATTGGAATTTATGCATTCTATGGTTGCAGCAGTCTGAAAAGCATTAATATTCCCGACGGCGTTACTTCGATTGAAGGAAATGTATTCAGCGGTTGCAGCAACCTGACTTGTTTTATAAGTAAATATTCATCCTCCGACAAGCGATGTTTAATTATGGGCGAAAAACTTATATCGTTCGCGCCATCAGAATTGACCGAATATATTATTCCCGACAGCGTTACTTCGATTGGGGATTCCGCATTCTCTGCTTGCAGCAGCCTGACAAGCATTACTATTCCCGACAGTGTTACTTCAATTGGACAGGGTACATTCTCCAATTGCATCAGCCTGACAAGCATTAATATTCCCGACAGTATTACTTCGATTGAAGAATGGACATTCTATAATTGCAGGAGTCTGACAAGCATTACTATTCCAAACAGTGTTACTTATATCGAAATGCTCGCATTCAGAGATTGTTGCAGTCTGACAAGTATTTATTGCAAAGCAAAAACACCGCCGACCATTCGTGATACTACATTTTATAATGTATCAACCTCTTCTTGTACTATTTATGTTCCGACAGGCTGCAAAGAGGCTTACGCAGCAAAGAATGGTTGGTCGAGTTTTACAACAATAATAGAAATGGAATTTTAACCTTTAATATTAACAAAATTATGGAAAACACTCAAAAATCACGTACCGAAACTTACGAGTTTATCGGAAAACTGGCTGTCGCACTCTATTCGCAGCGAATCGTAATGTCGTTATCGACGCTGAACACCGTACTGGAATACAACGGATTCGAACCGTACGGCAATTGCCGCGGGCTCGGGCAGGGTTTGACGGCGGCTTGCAACTATTGGGACAAAAAAGAAAAGGACGAAGGATTGCTCCCGGTTACGCACAATGCAATAGCGAATGTTTTCGTAGATCGCAAAGGCGACTCCGCTTGGATGAATTATTAATTATCCGTAATCGCCACATAATAGTGGCAGGTTTAAGGTCCTTAAAGTCGTTAGGGACATTAAGGACCTTAATATAACGCAACGGTTCGGCGATTGCGTCAGATTTTACCTCCTGCGATGTTTCGGCATCGCAGGAGGTAAAGTTTTTTTTGTGGGGGGGGGTACTTTAACGACATTATGGGGTTTAAGGGGCAAGGGCGGGTAATCTTTTTTGCGGATTATTTCGGGCAAAAGTTCGCCGTTACGCAATAAATTACTACTTTTGCGCTCGAAATTTATAAACGAATCCATTACGTTCTGAATATGTTGAGTAGAAGATTGCTTAGAATCAAAGTGATAAAGGGTGTGTACGCGCATCTTCAATGCCAATGCGACAACATCCCAGTTTCGGAAAAGAACCTTATCGCATCGATAGACAAAGCCTACGACCTCTATTTCCAGTTGCTCGCTCTCGCGCCCGAACTCGTCCGTTACGCCGAAGAACGCCAGGAGATAGGTCGCAACAAGAAACTGCCGACATACGAAGACCTTCACCCGAACCGCAAGTTCATCGAAAACAAGGCTGTCGCCCGCATATCGGAGTGCGAAGCGATAAACAATTTCATACAGAAACGCGGATTGGGCTGGGTGAACAATCCCGATTTGATAAGAACCCTCTATCAGTCGCTCTGTACGCAGGAGTTCTACCGGAAATACATGGCATCGCAGGAGCGTTCGTTCCGCGAAGACGCGCAGTTGTTGGCGGACATCTACATGAACATGCTCGAAGAGAACGAGGCTCTCGAAACAGCACTCGAAGAGCAGTCGATACTCTGGTCGGATGACCTGGGATACGTACTTACCATGGTCGCACGCACCGTAAGCGGAATGAAAGAGTCGCACGAGCAAATCAAACTGATGCCGAAGTTCAAGAGCGAGGACGATTTGGAATTCGCGAAAAGACTATTCCGCAACTCGATAATCCGTTTCGACGAGCATAAGACGCTTATCGACCGCTACACGAGCAACTGGGATGTAGAGCGGGTGGCACTGATGGACAACATCATCCTCGACGTCGCAATCACCGAAGCCGAGTCGTTCCCGTCGATTCCGATAAAGGTAACCCTCAACGAATATATCGACATCGCGAAGTACTACTCCACGGCGAGCAGCAGCACCTTCATCAACGGAGTTCTCGACAAGGTTACGGCGACGCTCACCGAAGAGGGAAAAATCAAGAAAACGGGCAAAGGTCTGCTCTAATTCCATGCGACGGCTGCCGACTGCAATCGCCATTGTCTTTGCCGCGATTTCGATTCTCGCGAGCGGCTGCGCATCGCCAGCCGAAAAGAAATATGCGGGCAAAAGCATCGCGATTACCGATTCGGTACTCATACACGGAGGTGCGGACACACTGCGGCTGGGCAGCATGTTTCAGCGCGAAGTCGTCCAAAAAAGTTTCAGGCTGGTGAATGCGACCGAAAAAACCGTCGTACTGCTCGGCTACGAAACTACATGCGGATGCACGCAACTGATTTACGACCGCAAGGTGTTGAAACCGCACGAATATTGCGACATGACGTGCCGTTACGACTCGGCAGGCGAATACGGCTGGACGATGACGGTCGTATCGCTCCGAATGGCGGGTGCGGACGAAACTTTCGACATTTTCGTCGAGTGCGAGGTAAAATAATGATGCCGAATCGTCCGTTGTATAATAAAAGATGGTGCGGATGCGGCTCGTTCGCATTAAAATATTATCTTTGCACATACAATATTACGAAACAGAATAAAAATTAGCAAACTATGATTACTTTATTACAGGCAGCAGCCGGAGCGCAAGGCTCGCAGTGGTCGTTCTGGATTATGATGGGATTGATGATTCTCGTAATCTGGCTCTTCATGTGGCGTCCGGAATCGAAGCGTCGCAAGGAGTTGGCGAAATTTCGCGAAGGACTTAAAAAGGGAGATAAAATCATCACCGCGGGCGGCATTTACGGAACTGTCAAGGAGATTAAGGAGACTACTCTCCTCATCGAGGTAGACAGCAACGTAACTCTCCGCGTGGACAAGAACATGGTCGTAGCCGACAACTCGGCAGCCGTGCAGGAGAAGAAAAAATAGTCCCGCCATGTCCGAAACCATACGTTACGCGACACGCGGGACATGCTCCCGCGAAATCGTCGTGGAGACCGACAACGGCAAAGTCATCGACGTATTCTTCGTAGGCGGATGCAGCGGCAATACCCAAGGTATCGCATCGCTCGTGCGCGGAATGGATATAGACGAGGTGATACGCCGGCTCGAAGGCATCGACTGCGGCGGCAGAGGCACTTCGTGTCCCGACCAGTTGGCGAAGGCGTTGCGAAAAGCGAAAGCGCAATAGGTCGGCGAAAACGATTAGGAATAGCAACGGTAGAAATACCGTTGCTATTCTTATCTTGGGTAACTATATACAACTCTACACCAAATCAAGTTATTGCAAGTATTCGGATAACCGACTGTTGTGGTTCTCGCGGCAAAGCCGCGTACACAGATGTTACCCACCCCCTAAATCCCCCGCCTGTGCGGGGTTTGTCGGAACTTATAAAGATATACGGGTTTGGAATACCGTTGCTATTTTTTACATATTTTTATATGCACTGCGACAAAATTTCGGACAGAAATTACGTATTCCGTCCCGTTTCCGCGTTTTTATAGATGCAGCGAAAATCGTTGCACACTACACTTTATTTTTTTATATTTGCACAAACAAACCTAAACCTGAAACAGATGAAAAGAATCGTTTTGTCGGCAATCGCACTCGTTGCCGCTTGGGGAGGAGCAATCGCCCAACCGCAGATGAGCCGCGAAGAAGCCGAAAAGCAGGCGGAGGCTCTGCTTTCCAAATTGACTCTCGATGAGAAAATCGCAATGACACGCGGCTACAACAAGTTTTTCCTGCCCGGTGCGCCCGAAAAGGGAATACCTTACGTCTATACAGCCGACGCTTCGAGCGGAGTCAGAATCAATACCAGTCTGCCCGACCCGAATATGATTGAGCATCCCGAGAAGACGACGCAGTTCCCTGCGACAATCGCCCTCGCATCCACGTTCAATCCAGAACTCGCCTACGAATACGGCAAGGCTGTCGGCGAGGAGGCTCGCATGGCAGGTGCGGGAATTCTGCTCGGACCGGGCATGAACATCTACCGCTCGTCGCAGTGCGGTCGCAATTTCGAATATCTGGGTGAAGACCCCTATCTCGCGGCACGATTAGTCGAAAAATATGTCAAGGGAATGCAATCGACGGGAACGATGGCGTGTCTGAAACATTTCGTCTGCAACAACACCGAGTTCTACCGCCGCCGCTCGAACTCCATAGTCGATGAATGCGCAATAATGGAGATTTACACGCCTGCGTTCAAGGCGGGTATCGATGCCGGCGCTGGTTCGGTCATGACGGCATACAATCTCGTGAACGGCGAGTGGGCAGGTCAGAGCAAATATGTGATAACAGACCTCCTGCGCGGACGGTTGGGATTCGACGGACTCGTGATGAGCGACTGGCGGTCGGTATACGACTGGAAGAAAATCGTCCTCTCGGGACAGAACGTCGAGATGCCCGGCGACGAGTTTTTCTATCCGACGGAGAGCATACACGACCTGATTGCGAAGGGCGAACTCACCGAAAAGAACGTCGATGACATGATACGTCCGATGATTGCGGCTTGCGTCCGTTTCGGGCTTTACGACAACATCAACAATGGCGAGCGTTACAAGAAAGAACTCGCCGCCAACATGCCGGCTCACCTCGACGTCGCATACCGCACCGCAGCGGAAGGCACGGTGCTGCTGACGAACAACGGCATACTGCCGTTGAGTACCGACCACAAGATTCTGCTTACCGGACGCTGGGCGAAAAAGAATCCGCAGGGCGGAGGCTCGTCGAAAGTCAAGGGTTATGACATAGTTACGTTCGCATACGCTCTGAAAGAGAGTTTCGGCAGTTCGCTCGAAGTGGTCGAGAAGCCGACTGCCGAGCAACTCGAAGCGGCGGACGTGGTGATATGCGCTACCGGAACATACGATACCGAGGGTGCGGAACGTCCGTTCGCGATGGAGAAGAAGGACGAGGCTCTGGTCCGTCTGGCTGTCGCGCACAATCCGCGCACGATAGTGGTCGTAAACAGCGGTTCGGGCATCGACATGTCCGCATGGGCAGACAAGGCTGCCGCCATACTGTACGGCTGGTATCCGGGACAGAACGGCTACAAAGCCATCCGCGACATCATCATCGGCAAGATAAACCCGTCGGGCAAACTGCCTATGACGCTAGAACGTTCGTTCGCCGACTCGCCTGCAAAGAATACCGTTCCGAAAGGAGCCAGCATCAATAAGGCTAAGGGAAATCCTAACGAGAAGTTCTTCTACCCTTTCAAGTACGACGTACACTACGACGAATCGGTACTCGTCGGCTACCGCTGGTACGAAACCAAGGGCATCGCCCCGCTCTTCCCGTTCGGATACGGGCTGTCGTACACGAAATTCACGCTCACCGAACCTAAAATATTGAGCCGCGGCAAGGTGAAGACCATCGCCGAGGACAAGCCGCTGAAAATCGCGATAGCCGTAACCAACACCGGCGACCGCGAGGGTTCGGAGGTCGTGCAACTCTACGTGTCGGAGAAGAATCCTACGGTGCTGCGTCCGAAAAAGGAGCTCAAAGCGTTCCGCAGGGTTACGGTAGAGCCGAACAAGAAACAGGTCGTAGTATTCGAACTCGACCGCAGCGCGCTCGGATTCTGGGACGAAACGACGCACGACTGGAAAGTGAATGCCGGCGAGTACGTAATCTCGCTCGGCACGTCGTCGGCTGACATTGCTGCCGAACTGTCGGTTACGGCATTGTAGCGGATTAACGGCATATACCGCAAAAAACATAGGTTTCGGGAATAACCCGAAACCTATGTTTTTTGCCGCGTCGAGTAAAGCAGCACGCAAATTGTCTGCATAACCGCAAGATAAAATGTTACTTTTTTCGCTGATTTTGTTGTTTATTGGCAAAAATTCATATCTTTGTTATGAAAATAACAATGAAAACAAACGGCAATATATCGAACTTAACAATTATATTATGGCAAAAGAACTTAAAATCAGAGATTTGACTCTTCGTGACGGACAGCAGTCGTCGTTCGCCACCCGAATGACGCAGGCACAAATCGAACGTTGTCTGCCGTACTACAAGGATGCTCACTTCTTCGCAATGGAAGTTTGGGGCGGTGCAGTGCCGGACTCGGTGATGCGCTATCTCAACGAGAATCCGTGGTATCGTCTGGAAAGCATCAAGAAAGCAATCGGCGACGTTTCGAAACTCACCGCACTTTCGCGCGGACGCAACCTCTTCGGCTACGCTCCGTACACCGATGAAATCATCGAGGGTTTCTGCCGCAACTCTATCGAGAGCGGACTCGGAATCATGCGTATTTTCGACTGTCTGAACGACGTGGACAACGTGAAATCCACAATCAAATACGTGAAAAAGTACGGCGGCATCGCCGACTGCGCAGTCTGCTACACGGTAGACCCGAAATACCCTAAACTCGGTCTGCTCGACCGTCTGAAAGGCAAGAAGAATCCTGCTCCGGTATTCACCGACGAATATTTCGTGGACAAGGCGAAGCAGGTAGCCGCACTGGGAGCCGACATGATAACAATCAAGGATATGTCGGGACTGATTCCGCCGCAGCGCGTCAGCGGGCTTGTCAAGAAGTTGAAGAAAGCCGTGAACATCCCTATCGATTTCCACACGCACTGTACGCCGGGTTACGGTCTGGCATCGGTATATGCTGCAATCGCAGCAGGCGTAGACGTGGTGGACACCAACTGCTGGTGGTTCGGCGGAGGTACCGCCGCTCCCGCATTGGAGTTGGTATACCTCTTCTGCAAGAAACTCGGCATAGACATCGGCGTGAACATGGAAGCCGTCGCCAAAATCAACGAGCAACTGAAAGACATCCGTTCGGAACTCAATATCTCGGTATTCGGTGCCGACAAACCTGCTCCGAAACCGTTCAATCCGCTCACCGACGCTGTTCCGGCTGAGGTAGAAGCCGAACTGGACCGCGCAGTCAAGGCTGCCCAGAACGACGATTTCGCCGCCCTGCTCGACGCGAGCCAGAAAATCGAGGCGTACTTCGGATTCCCTGCTCCGAACAAACTCGTGCAGGAAGCCGAGATTCCGGGCGGTATGTACTCCAACATGGTCGCTCAGTTGAAGCAACTCAAAGCCGAGGACATTCTCCCGCGCGCAATGGAGTTGATTCCGACCGTCCGTCTGTCCGCAGGTCTGCCGCCGCTCGTAACCCCGACCTCGCAAATCGTCGGCGCACAGGCTGTAAACTGCGCCCTCGACGAAAAGGCGGGTCGCGCGATGTACACGACGAAGAACAACCAGTTCGTAAATCTCGTCAAGGGCGAATACGGCAAAACTCCGGTCAAGGTAGACCCCGAATTCCGCTTCAAGATTTGCGGCGTGCGTGAGGAGACCAACTACGACATTTCGAAATACCAGAAACAGCCTAATCCGGAACTTCCGGAGGCAGGCGGCGTGAAACTCGCCGAGAACGAAAAGGAGGTACTGCTGCTCGAACTCTTCCCGCTGGTTGCGAAACCTTATCTCACCGGCATAAAGAAGGCTGCATACGAAGCCAAAATGGCGAAGGAAGCACCTAAAACGGAGGCTAAAACCGAACCTGCCGTTGCCGCAAAACAGCCGATAACGGGCAAGACCGTAATCGCTCCGCTGCCGGGCAAGGTAATCGACATCAAGGTTAAGGTCGGCGACACGGTGAAAGCCGGTCAGGAGGTTGCCATCCTCGAAGCGATGAAGATGGAGAACTCAATCACCACCGACCATGCGGGTGTCGTAAAGCAGATTCTCGTAAACGTCGGCGACAACGTGCAGACCGACGCCGTAATCATCGAAATCGGCGACGCGGCAGCACCTGCCGCAGCACCGAAAGCCGCAGTTGCGGGCAACAAGGTGAGCGCACCGCTGCCGGGTCGCGTAATCGCGCTTAAAGTGAAGGTCGGCGACGCTGTCAAGGCGGGCGACGAGGTTGCGATACTCGAAGCGATGAAGATGGAGAACTCAATCACATCCGACTATACGGGTACGGTACAGCAGGTTCTCGTCGGCGAGGGCGACACCGTCCAGTCCGACGCAACTCTGATGATTATCGGATAACAATGTTCATGCGTCCCGTTCGGCGAATGTGCGGAGCGGGACGCTTTTCATCAACTCAAAAGCAAAAAACGTTATGGGATTTCTTAAAGAATTCAAGGCTTTCGCCGTCAAGGGCAATGTGATGGACATGGCGGTCGGCGTAATCATCGGCGGCGCATTCGGCAAAATCGTATCTTCGCTGGTGAACGATATTCTGATGCCGCCTATCGGCGCGCTGCTCGGCAACGTCAATTTCTCGGACCTCAAAATCGACATCTCCAAGGTCCGTGAGGTCGTAAGCACGGCAACCAATGCCGTAACCGACACCGTCGCTTCGGCTGCCGATGCAATCACGCCCGACACGGTAGATGTCGTTGAAAAAGCGCAGGCGGTAGTAGCAGCACCTGCGGTAGAGCCTATCTACTGGTGCTACGGAGCATTCATCCAGCAGTGCATCGACTTTACGATTCTGGCATTCTGCGTATTCCTGATGGTGAAACTGATGAACCGTCTGACGAAAAAACCGGAACCTGCTCCTGCGCCTGCTCCCGAACCGCCGAAGCCGACGAAAGAGGAGTTGCTTCTGACGGAGATTCGCGACCTGCTTCGCGACGCGAAGAAACAATAAATCACTTAAAGTCCATAATGAAAAAGCCGAGGACATTATTTTTTGTCCTCGGCTTTACTTTTCACCGCTACCCTATTTCGCGCCGTCATTCTTGCCGGAATCGGGCGAGGTATAGTACTGCGAAACATAGACCGTGAAAATCGGGAAGAACATCATGCCGACCGACGGCAGCAGCACGCACACGATTTTGCCTATCGCCGTTACCGGAAATATCTCGGCACCGACGGTCGTAACGTTCATCCATGCCCACCAGAGCGCGTTGCCGAAATTCGTCAGTTTGGGATTCACGCCCATTTCGTAATCGAAGAATATCAATGCGGCGATATACGTGAACATGACCACCGTTATCAGATAGGCTGCCAGCAGACGCTTGCTGCGCCCCTTGACGAGCCAGTCGACGATAATCGTCATGGCGAGCATACTGCGGAGAATCGGGATGAAACCTATCACGTGAGCCATATCCGCCGACATATCCACGCCAATCCAGTTCAGGATGTTCAGATACGGAATCGAAATCAACAGAAACAGCACGTCGCCGACCAGATGTCTGCGCCGCCGCTCGGCATCCGACAAGCGGAGAACCAAGGTGATGATGAACACTATGCAGACGCACAGTTGCAAAAACATGTACCACTCCGAGAAGTGGATATGGTCGCCGTGCATAATCTCGATAGAGATGCCGACGATAAGCAGGACGCTCGCGATAAGCGAAATCGTGTCGAATGTGTCTATCCACATCCGTTTAGATGTTTCTTGCTGACTCATAATTCTTTGAATTTTCCCGCAACCATTCAAAATTGATGCCGCATGCGTCGGGATGCAATTTTTTAGTCGAAATAGTTTGTGCAATAAAAATTTTGAATTATCTTTGCACTCGCTTCGACGATGAAGCACAATGGCGGGATAGCTCAGCTGGTTAGAGCGCATGATTCATAATCATGAGGTCGAGAGTTCAAGTCTCTCTCCCGCTACTCGAAAAAATGCGAATCGTAAGACGGTTCGCATTTTTTATTTCCATCGGTCCCATCGGTCGATTATGCCTAATTCTCGGCTAACTTCGCTACCCGATTCTTAAAGAGTGTAAGCCGCACTCGAATTTCGACGTATTTCAGACCGGTTCGGCGACCTTGGCATTAAAATGACGCAAAAAATATTTCGACTGTCAATTATTTAATATATAGAATATTATACCCCTATTTCGAAAAATTTTTCGGGGGGGGGATTTTTCAGATTCGAAAATTTTTTAATTACATTTTTTTGCTATAACTTTGCATTTAATATTCCGTCCAAAAGGACGTGTATGCCAGATTTTCAGAACGTTCCTAATGCACTTGAAACGGGAGAATATCGAAATGAACTGAATTGTATTGCGGAATGAAACGCATCATTGCTATAATATCGACGGTACTCTCCGTTTTGACCTCGGTGTATACCACTGATGGTCAGAACATTTCACAGCAACATGCGGGGGGGGGGATTTTGCGCCGATAGAACGTCCGTAGCAGAAAATTTCGCACTTTATTACTGGCGCGACCGAATAGACATCGACGAAAATTACCTCGACAACCGTTCCCAAATCGAGCATATAAAGGATTATCTGGCGCACTCCCCGCGCATCGACAGCATCACCATCTACGCCTACGCCTCGCCGGAGGGAACCTATGCACGCAACTTATGGCTCTCGCGCAAGCGTGCGGAAGCAGCTCGGCGGTTCATTCTCGCCAATATTCCCGAGGGGCGCGCATTCGCCCCCTCGACCATCCGACTGTGTCCGATGGCGGAGAACTGGGCGGGTCTGCGCAAGGAAATCGAAGCCAACTATCATCGAGCCGACCGCGAACGGGTGTTGAAAATTCTCGACGCTCCGGTCGGAAACGACACGAAAAAATGGCGTCTGCAACAACTCGACAACGGATATACATATAAGTATATTATCCGCAACCACATGCCCAGACTGCGTCTGTCCACGTGGATATGCGTTTGGGTTCAGCCCGAGGAAGCCGTGGAGCCGGAGAAGCCCGCAGAGAAATTGGAGCCGATGTCGCTCGGCGAAATCTCGCTCGACAAGCCGCTCACGGTCGAACTCGACCCGTTCAAGCCTGTGTTTACGCCAGTCGCACCGGCTTTGCCGCAGCCCGAATTCGACAAGCGGACTATCCTCGCCCTGAAAACCAATATGCTCTACGACGCGGCGACGTGGCTCAACTTCGCCGTGGAAGTGCCTTTCGGCAAGCGTTTCTCACTGCTGTACGAACACCACTGCCCGTGGTGGGTTACGGGAAGCAACAAATTCTGTCTCGAATTTCTCTCGTTCGGCGGCGAATTTCGCTGGTGGTTCAGTCCGCGGACACGGGAGGCAAGCCCGAAACTGGTGAAACGCGACGCGCTCGTCGGTCATTTTCTCGGTCTGTACGGCATGGGCGGCAAGTTCGACCTCCAAGCCAAGCGGACAGGATGCTATCAGGGCGAATTTTTCAGCGTCGGTCTGTCCTACGGCTACTCGATGCCGCTCTGCAAACGGCTCAACATCGAGTTTTCGATTTCGGCAGGATATGCCCGAATACCTCACCGCCACTACATTCCGACCGAAGACTACGGTCTGCTCATCCGCGACCGCAGCAAATCGGGAACATGGCACTACGTCGGTCCTACGAAAATCGAGGTCGCACTCGTATGCCCGATTCTGGCAAAATACCGCAAGAAAGGAGGTCGCCGATGATACGCCGCATGGGGATATACCTGCTCTTCGCCGTCGCCGTTTTGGCTGCGGGAGGCTGCGTGCGCCGTCCGCTGGTCGACATCGAGAATACCCACTACGTCCGCGTCTATCTCGACGAGCAACTGCTCAACGTAACTACCGGTTTCTACGACGAAAGCCGCAAAAAGCCGGAATACAAAAGACCCGACATCATGCGTGTGGCTCTCTTCGACCCCGTTACGGGCACTCTCGTGAGCGAACGCTATCTGCGCGGTCGGGGATGCGACGAAAGGGGCTGTTACTGCGACGGATACATCTCCGCCGAACCGGGCGAATATCGCCTGCTGACATATAATTTCGGAACCGAATCGACTGTCCTGCGCAACGAGAACGACTATACCGGCGTCGAAGCCTACACGCACGGAATCGCCGCACATCTCTACAACCTGCTGCCGAGCCGTGCCGACAAGAGAATCGACGAAAAAATCGTCTACACGCCCGACCATCTGTTCGTCGATTCCGGCGAGCGGATACGCATCCCGTATACGAGCCATATCGATACGCTCCGCAACGAACGCGGCGAGCGTTTCTTCACCGCCCGCAGTATGGTCAAGTCCTACTACATGCAGATTCGCGTCAAGGGCATGCAGTATGTGTCGACGGCGGTATCGCTGCTTACGGGCATGTCGGGTTCGGCGTCGCTGCACGACCGCGGCATGCATGCCGGCAATCCTGCGACGCTATATTTCGAGATGCAGCGTTCCGACGAGAAGATTGCCCGCGACGACGATGATACGACCATCATCTATACGACATTCCACACCTTCGGCAAACTGCCCGATGCGGAAAACAGTCTCGAAGTGTCGTTCGACTTCATCACGTCCGACGGTCGTGCGTTGAGTGCGACGATAGACATCACGGACAAGTTCTCCGAACCCGATGCGATAGAACACCAGTGGATTCTGCTCGACCATATTATCGAAATTCCGAAACCGGTCAACGGCGGCGGCGGATTCACACCGGGCGTGGACGACTGGGGGGATATAAATACCGATATACTTATTTGATATATGACTGCTATATACGACTTTATACTAAAACGTCATCGCGAAGCCGTGCATTTTATTTGCGGGATGATACCGGAAACGGGCTATGCAGGGCTGTGGCGATCTACCGCTGTCGAAAAAACATTGCCGATACATCGCAATGATATACAACGGTAGATTGCCGCGTCGAACCTATGGTTCTCCTCGCAATGACATTTAGGAATTGAAAAACGAAACGGAAACAACATATAACCAATTTTTATATTATGAAAAAAATTTTATTTGCAGCAGCATTGGCGAGTGTAGCACTCGCAGGTTGCGTCAAGAACGAGGCTGAAATCGTGCAGAACGCCGACAGCAAGATTACCTTCGCGGCACCGCTCGTATCGAGCATCACGCGCATTCACGAAGGAGAAATCAACAACCCTTATCCGACCGAAGAAGAATTCGTCGTATTCGCCAAACTTTATAAGACAACTGATTACACGCAGTGGCGAAACGGAGAATGGTATATGGGTTCGGATGAAGGCGGTATCGTGGTACACCACGAAGAAGGCGACATCAAAGGCTGGGTTCCGGATGTAAATTATTATTGGCCAAAGAACGGTTCGCTTACTTTCTATGCCTATTCGCCGGCTGACTATGCGACTTGGAAACCGCTTATCAGCGAAGGGGTAATGGAGTCGTCCGATGTAACTATTCCGGTTAATGCCCACAATGTCGACTTGTTGTACACCAAATTGGCAAAAAACAAGAAGAACAATGAGAACAAACCGGGCAACAACAATGGTGTTGACGGCAATGCCGAATACAACGGTGTCGAAATGAAGTTCATGCACGCCCTTTCGTCCATTAAATTCAAAGTGAAATTGAGCCGTATATATAACAATGCCCAAATCAGATTGAAAAGCATTGTACTTAAAGATGTCTATTCCACAAGCACATTTTCTCTCGTTGTAGACAACGAGACAGCCAATCCTGGTTGGGGAATGCCTAAGAATTCATTAGACTATACGCTCGTTGATAATTCAACGCAACTTATAAATTCGGTTGATGTTGCCGATGTAAGCGGTGCCTCCGATATGATTCTGCTGCCTCAGGCATTAACAAATATCGTTGCAGAGGTTACATATACCATAAATGACGACAGCACGACAACCCCTCGCGAGTTCACCACGGAGATCCATCTTGCGGATTTGGATTACGGTGCTCAAACAGAAAAAGCATGGTTGCCAGGCAAGCGTTATATCTACACGATAACCTTCTCGCTCCAAACGATTATCTTCGACCCTTCCGTTACCCCTTGGGAGGATGTGGAAGTCGTATATCCAAAAACGAGTACTTCGGTTGCCGAATAATGGCATAACGCCACTTGGTCCCGACAAGGCGCGGGTGAATACGCCTGAACAATCCGGATAGAGGCGATACTCTCTCCGGATACGATAAAAAGAGATGCGATTACGGGCATGAAACGATGCTTATGGATAGTGGCGGCGGCACTGCTGACTGCCGGATGCGTGAATAATCGCGGCGACGAGTACGACCCCGTCGTCGAGGTCGTTTTCATGCCCGTCATGCACGGTTCGGTACGCTCCGTCGGGCAGAATTATCCCGACGACATGCCATTCGGCGTCTGCGCATGGTCGCTGCCGTCGAACCGACGGTGGGAAACGGAGCGCGGCAGTGCCGAGGAGTTTCTCGTAGACGAACGTGTCGCACACGGGGAGGAGGCTTGGTCGATGGAGCGGCGTGTGGAATGGCCCTCACGCACCAGACTGCTTTCGTTCTTGGGTTATGCCCCCTACGATGCCGCAAGCGGCTGCGACCGCAATGCGGGAGTGCGCTTCGACGGAGTGGACACCTCTGCGGAACGCACGGATTTGCTCTACACCGACCCGATTGCCGACGTATCCAAGTTTACGGGCGGCGGAGTCGTCCCCGTCGTATTCCGACACGCGCTCTGCAAGGTCGATTTTCGGATGCACCGCACCCCTGCGGGCGGAGGTTCGATTATCGTCCGCCGCATCCGGCTCGAAAGCGTGCGGCACAAAGGCGATTTCGCGTCGCTGCGCGAGCCGCAGTGGATTTTAGCCGATGACGCGGCGCCCGAACTGTTTTTCGAGGGTGAAACGGAGGCGCAGTACTCCATACGACCTGTCGGCGAGGCGCATTTCATGATTCCGCAGCAGCTCGACTGCGCGGTATGCGTCGAGTTGGACTACGTGAACCCTTGGGGCGGAACCGTCAGACAGCGGCTTTCGACCCGACCGCTCGATTCGACGTTCGAGGCGGGACGCCATTACACCCTTACGCTGACACTCTCGCCCGACGAGGTGCAGTTCCTTCAAGAAGCGATGAATTTGGAGATTGAATGATTTTATGATGAAGAGTCCGATATTATATGCCCTGATTGCGGTTCTGTTCGCAGGTTGCAGCGACGGAACGGATATGCCCGAGCCTGTACGGAGCGGCTCGCCAATCGTGTTCGGTGCCGCCAACGGCTCATCGACGGCGGCGGGTTCGCGAAGTCTTATCGGAAACGAGGAGGACGGCAAGCCTATGGAGAAGGGCATGACCACTCTCGAAGACATCTGTACGCCGGTGATAGGCGGAGAGGCAATCGCCGTGTGGGGGGATTACTGCCAGAACGGATTCCCGAGCGACCGCGTGGAGTACACGACCGTTTTTCAGGACACGCATCTGATTTACGACAACACAATCGGCAACAACCCTAAAAGCGCATGGAACTACACGGGTCCCGAGCGATACTGGATGCACGACTGCTCGTACCGCTTCCGTTCCTATTTCCCTGCGACTGTCGAACCTATTTCGTCATCGAACATCATGACGCTGTCGCTCGAATACCAGTCGAACCGCGCGCAGGACGACCTGATGGTCGCCTACAACGAAGCCGATACCGGCGCACCGGGATTCGACCCGACAGTTGCCGTCGAACTCTATTTCCGCCATACGCTTGCGGCACTGCGGTTCAAATTCGAACTGGGCTACGACAACTCCGACAAAATCACGGCATGCTGGCTGGAAAACGGCGTGCGGGATGATTTCGCCGTGGGAGGAATTCTTTTCTGCGAACGGCGCGAGGAGGGAGGTCGCATCTTCACCAAGGAGAACCCGCCGACGGAGACGGAACTCGACGCCTATTTTCGCTGGCTGAAAGGATATTGCCCCGAACCGATATACGACAGGTTCTACAAGTGGAGTTGCACCGAGGGCAACGGACTGCAACTCAAAACGGAGGTCGTAGACGGGACGGTGAACGTAATCAAGTCCGCCGTGGCATACGACTGCACGAAAGATGCCACCGCCGAGGGCGAACTCTTCACGCAAAACGGCGGGTGGCTGCTAATCCTGCCGCAGGAGTCGTCGGGCAACCTGCAACTCTGCTTCCAGACCGAACATGGCGGCAAATCGACAGTGTTCCGCGTCGATATTCCGAAGAATACGACCACGCAACTCTACGACAACGGCGTTCCGCGGGTGGACGAAGCGGGAAATCCCGTATACGGCTGGCGCGCGGGCAAGCGTTACTCCTATACGGTACGCATCCAGAGGAGCGATTTGCAGGTTCTGCTCGCCGTAGCGGACTGGAACATGAGATATTCATCGACACAGATTGAGTTTTAGGATGATACGCATTTCAAAAATATTAGGATATACCCTTTCCGCCGGACTGCTGATTCTTGCGGTCGGCTGTCGGAAGGACATCGTCGGGCAACCGATTCCGACTCCGGAACCGGAACGGCTTCCGGCGAGCCTTACGCTCACGCTGAATGCCTCCGACATATATCGCGCCACCATCGACCCCGAGACGCGCAACCTCACCGCGCCCGACGGCGACACGAGCAAATGGACAGACGAGGAGTTGCTCGCCGACGGTCGCACGATACGCCGTCTGACGGTCATGCTCGTGGACTCCATATCGCAGGAGATGGTCGCCTACCGGCACATCATCTATAACGGCAACGGCATCGACGACCCGAAGCCGATACACAAGCCGTTGCTTTGCAACGACGATGCACCGGAGGGCGGCAACGGTTTCGTCGGTGCAGACGGGGCTGTCGATGTCAATCTGAAACACAGCGACCGTGTCCGTCTGACATTCAACTACGATGCTCCGCTGCACGGCAACATCGAACGTCTCAAACACGGAAAATACGCGCTGATAGCCGTCGCCAACTATGCGAGCCTGCCCAAGAAAGAGGGAGAGGACAACCAGTTGCCCAATCACGATGCCGTGAAGAATGAGAACGGATTCGTAAAGCAGATTCACCTGCTTATCCACAAATTCTACGGCGACGACAATCTGGAACTGGATGCGAACCTCTGGAACGAGGAGTTTCTCCGCACCAAAGGCAAGGGTATCGAAAAATTCGGAGCCTCGATGAGCGGATTCTACAACTATGTCCTCGGAGTGGCACCGGACAAAAACGGCGAGCAGCCGTACATCCGCAAGAAACTCGACGAACTGCCGCTGTTCACCGTCGGATACATCGACCTGCAACCGGGCAGCAATGTCCTCACCGAGCCGATATGGCTCTACCGCACCTACTCGCGCGTGCGCGTCGAGGTGAAGAATTACAGTACGGAACCGTTGAGTGTCAATCACCTCGAATTCAGCGACAACTTCTCCAAGGACAGCACCTATTTCTGCCGAATGCCGGGCGCATCGAAGATTTTCGAGGGGTTGAACTACACGACCGGCGCACCCGACGTGAGTTACAGCGAATCGATTATCGCATTCCCGTACTACAACACCCACGTCGAGGGCAAAACTTTTACGGAGGACGACAAGTATTACATCGTTGCCGATACCGATTCCTCACGCAACGAGGTCGGCAAGCCCCAATCAACCATAAAGACGGGTCAGACGGCAGCCATATTCGACGCCTACATCTCGGCATCGCGCGACGACAAGGGGGAAAAGTACAAATACACGATAGAGGTCGAGTACAAGGGCGTATCGGGTTACAACTCCTGCCATATAGACGAGAAAGCGTCGGCAATATCAGCAGGCGATTCGTTCGACGGCAAATACTTCCTGATGAAAGTCAGCAGCGGCAACCGCTGGATTTACAAAGCGCAGAACGGACTTGTCCGAACCGATACGAAATCATTCGAAACGCTGCGGCAGCAGATTATCGACGACAAGGATTACAGTTTTATCTGGCAGATTGTTCCGAACGGAGATAAATATTATCTGCGCAATCCGGTTAACGGGGATTATATCTGTAATTTCAACAACACCAGTTCTGTTTCCATTAATTGGTGGACGAGTATCAATGTGCTTACGGCAAGTAACGATGTTTCATTGGCGGAATCTTTTACAGTTTCGACAAACAGCAGCAACAATATATTCATATTCGAAGGCAGTAGGATAAACAATAGAAGTCAGTATATGAACAATAATGGTAATGACACTTCCTATATGAGTTATTATACGGTTGGTGATGGAGATGCCAACTCCCAGTTCGAACTCTATCCCGTCGAATTCATGAACGGAACGCCTTGTCTGCGCAAGGAGGTCGTATTGCAGACCATCGACAACGAAACCTCGGCTGTCAGGGACGTTACCGAGATTCGCCGAAACGATTTCGTCCGCATTCTCGTCGAAGTGTCCTACAATCCGGACAAGGGCGATTTCGAATTCGAAGTGCAGCCGTGGGAAACCGGAAAGGGCGGCGACATAACATTCAATTGATTGCTCTAATATGAAAAACAGACTGATATTGCTTTTGGCTCTCGTCCTCTCGTTCGCCGCAGGATGCACCCGCGACGACACGACCGATTCCGCATCGGTCGAGCAGGGCGAAACATTGATAACGCTCGATTTCGGCAACAACTCCTACGAAAGGGTTACCATAAATACGCGTGCGGTGTTGGACGAAACCGCCGAGTCGCGCGTGATGAATCTGTACGTATTCATATTCGACGGTGCAGGCAACCGCATCTACGGTCATTACTTCGACAACGACACGCTCCTGACGGACGAACAGACCGTCAAAAACTCGCAGGAGGAGTGCTGGTACGTGGATAATGCCGTTGCAGGCAGCGGCAAGCAGACACGGGGTCGCATTCGGGCGCGGGTGCCGCTTCTCGCCGGCGGCGGTGAGATTTACATCATCGCCAATATCGATGCCGACATGGTGAACATTTCGCCCGAGCAGTTGAATTTCATTCATACGAAAACCGATTTGAACGAACTTACCGCTTCGCTCAACCAACTTATCACCTCGCGTAACGGCTACTTTCCGATGAGCGGCTCGAAAGGCGGCATAGCCATCTCGAAAACGGGCATCACCGCCAATGATTCCGCCACCGTCAAAGTCCCTCTATACCGTCTCGACGCCCGCATAGAGGTGAATATCAAGATTGCCAAAGGAACGTCCACCTCGACCGACATCGATTACGATGCCGATGGCGACGGAGAGACATCGACAGCCGTGCGCACCCAGAGAATCACCGGTTTCCGTCCCGAATCATGGCAGGTAGTCAATCTTCCGCGCGGCTGTTTCATCGCCGAACGGGCAAAGAGCGGCACCGCCGACAAGGATTCGTTCGATGCGCCGAACGGCTATTTCGACAGCGATGCCGTCAATTTCGAGCAGATATCCGAAGAATCGTCGGGCTTCGCGTTCTACATGCTCGAAAACCGCCCGAACAAGAAGAAATCCGCCGGCGACTTCAACGGTCGCGATTTGAGGAACAAAAACGCGGCGGGTGCATACGACAACAGCAACGGACTGTGGGTAAATGCGCCCGAAGAGGGAACGTATCTGATTATCAAAGGCGAAGTCATCATGGACGTGAATGTTTCGTCGGAGGCGAAGGAGCAGAAACTCAACGCCGCGGTAACATATTACATACATCTGGGTGATTTCAGCGCAAAAACCGGCAGCGTCGACAATTACGACATCGAGCGCAATACCCGATACACCTACAACATCACCATAAAGGGTGTAGACCGCATCCAAGCCGAGGTCGAGAAGGGCAAGGAGGACGAGCCTGCCGCAACTGGACATGTCTATATCGCCAAAGAGTCGATATATACTTTCGACTCCCACTACGGTCAGCGGTCTTTCGTATTCGATGAAGCGTTCATCACGCCTGCAACGGTTACATGGTATGTCAAAACTCCGTTCGGTCGCGAAGGAACGCCCGAAATCGTGGGCGGCGTGGAGGTTCCGAACGGACTCGACTACGATTGGGTTCATTTCCTCGTGAACGACCACGTGAATGCCGACGACCCGTCATCATCGTACAGCAGGGTTCAGAAACGCTACTCGCAGTCGGCAATGAACGTCATCGATTTCGTGGCTTACATCAAGGACCAGAAGCGGCGTTTCGACGCACGCAAAAAGGATTACCCCGACAACCCCGCACAATGGACCGTAGACAACGATTTCAGGGCGGAAACCGACACCGACTACACGGATACGGAACAGCAGACCCGCTACCGCATCTGGGTAACCGCATTCGTCGACGAATACTATTACGAAGAAGACCCTATATCGGGCGACAGAAGTCCGTCGCTGTGGAAACGATTCGTCAATCAGCCGAACCGCATGATGCACCTGCTCTGCGATACGAATTTCAGTGCCGACCGCGAAAGTTCGACCACGGGCAGCGTCGTTACGATTCGCCAGCGTTCCATACAGTCGATATTCGACCCCGACGCGCCTATAACCAGTGCTTGGGGCGTCGAAACGGAAGATGAGGTAGGCGACAAACTCTGGTTCTACGACGACAGGGAGACGACCGGCAGTCCATCGTCATACATGAGCAGCACCGATTACGGCAACGACTCCGAGAGCAACGGTCTCTACAACTCCGCCCGCCTTTGGGAACTCTCCGACGGAAAGAGTTTCACCACGGGCAAACGTTGGGACGAGTTTCTCGATTTCGACAAGGAGAACGACAACGAACTTTGGTTCTTCAAGGATGACGCCGACGCCCACACGCTCCGTACTGCACGCTATGCCTGCATGATGCGCAATCGCGACAACAACGGCGACGGCATTATCGATGCGTCCGAATTGAGGTGGTATCTGGCATCCATCCGACAGTTGATGAATCTGTATATCGGTCAAGCCGGTATATCGGGCGATGCCATTCTCTACTCGCAAAGTCGCGGCGAACTCTACAAGACTCTCGGCGACATGGCTGACTCCGACGGTTTCTATCCGTGGCGCAGCCATATTATAAGCAGCACAAAATATAGTAATGACGTACGTCCGACTATTCTTTGGGCGGAGGAAGGACTTTCGACAGGTCCTTACAAAGAAGCCGAAATCGGAGGTTGGGGACAGGCAGGTCGTTTCTCGGTGCGTTGCGTGCGCAATCTCGGCAACGACCCGCAGGGCGAAACCGAGGCACGGACGAGAATTGCAAGTTCCGAACCGCATTTCCAACCGGTAGTTTCGGTTACGGGACCGGGTATAGGCGACAATACGGAGACCGTTACGACGACAGGAGTTTACAGATTTGACCTCTCCAACATAAACCGCAAGTCGATACGTTTCTATACGACGAAGGAACTTGAAATGTCCGACGAATACTCCGAAATGGCTCGTACATATCTGGGATTCGAAACGGGACCGTTGGTCGAATCGACCTATACCCACGATGAATTGAGTGCCATGTTGCAAAACGGAACGTCTCCATGCCCCGAGGGTTATCGGGTGCCGAATATGCGGGAAATAGCGATGATGTCGGAGTACATACCGACAGGCTGGTGGTCAGGCTACATCCATTGTACGAACTACTATTCGGTAGAACCTACGAAATACTGGATGTCGAGTTACAAACATACTACGCTCAAACCGTATGATAACAGAGTCCGCTGCGTGAAGGACATTCGCTGATGCCGGACAATCGTAATTGACACACAAAGGCTGCCTACGACTCGTCGGGCAGCCTTTTCTGTGTCGCCGCACTCCCCGCAACGGCATCGGGATTTGTTTATTTGAATCAATATGGTTAATTTCGCCGGCGGATTTTTCATGCTGATACGCAGACGCGACCCTTGGCACGAAATTTATTCCGCAAGGGACAATAACGTGACGAAAATGTACGTTTAGATATTCGATTTTACTTTTTATTGCAGAAAATAAAAAACACTACATTTAATTTACATGAACTATTTTATCAAGACATTCGAAAATTCTATCAAGGAGTGTTGGGACAAGCCTGCACTCGACGATTACAAGGTTTCTTCACTTACCTACGGAGAACTTGCCGCCGAGATAGAGACGATGCACCTCGTTTGGGAAAAAGCCGGTCTTAACCGCGGCGACAAAATTTCGCTCAATGCGGGCAGTTGCTCGAATTGGGCGAAAGTTTTTATGGCTGCGACATCGGGCAGTTATGTTGCCGTGCAGATATTCAACGGTTTCACTCCGACGGATACCCAGAAGATGGTAAACCACTCCGACAGCCGAATCCTTTATACCGAAAAATCATCATTCGCGAAGATGAACTTCGACGAGATGCCGGCACTGCTCGCCGCAATCGACACCAAAAGCGGCGAACTGCTCGCGTCGCGCGGAACATTCGCCGACATCTATGCCCGCAGCAAAGAGATATTCGCCGAGGCGCACCCGAACGGACTCAAAAAAGAGGACGTCTGCTATCCGGAGCGCGAAATGGACGACCTGTGCTGCATCATGTACACCAGCGGCTCTACCGGCACGCCTAAGGGCGTAATGCTCACCGTGCGCAACATCAGCAGCAACGTAGACCTCATCCCGCGTTACTTCCCGTACCGCCGCGGCGAGACCTATTTGAGCATTCTGCCATTCGCTCACATCTTCGGACTGCTTTACGACATGGTCGGCTGTCTGAGCATCGGCATGCACCTGACGATTCTCTGTCATCCGCCTATTCCGAGACTCTTCAAGGAGGCTCTTTGCGAAATCAATCCTACCGTTATCATGATGGTGCCGCTCGTGCTGAACAAGATGATGGAATTCACCGTCGGCGAGTTCGTACACAGCAAAACGGGATGGGGAAGATTGGCGGAATACAAGGAGAATCCGGACTTCTGCGAGGCACTGCGAATGATTTTCATGGCTGCGACCGGCAAAAACTGCGAACTTATCGTTACCGGCGGTGCAGCACTTCCGGCAGAACTCGAAGAGTTGCTCGCAATCAAGTTGCAGATTCCGCTCGTTACCGGCTACGGAATGACCGAATGCGCACCGACCATTACTCTTGGACAACCTGGCAAATACAAACTCAAATCGACCGGCGAACCGGTGGATTGCATGCAGGTACGCATCAACTCGAAAGATCCTATGTCGATTGCCGGTGAAGTACTCGTCAAAGGCGAGAATGTCTTCGCGGGATATTATAAGAATCCGGACACCGACAAACAGGTATTTACCGACGACGGCTGGTTCCGTACGGGCGACCTCGGAATGATGGACAAGGACAGCACGGTATTCCTCGTCGGCAGATGCAAGAGCATGCTCCTGTCCACCAACGGTCAGAACGTCTTCCCCGAGGAAATCGAGGTTATTCTCAACCCGATGCCTTACGTTTCCGAGTCGCTTATCGTACAGCGCGAGAACAAACTGGTCGCTATCATAGTGCCGAACTCGGACGCACTGGCGAACGACAATATCAATCGCGAGGGACTCGAAAAAATCATGGCAGGCAACATCGAGAAACTCAACAGCGAGATTCCCTCCTACGAAGCGATTTCGGAGTACGAACTGCATTTCGAGCCGTTCGCAAAAACTCCGAAAGGCAGCATCAAGCGATTCCTATACGCATAAGGTTCGCCGAAAAGCCGTAAAAGATTCCCCCGCAGGATATGTGCGGGGGAGTTTTTTATAATAGGTAATATAAGTAATATAGGTACAATAAGTAGTATAAGACAGTCCCTATATTACCTATTTTCTCGGCGGGCATTGGGTCGTCGAGAAACCGCATACAGTTTCTTAAAATTTTCTCAAATATTTTGTAATTACAAAATATCTTATATTTACATACAAATCTTAAAAAATTGTGTGCCATGAAAACAACAATCAAACCTATCAGCCAGCAAAAATCCGAGTCAAACCAACACGGTACGGAGATATCGGTTTGGATTTTGAACTTATCGACAATTACAGTACGGTTAGGAGCATTACTCGAGGATGATTATGTTCTATATTCTTATATTCAGTTAGAACCTAATGAAAGAGGGCTGCTCACCATCCAATCCGACGCCATATTGGCGATAGAAATCGAACAATTCCCACCGGAAGATGAAGCACTGTATCTCGCTGATGAAGATTCAAGGGAACCGGTTATTCAAATAGCAGATGCCACAGAAGAAATCAACTACCCGATAAGAATAGGTATAGCATCGGAAATACTCGAACAAGCTACACATTATTTTGAATTCAATGTTGTCATCTTACAAGAAAATAAATATCATGATGAAGATAAATAAATTAGACAACTATATACGACTTTACACTTAAATGTCATCGCGAACCGACAACAAACCGAGCGCAATCGCACTTGTGCGAACTGCCGAGGCGCGAACCGATGCCAAGCCGAGAGTAGCCGAGTTTACTCGGACTACCGAGGTGCGAAGGAGGAAAAATCGCGTATGCAGGATTAAGTACCGCATCCGACTTGCAGGCTGATACCCGTAACGGGCTATGCGATGCTGCGGCGATCTACCGATGTCAGGAAAAAGCCGTGATGATGCCCGACACGTCATGTTGAGCGCAGCGAAACATCTGTTATAGATTCTTCGCTAACACTCAGAATGACGAAACAACGGTAGATTACCACGTCGGGATTTCATCCCTCCTCGTAATGACGACATGTTTATTGCCACGTCGCTACGCTCCTCGCAATGACATTGTTATAATAAATTATGCAACTAAAACATATATGACACTTGGTTTGACCAAGTGTCATATATGTTTTAGTTCCGGAAATCATCTGCGCTCTACCCTATTCCTAAAATCGGTTTCAAATACCTCAACAACTTTAACAACCTCAACGGCGTTAAAGTCTTTAAGGTCCTTAATGACCTTAACAGGAACAATAAAAAAATGCCGTCCAGCGAAAGTTGGACGGCATTTTTTATCGACTACAAGGATTTTACTCCTCGAAAACGGTATTTACCGTAAGTTTTGCTTCGTCTTCCAGTTTTCCGCAAATCTTAGCCTTGTCGGCTGCATCTGCAGCAGTAACTGCAACACCGTTAATCGTAGCCTTTGAGGAAATTACGATTGGTGCATCAGCGGTTCCGATAGTATGTGCGCCCAATGTTCCGGCAGCCTTATTCTGTCCGCCAAGTATGATTCCTACATACGCTCCATCAGCAGCAGTAACATTACCAGCCATCTTACCGCCAGTGTAACTCAACTTGCAAGTGGAAACCCAACCGGTAAGTCCGCCAGCGAATGCACCCTTGGTCTCGCAAATCACATCTCCATACACCTCGCAATTGGATAAGAGCGCGTTGTAGTAGCCTGCGATACCGCCGATCTGCGACTCCGAACCGGCTGTTGCCACATCGCAATCAGGACCGAGTTTTGCAACGCCCTTATGAACACAGTTGTATACAGCATAGTTGACAGCACCGCCGATACCGCCGACACGAAGACGACCGCCGCCATATCCGTATATAACTCCGTTATTGACACAGTTGTTAATGCCGCACGAATTCTTGTAGTTGCCGATAAATCCTGCCACATAACTAAAACGTCCAGCCTGATTCGTATTAAGAGTTACCTCTCCGTTATTGGTACAGCCATCAATATTCCACGTAGAAAGAGTCTGGTTAGATGCTCCATTGTAGTAGCCGACCATTCCGGCAACATAAAGTTGGAAGCCGTCGATACCGGTAACAGTAACCTTACCGTTATTGACACAATCCTTGATAATGAGACTTGCATTTTTCGAATCATTCATATATGCAAGCACACCGCCTACATACGTCGCCTTGGTTTTCGATGCAGCGGAAACTATGACATCACCGTTATTGACACAATCGTGTATCGGACCTTTGGTCGACGATGAAACGACACCACCGAACACCGACGTATATGCACAATAGGCATCTATGGTACCGAAATTTGTGCAATAGCCGACTTCTGCATTGGCAAGACCGATGACACCTGCAACATAGCAGTTATTTTCTTTCTCCTGATTGTTGCGGACAAAGATGTTGCCCTTGTTTTCGGCATACATCAAAACCTTGTCGGTGCGACCGAATACACCGCCGATGTTAACGGAAGATTTCACAGCCTTAGACTTGATTTCCAACGATATATCACCAGACTCATTGAGGAACTTGTCTGTTTCGGTACCTATCACATCGCAATATGCACGACCCAATACACCGCCGAATATCGGAGCCTGACATGTATCGAAAGTACATGCTATCGATGCCGCATTGGTCATAGGAACAGTAACTACCGCCGAATCATTAGCCATTCCGACAATACCGCCCACGTAAATAGAGTAAGCATCCTTTCCTATGATGGTTATACCTCCGCCGGTTGTATGGCAGTTCTCTATCGAACCGTTCAGTATACCTACGATACCGCCGGCGATATAACGAATGCTCGTACTAACCGCAACAGGTGCATCGGCACTGCCGAAAGTAAGCGTCGCACCGCTGGTAACATTCTCGATTCGACCGTTTACGATTGCAGCCAAAACTCCGTATCCGTGATCATCCTTGCCCTCGGTTTCCACTTCGCTAATATCAACCTTGCAGGAAGCATCAATTTTCAGGTTCTTAATCACACCCGTTTCGGATACGACACCGAATATCGGGTTCGACGAAGTGAAATTACGGATGGAGAAATCCTTTCCGTTGAAGATACCGTCGAAACCGGCGTTTTCCGGACCGGTAATCGCCGTCCAATCTACTCCCGACATATCGATATCACCGCCGAGAACTACTTCGCCTTCGCTATTGATGAACTTCTTGTAACGACCGTTATTAACGCATTTCGCGAACTCGACGAACTCTTCGGCAGTTGTGATAGCCTCTATCTTGACATCGGTATACTCTACCGTTTCGAGTTCGGTCTCAACACCGCGGGTAACATTCAGACCGCCGGCAGGAGTGCAAAGAATGTCGGTCTGGTTCTCGACATCGGTATACACGTCAAGCGTAAGTCCCTTAGGGAAATTACCTTCCGGAACGACAGCGTAAACATAAACCTTTTCGCCGATAGGAATCTCGATACCCTTGCTGCCCTCCTCCGGAACGAGCGTCATCGTATCGACAGCCGAAACCAGCGAAAGGGTCGCGTTTCTGTAATTGATATTGTATTTACCTGCCAGCGGGCTTCCGTCGTTCGAGCGAATGCAAACTTTCTGCAAAGTTACAACCTCACCCTCGAAATTGTTGAACACCGGAATCTTGATAAGACCGCAGACATTGTGCAGGGTAACATCCGTATCAAACGAATAGCCGACCATGGCGAGAGCCTCGCGGTCGAACTCGTTTTTGAGCAGACGCTGCTCGTCGTAGAAACGGAGACGACCGCTGGTAGTGTAGAGGTCGCTCGGATAGAGTACGGTGTAAGGATAAGCGACCGACTTCAAATCGAACGAAGCGGTCGATTTGCCTGCATCTTCATCAGCGAGAGCCGACGAAAGAACGCCGTTAACGACAACCTCGTCGCCGGCAGCCCAAGTGATTGCAGGCTCGGCGATGGTGATGTTCAGCGTTGCATCAGCCTTCTCGATAATCTTGAAATCCATAGGTTCGAGAGCGGTCTCGGCACCTGCGACAACCGTAAGTGCATCGGTGTAGTCGAAGACGAACTTATGACCGTCGGTCGTGGCAGCCTCGATGATAACGCCCTTCGCGTATGCAGCGGCAGGAATCACGAAACGGAAATCGACAGCCGAAGCACCGAGTGCCACGCCGTTCTCACCGCAATCGAGAGCAACGGTGCTGAACACCTTCTCGGCAGTTGCGGCACCGTTCGTGAAATCGAATTTCCACGAACCTGCGACAGCCTCCTCGTTGGCAGCCGTCAGCGAAATGCTGCTGATGACAGCCGAACCCTCGGCGATAGCCACCGGCAACTTCACGATACCGCAAGCGGCATGCATCTCGACCTCGGCGGCAGCGGTCTTGTTTTCCTCGGTCTCCTCGCCTTCTTCGGTCTCGACGAACTTCGCGGCATAACCGTACATCACGAATGCGTCGGCATCGTAACCGTCCGCAACGTACTTCTGCGTATCGGGAACGGTAACGACATCGCCGGCACCGTATGCCTTGAACGGAGCAACGACTTTCAAAGGTGCGGAAACGTTCTTAATCTCGAACGTTGCGGCTGCCTCGCCGCCCGCAGCGAGTGCGGAAGACTCGAAACCGTTAATCGCTACGGTCGCACCTTCGCTCCAAAGAAGACCTTCTTCGGCGATAGTCGCCGTAACCTTCACGGTAACGTCGTCTTTATCCACCGGACCGACAGGATTATCACCCGAGTCGTCCTTGGAACAACCTCCGGCTAACATGCTCAATGCTAAGCCGATAAATAAGTAGATTTTTTTCATTATTAATATGTTTTAGGTAAAGAAATATTATTTCCGATTTCAAAGTTAAAAATAAATTTTTAATTAGAATCAAATTTACACTTATTTTCTAATAAAATGTTACAAAAACGCACGCGCGAATTATTAAATTTTTTACATAACTCATGCGCGCTCCGATTTTGCGATAGCCGGCAGCCGGTGTCCGGACACGGGAATACGGCAGGGGGGGGGTAAGAAAAATAGGGACTTTAACGACATTAAAGTCCTTAAAGTCGCCAATCATTTTAGCGAAACCCCGTCAGATTACCGTTCGCGCTTGAATTCGCCGGGGGTCTTGCCGGTTATGCGCTTGAAATACTGCCCCATGAACGACGGATTCGGGAAATTGAGTTCGATTGAGATTTGCTGGATGCTCAAATCCGAATAACGCAGCAGGTTCTTGATTTCGAGAACCACGATATTGTCAATCCACTGATGGACGGACTTTCCAGTGAAATTGCGGATGACGCGGGACAGATGCTTCGGCGTAAGATTCATCTTGTCGGCGTAAAATTCGACACTGCGTTCGGTGCGGAAATTCTCGCCCAGCAGTTTCATCAGCCGCTCGAAATACTCGGCACTGCGGTCCTTGACACCGAGTGCGGGTTTGGTCGGCGCATTGAGCGAAACGGACTCGCAGATGCGGTAGATGATTGCGCACAGGATATGCCCGATTATCAAATTGGAAAAGCGGGTTGCAGGACGACCGCCGAATTCGTTGTAGAATTCGGCGAACGCCTTGATTATACGTTCGATGTGATTGTCCGAAACACGCAGCGTCAAATCGTTGTGAATGGATGAAATCATCGGCACGACGAGTTGTAGGTCTATATTCTGCTCCGCCACGAAATTGCCGTCGAACGCCAGCATGTAGAGTTCGCAGTCGCGGCACGTGTGGAATTCGAGAATGGTCGCGGGAGATACGAACATCATGTTCTTTTCGAGCCGGTGTTCGGACAGATGCGACGAAAACGACACCTCACCGCCGGTACAGATGATTACGATAAAGGCATTGATGCGGCACGGATATTTCAACTCCTTGACAACGATGTCGTTATCGATATTCATGTGTGCCACGACAGCACCGCTGCACTCCAAAAATTCGACATTGCCGAATTTACGTTTCATATCGTCGATATGATATTGAAAAAACGCATTCTTTCCCATAAGCAACATATTTTCGGCAAATATAGCACTAATTTTGGAATATTATATCACTAATGGGACAAAATACGACTTTATGAACATCTGGGGGGGGTAATTCAAGGGGTACGACATGCGAAACGATATGCAGATTCGCAAATTGCCTCCAAATAAAAATAAATACGTATATTTGCGAATATTTATAACGGATATGAAAAGATTACACACTATTCTGACGATTTTCGCACTGTGTTTTTCCGCAGCAGCATGCGGACAGGAGAATCCGGTACGCTGGAAAGGGGCTGTCGAGGACAACGGCGGCGGTCGCTACACGCTGGTGATGACGGCGGAGATAGCCGACGGCTGGCACATGTACGACCTCGGACCATACGAAGGCGGACCGAATGCCACGACGATAAGATTCGTTGCGGGCGACGGTGTCGAGACAGACGGCAAGTTGGTGCAGAAAACCGAATCGAAACGGGTATTCGACAAAATGTTCGAGATGCAAATCGGATATTTCGAACATCGGGCAGTCTTCGAGCAGGCGGTTACGCTCTCAGTTCCGTCGGCTGTCGTGAAGGCGGAGATAGAATATATGGTATGCGACGACCGCAGTTGCGTGCCGCCGGCGGATGTCGAACTCACATTCGACATAGGTGCGAAACCTGCGGCAGCCGATGCGCCGGCGGAACGCTCGGAAACGGTCGCGCAGGAGCAGGCGGGAACAGCGTTTGTGTCAACTAATGACACAAACTCCGAAAGCGGTTCGATGTGGGGATTGATTATCGAAGCGATTCTGTGGGGATTCGCCGCACTGCTTACACCGTGCGTATTCCCGATGGTGCCGATGACGGTATCGTTTTTCATGAAAGGCAGTTCGTCGCCCGCGAAAGGACGGTTGAACGCCTCGCTCTACGGATTCTTCATTGTCGCGCTGTACACGCTGCCAATCGCCGCGATAATAATCATCACGCGCATTCTCGGCGGCGATGCGGTAACAGCCGACATATTCAATTTCCTTGCAACGCACTGGCTGCCTAATCTGATATTCTTCGCGGTATTCATGATTTTCGCCGCATCGTTCTTCGGCGCGTTCGAAATCACGATGCCGAGCAGCCTCGTCAACAAGAGCGACGCGCAGTCGGACAAGGGCGGCATCGGAGGAATATTCTTCATGGCTCTGACGCTCGTTCTCGTGTCGTTCTCGTGTACGGGACCTATCGTGGGTTCGGTGCTTATCAAATCGACCGCGGGCGAATTCTGGAATCCGATAATCACGATGTTCGCGTTCTCGGTCGCCTTCGCGCTGCCGTTCACGCTGTTCGCATTCTTCCCGTCGATGCTCAAACGCCTGCCGAAGAGCGGCGGATGGCTCAATTCGGTGAAGGTCGTACTCGGATTCGTCGAGGTCGCGCTCGGATTCAAGTTCCTCAGCGTCGCCGACCAGACGTATCATTGGGGATTGCTCGACCGCGAAGTCTATCTCGCGATATGGATAGCGGCATTCACGCTGCTCGGGCTTTACCTGCTCGGCAAGATAAAGTTCGCCCACGACAGCGACCTGCCGTATATCGGCGTCGGTCGTCTTGCGCTGGCGATAGCGGTATTCTCGTTCGTCGTATACCTCATCCCGGGGATGTGGGGCGCACCGCTCAAAGCGTTGTCGGGCTATCTGCCGCCGCTGACGTCGCAGGATTTCGTCATGACGCGAGCCTCTACGACACCGACGGGCGGAGCGGACGTGGCGGGCAAGCCGAAATACGGAGACTTTCTGCATCTGCCGCACGGTCTCGAAGGATTCTTCGACCTGAAAGAGGCGGAGGAGTATGCCGCGAAGGTGGACAAGCCGCTGTTCATCGACTTTACGGGACACGGCTGCGTGAACTGCCGAGAAATGGAAGCGCGCGTATGGGCAGACCATGCGGTGCTGTCGATTCTGCGCGACGACTACGTGATAGTCGCACTCTACACCGACGACAAAAAGGAGTTGCCCGAGAGCGACTGGGTAACCACCGACACGGGAAAGGTTCTGAAAACATTGGGCAAGATAAATTCGTACTACGCACTCAAACGCTTCGGCGTAAACGCCCAGCCGTACTACGTTCTGCAAGGACGCGACGGCAAGGTATTGGTCGAGCCGCGCGGATACAATTTGAATGTCGGCGATTTCATCGAGTTCCTACGAAGCGGCATAGAAGCCTACCGCAACGAATCGCGATAAATGGCAGCCGATGTTGAATCGAAACGGCTGCCCTCATTCAAGGACAGCCGTTTGCGAATCGATTTACTTCTTACTGCTCTTCGGCTCTTTCTTCAACGAATCGCTCTTCTTCGCAGTTGCGGTAGTCGTGTTGATTTTGCCTTTCGGAGCCTGCTGACGAGAACTGTTGCTCGCCGATACGTTTGTCTTTTTCATAAACACTTATATTTAAGATTCAATACCCCCACACGCAAATTACGTACAAAACAGACCGAAAAACCGTCCGAATATTTCTTATTTTACTATTTTATAATTTGGAATCGACAATCGCATGATAGGATGAATATCGCATCGATATATCCTAAATGTTCTTTCACAGCATCCTCACGACAAACCTTTACCGCCGCTGAAAGTACATTTGCGGTGATTCTTATGTTATAGTTCTTTAAGGATGCCGAATCTCTCAATCATCGGGCATAAACGGGAAAACGAATTTTTGCTGCGGGTCGGGGTAGAGATTCTCCGTTGCGGAACCCCGTCTCAATGCACGTTTCAGCGTATAGAGCGTACCGCTCCGGCTGCCGTCGCAATAGGCTATGACGGCTGACGAATTGTCCACGAGAAAATCGTTGCGGCGATGGTAGACATCGGGCGAGTAGTGCCGTGCGAGGATTATCGTTTCGTCGGCTTCGCGCACCGTGCGGGCGAATCTATCGCGGTCTTCGGCAGAAAATCCCTCGTCATGCCCGTCGAACGGAACGACGCATACGAGTCTGATGTCGGGCATCTCCGCTTTGAGCGCAAGCACCGTTTCCGCCGCCGCAAGGTCGAAACCCACAGCCATTCCGCTCAGGAACGTGTCGTATCCCTGCGCGCGGAATCGCCGTATGGCGTCAGCCAGCCGCTCGCCGCATTCGCCGCCGTAGGTGCGGTGTCCCGTGAAGGCGACCGTTTTTCGAGGTTCTATTTTCATCGGTGCAAAGTTAATCGTAAAACGGTATTGCGGATTGCACGGCGCGTATAATTTTGGGGTAACTATATACAAATATATACCGAATAATGTTATTATATGTATTCGGATAACCGATTGTTGCGGTTCTCGCGGCAAAGCCGCGTACACAGATGTTACCCACCCCCTAAATTCCCCGCCTGTGCGGGGGGAGTGATGTTTTATGACGCTGATTATCCGGATGCCGTCAATCTCGGTTTTCAAGGAAACGACCGTCCGGTAATTCTTATCTTCTTGTTACCCACCCCCTAAATCCCCCGCCTGTGCGGGGGACTTTTGTGTCGGAACTCGCAATGGCATATGGCTTTAGAATACCGTCAGTGTAATATTATATGTAATCGCCTATTTTTTGCGATATGGATGAATACGGTTAGAAATATCTGACTATCTTTACGGTCTGAAACTTTATCGACCCGAACATGACAACCGAAAACATCTCTTTATCCTCGAAACCCCGTTTTGAAATCCTCGACGGACTGCGCGGCGTCGCAGCAATGATAGTCGTGGCATTCCATCTGTTCGAGACCTATTCCGCCGGTCCGGCTCACCAGATACTGAATCACGGCTACCTCGCCGTCGATTTTTTCTTTATCCTTTCGGGATTCGTGATAGGCTATGCCTATGACAACCGTTGGGACAGGATGACGGTATGGGATTTTTTCAAACGCCGGTTGATAAGGTTGCAGCCGATGGTCATTCTCGGCACGCTTATCGGTGCGTTCTGGTTCTATTTCGGCGGTGCACCGGGGTTCGAACTCGTAATGCAGACTCCGTGGTGGAAACTGCTGCTCGTAACGGTTCTCGGCTGTCTGATGATTCCCACTCCGCCGTCGATGGACGTCCGAGGCTGGCAGGAGGTCAATTCGCTCAACGGCGCAATCTGGTCGCTGATGTGGGAATATATCGCCAATATCTTTTACGCGCTGTTCATCCGTCGTCTCGGGACGAAAATGCTTGCTGCGCTGGTCGTTCTGTCGGCGTTCCTGACCGTCGACCTCGCACTGAATATCGACGTCTTTTCGCTGCTCGGCGCAAGGTCGGGTGCCGAATATACGGTTATCGGCGGATTCTGCCTCACTCCCGACCAGATTTACATAGGCGTCTGCCGGCTGCTCTATCCTTTCCTGTGCGGCTTGCTGCTATATCGTCTCGGCAACTGGCGCATACGCATAAACCGCGGCGGAATGTTCTGGTGTTCGCTTGTGGTGGCGGTCGTACTCGTGATACCGCATATCGGCGGCGACATACGTCCGTGGCTCAACGGATTATACTGCGCGGTCGCGATACTCTTCGTCTTTCCGGCGGTCGTCGCTGCCGGTGCGGGAAGCCCATTGACGGGTAAAAAGACAACTGCGGTATGCAGATTCCTCGGTCGCATATCGTATCCGCTCTACATAACTCACTATCCGATGATATACGTCCAGATGAACTGGGCGGCGCGCCATGCCGATGCTCCGCTCGGAACCCATATCTGGGTCGCGTCGGCAATATTCGTAGCATCTTTGGCAATCGCCTATGCGTGCGTCAAGGTCTACGACGAGCCGGTGCGCAACTGGCTGTCGGACAGATTTCTGTCGGGCAGACGCCGCCGAAGCGCAAAAAACAGTTAAGTATTTGGTTTCGCGTAACCGAACATTTGTCGTTGCTGGGACTTTCAAAATTCCGACCACGACAGTTTCATAATAATGTCGTCCGAAGTCCCTCCCGTGGCTCGGATTTTGCGACTGTAACGGTCGTATAACTTAAAAAGCATTATATATGAAAAATTCGGGAATTTGTATCTGCTCTTTGTTGGGCGGTATGGTTATCGGCTCGGTGGTTACGCTGCTCGTTACGCCGAAGACCGGCAAGGAGATTCGTGATTCTATCCGCGGTTTCGTGGACAGCGAACTGGACCGCGTCAAATGTCGCTGCAAGGATATCGAGCGCGACATCGAATCCAAAATCCAGCATTCCTAATCCGGATGCGTATGGATGATAATCGCCCCTTTTTCGTCCCGCTCGTCGCTATGGCGGCGACGGCGATGATTGCAACGATTCTTATCGTTACGGCGTTCGTGGTCTGGTTGTCGGGAATTCTCGGCTCAATGATTTATACATGCCTGATAGTCGGAGTCGTGCTTGCGCTTTTGTCTACATTGATATATTTCGTGTGGATTCGCGAACCTCTGCGGCGTTTTCAGGATAAAATCAGTGCGATATACGAGATGTCCCAGTATGCGAAACTCGGCTACGAATGGGCGGTTAAGTGGCTCTGCGACCTTATCAAAATATAGGTGCAGAGCCTTCTTTTCGTCTGTTTTCCCGAACCGCGGCAGCCGTCGGAAAAAAGATTTGGTAGAAATAAAAAAAGGTACTACTTTTGCCGTCGGAAAGATGGCAGAGTGGTCGATTGCGGCGGTCTTGAAAACCGTTGAACTGAGAGGTTCCGGGGGTTCGAATCCCTCTCTTTCCGCAAAGAAATATTCGGATGACCGTTGCATGAAATGCAACGGTTTTTTATTTCTGACCGGTACGGCGAATTTATTCGCGCGTAACAGTCAGAAATAAAAATGGCGATTTTGTCGCCGGTCATCCGAATGTTTCTTTGCAGGGACGCCGCCGGCAGGCAGGGGATCGCGGCACGAAAGCGCAGCGTGTGCCGTAATCCCAATAATGACCTTAACGACCTTAAAGTCTTTAAGGACTTTAAAGACCTTATCGCCTAACAACGCTCCTCTCCATCATATTCCCTCGTGAGCGCATATAAGCCCCAGATGCGACTCTATTATCCGGCGGATTTCGTACTCCGGTTCGTCGGATGCGTCTATTGTAAAGAATTTCCATGGCTGCATACAGCAAGTCACGGCATCGGATGCAATCACCGTATCTATATTGTCGGCGGAATCTTCCAAAGCCTTGATGAACTCGTACTCCTCCGCTGCCGACAGTCTTCTGCTCTGCAAAAATATTCGGTTTCCCGTCCGACCGAAATCACGATGACTTCCGCACAGCGTAAATCCGTATTCTTCGGCAATGCCCCTTACCGTGTCCAACTCGAAACCGTACATCACTATATTCATTTTCGTACAATTTAATAAAAAAGGCGCGACCCCCTAAACCAATATTTCAAATCATTATGGCTGTGTCATTATCATATCGTTTCATCGCGCCTTTCAATCACATTCCTGCAATAACCCGACAACAAACGTCAGACCGAATGTTTCGGTGCTGACAATCGTGGCGACACAATCCGTTGCAAGACAATCCGATGCCGCAACGTATCCGTAATCGCGGATGCCGGGTATGAAAATTACAATGTTAAACCTACGATATCGAATGCCTAAACCCACGAGCGCGTTCGACGTCGAATCGATTCGGCAGGTCTCCTGACTGATTCCTGTTCCGAAGCCTTCCCGACCCGCAGAAGCGTTGTCAGTGGCTGAGATGTTCGGAACGTTGCGGAACTTCACAGTAGCGGGACTGTCCCCGATTTTCACGGGTGTTCCCTTTTAATCTTGCCTCTCGCAGAGAGGACGAAGAACCGAATCTGCCGGCAAAGATACGGCACGGACGAATATTTTACAAGCGTCCGCGCGAATATTTTTTACATTTATCATAATATGTAAAAACATACGGATTGCAATTACACCCGATTGCAATAATTGCTATATTTGCCGCCGAATCGGGGCATCCTCGGTTCGAGGTTGGTTCTCTGGTACATTTTCACGCCTTGGCATAAACCGAACGGGTTGGCTATGCACTCGGTGCGGAGAAAACGTAGTGTTACGAAAGGTCGTTAATTACATACTCCTATGAAGACGAAAGGTGAGTTAATCGAAACGCTCGATTTTATTGCCGGTTATGCGACTTACATGCTCGGTTCCGGAGTGCATACTTCGAGAGTGATACGCAATTCACAGCGTATCGGCAAATCGCTCGGAGTGGACGTGCAATTATCCACATTCCAGAAAAGTACGATTCTCACGCTGCGCGACGACGAGATGGGCGAAATCGTAACGAGCGTGGTGAAGATTCCGGCACTGCCGATAAGTTTCGAACGCAACTCCGATTTGAGCGCATTGAGTTGGGATGCCTTGGACGAAGGCTTGCCGCTGCCGGAAATTCGCAGACGCTATCGCGAACTTATCGACAAACCGCGTATGGATTCGGTATTCGTACTGATTACGGTAGGACTTGCCAACTCATCTTTCTGCCGTCTGTTCGGCGGTGACTGGACGAGCATAGGAATAGTCTTCACATCCACTCTTGTCGGTTTTGCTTCGAAACAGAGGATGCAGGCTCACGGAATCAACCATTTTCTGATTTTCGTAATATCTGCATTTATCGCTTCGCTATGCGCTACGGTTTCGCTGCGATTCGACTGTACCGCCGAAATCGCTTTGGCGACGAGTCCGCTGTTTCTCGTTCCGGGTGTCCCGTTGATAAACGGCGTGGTGGACATATTGGAGGGGCATATCCTTATCGGATTCAGCCGTCTTGTCAATGCACTGTTGCTTATCGTCTGCATCGCCATCGGCTTGTCGGCTACGCTTATAATGGTTAAGGACAGTTTGTTATGATAGCAGCAGACATTCTTTTCGACGGGTTGTTCGCGGCAATAGCCGCAATCGGATTCGGGGCGATATCCGACCCTCCGATGCGTGCTTTTCCGCGCATCGCGTTGCTTGCCGCAATCGGACACTCCATGCGATTCAGTCTGATGAATTATGCCGGACTGGACATTGCGACATCGTCATTGATGGCGTCGTTCACAATCGGTATGGGCAGTCTCGTGCTGGGACGGGCGGTCAGATGCCCTATGACTTGCCTGTATATCCCCGCATTGTTGCCTATGGTGCCTGGAATATACGCTTATAAAACCGTCTTCTCGCTAATCATGTTCTTGCAATCTCTCGATTGTCCGGATGAAGGGATGCATTACATGCAGCAATTTTTCATGAACGCGACGATTTCGCTCAGTGTAATTGCCATGCTGGCGGTCGGAGCGACATTGCCGATATTTATTTTCAATCGTCGGGCATTCTCGATGACCCGGCGCAGAACCGATAAAAAACTTTGATATATGGAGATTTTCTGGAATACCATTGCTGCGTATAATGCCGCTACATGGGCAATGCAGATTGTATTGGTACTTGTGGGATTCATTTTGCTGATGTTTATGTATTTCCGCCCGTCATGCGCAGTGCGTGCGGCGATGAAGATATACATGGCGATACTGAATTTCTGGATTGCCGGAGTTTATTATATGATGTTTTGCGGGCAGCGCAGTTATCACGATATGCTCGCTCTGTTTTGGGCGATAATGGGCGGCATCTGGATATACGACCTTGTCGTAAAACACGCGTCGCTAGAACGTACCGGCAACCATAATGCGTTCGCCGTGCTGCTGTTCGTCATGCCGCTCGTATATCCGTTATGTTCGTTGGCTATCGGTCGCGAGTTTCCGATGATGACATCACCCGTGATGCCGTGTTCGGTTGCGGTGTTCACAATCGGGCTTATGCTCGCTTTTTCCGAACGCGCGAATATCGTTCTTGCCATGTTTCTGTGTCATTGGGCGCTTATAGGTCTGTCGAAGGTCTATTTCTTCGGAATCCCCGAAGACTATCTGCTGGCATGCAGTACCGTGCCGGCTCTGTATGTATTCTTCCGCGAATATATTCGCAATCTGCGAAACCGACCGTCGAAACCCTCTGCACGCGTTCTCGACATACTGCTTGTCGTATTGTGCGTGATTATCGGAACATTCTTTACGGTTACGCTTCTGCATCAGTTCGATTTGCTGTCGGAGGCATAGTTTTATGTAGTAGGCGTAATTGCCGTTGGCGGATTTAGAGGCAAAGACCTTAAAGACTTTAAGGACATTAGTGTTTGGGTGTGGGATTACGGCACCCGCTTCGCTTGCGTGCCGTGCTCCCCTGCCTGCCGGCGGCGTCCATGCAAAGGAAACAAGATATAAACAGCAAATCGTTCATCTTGAAAGATATTTTTTATAAAACATACTGAAATCCGAATAAATTCGATTTCGATATATTTTATAAAAAAACTTCTGCTTAAAAAGCAGAAGTCGATTTGTTGTTTATATCTTGTTTCCTTTGCGGAAAGAAGGGGATTCGAACCCCTGAAACGCTTTTGACGTTTACTCGCTTTCCAGGCGGGCCAGTTCAACCACTCCTGCATCTTTCCTTTCGAGGTGCAAATATATGATTATTTTCCGAATAAACCAACCTAATTCGAGTATATTTCGGAAAATCGGTTTTTACGGTATCCATTCGATGATTCCGTCCGACAGATTGCGTCTGCGCCACTCCGTAAATTCGTCATACGACCCGACGCCGTCGCCGATTACTGCCCGATAATATTCGACACCCATAATCTTCTCGTCGTCGGGCGTTTCGTATTTAAGCCGCAGTATGGTACGCCGCTGCTGCTCCGTCATTACTGCGGATATGCGCTCTGCCATTCGCTCGAAGTATCCGTCGTATTGCGAACCTTTGCGGATGTGAATCATGTCTATCTGCCACAGTTCGCCGTCGGAATCCCTGTACCATGCGTGCCATTCGATGCACTCCTCCTCGGTCGCGAGCAGATTGCGGCACTCGATTCGCTCTATCGCAGGATTCTCCGACAGACGGGACATGGCACCGAAACTCTCCTCCGCCGTCGGCGATTCGGTGTAGATGTGGAAATCTATGTCGCGATGCTTCATCATAAGCCCCATCGCGACCGAACCTACCGACCGTACCTCGGCTCCGACCGACTGCCAGATGCCGCGGATGTTCGTCCGTTCGATTATTTCGTGTGCCTTGCGGAGATTGATTTCTGCGAGTTCGAGTATCCGTTCCATATTTGTCGGTGTTGAAAGGACCGCAAAGATAGTCTGAAATTACGGATTTTCCTAATTCTGCCTTTTTCGTACCGCTCCGCTCTTTATTGCCGCTTTCGATACCGCCGCAGGTATCGTTTCACGCAACCGCGGGTCGAACGGCGACGGTATGATATACTCCTTGCCGAAATTCATGTCTTCGCGACCCAGCAACTGTTGTAACTCCTGCGGAACGGGTCGCCGTGCGAGTTCCGCCAACGCCTCGGCTGCGGCGAGTTTCATCGGCTCGTCGATTCGGCTCGCGCCCGCATCGAGCGCACCGCGGAAGATATACGGAAATCCCAAAAGGTTGTTCACCTGATTCGGTGTGTCGGAGCGTCCCGAAGCGTAAATCACGTCGGGACGGGCTGCGAGCGCGTCCGCACGCGATATTTCGGGGTCGGGGTTGGCGAGAGCCATTATCAGCGGGTCTTTCGCCATCGACCGTATCATGTCGGCAGTCAGCAGATTCGGTTTCGACACTCCGAGAAAAACATCCGCACCAGCAATCGCCTCATCGAGCGTCGCGACATCCGCCGACGTGGCGAATTCCCGCTTCTCGGGTGTCAGGTCGGTGCGTCCGACGGTTACCGCACCTCTGCTGTCGCACAGGATTATGTTTTCGCGCGCAATGCCCATCGAAACGAACATTCTCGCCGATGCTATCGCCGCGGCACCCGCGCCGCTGACGACTATGCGCAGCGATTCGAGCGGCTTGCCCGTCAGCCGGCAGAGGTTTATCAGTGCCGCAGCCGCGATTATCGCCGTGCCGTGCTGGTCGTCGTGCATCACGGGAATGTCGAGAGCCTCCTGCAACCGCCGTTCGATTTCAAAACATTCGGGGGCTTTTATGTCTTCGAGATTGATGCCGCCGAATGTCGGGGCTATGCGGCGCACGCATTCGACGAACTCGTCTGGCATCAGCGCATCTATTTCGATGTCGAATGCGTCTATGCCCGCCATTTGCTTGAACAGCATGCACTTCCCCTCCATTATCGGTTTCGCGGCGAGCGGTCCCACATTGCCCAGACCGAGTACCGCCGTTCCGTTGGTGATTACGGCTACGAGATTGCCGCGATTCGTGTAGGTGTACGACTTCGCGTCATCGGCAGCGATTTCGAGTGCCGGCGCGGCAACCCCCGGCGAGTAGGCGAGTGCCAAATCTGCCGGTGTCGAACATGGCTTCGTCGGTCGAATCTCGGTCTTGCCCGCGCGCCCCTCCGAGTGGTAGCGCAATGCGGCTTCATACAACTCTTTTTCGTCCATATTTCCGTTGATTTTAATTTCTGTTTCCACCGCAAAAATGACGCCGTACAATATCGGCGGCTTTAACAGCAAAAAATAATTGGAAACTATATGCGACCTTACACCGAATCATATAGCCTATTGAACAACAATCTATAAAGACTTCGTTCGATTAAGGCTCTATGCCGTGATTGACGATTCGCAGGTAGTATTCGCCGCCCGAATAGTCGATTATGCCCGCGACCGAGAACCTGCCGACGGGTATCGCTTCGTCGGCATAACGGCATGTCCCCAATGTGCGGATGCCGAATCTGCCGTCGTTAGAGGTGATGTAACGTGTTGTGGTAATGTATTTTCCATCGGCAGTGTCGCACCATTTGCCGTTGGTGCCGTCGAGGTCTGCCGCAATGTCCATGAAACAGACGAATGCTCCGATGTCGGCAGCGGAAATCTCGGAGAATCCGCATATTGCAGGCTTGCGGTCGTCGCCCGATTCGCTGTCGATGCGCACGTACCGCGAAATCAGACCGCCGTCGATTCCGTCTACCGGAAAATCGCCCGTCGGATGCGCTCCGAGTACCGTTTTGCCGCCGATGCGGGCGAGCGTCATGCCGTTGCAGAATACCGTTACGCGCGAATAGACTGGAATCGCTCGGTAGAGTGCCTGCAGGTCGATGTCTATTTCGATTCCGCCGGTGTCGTCCAGGACGACGATGCTCTTGTAGTATTCGCCCAACCAATCGTTCGCCATGACGGTGCCGGAGATTGTCAGATCCTCCGCAATGTCGTATATCCCGCTGCGGCACAACGATTTCAGATATGCGACGGAAACCGCTTTCGGGTTGCCGCCATTCCCGTTTTCGGGATATTCGAGCGATGACGACGCGTCGCACGCGACCGCCGCAATCAGGCTAATCAACGGAATCAGAAGTCGTGCAGTCATTGCGTGAACGCGGTTTTACGATGAATCTGTCGCCGATGCCGGCTACTCTGCCGTAGAGCAGAATCCCGCACAGCGAAACTTCGCCGTCGGGAATCTCTTCGTCGGCGAAATCGGCGTATTCGCGGACGTAAGAGTATATCTCCGAACCGTCCTGTGCGACGAATCTCCGATAACCGGCTAACGTCCCGCCGTCGGTCGGCGTATGGCACAGCCGGTCGATTCTCACAAGCCGTCCGCAAAGGTCGGTATCGGCAACGGTAATTGCAGCAGGGACGATCTCCGACAGTTCGCCGCCGCGGATTATGTGCTTGTCGAGAAGTACGTCCGTCATGAAATATTCGACCGGACGCTGCGAGTACGGCTTCGGTTTAAGCCCGATTTGCATCGCTCCGTCCGCGAACGCCACGGTGCATCCGGCGAGATTCACCGAAACCGTCGCACCGAGCGGATATTTGTTGTGAATGTCGTAGGTCCCAGCCATTATTTCCGCTCCGCCCGTCGCATCCTCGACGAAAAACGAACGGCTGAAATTGCCCGCTTCGTCGCTTGTGGTTACGCGACCGGCTATGACGGCATCCGACGTTATCTCCTCGCTCGTGCCGTTGCACAGCATCCGCAGTTCGGCGACGGTCAATGTCGCCGGTTCGGGTGCAGTGTTCGCCGCACGGTCGTCGAAGGTGTCGTGGCATCCGACGAACGCCAGTACGGCTGCCGCTGTCAATATCGGTCGCAATTTATTCACAATTCGGGCTAAAATCGTTCGTTGTCCACAAAGTTATAATAAAGTTCGGATATATTTGCTAAATTTGCCGACGATTACGAATTTGTATGTGATATGGGAATAATGTTGCAGACGGAAGGGGCGGAACACCTTGACAAGTTGATAGTTCCGGACAGCGTGCAGAAAGCCAAACTCGCCGATACCATCGAGCGAATCACGTCGCTCGACGTACAGCAGGTGATGACGGATTTGGTCAGGGAGGGGTGCTGGATACTGCTGAAAATCGCGCTTGCGCTTGCCATATATTTTATCGGCAAGTGGATAGTGAACTGGATAATACGGTTGATGGATGCGGCGTTCGAGCGTCGCAAAGCCGACGTATCTTTGCGGACTTTCATGCGCAGTTTCGTGAAGGTCGCGATGATGCTCGTCGTTCTTCTTATCGTCGTCCAGACGCTCGGTATCAACACTTCGTCGTTCATCGCGCTGTTCGCCTCCGCAGGTCTGGCAATCGGCATGGCATTGAGCGGCACATTGCAGAACTTCGCGGGCGGACTCGTCATTCTGCTGCTGCGCCCGTATCGCGTCGGCGACTATATCACGTCGCAGGGGCAGTCGGGTACGGTGGCGTCGATAGGTCTGTTCCTGACTAAGATACATACTGCGGACAACCGTACCATCTATATTCCGAACAGTGCCATCTCGTCGTCCATCGTCGATAATTATACCCAGTCGGCTACGCGGCGTCTGAACTGGACGCTGGCGATAAGTTACGGCGACGACGTCGATGTCGCTCGCGCCGAAATCATGAAGATGCTCGAAGCCGACCCGCGGGTGCTTAAATCGCCTGCGCCGGTCGTGTATGTCGGCGAACTGGCGGACAGTTCGGTGAATCTCACCGTGAGGGCATGGGTGAACACGGTCGATTACTGGGACGTGCATTTCATGGTGAACGAGAAGATGTACAAGGAGTTGCCGAAATACGGCATCCGATTCCCGTTTCCGCAGATGGACGTACACGTGTCGAAAGATTGACGCTCGGACGATTCGATGCGCCGTTTTGCTTGAATGAACGCAAAAATTACTATATTTGTCGGACGCAAACATTAAAACGAACTTAATATTTATGGAACTTAGAGAAATTATGGCAATATCGGGACAACCCGGGCTGTATAAGTATATCGCGCAGTCGCGCAACGGCGTAATCGTCGAGTCGCTTATCGATGGCAAGCGCATGAACGCCTCTTCGACGTCGCGCGTCAGCACTCTGACCGAGATTTCGATGTTCACCGAGGGCGAGGACATCGCGTTGGCAGAGGTGTTTACGAAGATGTATGCCGCGACGGGCGGCAAGGCGGCATTGTCCGCCAAGGAGTCGCCGGAGAAACTCAAAGCGTTCTTCGCCGAGGTTATTCCCGATTACGACCGCGAGCGCGTACACGTTTCGGACATCAAGAAGGCGGTATCGTGGTTCAACCTGCTCGTCGAAGCGGGCTTCACCGAGTTCAAACTGCCAGACGAAGAGCCGGCTGGCGAGGAGTAATATTCCGAAAAACAGATTTGAGAACGCGATACATATATTATGTATCGCGTTTTTTGGCACCATTACCTTTTCTAAGGTCGTTAAAGTCATTAACGACTTTAAGGTCTTTAAGGGACAAAATTCATCCAATTACAATAACGAGAAACCGACCTCTATCGATAGAGGTCGGTTACACTTCTGCTTACAGCAAGTTTTCTATTTCTGGAATTTCATGGTGTAGTTCCTCAGCCAACGTAAGGCGAATGGCGGGAGGACGAGGCAGAACGGAATGAAAATCTTGTTCCACCAGTCGGGGACCACGCAGCGGCGTCCTTTCCACATCGCTTTAAGTCCTCGGCGAGCGCACGACTGCGGCGACATCAATGCACCTATCCGCAAGCCTATACCCTGCCAATGCTTGGTAAGACCGTAGAGGTCGGTCGCGATGCCTGCCGGACACACTGCCGTAACACGGACGCCCTTATCGCGCACCTCCTTGGAGAATGCGACCGAGAAACTTTTCAGGTAAGCCTTGCTTGCGCTATACAGCGACAATCCCGGGAAAGGCATCCAAATCGAGAATGACGACATATTGAGAATATGTCCGCCGCCGCGCGTCGCCATATCGGCGGCAAACAGACGGCACAGCAGAGTATTGGTGATATCGTGAAGCAGGATGGTTTTCTTTATCCTCTCATTAGGTGTATTGCAGATGTCGCAGAACGAGAATATGCCCGCATTATTGATAAGCACGTCTATTACGAAGCCCTGCGACTTCGTCCACTCGAACAACTCCTCGGCGGCATCGAGTGTCGCCAAATCACGCGCAGCGACAGCGACCGAAATGCCGAACCGCGATTCGATGTCGGACGCGACCTCGCGCAAAAGACTTTCGGTCTGGCTGACGATTACTAGATTGTAGCCCAATTCAGCCAACTGCTCGGCATAACAGCGTCCGATACCCGTCGAAGCACCCGTAACGAGCGCCGTTTTCGAACCTTTTGCAACCTCACCGCGTTTCATCAGCCTACTTGATTTTCTTCAACTCCTTCCACAACTTGTCCGGAATCTCGCCCGCACAATTATGGCAGCACTGCATATCGACCGAATACATTCGTGCGATACAGTAGTCGCGGTGGTCGCAGCCGGAGCGGGTGGAGGCATCGCCATCTTTGAGTTTATTGACAAACGCAGGGTCATTGACGAGCGCGCGAGCCATCTGCACCATCTCGAAGCCCGCGTCAAGAACCTTCTCGATACCCTCGCGCGAAACCAGTCCGCCGACGTAAACGAGCGGACATTTCAGTTCGGCACGGAATTTCCTGGCATTTTCGAGGAAGAAGCACTCCTCGAAATCGTACTGCTTAATCATCCAGTCGCCGAACAGATTCACGACGATTTTCTGCGGCAGCGAGGGCCACCACGGCATATAGTAACTCATGGTTTTGGTCGGGATGCGACCGCGCATGACAGCCATAGGCGCTTTCGACACGAAACCGGATGTAAGCACGATACCGTCCACGTCGAATTTCTCAATCTCCTTGGCGATTTCGATGGATTCGGGAATCTCGATTCCGCCCTTGAAACTGTCCTCCATATTGTGCTTGACAAGCACAGCCATACCGCACTTTTCAGCCGCTTCGCGCACCTCTTCGAGGCACATCTTCATGAAGCGCATACGGTTTTCAAGCGAACCGCCGAACTCGTCGCGGCGGTGGTTGGTATAAGGCGAGAGGAACTGCGAAATCAGATAACCGTGTCCGGCATGAACCTCGACGCTGTCGAAGCCCGCTTCGTGAGCAGTAATCACAGCCTTGCCGAAATCCTTGGCGAACTCCGTACATTCGCTGCGGCGCATACCGCGGACGAAGGTAGGAGAATAGAGGTTGAAACCGGTAGATGCTCCGACCGGAAAACAACCCGCCGTGAACCAGTGCGTCATATTGCCGCAGTGTCCTATCTGGATGCCTGCGGCAGCACCCTCGGCATGGATAGCGTCGGTGATGTCTTTGAGAGCCGGAACAATCTCGTCGCGCAGCCACAACTGCGAATTGAACGATATGCCGCTGCGGTTCACCGAAGCGTAAGCCAGCGTGGTCATGCCGATGCCGCCGCGGGCGACGCTGACATGGTAGTCCTTCAACTTCTGGGTAGGTCCGAAATCCTTTCCCATCGACTCGAACGCCGCCGAACGGATAGTGCGGTTACGCAGCGTAACGTTTCCCAGTTTGTAGGGGGTGAAGAGTTTCGACCCCTCCAACGATTTTTTCTCCTCCATAATGCGGATATGCTAATATATGAACGGTATCATTCTTTTGCGGTGCAACGAGCGGAACTCGTCGCCGAACTCCTTTTCGTAACGCTTGTAGAGCGAATTGGCGCGAGGTGCGAGGTTAGCGAACGTCCACCATGCGAACACCGCGCCCGAAAGCGACCACGAAGCGACGGCGAAGCCGACCCATTCGGTAAATTCGCCGAAGTAGTTGGCAGACGACACGAAGCGGAACATTCCTCCGCGCGGGATATAGTGTTTGGTATCTCCCGGCTTGCGGAGATTGCGGATGATGCCGTCGGATTGCAGGTTGATGAAGAATCCGGCGAAGAAAATCGCCGCACCTATATAAATATAAGGTTTCGAGAACCAGTCGTCGTAGTATCCCTGCTGCGGCGCGAGGTAGAATATCCAGCCGCCCTGCATCAGCGCGTTAAGCGTATTGAAAAGCATTCCCATGGCGACGATTCCGAACGGCATCTTCGAATTGCCGCGCATGAGCATCGGGAATATGAACGAACGCTGGAAATAGTGGGTCTGGAAAATCAGGAACAGTGCCAGCGGAGCAGCCTCGAAACGCACGTCTGAGCAAGCCCACAACGCACACATGGCGATGAATACGGGCGACTCCATCAGCACCCAGCCTATTTTGTTTGGTACGGGAAAGCCGAACTTCGGATTGAACAGATAGCCGTATCCGGCTTCGACGAAATAGAGTGCGACGAATACCACGAGTGCGATAATCGACATAACCGCCAGAAAGATATGGAAGGTTTCGAGGGTCAGCATAATGGGTTACTTAATATAAATATTGTACAAATATATGAAAAATAATCCACTCCGATACCCGACAGCAGAAAAAAGCGACTTTATACGACGCATGAGCCGTCGTAAAAGTCGCGAATCGATGAAAAATACCAGAGTCTTTAAGGTCTTTAAGGTCATTAGGGAATCGCAATAATCAGACGTTGAAGAGGAAGTGCATGATGTCGCCGTCCTGAACCACGTACTCCTTGCCCTCGACGCCGATTTTGCCGACGTCGCGGCATGCCTTTTCCGAACCCAAGGCGACATAATCGGCATATTTGATGACCTCGGCGCGAATGAATCCCTTCTCGAAATCGGTATGGATGATACCCGCCGTCTGCGGAGCCTTCATGCCGCGGACATACGTCCATGCGCGCGACTCGTCGGGACCCGTCGTGAAGAACGTTTCGAGGTTCAGAAGTTTGTATGCCGACTTGATAAGGCGGTTCACGCCCGACTCTTCGAGACCCATATCGTCGAGGAACATCTTGCGCTCCTCGTAACTCTCCAACTCCGCTATATCCGCTTCGGTAGCCGCTGCGACGATAAGCATCTCGGCATTCTCGCCGGCAATGGCAGTCTTGACAGCCTCGGTATAGGCATTGCCCGTAACCGCGCTCTTTTCATCGACGTTGCAGACGTAAAGCACCGGCTTGTCGGTAAGCAGATTGAGGTCGCTGACGATTTTGCGCTCTTCCTTGTCGAGTTCGACGGTACGCGCGCTCAAACCCTGTTCCAGAGCCTCCTTGTAGCGCACGAGAATCTCGTACTGACGCTTCGCGACCTTGTCGCCGCCAGTCTGAGCCTGCTTGGCGACCTTCGCGATACGGTTCTCGACCGTTTCAAGGTCTTTCAACTGCAATTCCGTATCGATTACGCCCTTGTCGCGGACCGGGTCTACCGAGCCGTCCACGTGGGTGATGTTGCCGTCCTCGAAGCAACGCAATACATGGATGATAGCGTTAGTGTTGCGGATATTCGCAAGGAACTTGTTGCCAAGTCCCTCGCCTTTCGACGCGCCCTTGACAAGACCCGCGATGTCCACAATCTCGATTGTCGTCGGAACGACACGTTTCGGATTATCGATTTCGGCGAGTTTCACGAGCCGTTCGTCGGGAACGGTGATGACACCCACATTGGGTTCTATCGTACAGAACGGGAAATTCGCCGACTGCGCCTTCGCATTCGACAGACAGTTGAAAAGCGTCGATTTTCCGACATTCGGAAGTCCGACTATGCCACATTGTAAAGCCATATATAAATTATTTAAGCGATATGCAATTTTACACCGAATCTCGTTTCCGAAACTTATACCGCTATCGACGGTCGTAGTTCTCGCGGCAAGCCGCGTTTACAGATGTTACCCACCCCCTAAATCCCCCGCCTGTGCGGGGAACTTTATGTCCGACCCCGCAACGTAATTGCGATTTGAGAGAAAGTTAGTGTAAAATTGTATATAATATTATCATTTTTTTATCTCCTCGCCGAAAAGCGTCGCCGACGAAGAACCGGTTATACGGACACGCACGTAATCGCCCGCCTTATGGTCGCCGCGGTCGAAAACGACCATTTTGTTCTGCGATGTTCTGCCGCACAACTGCTCGGGACTGCGTTTAGATTCGCCCTCGACGAGAATCGTGAACTCCTTGCCGACATCGCGCCTGTTGCTCTCGACGGAGAGTTCGTTCTGCAAAGCTATTATCTCGTTCAGGCGGCGTCCCTTCACCTCGTCCGGCACGTCGTCGGCGAAATGACGGGCGGAGAATGTGTTCGGACGCTCGGAATACTTGAACATGTATGCCGATTCGTAGCCGACCTCGCGCATCAGAGAGAGTGTTTGGAGGTGGTCTTCCTCGGTTTCGCCGCAGAAACCGGCGATAAGGTCGGTCGTAATCGCGCAATCGGGCATGTAACGGCGGATAGCCGCGATGCGGTCGAGATACCACTCGCGGGTATATTTGCGGTTCATGCGTTCGAGAACCACGTTCGAACCCGACTGGGCAGGCAGGTGGATAGCCTTGCAGATATTATCGTAACGCGACATGACATCGAGCAGACGGTCGCTCATGTCCTTCGGATGCGACGTCGCGAAACGGACACGCAGAAGCGGCGAGATTTCGGCGACACGGCTCATAAGTTCGGGAAATCCGACCTCGCCGAAGCGATATGAATTGACATTCTGTCCGAGCAGCGTAACTTCGCGATAGCCGTTGTCGAAAAGGCTTTTCGCCTCGGCGACAATGGTTTCGGGGTCGCGGCTGCGCTCGATGCCGCGAGTGTAAGGCACGACACAGTAGGCGCAATAGTTGTTGCAGCCGCGCATGATGGCGATGAATGCGCTCACGCCGTTTCTGTCAAGTCGCACGGGAGCGATTTCGGCATAGGTCTCCTCCTTGGAGAGCATCACGTTGATGCCCTTTCCGCCGCCTTCCGCCTCGCGGACGAGCCGCGGCAAATCGCGGTAGGAATCGGGACCCGCCACGACGTCTACCCCGCCGTCCTCGATGAGTTTCTCTTTCAGACGCTCCGCCATGCAGCCGATGATGCCGACGACGAGCGACGGGCAGGCTTTGCGGTAACGGCGCATATCGTTGAGCCGCCCCCAGATACGCTGTTCGGCGTTATCGCGGATGGAGCATGTGTTTATAAGTATGACGTCCGCTTCGGAGATTTCGGCAGTATAGACGTATCCTTCGTCCTGCATGATGGAGACGACGATTTCGCTGTCGCCCGCATTCATCTGGCAGCCGTATGTCTCGATGAAAAGGCGTTTGCCGGCACCCTGCAACGGGCGCAATCCGTTTTCGGTAAACATAAATTACATATTTTGAATTTCGGTCTTCTCCGGCAGCGGTTTGAAGCCCTCGCCGAAAGTATCGTAGGCGTCGGTAACCACGAGGAACGCCCGCGGGTCGCACTCCTTGATTACACGCTGCACAAGCGGCACCTCCTTGCGCGACACGACGAGGAAAATCATCTCCTTGTCGTCTTTCGTATACATTCCGCTCGCCTTGATGTATGTTGCGCTGCGGTCGAGGTTTTTCAAAATGAATTCGCGCAACTCCTCGTTGTGCTTGTCGGAGATGATGAAAAGCAGTTTGTCGTAAGACGCACCGTCGAGAACGTATGCCAGCACTCGCGAAGCGACGTAAATCGAGATGAGCGAATAGAACGAGAGCATCCAGCCCGACGCATCGGGTTCGCCCGTTCCGACGCCGAATCCGATGACCACCAGTCCCGACAGAACGACCGTCGAATCGGCGATAAGGACGGCATTGGAGAACTTGATATGGCAATACTTTTGAAGAATCATGGCGACGATGTCCGTTCCGCCCGTAGTCGCCTGTTGGCGCACGACGAGACCGACGCCGAGACCGATTATCACGGCACCCACGATGGATGTCAGCATCAGATGCTCGGACAGGTCGAGCGTGCCGCCGAGAATCTGCGACGGGTCGAGGCTGTGCAGAGCCTCCTCGTTCGGGTAGGCAAGGCGCGACATGATGTTCATCGCACCCGGAGTATACATGGCTGCGATAATCGTCCGCGCGCCGAAATGTCCGCCGAAAAGAATGACGGCGATAATCATCAGCGGAATGTCGAACATGTAACCGAAGGTTCCGACCTGAATGGACGGGAAAATATTGTGCAGGACGATGCTCGCGCCGTAAACGCCGCCCGGAACGATGTTATACGGATTGATGAAGAAAACATATCCTGCGGCGAGGATGGTGCATCCTACGAAAATCATCACCCATGAAAACCACCATCGCAAAGAGAAAATCTGGTCCGTAAATTTTTTCAAGTCCATACCGCAACTAATTTTTATGACACCGCATCCTATTATTAAATAAAGCGGTTTGCAAAGATAATATAATCCGTCGTAACTTTTGCCTCGGCGAAACTTTTTTTTGAGAATAAACGGTTCTCGACGTTTTTTTACTATATTTGCCCACGAATACGCACAAAACAAGGGTTATGGTAATAACATATTATTGCGTTGTAACTATGTTTCTGATAGCATATTTGCTGGGGTCCGTTCCGAGTGCGGTATGGATAGGCAAGCGTTATTACGGAGTCGACATCCGCGAATACGGCAGCAAAAATGCAGGAACGACCAACATGCTTCGCGTACTCGGCAAACGCGCCGCTCTGCCGGTATTCGCAATAGACTTCATCAAAGGATTCGTCGCGGTCAGCATAATGTCGCTGATGCAGTACGACGACAACATCTCTCCGATATGGCTCATCAATCTTAAAATCATAGCCGTCTTCATCGCGGTACTCGGACACATATTCCCGATTTTCGCCAATTTCAAGGGCGGCAAGGGAGTTGCTACGCTGATAGGTGCAGTAACGGGAATCCAGCCGAACATAGCACTGTTCTGCTTCGTCGTATGGGTTCTGGTCGTGATGATTTCGCACTACGTGTCGCTGGCATCGATTGTCGCTGGATGCTGTTTCCCGATTTTCGTAACGATATTCTCGGGCAGCATCTACCGCCGCTACGGCGATACCTCGGTATCGTTCATCATATTCTCGATAGTCGTCGCAGTAATGCTGATATGGACGCACCGAAAGAACATCGAACGGCTGCGCGACGGAACGGAATCCAAAACCTTCATCTGGAAACAGAGAAAGCATAACGGTAAAACAACCGAAAAGAACTAACATCCGGTTATCGGACAAAACAAAACTTTCAGAAACATGTTAGAACAAAACTTGATTAAAATGTTCGAAAAGAGTTTTCGCGACAATCGCGAAATGTCGGCTCTGACGGACTACTTTACGGGAGAAACCTACTCGTACTACGGATTGGCGAAAGAGATAGCCAAAATCCATATCATATTCGACGAAGCGGGCATCAAGCCCAAGGACAAAATCGCGCTCGTCGGACGCAACACCCCGCGCTGGTGCATCGTATATCTCGCCACGATAACCTACGGCGCCGTAATCGTGCCGATTTTGCAGGATTTCCCGCCGACGGACATATCGCATATCGTGAACCACTCCGAAAGCCGGCTGCTCTTCCTCACCGATTCGTACTGGGACAGTCTCGAAGAGAGCGACATGCCTAACATAGAGGCGGTTCTTTCGCTCACCGACTATCATGTCGTCTTCGAGCGCAGCGGAAAGCAACTGACAAAATGCGTGAACAGCATGACGGAGAACTACCGCAAGCGTTATCCTCACGGATTCACGGTAGACAATATCAGTTATCGCGACGTGCCGAACGACCAGTTGATACTTCTCAACTACACCTCTGGAACGACAGGTTACTCCAAAGGCGTAATGCTGACAGTGAACAACCTTACGGGAAATCTCGTGTTCCTGCAACCGATGTCGTACAAGAACGGAGAGCGGTATTTCCGCAAAGGCAACCGCACGCTCTCCTTCCTTCCGCTGGCACACGCCTACGGATGTACGGTAGATTTCCTGCTGCCACTGTCGGTAGGCGGTCATATCACGCTGCTCGGCAAGATTCCTTCGCCGAAGATTCTTATCGAGGCATTGCAGAACGTACGTCCGAGCGTAGTCGTATCGGTGCCTCTGATTCTCGAAAAGGTATACCGCAAACAGATTATGCCGATGCTCGACAAAGGTCCGTTGAGCATTGCGATGAGGGTACCTTTGCTCAACACCGCCATCTATTCGACCATAAAGAACAAACTTATCGAATCGTTCGGCGGCAACCTGATACTCTTCATCGTCGGCGGTGCGCCTATGAATCAGGAGACCGAAGCGTTCCTGCGCAAGATACACTTCCCGCTTTCGGTCGGCTACGGAATGACCGAGTGCGCCCCGCTCATCAGTTTCACCGAAGACCCTACCGAATTCAAGGGCGGTTCGTGCGGAAAGTATGCCAAATGTACGCTCAACGTGCGCATCGACTCGCCTGACCCGCAAAACGTTCCGGGTGAGATTCTCGTCAAGGGCGAACACGTCATGCTCGGATACTACAAAAACGAGAAAGACACCAAAGCGGTGCTGGAAAAGGACGGATGGCTGCACACAGGCGACATGGGAACGATGGACGAGGACGGCACACTCTACATCAAGGGTCGCTGCAAGACAATGATTCTTACCGGCACGGGACAGAACATCTATCCGGAGCAAATCGAAGACCGTCTGAACAACATGCCTCTCGTACTCGAATCGCTCGTACTCGAACACAACGGCAAACTCCACGGACTTGTGGTACCGGATTTCGAGCAGTGCGAGAAAGCGGGCATAGACAAGGCGACGCTCGAAAAGACTATGGACGACAACCTCAAACTGCTCAACGAGCAGGTTGCGGCATACGAACGTCTGGTATCGCTGACAATCTACCCTAACGAGTTCGAGAAGACGCCGAAACGAAGTATCAAGCGTTATCTATACGATATTTCCAAACTCGGGAAGTGCTAAATAGACTTCGCACCGAATATACTGCGGGGCGGCTGAATCGATTCAGCCGCCCCGTTTCGTCGACGGAAGTCTAAGATTCGGGAAAAAACATTACATTTGTAAAAATTTAGCATCCGGATGAAACAAAAAGCGGTCATAAGAAAACAGGCGATAGGCGAAAATCTGATATACTGGGCAGTGTGGCTGGTAGTATATCTCATACCTATCATGAATGCGAAACTGATGTCGGAACTGCACGTAGATTTCGGCAAAGTGCTGACGGCATGGATAAAAATCACGCCGTTTTTCCTGTTGTTCATCATACACAATCAGTTTCTCGCGAAGTTGCTCATCCGAAAGAAGCGGCACATCATAACGTATCTGCTGTCGAGTTTCGTTCTGGTCAGCATCACATTCGCACTGATAGACGTCTACGAACGCTCGCAACTTGCAATCGCCATATCGGGAATCGACACGACGAACCTTATCGAATCGCGGCACGCCGCATTGACCGACCTCGAATGGTACTGGAACATACTGTTAGGAATATTCATGTTCGGCGCGAATCTGGGAATCAAGATGCTCTACAAGTCGATGCAGGACGACGAGGACATGGAGATACTGAAACGGCAGACGATTCAGGCGGAGATGTACTATCTGAAATACCAGATAAACCCGCACTTCTTCATGAACACGCTGAACAACATACACGCATTGATAGACATCGATACCGAGATAGCCAAACAGTGCGTAATCGAACTATCGAACATGATGCGGTATGTCGTCTACGACTCGGGGGCGGAGGGAATATCGATGAAAAAGGACATGATATTCATCGAGAACTATATCGAACTGATGCGCATACGCTATTCGCAGGAGGTCGAGATAAAGTTCGACTATCCGAAAGACCTGTCGAACAAGATAGTCATTCCACCGCTGATTTTCATCGTGTTCGTTGAAAACGCCTTCAAGCACGGAATCAGTTACAACAAGCCGTCGTACATCCATATCGACATCCGCTATGACGGGCGCAAGGTAACGGCGAAATTCGAGAACTCGGTTCACGAGGCGAAGCGCACCCGACAGACCGGAATCGGACTCGAAAACGTCCGCAAACGGCTCGAACTGATATATGACAGCCGTTTCGAACTGAATATAGACAACTCATCGGAGGATAAATACTGCGTAACCATCACCATACCGACCATTGAAAATGATAAGATGCTTGGCAATTGACGACGAACCGCTGGCACTGCGTCAGATAACCGGTTATATTGAGAAAATACCGTTTCTCGAACTCGCGCGCACGTTCAACAGTGCCGTGCAGGCACAACAGTATCTGCTCGGCGAAAAAGTGGATTTGATTTTCGTGGACATAAACATGCCCGACCTCAACGGAGTCGAGTTCGTGCGCTCGCTCGAATCGCCGCCGATGATAATATTCACGACGGCATACTCGGAATACGCCATAGAAGGATTCAAACTCGATGCGATAGACTATCTGTTGAAGCCGTTCGGATTCAAGGAGTTCTCGCGTTCGGTGAACAAGGCGAACTCGCTCTACGAACTGCTGAACATGAAGAATGCCGCTGCCGACAGCCGCACGGAAGCGGAGGAAAGCACATCGTCGTCGGACAAGGAGTATATTTCGGTACGCGCCGACTACAAGACCTCGTTGATAAAGATAAGCAATATCGTATATCTCGAAAGCGAGGGCGAATATGTCAGGATGAATCTGAACGACGGCACGAAAGTGGTTACGCTGTTCCGGTTGAAGAATATGGAGAGTTCGCTGCCGTCGGACACGTTCATGCGGGTACACCGTTCGTACATAGTCAATCTGAAATGTATCACGGGCTACACGAAAGGACGGATATTCCTCGAAAACGACGACTACGTGCCTATCGGCGAGAACTACAAGGAGGCGTTCCTCAAATACATCGGGAACAAGTTCTAAAATCGGGGAAATTCGCCCAGCGCACGGTATTCGCCGCCTTCGCATTCGTAGCAGAAATGGGTGATTCCGTTTGTCAGGACGACATATCTCGCGCCGACGACCGAATTATAGCGCACCGCCTGCGCGAAGACATCGGCATCGATTCTGACGTCGGGAGCCTTGCACTCGACGAGCATCAGCGGACGGGCGGAGGCATCGACAGCCACGATGTCGGCACGCTGCGACATGCCGTTGAGCGACACCGGATACTCCTGCACGAGCGAAGTCGCGGGAATATTGCAGTGGGACACGAGAAATCCTATCGCATATCGCCGCACACGCTCTTCGGGAGTCAGCAGCAGATACTTTCCGCGCAGCGAGTCCCATACATACGTCGCGTCGCCGATTCGCTTGACGCGCATCTTTACGGCAGGGAAATTAAGATTCGTGCGATTTGGCATGTCGGTTTTCGAGAAAAATTGATAACTTTGTAACGAATACAAAGATACGAATAAGCCGAATACAAAAGCAAACTTGTTTGCAATTTTGTTGAGGCGGAGTATCTAAAACGAAGTTAAAGATACGAATAAGCGAGGGCAGAAGCAAATTTTAATTTGATTTTGCCAAGCAGGAGTATCCAAAATGATTTTGAGTTATGAAATTTACAGCGATTATCCTATCGATATTGTGTGCCGTACAGGTTTCGGCGCAAGTCAGATACTCGTTCGACGGCGACAAGCCCGTAAACACCGAACCGACGCGTCGCGAGATATTGCCGTACAACAAAGTCAGAGTCATCGCCGGCGATAACGACAAATACGCTTACATAGCGATGCCGACGGCTTGGAACTGTACGAAAACCGACGGACGCACCGAGTACACGTCGTCGTTCTCTATGCCGCTTTCGTGGCTGAACCGCCAGATAATCCTGCGTATCGGCTACTCGTCGGCAGCATTCGAGGTCGAAGTAAACGGCAAAAAAGTCGGTTACTCGCCCGACGGAATGACCGCAACCGAATTCAACATCACGAAATATGCCCACGACGGCAGCAACAGGATAGCGATAATCCAGCACGACGATGCACGGGCGAACGAGATTTACAAAGGCGTCAAATCGGGAATATCCGACATAAAGATAATCTGTCAGCCGACCATACGTGTCCGCGACATCATTTGCGACACCCGTCTTAACGACGATGGCGACGGAATCGCCGAATTCGGAATAGTCGTCAAATGCAACGCGCTCAATCCGAAACGCACCAAACTCAATTATACGATTCGTCTGCGCGACACGGTGATACTCGCCGAAGGGAATCGGGAACTGGAACTTGACATGCGGCGCGAAGATACGGTACGGTTTGCCGTCCGCATCCCGAAGCAGGCATTATGGAGTGCCGGCAATCCCGAAATGCTGCGTCTCGACATCATCAACCGCATCGACGGTCGCATAGCCGAGTGCATAAGTCGTGAAATCGGCGCAAGGTCGATAGACGTAAACGGAAACGCGATGTACGTAAACGGCAGAATAGTAAAACTGTATCTCGCCGAATATTGCGCCGCAACCGAAATCGGGAATATTGCCGCCAGCGGCTACAACGGCATAATCGTCAGCAGCGACAAAGCATCCGAACCGCTCCTCGACGAGTGCGACAGGCGCGGAATCTATGTAATGACGTCAAGCGCAATCGACACTTCGGCAGAGGGGGCATCCATCCGTCGCGGCGGCAATCCGAGCAACGAACCGGCTTGGCGCGACACCTATATACTGCGCAACGAAAAGAACTACCACACGATGAAATCGCATCCGTCGGTTATCGGCTACATTATCGGAAAAGGAGGCACGACAGGCATCAACGTATATGAATCATACCTTCGGATGAAGTCGCTCGAAAACCGCTTACCCATTCTGTATGAGGGAGCAAACGGTGAATGGTGTACAGACAAAGTAAAAATCAGATAAATTTTTCTCAAAAAAATTTGCAGAAAAGAAGTTTTATACCTACCTTTGCATCCGCAAAGAACGGGATAGTTCGATGCAAATGCCTCTTTAGCTCAGTTGGTAGAGCACGACACTCTTAATGTTGGGGTCCAGGGTTCGAGCCCCTGAGGGGGTACAAAAACAAGCCGAAACAATCGGCAAAATTAAGCAAAGTCTTGAAATCCATATGGTTTCAAGACTTTTTCTTTTTATCCTACCGGCACGAACAGCCATTTGGAAGCAATTTTCACGTGGCTTATTCGTGGGACTTTCAGAAGTGCGTTTTTTCTCCCACGATTTGTCGTTCTTTTCATTGATTGTCATCATTTTGCATTGACGTATTTCGGGTACTGAAAACTAATTTTACACCTATTAAAATCGTTGAATTTATGGGAGCAGAAAAACGCAGTACGTTAAACGTATTATTCATCATCAAAAAATCGAAACTGTTGAAAAACGGCGAAGCACCTATCTGTATGCGTATCACTGTGAACAAACAGATTGCGGAAGTAGCCGTCAAACGCAGCATTCCGGTCGATCTGTGGAACCAGAAAAAAGAGTGCTCGAAAGGCAAAGACCGTGTGGCGATAGAATTAAATCGTTACATCAATACGATTCGAGCAAAAGTTCTGCAAATACATCGCGAATTAGAGATCGACGGCAAAACAATTACCGCGAGTGTAATCAGAGATTGCTATTACGGTCGAGACAAGACCGAGCGAAGTTTGTTGAACGTATATGCCGAACATAATGAAAAGTGCCGAGCACTAATCGGGAAAGAGTATACGAAATCTACTATTCTAAAATTCGACAACGCAATAAACAGATTGAGAGAATTTATAAAATGTTGGTATGGCAAAGATGACGTTTCATTAGATGAGTTGGACGGACAATTTATCAGAGACTTGGACTTCTGGCTGAAAACAGATAAAAACTGCAAACATAACTCTGCTCTGAAACATCTGAAAATTCTGAAAAAAGTAGTTCGAATAGCACTGGCAAACGAATGGCTAAAAAAAGATCCTTTCTATGGAATAAAGTTCAAGCCTGAAGAGGTGAATATCGAATTTCTGTCGAGAGAGGAACTCGATAGATTGATAAACAAAAATTTTTCAGTCAAACGATTAGAGCAGGTGCGGGATATATTCGTTTTTTGCTGTTTTACGGCACTTGCATTTGCGGATGTACATCAACTGACGCAACAACACCTGATTAAAGATAATAACGGAGCATTATGGATTCGCAAAGCGCGACAGAAAACAAAGCAGATAAGCAATATTCCGCTACTATCGATTCCTCAGTCAATAATCAGGAAATACGAGAATCACCCCGAATGTCTGCATAAAGGAGTACTGCTGCCGGTAATGAGCAATCAAAAGATGAATGCGTATTTGAAAGAAATTGCAGACTTGTGCGGAATAAAAAAGCGGCTGACAACACACATAGCACGCCATACGGCAGCGACGGTAGTATTTCTCGCAAATAAAGTGTCGATAGAAAATGTTTCGAAAATCTTAGGGCATTCAAATATCAAAATGACACAACATTATGCTAAAATACTGGATAGTTCCATTATTCGAGATATGGAGAATGTTGAAAAAAATTTCTCTGAATGCCGGGCAGTCTGACAACGAATAAAAGAACGGCAGGTCAATCCTGCCGTTCTTCATAATAGTTATTTTGCAATACCCTATCTATATCACTCTTTCGGTATAAAATCTTTCCTCGGACCTGAATAAAAGGTATCGTTCCCAAGTTTCGCCATTCCTGCAATGTACGTAGGCTAACATTTAGCAATCGAGCCAGTTCCACATTACCTAAGAAACGTTCTTTGTTCCTACCGTTATGATCTATTTGGGCTATTTTATCGATATGATTCGACAAACGATTGAGACACCGATACATATCTTTAATTGTTTCGTTGTCATCATCAAGTAATTCCATATGCTCATTTATTATTGATAAATTCATTTATAAACCGCAACACATCGTCATACTTATAATACAACTTATTTCCTATTCGTGAATACCCAAGTTTTCCCGTATCTCGATAATTTTGCAGACTTCTGAGACTTATTCCGAGCAACGTGCAGACATCTCTACTCGACATCCAATTCACGTCTCGGAAATCATCATTGCAAATCACATCTATCTTATCAGATAAATTGCGAATGCATTCACAAATTTTAACGAATGTACGTTCGTCAATGCAAATCAACTTTACCATAAAACATCGATTATTATCACATAAATACACAATTATAAGCAATTTACATTATTCTCCCATAATACAGATATATTATGTCTCTTTTTGTCATTGTTTTGCATCTATCGATAAAATCTCCTACGCCATTTTCTCTTCCCGTATACGCAGGCAAAGGTACTTCGTGCTTATCGCCGTCGGCAAGGTCGATGTCCTGCGGATTACGGGCGAAATCATCCTCGATGGCAATCTGCGGTATTTCGCCCGCAAACCTTGCCTGCCGGCTCGCACGACCTTTTAAGCCTGCGTATACGGAAAGAGAAGATGGCGATATCGCATATATGCCCTATATCACATATTTCTCCTTTTCATAAATGTAAAAGCAGAAATTTAGAAATATGACAGACATTATCGAACGAATCTGCCTATCGCATAACTGCGATCACCGACAGGCAAACATAATGCTGGATGAAGAAATCGGCAACCTATCGTTATTATATGCATTGAATGTGTTGCAACCCGAACATATCGCATCCGCGTGTACAGACCTTGGTCTCGACACTCACTACAAACAATATTTCATAAACATTTTACCATTCAATCAATAATACTTAATTTATTATGGAAAACTTTCATTTTTATCAAGACAAGAAAGCCAGATGCTGGGTACGAACCCACTTTATCGTCAGGGCTGAAAGCCGTGAAGAAGCCGAAGAAATCGTTCACCGACACAATGCAGCCGATGTCGCGACATACGAAAACGGCGACGACATTATGATTATGGACGACGACGTATTGTACGATTCCATAGAAAATCTATCCTCCGACGAAAACTACGGACGAGCAACCATCGAGGTTTATTACTCGTCTACCGGAAAAGAAATCATAAACAATCAACCTAAAAAATAAACTGCTATGGCTAACATTTGTACCAATCTGTTCTATTGTCATACTGATAATGCGGAGAATCTTAACACCATACAAAAATTTTTAGACGATGCTTTCGACTGGGAATATTATTCGAAAGAAGATCAAAGTCTGCAAGGTGAATTCGACTCCAAATGGACTTTTCCGGAGATCGCATTCGACAAGATGATGTCAACGCTGCAACCCGACGACTCTTTATACATACGGGTATTATCGTATGAATTCGGGCTGGAATATGCCGGATACCGAATATTCAAAAATAATCATTGGGAAATATATATGTAAAATGGAAACGAAAGCATATGACCTGCAATCGCTTTTACCTCTAAACAAGGCATACGATTACGAACATCGTTTGAATGGCGATGATGTAAACATGGTAAACGAAACCATAGAGCATATAAAACTAACCCGTTCGGCAGATACTCCGAAAGTCGGCGACCGGTTAATCTACGTTTCCGAACACGGGGATTACTCCAACGACGCGGTTATCGAACGAATAGACGATGACGAATGTTCGATATGCATTAATCCTTACGCTCCGTTTGTATGGAAGAAGTCCGATGGAATAGGTTGCAGCGTAAGCGGCGGACCGTTTACACATATTCCGTTGAAAGAATTGAAATTTGCCGGACATCGTAAGGCATATTATAAAGACTGGGGACACTGCGGTCCGTGTGCGAACGGAGCAGTAGTATTCTCAGCCGAGGTGAGCTTATGGGAATACAAGCATCCGAAACCGTTATACGGAGATTTCACGACGAAAGAATGGCGAAAAATATATATATCGAAGATGCATAAGCCGACCTGCGATTACACCTACTTCGGTGACGGCATAGCATTCCGCACCGATGAAGAATTCGAAAAATTCCTGCGCGATTTCGAAGCGGTAACATTCGAAGGACTATTCGAGGGATCGATAATAGTATGGTGTTATCGCGACATTATAACGGAAATCTCTGAGAAAGAGTGGAAAGCATTGGATGCGCCCACGGAATCGAGACGTATTTATAATACCCAGCAACCGGTGCAAATCGTCAAGAACCACGATACGCACGAGCGCACATCATATTACGTTAAACCAAAATTCCATTTCAACGAATAACCCGACAAACAATTGAAGTATGCAAAACGAAAACTCTCGTACAGGCGGCAATGCCGACCTGCTGACGGCAATTTACGGAATAGAAATATGCCGCGAAAGTCAAATCTCGGCATCCGATCGCGAATATTGCGAACAACAACAGAAAGCGTTATACGCAACTCTCGAACAGTTAGAACAGTGGTACAGAATCTTCGCGGATGATGCCGAAAAATATCGCGAATCCCATCGCTTGGAATACAAGCCCAACGGCAAGATAGTACCGCACAAACCTTACGCTCCCTACAACGACAATCCCACCGACTATGAAGATATGGAATTCAAGCCGTTCGAAAGCATAGATTCCATAGTCAAAATGAACCACCGTGCGCAATCCGCATTCGCAGAGCGCATCGTTCGATATTTCAATCGAAAGTACAGTGTTTCAGTACCCGTTCCGCAAATAGACTCCGAAACTTTGACAATAGGATTCAGACCCGAATATACGACTTATGTAGACGCGGTAATCGAGCATCTCGGAGGTCGCAGTTTCCGATCTACGGCAGAAGAGGAGCTGCTTAAACGTTTCCTCGACAAAGTAAAGCCCGGTTACTGGAGCAAAACCAAACCGGAATTAAAAGGGAACAAGATAGTATTTCCCGACATCGTGCGTTTCGACGACTTCTATTTTTCTTACGGCACAAACCATATTCATTACAACTACACGAACGATATAGATCGGTTCTGCGAGGGCATTGTATTCGCAGCCGACGACAGGCTCGACGGCAATAAGATGGCAATCATTGGTTTCGACTGTAACGATGTGGATTTGAACCGCTGGTATGAACTCACAACGGATAACACAGTGCATATGCGCTTCTACAAAAACGGACGAATAGATGTCAGATTCGAAGATGCCGACTCGGCAGACCGATGTTATCGGAAACTACGGCTCGACGAAATAGAAATACCTGTCCGCATATAACGATATTCTATCGATATGTATCGCATCATACCCCAAAATATCCCGCAGAACCGCCGAGCGGAGATAAACGAAAAAATCATATTCGCAATCGACAGCGGCAAGGAAATCATTCCGAAAGAGAGCGTATACAACTGCTATACGGGAATAGGCGGGCTGCACGGATTACGGCAATCCGACTATGCCTCGTATAACGAATACGCAGAAGCCAAACGCGAAACGGAGATGGGACAGTTTTTCACCCCGCACGAGATATGTCGGGATATGGTAAAGATGCTGGCTCCATCCCAGTCGGATATGATACTCGACATGTGTTGCGGAATGGGAAATTTCTTTAATCATCTGCCGAACCTGTACAATGTCTATGGGTTCGATATAGACCCGAAAGCGGTAACGGTAGCAAGATACCTCTATCCGGAAGCCGAGATAAGACAATGCGATATCAGGCAGTTTCGCCCCGACAAGCGATTCGATATCATAATAGGAAACCCGCCGTTCAATCTTCGATTCGACGGCGACCTGTCGCAGGAATACTATATGCGGAAAGCGTACGATGCTCTGAATCCTGCCGGAATATTGATGCTGATAGTTCCACGAGCGTTTCTACAAAGTGTACAATGGGAAAAGACGAGAGTAGCCGAAATAAACGGCGGCTTTTCTTTTATCGGTCAATGCGAACTTCCGACAGATGCATTCGTCTCGGTAGGAGTAGAGAACTTCGCCACGAAAATTATGGCATTCATGCGCCGGTCGGAGCATATAGAGATGCAGTCGTATAAAGACGAAGAATTTATCACCGGCGATGAATTATGCGACCGTATAGCGCAGGCAAAACAAATGCGTATGAGAGTGCGACTCGATATTATGCGCGAAACGAACGGTATAGACAAGGCGGAAATCGAAGATTTCGAGTACAAATTACGCAAATACCTATATGAGTTGAAAGCCCACGCCCCGCTACGCAAACATCGGGACAAAGCATTGGCTCTGGTCGCCAAATTCCGCAATCAACGTCCGCCGGAGAACTGTTCGAACGAAGAGTTCAAAAAATGGGAGCGAAGCAAACTGACGACGAAAAAAGTATTATCGATTATACGACGATACATATCCGCACAGAATATGGTGCCGCGCAAAGAAATCGCGTTGGTGAAGACATCCTACGGATTCAGTCTCAAGCAATATGCGCCTCGTATGCTGGACGGCATAGAATATCGCAAGGCGAATATGAACGACCTGATACTCGGCAATTGCCCGTTGCCGAGACCGAATATCCAGACTGCAAAAAACGCTCGGCAAATTCTGGCAGCCGAAAGGTTGATACGCCGCAAACGCCGAGAATACGAATTGCAAAACATCCCGTTTGCGGAAATGCAGCCGAATCCTTCGTTGGAAGAGTATCTCGACAATATGACGTTCAGAAACAAAGAAGGAGAGGTATGTCGTTTCACGGAACTGCAAAAGCACGATATTAATCTTGTCCTGCAAAAAAGATATGCGCTGCTCAACTGGCAACAAGGGTCGGGAAAGACCGCAGCGGTATATCACAGAGCAAAATATCTGCTCAAAAAACGCAAGGTGCGCAATGTAATAGTTCTTGCTCCGGCTATTGCCGCGAATATGACGTGGTGTCCGTTTCTGAAAATAAATGACGAACCGTATCGATTGATCAGATCTTCCGAAGATATAGACGTCATCCGCGACGGTGAATTCATTGTAATATCGACATCGCTGCTCGGCAAGTTGAAGCGGTCGCTGATGCGTTTCGTAAAGATGCGATCGAGAAAACTATGTCTTGTTTTCGATGAATCCGACGAAATAACGAATCCGCTGTCGCAACGCACTCGGTATGCGCTGAGCATATTCCGACGTTTGAAATACAAGATTCTCGATACGGGAACGACGACGCGCAACAACATCACGGAACTATACAGTCAATTCGAACTGCTCTATAATAATTCGATAAATATGTTGAGCCGGAACGAATACATATACGGTCAGGATCGGGATGGAAATATCGATGCGGAACCGAACCCCTATTACGGGCAACCGTTTCCTGCGCAGCGGGGACACGTATTGTTCAAAGCGAGTCATTGCCCCGGCAAGACCACCGTTTTCGGTATAGAAAAACAGAATCAGGATGTGTTCAACAAGGATACGTTGTCGGAAATGATATCACGAACAGTAATAACCCGCAAATTCAAAGACTTCGCAGGTGAAAAGTATCGTGTAAGGACACATACGGTAAAGCCGACCGCTGCCGAATACGAAGTGTACAGGATAATTATCCAAGAGTTCTACCGCATATGCCGACTATATTACGCAAGCACCGGCGATACCCGAAAAGACGCAGGTTTACGACTGATGCGTCAGATAAAGTTGCTTATAAAAGCCTGCTCGGTACCGCATACGATAGAGGGTTATGACGGCGACGAATATCCGAGCAAGAGTCGTTATATCGAAAACCTTATACGGCGGATTCCAGGTAAAGTAGCCGTAGGATGCACTTCGATAGCGGCATTCGAATTATATGAAACCTATCTGAAAGAGGCATTTCGCGATCGTCCCGTTTTTGCGGTAAAAGGAGATATTCCGTTCGATAAACGTCAGGATACGGTAACACGATTCGACAAGTCGATAAACGGCATACTGGTTTGCACGCAGCAGAGTCTGAGCAGTTCCGTGAATATCCCGACCTGCAACGACGTCATTCTGGAATCGCTGCAATGGAATATCCCGAAGATGGAACAATATTATTTCCGTTTCATAAGGCTCGATTCGCAAGAGCGCAAAAATGTCCACTTCATTACATACGAAGATTCCATCGAACAAAATATTATGGCATTGGTACTGACGAAAGAGCGGCTCAACGATTTCATCAAAACGGGCGATGTAAAACGGCAATCGGAAATATTCGAAGAGTTCGATATATCGACATCGGTAATCGACAGCCTGCTCAAACGGGAGCAAGATGCCGATGGAAAAATAAAAATCAGTTGGGGAAGCCAAAGAATAGAATCGTAAACGAATATGACAACCAGTGAAACATACGTATGCGTTACAACGCGACAGCGCATAATCGCCGGCGACAGGAGCAGTTATAAAATATGTCTCGACGATTACGGCGATATGTCGGAACTGCTCGATGCGTTTAGCAGATGTTTTCCGAAAGAACGCAATCCGGAATACATATTCACGGAATGGTCGGGAATTCCCGAAACGGCAATATGCTACAACCGTATCTCCGCAGACATATACGAAATCCTCGATGCGTTGGATATGCTCGATACGGACGATTGCAATCGGTTCGAAGTATGGTGCGCCGAACGGGGATACGATCCCGTATCGGACGATGCGTATCTGCTGGCATCGCAATATAGCGAGAAATATGCCTTAATCCGCAGTGCGGCAAACGATCCGCCCGAAGATGAAGAAAACGATGATGACGAAGGCGGCGATATCTATGAATTATATACGGATGCGCCGCGAACGGATTATGAGATATTCGATGATAATTACGATTGAGCGTCCGCAACGGACGCTCGCAATTTTATAATAAGATTATGAACAAAATGCGCAAACTCACACTCGACTTTATCGAAAGGATTACGGACGACACGTATGAACTGTGCCACGTATTGCCGGACGATAATTTAAGCAGCCGGCTACCGATAATAAGCAAATGTATCGAGGGCGGCAACAGGTACCCGCTGACGGAAGCAGTAACCGAATGGTATGAGTCCGTCAGGCACAATGCCGCGACAGAAGCAATCGACGGACTGAAACGTATATGTGCGGATGAAGGGTTCGAGAAAGAAGAGGTAGATTCATTCTTCGACAAATACGACTATGAATTGCGGATGCTGATTTATGACAAGGACATTTCCGACCCCGTAATCGAATTGCTGAAAAATACGGACGATATTCCGACAAGAATAGAGATGTTATCCGATTACGACTGCATAAACTCGCACTGTCTCGAATCGATTGCCGGATACTCTTACGAAAATTCATATTTCGGACATATGGTGGATGCTCTCTCGCTAAATCCCCGAAAGGTAAAAGAGATATTGCGAGCAAACGGAGAAAAGGCAATCGGTCGTTATCCCGACATATGGATACGCAACGGCAAAGAACAAGTATCGTATGAAGTTTTCTATCGCGAGTTGCGGAATTCCTGCTGCGGAGCGAATCTGTTGACGTATATCGGCAAAATAAATCTTAAAGAGTTGTACGATGCCGATTTCAAGATAGCATCGGTCGTTGTGCCGAAAGGAAATCTATGCGGGCTGTTCAGTTCGATGCAGGGAGGAGGCAGCCTGATGGGAATGGAGTTGAAAACGGATGTAAAAATAGAATTGAGAGTAACCGAATACAACGGCTTCCGGCTCCGTATCGATACCTGCGATATATATTCGCTCAAATGCGCCTACGAAGTTTGCGACTCTTTCTTCGGACAAAAGATACCTATTGTCGAACCCTGAATACCGAACCTATGAAACCGGATTACAATCGTATCATATACGAAGGTTGGACAGCGAAAGATTTTATCGCGGAACTGGCTATACAGGTGAAAACCGTAATGCGAGGCGAAAGTTGGCGCGAGCCGTTTCGCACGAAAAAGGAACTCGCGGAGTGGTGTCGCGAGAATCAATCCTATTACAAAAAAGCGATTCCGGAAGTAAACGATTACTTCGCGCGAATGTATAATCTAAAATAGATGCGACTATGGAAAGCAGAATGACTGAAAACGGCATCTCGGTATGCCCCACAGGAGAAGAGCGATACGAATTCTTCAATGCCTCGACGCGACCGCGCAGGGCAGCACGCTTCTGTCAATACGACTATCGGCATACGGACGGCAGACTTTTCTCCTGCGTTGCGACAACACTCGAACGCTGTCGCGAAAAACGCGATTACTGGCTTGAAAATGGCGAACTATGAAAAAGTATGAGATATGAAACATGAAGAACCGAAATACGAAACCCTGAGAATTACATTCGAAGAACCGATAAGCAAGATAGACGAAATGTTCGATGATGCGGATTATTGGGGTGCGACATCGCTCAAAGAGTGGGTAGAATCGTACGAATCCACAAGGTTTACGGCAATAGACGACTGCACGGCGATAATAACGTCGGAGTACAATATGGAGAATGTCGAAGAATGGTTAAGAAAGAATATTGAGATAGAAGATGCTAAATCGTATTGAACCGTATCCGCGAAACCCGCAAAATGAAATTTATTTCCATATTTGGAAATTTTGTATTATCTTTGCTACACAAAACGATGAACAATGAGGATTATCGCGCATCGAACATTGGTATTGTTTTATAAAAAACACGCTGATGCCAAGACCGCTATCGAGGAGTGGTATCAAAAAACATCCGCCGCCGAATGGAAGACTTTCGCGGAGATGAAGAAGACTTTCAATAACGTAGATGCGATCGGAAACCAACGGTTCGTATTCAATATCAAAGGTAATGAATACCGGATTGTAGCGATAGTCAAGTTTACAATAAAAATGGTATACATTCGTTTTATCGGTACACACAGCGAATACGATAAAATCGATGACTGCTCGAATATATAAGTTATGGTACGTATAGAGAACGAAAGTCAATATCAGGCAGCGATGGCTCGTATAGAGGAGTTGTTGCCTCTCGTTACGGAGGAGACGCCGGTGACGGACAAGTGCTCCGTCGAATTGGTACTGCTCTCCAATCTCGTCGCCGATTACGACGACGAGCATTATCCCGTCAAAAGCCCGAGTTTGTCGGAAGTGCTGAAACTGCGAATGTATGAAATGAATCTCACTCAGAGAAGCCTGGCGAATATCGTCGGAGTGTCGCCTGCACGTATGAACGAAATTATTTCGGGAAAGCGGGAGCCGACGCTGAAAGTCGCCCGCGACATCAGTATCAAACTATCGATAGATGCCAATATCGTTTTAGGGACTTGCTGAAAATATTCTCGCAAATAAAAACGATAAATCCTGTTTCGCATCGCCATAAACGCAAATAATATGGATAAATTTATATATAAAACTTTAACCGAAGCAGAAACGAATAGATTGAGGGGTATCATCTCTCCTATTTTACCGACTGTTACACCTTTGTCGGGAATTTTCAGCGTGTTTAATATACCCGGCTCATATTATAATAATCATTTACGGTGTTTAGACGCGTTACATAAATCTCAAAAATTTTTAGCATCTACAGAAAGTGTATGGGGTAACGTGGGAGGTGCTTTAACCCGTGCTACGCAAGCATTCAATCAGGGAGCCGGATTTGCGCCCGATTTCGACCATTTTCTACCATTTCAGCATATCGAAAATTATGGAACAGAAACAGCAGAAGACGCAGGAGAAATCATTCGATAATATTATCGACAACGAAGTATCCCAGAACGTTAAAAAATTAGAAGAGGCTTTAATTCCTGTAATTACTAACGATGATATGTCTGCGGCACAGAAAGTGCAACAGATCGTAGAAATCGTAAGATATACAGAAATGTACTCTGGTCCAATTCCGCCACCTAATTTTCTTAAGGGTTATCAAGATGTGATTCCCGATGCACCTGAGCGCATATTGAAAATGGCGGAAAACATACAATCCGCTCAAATTGAAGGGCAACGTGAGATTATAAAACAGAATGGGATGAATATCGCAAATAGTTTCAAGGCGAATAAGAGTTCACAAATATTTGCGTTTATTCTAGTCGTTTTTTTAATTCTTACAGGCTTTGTACTGACATTAACAGGGCACGATACTGTCGGTGGAATCATATTCAGTACTACAATTGTAGGAGTTGCAACGATATTTATAGTCGGGAAAATTAAAGACCGAAAATCTGAAGATAACAAATAGATCTTATATATGACATTAGAAGAGCGGCAAATTGCCGCTCTTAATTTTTATGATCGATGTTATTATCACTCATTTATTGGTTTCGTTTTCGAAACTTATCGACAATGTTACGGATTTTCCGCTGTCATCGAAAAAATACAAGTCGATAGTCTGTCGGTCGGAGCAATGCGAGGTATAGTATAATCTGAATTCTTCGTCGCTGAGTTCGTACAGGTCGTTTGGACGAAACAATATGCCATTCTGATATTGCAACTCTCCGATTCCGTCGGGTTGAAAATATCGCAAAAAATACCTTGCCTGCGACCATTCACCGGAACGCACTATACGACAACGTATCTCTGCCGTCTCGCCATTGCGTATGCGTTTCTGAATCGGCAATGTTTCCACAGTGAAGTCGTAGGTATGGCATATTGACAATTCATCGCTGCATCCGATGAAAAGCGACGACATCAGCAGTACGATGACAATCGCCGCAAGCCTTGTAATCCGCATCATAATCCGTCTACGTTTATGTCGACATCATTCCAATCGATGATACGTACCGTATCCTGCACGCGAGGACAGCGTCGTATCTCGATATGTTCGGTTTCGTAAATGCTGCATCCGACGAATATCGCGGCAACCGTTACTACAATACACAATCTTAAAATCATATTCTTTTTCATACTGCATTCAATCTTTTAACAATTCTACAATCTCCGGGTCGAGATTCGTCTTGAATTCCAACCTTTCATCCATCCGCAATGCTTCGCGCAAGTGCATTCTTCCCATCCTTTTTCTATTCAATCGGGAACAAACGATTGCCCGCAGATACTCCGTCGTCGCGTCTTTCGGCAGTTCCGACAACAATTCTTCGGCTCGAAGATCATATCCCAACGACATACAGGCAACAACCGCATTTCTATTTCTGTAAGCACCGAGAATTTCGAGTGCCGCCGCATATTTGCGTTTCCGCAACAGTTCAACGCCTCTCATATAAGCCGTATCGAGTACCGTCGTATGAACGGTATCCTTGACCATACCTGCACGATGCAGGTCATATGTAACCTCCACGGCACGCAATTGCGGATAGTGCATCTCCTTCAATCGGTAATAATCCTGCGAATAGCGTCGTCTGATAATCATTTCTCGATTATCCGGATTATGCTCCTTATCGATAATATCCAAAATCTCGCAACGATGAATCATTGCACTATCCGCTTCGATACGTCGTCTCAACTCCGCCCAATCCTCGGCAATCCATTTCACTGAAAGTACGCTATCTATTCCGCCGCCGCAAATGCCTGTCAAGTACTTTTTCAGCGCATACGCCCGCCCTTTAGCCAAACGCTCATTCATTGCGAAATTACCGTCGGGAGATGCCGCTGCCGTAAGCGTTATCGCACCCACTACGAACTCTTTCTGTCCCATTATCCGCTGCATAAGATCGACCATATGCGCCAATTGCATGCTGTTATCCTCCAAAGTGTCCAACAAACAAGCGTCTCCAACGGGGAAACGGATAATACTGCGGTCTTTTACGGCAACCGCTCTCTCGATTATTTTCGTAATATAACGAGGCGTCGCATCCACAAAGGAAAGCATAGACGATATCGTATATAATACGGTATCCGACGGAGGCAATGCACAAACGGTTTCGTCGATTCCAGTTATTCTGCCCCGCAACGTTACCGCGAGACGCTTGGCAGTTTCATCGACTCTCACATTCTGCGAATAGTAATACGTCATTGCGCTACGCTGTTCCGCCACCGAATCCAGTCTCGCATCACGAGGATAAGGGAATTTCACGAAACGGTCGAATGCCGCCATTCGACCTGCGCTGTCGGAACCGAAGCGATCAATATACGTCTCATACTGCCAATAGTCCCGCTCCTGCAACCGCGAAAACCGACCGCCGCGTATAACCAAATCTTCCAATGGCATTGCCCCATTCGTTCCGTGCATTACCGGTGTGATAACGATACTTCGGCTACGTCCCAGAAGTTCTTTGGGCAGAGTAATGACGAAATCGAGAGTAACCTGTCCCATACGTTCGGCGACGGAGCGCATTTTGGAAACGATCGTAATGCGTTCGATATCCACCGTAATAATGCGGTCTCCGGTCGAAACAGTATCGGTAGCGACAAGCAAAAGGGAATCGTTGCGATTTTCATCATTCGAATCTATTCTTTTATCGGGATACGTATTCCGTTGCGACGGCGAATATTGGGACAACAAAGGCGTTATCCGCTGTTTCACGATTCTCTTCGACACAGAGCATCCGAACACCGACAGCGACAAAATCATCACTATCGATAATTTCAATATATCTTCACGTATTCTCATAATTAAAACAGATATGAAAACGAAACTCCTATGTTCGTCGGGAGCAACATCCACCGACGATAATGATATACATATTCATCATCCCAATCGCCGACAGCAGTGTTCCGACGTACATCTTTCGTTCGGAATATCCCCAGTCCGCCATGTACTGTCACGTTCCAGCGTTTGGATAACATCCACGAATAACCGTACGAAAAACCCAGACCTCCGGCAATACCGTCATAACGCATATTGCGGCGACCGACGTCGTAATTCGCATACGTTACGTGTGCCCCGATGAAATGACCTACAAACGATTCGTAAAGCCAATATTTACTCTCTATGCGTATCGCATAAAAGAAAGTCGAAATGCGGGCATTTTTCACAGGATTGAAACACCCCGATACCCCGACCGTCCATTTGTCAGCAACGGATACTTCCGCACCGGCATCTATCGTCGCGGCAACAGCAGACAAGGCGTTCATCCTGACGGAAAATATCTGTGCAGATACGCATCGCGGATACAACGTTGCAATAACACATACCGCAACGGCAATCACAACCTTCCGATATTCCATACCGGTAACATCAATAAGTCGTCATAATACTCGAATATGCAGACCACAAACTGCGATATGCTTTCGATGACGATGCCGGAACACGAATATTTTTCAAATGCGAGCACATATCGAACGGCGGATACGACACGTCGATACTCGGAGGTACTATCGGACGGCAAACGACTTGCTCCAAGGAAATGCAACCGTTGAACGGACTTTTTCCCATAGTGGTAACGTTATGCGGGATATCTACCGTTCGAAAACTATTGCAATTCTGAAATGCATAATCGCCGATCGTCGTCAATGAAGAGGGCAGACGTACATCATCCAACATTTCGCAAAACGAGAATGCCCAATTGCCGATTGACTCGACATTGTCGGGAATATCCATACTGCGCAGTGATGTACAATTATAGAATGTCGCTTCTCCGACAGATCGCACTTTGTTCCCGTTAAAGCGTACGCGCTCAAGACTCTTACAGAAATAAAAAGCCCTATCGCCTATATGTTCTACGGATGCAGGTATGGTTACCTCCTTCAACGGGCAACTCTTGAACGCATTCTTCCCGATAAACCGTACACATTGCGGCAATGTTACGGATGTAAGCGTAGTGCAATTATAAAATGCCTCCAAGCCTACGTTCATGACCTGCAAATCGAACGTCATAACACCCTGCCCGTTTTCATAGGTATTGGACACTATATTGCCGGGGAAAGCATCGTGGTTGAAAGGCATTACGATCTTGCCGTCGCTCGAAGTATAGAATATCTTGTCATCGACATACTCGAAGAGTGCATACACATGTGCAGCAACCGATTGCGGCGCATACACGTATCGTTCGGAAGTGGACAGCAGTCGCGTGCAACGGGAATCCGAATACCATCCCTTGAACGCATAACCCGAATCCGCGACGGCAAGCACCGAACAGCCGTCATCGTCGCACAAAGACATAATGCAGTCATCAGTCGTTTCGGAATACAGCGTACCGGATTCCGACAATCTACCGCCGACATCGTTAGCAATATGGAAGTATGCCGTATTCGCATATTCGTACCCGAATTCGAACCTTCGTTCGAAGCCTCCGAAATCGTAAACCGTAATACGATATTCGAGCAGCGAATTAGAACCATCATACAAAGTAGGACAATATGTCAAGAGGCAGTCGTTCTTTCCCTTCATATTGCGGATCTGCATTCGGTAAGGACCGGTTATCGGCTTATCGTCGATTCTAACACCGCTCGCATCACCGGACGTTACCTCGAATACGGCAAAGACATCGAACGTATCGCTTTCGGAATTCACGTCTATACTTATGCGCAACGGGCATTCGCCGATCAAATATCCTCCGACATTGACATCGCCCGCATCATCGTACACATCGACGGTATAACCACTGACTCGTGTATCGACATCGTTTTCTCCGTAAACGGTTATGTCGAGCGTATGAAAAGTATTGCGTCGCACATTGAAATCATCGGTATTGTTTTCTCCGAGATATACTCTGTATGCCAAAACCTTATTACCGCGAATTGCTCTGATTATCAGGAAAGACGCATTATCGGGCGCATTATCCGCGATTTTATCTTTCTGCGAGATGATATTCGGGACTGTTCCCTGCATATTTTCCAGCATATAAAACGTCCCCGAAAATTTATCACCGGCAGGAATCCGCATGAAATCGCCGGTACGATACTCATTCGACGAAGCGGCGGATGAAGAATCCGAAAACAGCATCGTACGCATAGGCAGGTTGAACGCCTGCACAGAATACAGTTCTATATCCGACACCGATTCATCGACCGAGATATTATACGTAATTTTCGCTATCGAGCGCTTCACCTCGATATTTCTGATTACAGTCGATGACGCATCATCGACAGTAACATCGATTTCGGTATGCGACGTCATCGGAAGGCTCTCGTACGAAGAAGACGGAGTAAGCGTATATGCATCAAGTTGCCGGGCTGAAAGATTACCCATATCTTTATGCATGTCGGCTATCGCATAAACATCGTAGCGTCCGGGCAAACATTCGAACTCGAACGTTGCCGACGGGGAATACAAGTGCAACGACGAAGTATTATCTTTACCGAAAATATACAGATTGACGTCTTCGATAACATTTTCATCAGCCGCACGCGTAACGACAGTCATCCCTTCATATCGAACCCGCATTTCGACTTGCACGGTATTGGCTTCATCAATTACCGACGTTCTGTCGGCGACACATCCGCATAATACCATAACGGCGGATATGCAAACAGATATTATTTTGGTTCTCATTGTCTATATCATTTATTCTTTAATGCATCTCACACCGAGCCCGTTCGCTTGAAAGTCAGTAGACGGAATCTGTACGCCACCGCTATCAAAAATCAAAACGTGCACACCGTTTCGCAAACCTCCGTCTTTCACCGACGGTTCGCATGTCCACAAGCGGGCATTGGACGATGCCGTATAGTATTGAAATTGTCCTGCATTATCGGTCAAATAGCCGTTAAACGGATAGAACGCAGCATCGGTACTATCCGAATAGTTCATATACCAACCGTAAGAAGTACTCAAATAAGATTTCTTGAAATACGTTTTATTCCACACCGATTGCGGCGGCACTTTCCACCCGGGAGGGCAAGGATCGTATATCGTTTTAGAACCGGAAGGATACCCCCAAAGGCAATCTTTATATTCAATAAGCCACGTGCCGAGATACCCTGTCCCGTACGGATCGGGAGCCGAACCTATGAACGACGTAGGATGCGACGTCGCCCACTCGACTGAATAAACTGAATACGGATAATCGCCGGTATGTGTACTGTAAATGCGGAATTCGTATCCTTCGAGATTATATGTCGTTGCAAGAGTCTTATTACCTATAGACGCATTGCTCGCAGGATACGGGAACGGGTCCTTACGCCCCCACTGATAATACAATCCCTTCGAACGGATATCGGTACTCGACGTAGTTTCGGCTCCGAGATTACGATCCATGAATACCGCTCCGCCGCCATACGTATGCGCCGTAACATCCGGATTATAATTGACAGCCCATATATGCCACGACCATACGCAATTACCCGAGTCGTCGAAAAGCCCGATAAGAGCATTCCCGCGTTCATTGCCTGTCGAAAAATAAATACGGTCGTTTTCATAAACCGCATAACGCACGATGCTGCCGTATCCGGAGCCGGATTCCCATATTACTCTGGCTTCGACTCCCGAAAGTCGTCGGGGGACAATGCCGTCGGTAGCGCGTCCGTTACCTGCCGTACAGGCATTAAAGGAGTATCTTGCACCCGCACCGCCGGCGGCAATATAGCAGTTTGCAGTACCGTTTACATCCAACGGCGTATGCTCCGCCAGTGCGAAACGTGCATATACGGCACAATCCGTAGTCTCGGGTTTATAATCATACGACGATCGCGAGGTAATGAGTTTAGTAAATCGATAGTCCGAATACCACCCCAAGAACTCATAAGCCGTATCCGGCGTCGCCGTAATACGACACCCGTCCGTATCGCATAACGCTATGCAATAACGCGTATTCGACCATGCGACGTACTCCACGTGCAATGCGCCCTCGACGGAAATACTGCCTTTCCCGTTCGCTACGGCTGAATATTTGGCATAAGGCATTACCGTATCGGCATACGTATGTTCGATTGAAAATGTCTGCGAAAATCCGTATTCATCGGAGACCTCCACTTCGTAGCGCAGATATCTATTGGACTCATCGTAAACATCGGGGGCATAATCGATTTCGAATACATTCGCTCCTCGTGGGTCGAACAGACGCAACTCGCAACTTTCACCGACAGGTTCCTGATCCAGATACAGACTGTCGCCATCGCCCGACTGAATATTAAGTCGGCAATCTATTTTTGGGAAATCGCCCTCACCTTCGATTTCCACATACATATATCTCGATGAATCATAAGTACAATACCCGCCGTAACCGGCATCCTCGATATCGTCCGTCACGCGTACCGTATAACCGCTCATTCGTGTATCTATCTCATTGTCGCCTTTAAGTACGATATTCAACGTATGGCACGAATTGCGACGCACATTGAAATCATCGGTATTGTTTTCTCCGAGATATACGCGATATGCCAGCACTTTTTCACCGCGAACAGCTCGGATCATCAGAAACGAAGCGTATCGAGGTGCGTTATCCTCGCTTTTCTGTTGTTGGGACGTTACGGCGGCGACAGTACCCTGCATATTCTCGAACATATACAGAGTTTTCGAAAACACCCCTCCGCCAGAAACGGATATGGGTATAATGTCGCCGTTATAATAGTCATCCGAAGAATCGGACGGGGCGTCGGAACCGAACAGACGAGAGCATAACGGCAAGTTGAAAACCTGTACGGTTCTGAGTTCGATATCCGAAACGGATGCATCGACAGAGATGTTGTAGACTATCTTCGACACGATACGACGAACCTCGATAGTAGGGAGAACTACGACAGAATCGTCCGAAGCGATTTGTATCTCCGTCTTTGCCGTCATAGGGACATCGTATTCATCCGTTTTCTCCTCTATCGAATAATCTTCGAGACGCTGTGCCGATAATTTCCCCATATCTTTATGACGGTTCGCTACCACATAAAGATCGTAATGACCCGGCAGGCACTCGAAACGCAATGCGGAAGCGGTGGAATAGATATGCAGATACGACGTATTGTCCTTACCTACAAGATACATATTGATATCCGAGATGCAGTTCTCATCTTTCTGCCGCGTAATCACGGTTTCCCGTTGCGGAGCAACCTCTATTTCGACTGTTACCCGTCGTGACGTATCGCCTTTGACGGTACGAGTCTCGCAAGCGCATAAATACGAGAACGAGAAACAGACACATAAGTAAAATAATTTCGATTTCATAGTCTATTGCGATTAAATCGCCCGCGCTTTCGCCGTCGAATACGGCGAAAGTCGCGGACGACGAAAAATCTATATACCGAGATCTACATTCTGCGTAACCGGAGTTTCCCAGTCCGCTACGGAAATCGACAAACGGCAATCCTGCCCCACAAGTCCCGTAATATTTGCCGAGATTCGGTAATAACCGTTACGAACGATATCTCCCGCTCCTTTACCGGCAAGTTCTATCGAATAGGTTACATCCGAACGGTCGTTGTCGGTAGAATCATCACCGTCGATATCGTAGGTGGCATCGATCTCCAGCAATACACGAGATCCCGAAGCAAGAGCTCCGTTCTCGTATACGTAAAAAAGAGAAAGATTTTTGTCCGATACGGTAGCGGGAATTTGAGTATGCCCGAAATTCATACTGCCGGCAGAAGGAGTAGCGCCCTCGATTACGAGCGTTTGCGAGGCTCCTCGAGATAGTTTTACCGAATTCACGGTAAGTTTTCCACCGTATTTTTGCGAAAACGAAGGATCGATACCGGTCTGAAGTGCGATTTTGGCGACAGTGCGTTTAAGAGAAATACTTACCGTCGTAGTAGAATTTATCGTCCCTACGGCAGTACTCGTCTTGCCGGACATTACGAACCCGCCGTTTCGTTTCGAGCCGGATGACACCTCTTCAAACGTTCCGTTGTACGAGAGCGGCGATTTCTCAATGGCAGCGACGAATGCCGACTCCGTCAAATAGTCCGACACATCGAGATTGGCTATCGCATAAAAAGTACACGTCTTGCCCGATGACGATTTGGGTAATGAGAATGTCGCCGATTTGGCAGAGAGTTCCGCCGCGGAAAATTCTCGACGTATGATGAGCATTCCGGATGCATCGTATACGAATGCGGAAAGCGACGACAACGATTTCTCCCAATTCTCGGCATTTGCCGTTTCATCGAAAACCGTACGCGATACGGTGTCGGTTGCAGCGAGTGTCAGTGTAACGCGTGCACCGTCGTACTCGGGATTATCGCAAGTAGCGATACATTCAGTTTCCTTCGAGCAAGAGGCAAAAAGTGCCACGGCGACTGCTGTCGCCATAAAAAAGTTTTTCATAACAAAATGTGTTGCGCTGCGAATTGCAGCAGTTAATAATTGTTTGTTTATTAAGATATTAATTTATGATAATCCTCAATCCGGCGCCGAACTGAGTGTGGAATTTTCCGGCAGAGCCGCCCCAAAGGCAACGCTCCCTGACATCGATAAAAGCAGTAACCCGATCACATAAATACGCCTCCGCTTCAAGGTGCAATACGCCACCGTATACGAAGGAACTCACATTACTGAGCATCGCACCGTCGTACAACAATCTTTCATTTCTATTGACCGTTTCATATCCTATGACTGCAGAACCTCCGAAATATAGAAAGAACGTTCTCGACCGGTCGGAAACACAGCAATATTGATAGCCGCCCTCGGCTGTGAACTGCTCTTGCGGAATATGAATCGTTCGATAGGCATATTTCTTATTCCGATATCCTAACCCCGCAATCCAGCGTGATGATTTTACGGAATAAACGCAGATATCGACATCCGTATAAAAATCGACGGGGCGGCGTATGCCGTCGATAAAACCTGCACGAAATCCTATCCCGACAGTTCCGGGCAGACAACGCTGGGCATACGTTCGGCAAATACCTATGCACGACCAAAGCATAATAGTAATTATAGTCCAAAACAACCGTCTCATCGTCATTTCATATTTATACCGTCTATAACTTTCGCACGTACGATGTCGGCGTTTTCTACCGTAAATGAAAGATGCCTGCCTCCATTACGTTCCCTCAATTCGACGACGAGACGTTTGTCGTCGGGAATGGTAAACATATCGAATGCGTATACGGTGCGTTCCGAGCGATGTCCCTCGACGATATCCACATCGTTGTATGTTCGCAAAGGTTCGATTATGCGCTCCTGTATCGCCGTCCGCTTGGCAATCTTCTTATCGACTATTTTGAATACGATGAAATCTATGTCGTATCTGATATTAGAACTGTTGCGGATGCGAGTCTGAATATAGAGGACACCGTTATGAGAATAGAGCCCGCGAAGCAGAAACTGTATGCCGAATCCTTTGCCGCCGATATGATTTATCCGTCGTTCGTTACAAGCATAAATATGGCTCATAACGGCATATACCGTACGCGGAGACTCCTCGCCCAATTCTCTAAGATGTACGTCGAGCGTATTATTCGGTCTACGGTCGTCATTGCAAGCGATGAGACCGCGCATTTCAAGGCTCGAAATCGCAGGATTTTCGGAATACCGAACATCAAACGTATAGAAATCTCCTTTATCGGTAATGACGGAAATATTGGTCTGCGATCGGAAATCCCTGTTCGCAGCTTTGACTCGAAGTACATTTTCCGCACCGCCCGCTTTATCCGCTATGATGTCGCGAGAACCGAGATCGACATATATTATAGCCGAAGGAAAAATAATATGCATAGTCTTATCGTAGCACACCTCTATTTCATACGGCTGTACCGGTGTACAATATTCACTGTCGGATTTCATATCCGGCAAAGAAGTTTGTGCATAAACGCTAACGGCGGACAAGCATCCGAAAGCCCAAATCAAAAGTATTTTATTCATAATTCTGTTTTTTATCCTGATAAAGCATAATATCGTATCCTTCCTTGATATGTACATTCACGATTCTCATACGTCCGGAGACATATCGCGAAGTTGCCTGTATGGCACTTTTTCCGAGTTCGGAAAGCAGCTCTCCGCCGGCAGACCGATTCGAAATGGAAACGGCAGTACCGATATTCTGTCCCGCATCGGCAACGGCATCCCTCGCGGCTGAAAGTTCATTCGAGTCGGGAATATGGATTCCACGCTGCCCGTTGTTATCGTAAACATCGATATCCACAGGAATAATCCTCCCGTCGATCTCCAACGAAACAACGGACACGAACAGACGTTCGCCCTGTATGCTGCACATCCCCATCACAGGCGTATTACGAGGTATGATTACTCCTCCGACCGTCATATCCTCGGTCAAACGCATCTTCAAGCCCTGACCGTCGGTTACGGTCTGGTCGGTATGGACACAAGCACCGACGGTATTCTTTTCAGTATAGTCGCCTTTACCAACCGCCGTATGGAAACCAATTTGTCTATGTTCTGAACGACATAAGGAATCATCAGGCATCAACGATGAAACTACGCACTCCTCGACACGGGATATGCCTATTCGGGAAGCATATTTTTTCATAGGCTTGCATTCGGCATCCTGCACTCCGCATCCGGACTTAGCACCCATATATTTCGCCGCCAATTCATACGACTTTTCAAGCAGTGCAACCTGTTCGTCGTATGTCGGTCCGGACGCAGGCTGTACATTCGGTACGCCAGCGGAAGTTCTTGTCTTTGGAGTATTCGGAACATTCTCGCATTGCGGATGATCGTAGAAGCCGTCGAGCGTACGATTCAACTTCAAGCAGGCTTCGTCGGAACTGCACAAGGTCCGATGTCGAATATGCAAATCGGATCGGACATTCGCTGTTCCCACCGGGAAATCTTCGGCATCCGGAAATATGATATCAACCGAATCCCGACAAACCGGTATTGCCGGCTCGTTATTGCCGATAAGCAATGCCGTATCCTCCGCAGCACGCATCTTCTCCACCTGCTCCGCGAGCAAAGCATCCTGGCGATATGCAGATTCCATATCCTTGAAAATGCCGTCTCCGCGCGGATCGGGGATGCTGGTATTCAACCCCGATTGCGGCGAATCCTCTTTTGACGAATCGATTGGAGACATTATACGCCAAACGCATATTACGGATGCCGCCAATGCAACGACATATGCACCGGCACGCTTCATATTCGCCATCAGTATTCTACGGTCTTTCCTTATCTTCGTCATACTCGTTATTGTTTACGTAAGAACTGTTGTCATCCGACGGTACGTCATTCGAAATACGTACACTGTCCGTATCGGCACAATAAGGTATAGAGATACGCGGCATTTCCGACAATCTGTGCGCAGCATCATCTCTTCCGATACGGTAAAGCCCGTACCCGATAGTAATGCCGTATCCGGAAAACAGAGTGAAGAATATTGCAGCGGCAACGGCAAGTCGCTGTTTCGGAGACAACCGACCCAATACACTCCTAATTTCGGTATTCAAGACCTCGTCTATTCTTTCTTTAATTCTTTTCATTGCGATTTAAGTTTTATCTGTCTACGGTTCCGATATTGCTGTTATCTATGACATTGAAGCCCTCGAGGATAAAGCCGTGAGGATTATTATCGCTGCGAACAGAGTTTCTCAAACGGGAATGAGTTATCAGTTTACGCCGAGTGACGCTTTTTTCCCGTATGATAAATTGTTGCGCATAGGTGGAGACATCGTAAGGATAGGTCTCGAAATTACAGATAATACTGTCTACGACTATACGCTGACTGATATTTCCGGAAATAATTCGGTTGTAGTACCCCTTCTCGACAAGGTCGCGGTAATGTCCGAATGCCGTCTTATCGGACAGGAACAATGCACGACGTATATTATCCTCGATTGCAGCCTTATCGGGAGCGAGCGTGAAGAACAGTTCGTGAAAACGACGCACGTGCTCGCGGGCTTCAACGGGACGGTTCTGCGACAAATCCTGAGAAAGTGCAAGCATAAGCGATTTGCCTTCGTCGAGAACATAAATCTTCTGACGTTGAGCCTCCGCAAAATCGTACGACTTCCATACGGCATACCCGCTGATGAATGCGCACGCAACGAGAAAAACAATACTGAATGATCGCAGATGTCGGAATCCGCTCTCGATATTTTCAAGCGATTTGAATTTCATATTATTTATTTTTAATTCATTACTTATGTATCAGGCGTCCGGCAATATTGCCGGCTCCGGCACCGACAGTTCCGGCTGCATACGCACCTGCTTTCGACGCCGTTTGAGTGACATTGCGATAATAGGCACCGCTTCCGCCCGCTTGGACGATCCAATTAGCGACGGTAGGGATGGTGAAATAACCTATGATACCGATAATCATAAAGATGATGTAAACGGAATTCGCACCGTCCGGAACGAAATCGGGATCGGACAACTGCTCTATGTCGTGTTGGAGCATCAAGGTCTGTATGCGTGCCAATACAGCCGAAAACAAATCACTGACGGGGAGCCACAGATAAACGCTGAGATAACGGCATATCCACTGTGTAAGCGTAGCCTGAAATCCCTCCCACACGGAAATGGCGAACGAAATAGGTCCCAACACGGACAGCACGATAAGAAAGAACGTCCTTATCGTGTCTATGACCAATGCCGCAGCCTGAAACAACAACTCCAACAATTCCCGAAAAAACATTTGTACGGAACGTTTAACGCCATACACCGCCTTATCGACGTACATTCCGCATATCTCGGCTGCATCAAGCACGCCCAGTTCCTCCAATCTGGCGTCGAAAGTATCACGATCTGTCAGATAAGCCGTTTCGGGATTACGGCGCAAAGCCTCCGTTTCGAGCCGATCTTTCTGCTCCCGATATTCGTTCATATCGAACGTTTGAGATTGAAGAATATCGTTCGTTCCTTTTACGACAGGCGACATAATGCCGTTTATTGTGCCGAGCACTACGGTCGGGAAAAACATTATGCACAGACCGATGGCAAAAGGACGCAACAGCGGATAAACATCTATAGGTTCGGCAGCCGACAATGACTGCCAAATGCGGAAAGCGATGAAGAACAGAGCCCCCAAACCGGCGACGGCTCTCGCGACGTCCGCCATATCGGCGCACATCGGCATCATCTCGGTGTACAAAGACCGTAAAAGAGTATGCAGATTCTCGAAATCCATAGCAAGCAAATACATAATCCGATATACAAATTCGTTTTACCAGTATCTGTCGCCGGCATTGCCGTACAAAGAGAGAATACGATCCTGATCCTTGCGCCGTTTGGCTCGCAAAAGGGATACGCCGATATTTTTATTCGTATAGTACTGCACGAGCGAACGATATTCGTAGACCTTATTATAGCATTTATCTATGATATGCATACGTTCGCTATCGTTCATCGAGATACCGTTTTCCTTCACCACGGTTTGCAAATCATTCAGGGCTTCGGCGCTTTCTTCGAGCAGAACGGTATAACCGGCAGCAATAGCGCTCAGTTCTCCTGCCGTAAAATACGGATCCGACAGCATCCTGCGAAAACTGTTGACATAGATATCGGTAATGTCCCCGACCATAAGGATGGTCTGTTGTACCTTACGGGCATTGCGAATAAGATTCTTGACTTTGCGCAATGCGTCGTAATACTCTTTGCTCTGCTCGTATATCTTGACCGTCTGCTCGAAACTGCGAGCCATATTCTCCGCCGTGGATGATGTGTGGACGATATTCTTAGAAGAGTTGATGATACCCTGAGCGAGGTTGCTCGGGTCGGAAACGACCCACTGTGCCGATACGCTTGATGTTGCGGCAACGCAACATAAGAGCATAATGAAATGTTTGATTTTCATAAAGTATAAGTTTTATAAGGTTTGATTCAATCGTTACTCGCACGTTTAAGTGCGACCAGACGTTTCAATGCCTGCCGAATATCGCCGCCGGTCTGTTCGGTAAGGTATTGCAGTTCCAGTTTCTCGGTCTCCTCGGTAGTATAGGTATAGTACTCCTCCATAGAAACCTCCGTAGCGTAAACTGCCGATTGAGAACCTCCGAGCCCTATCCACACCTCCTTATATCGACGGGACGGATTATTCGATGTATTTATGGAGAGTATCTGCGCCCTTTCTTTGTCCGTAAGTCCCAACAACGACTGAATGCTATCGAATTTGTTAATATACTTACGCTGGTCGAGAAGTATTTTGCAATCCGAGTTATCGATAATGGTATGTTTGACTATCGGAGAAGATATAATGTCATCGACCTCCTGCGTAACGACGACTGCCTCGCCGAAAAACTTGCGGACGGTTTTGAAAAGATATTTGAGGTACTCTGCCATACCGTCTTTGCTGATCGCCTTCCAAGCCTCCTCCAACAGTATCATCTTCCTTACGCCCTTGAGCCGTCGCATCTTATTGATGAAGGTCTCCATAATTATTATGGTTACGATAGGCAGCAGCACCTTGTTATCCTTGATATTATCCAATTCGAATACGATAAAGCGCTTGTCGAGCAAGTCGAGACGACGGTCGGAATTGAGCAGATAGTCGTATTCGCCACCTTTATAGTACGGCTCCAATACGTTCAGAAAATTGAAAATATCGAAATCCTTTTCACGCGTATGTTTCTGTCGAAGAATATCGGAATACTCGTCCCGTATGAATTCGTAGAATGCATTGAAAGACGGAACGATGTTCTTATCCTCCTGCAAACGCGACAAGAATATGGATACGGCATTCGAAAGGGCAACCTCCTCCGCACGTGTGGGAGCCTCATCGTCCCGCTTCCACAATGTAAGGATAAGGGTCTTGACGGACTCTTTCTTTTCGATATCGAACACACCGTCGTCAGTGTAAAAAGGGTTGAACGTTATCGGATCGTCTTCCGTATATGTAAAGTATATGCCGTCGCGTCCGTCGGTAGAGGAATTTATCAGGTTGCAAAGCCCCTGATAAGAATTTCCGGTATCGATAAGCAAGACATGTGTTCCCTGTTCGTAATATTGGCGTACCATATGGTTCGTAAAGAACGATTTGCCGGAACCGCTCGGACCCAGTATGAACTTATTTCGATTGGTGATCACGCCCCGCCGCATCGGAAGATCGGATATGTCCAAATGCAAGGGTCTGCCTGTAAGACGGTCGGTCATTCTGATGCCGAACGGAGACAATGAATCCCGACAGCAAGTTTCACCGATAAACAGGCACAAAGCCTGCTCAAGGAATGTATAGAACGACTCCTCGAACGGGAAGTCGGAAGCGGCACCCGGAATTGCGCCCCAAAACAATGCCGGTGCATCGACTGTATTGTAGCGAGGCTTTACGCCCATAAGTGCCAATTGGCTGCCGACATCGTTTTTAATACGTTTAAGCGTATCCGTATTATCGCTCCATGCGAAAACATTGCAATGTGCCCGCACGGAGACCAACCCTTTGCTATGCGCCTCATTCAGATATTCGTCTATCCACTCCTTGTTGATCTGATTGGCACGGCTGTAACGCGAAAGCGAATTCATATTGCGAGCCTGACGTTCGAAGCGCTTCATGTTCTCTGAAGAATCGTCGATGAAAACATACTGATTGACGATATGATTGCACGGCAGCAGCACGCCGATAGGAGCAGCAAAAGACAGACGACAATCGCTACGATCGGTAGAGAAGCGTTCGTAACGCGTATCCGTGGCGACAAGCCCCGGCAGGTCGTCGGCATCGGAAACGGTATGCAGGCACAGGATATCGTCGCCGATACGCATATGCGAATCGCCGAGCGTAATATCTTTAAGGCAAGTTCGCTGATGCGGCGACAAAGAAAAATACTTTTCTATGATGCCGGTCGTAGTTTCCGTTCCGATGATATCGTCGGCAGGGAGCCGGGACATATGTATCAGACCACTGTCATTTATGATTCGTTCGAACTGCTCGCAAGATTCGACGAACTTACGAATAGTATCCTCATCCGGTATATCTTTCGGAATAAGAATACTGCGAGTAAGTGCGTTAAAACTGCTCGTAGTACGGCTATGCGTTCTGTCGGTTTTGGTAATGAACAGATAGCATGTATGGTCGAGATACGGACGTTCGTTGAAATGACGTTCGAACGAACGGGACAGAAAACTCTTATCGTCGGAGTCGTTCGTATTCGGAGCATAATGCTCTTCGACAAACCAATCCTGTTTATGCACGATACTATAATTCGGCAATACCTTCACAGCCTTACACCATACGGAGTGCATAGTCTCATATTCGTCGGCACTGACGGTAAACAGTTCCGGAAGATCGACACGATAAGCCAAAGTGATGTCGGCATCTTTTGACACGATACAATCGCATTCTACGGCAAGCAACGGAAATTTGTGTTCCAAAGTAGCGGCTTTGAGAATATTTCTCATATCTATGTATCTATGATCGTTTGAACAAGACGTATATATGTCTACGTGAAATGATATAATAAGGGTGTGTGCGACGTGCCTGCAACTTCATCAGTCCCCATTCGCCGTAGCGAGCATTCAAGCGGAAAGTTACCCATACGGATACCGAAGAGGCAATAATGCCGAAGCCGATGCATATCCATTGGTCAATGCCGAGTATGTACATAATGGCGAAAAGCAAAAACACGCCGAGCAGACATCCTGCGAAAATGAACAAATACCGGCTCATCAATCCCTGAAACTCGGGACTGCGACCGATACCTTTGTTGATCGGGTATTCAGCCATAGTTTACAAAAAGAAAGAACGCAGAATAGTGGCAGCGACTATCAGGAAGATGCACGCCCCAAACCAATTGGCAGCCGTCTTACTCGTATCCGGATCGCCGGATGAGAATTTAGAGTAGACCTTAACTCCGCCGATAAGACCGACGACAGCACCGATAGCATAAATAAGGCGCGTGGCAGGGTCGAAGTACGAGGTTACCATACTCGTTGCCTCGACGATGCCGCCGACGCCGTTACCCTGTGCAAATGCCGTTACGACAAATTGCAACAGCATAAATAGAAGAATGATTGTTCTTTTTCTTTTCATAGTTCTGATTCTGTTTTGATGATTCCGACTGCGAATATAAAGGCGGAAAATATCCGCCCTAAAAAGATGGTTGCATCTGTCGTCTTGTGTCATCTAATGTCCGAATATGAGCCATTATTGCTGCATTTATTCATTGGCACATCACAGTCAATATTTTTAATGAAAAATATTTGGAATATTCATCAACAAAATAATTGTTTATTTGTTCGTCAATAATAATATGGTTAAATTTGCAATACCATCCTTATAAAGGATAAAATATGATTAATTAAGAACTATTTTTATAAAAAATGGGAGATCCCAATTTATATTTAAATTTTGATGCTTTTGTTCGTTCGTTTGTTCAGAATCGAGATGCTTCTTTTGCATTTTTATTAGGAGCCGGAGCGTCTATTACCTCGGGAATACCATCTGCCGATGATTGTATTTGGGATTGGAAGAGAATGATTTATTGTTCTTCACAGTCTTCCATTCCTCCATTTATCGATCCCAAATCTGATACATGTAAAAATATCATCCAAAAATGGCTTGATAATCAAGGTGGATTCCCGCCTATTGGAAATCCTAATGAATATACCGTCTATGCGGAAAAAGCATTGCCGATTGAAGGTGATAGAGTAAAATATTTTGAGCATTTAGCTCAAGGGAAGCAGCCATACATTGGATATAAGCTTTTATGTCTCCTGAACAAATATGGCATTGTCAAATCTGTATGGTCAACCAACTTCGATGGCTTGGTCGAACGTGCTGCTCAACAAGCCAATATTACGCCTATTTGCATAAATCTGGATTGTACCGATCGAATATATCGGACAGAAAGTACCAGTGAATTATTATATATAGCCTTACATGGGGACTACAAATATACATCGCTAAAAAATACTTCCAAAGAGTTGGATAACCAACATCCGACTTTTGTGGCAGCATTGAAACGATATTTTAACGATAAGAATCTCATAGTAATCGGTTATAGCGGTCGTGATAAATCCCTAATGTCGGCATTGACTGAAGCATTCTCTGAAAAAGGGTCTGGACGGATATATTGGTGTGGTTATGGTTCCCAGATTTCACCCGAAGTGGAATCTCTCTTGAGGACGGCAAGGGGAGCAAATAGAAATGCATATTATATTGATACCGACGGATTTGACAAGACGATGTTGTCGCTTGTTATAAATTGTTTTCAAGATGACATAGAGAAGAAGAAAGAGATCATGTCTATATTGGAAAATATTCCCGAAGATAATGATACGTCTCCATTTTCAATTCATATAACTAAAACGGACAAATACCTGAAAAGTAATTTGTATCCCATAATTTTCCCAAAAGAATTGTTTCAATTTGAGGTTGAATATTATGAAGGGGAAAGCCCTTGGGCTCTTTTAAGGGAGATTACTAAAGACCAAAATATTATAGCTGTTCCATACAAGCAAAAAGTATATGCTTTATCCACAAGTTCAGCTATTAACAATGTATTTGGTCGCAGACTAAAAAGCGATATTGAACGGATTCCCGTTTCAATGGACGATATAGAGCGAAAAAGCAGTTATAGAGAACTGTTTTTAAGAGCAGCACTCCAAAATATCGCTACGATTCGAGACCTGAATTTCGATGTTAGTCATAATACACTTTGGCGTCCTGATATTTTCAGGAACGATAATGGTATATTGATCCATGAAGCAATAGAATGCTCGCTCGTTTTTGTCCCCAAGCAAAAATATGCTCTACTTTCTTTGCGACCGACAATATATATAGAAAATTCTCACACGGTGTCAAAAGAGAAAAAGCAAGAATATGCGCGCATTTATTTGGATAAAATGTGGAACCAGGCATATAGCAAAAAACTCTCCCAATGGGAAAGTATTCTATTCGGCGGTACTCGTCTTTCTTTTGAAGTCCCTAAGAATTCAGGGAGCGAATTCAAATTTCTGATAAGCCATAATTGCGGATTCTCCGAAATACAATATCAAGACAATACTGAGCGAGGATATTCATCAAAATCGTATGATAACAAAAGAACCATCTATAGAGGACTTCAGCTCAAAGAACCTGAATTGGAATTTGTAAATACATTTGCAGACAGATCTTTTTTAGATTCAAACCCCATGAGAGGGCTGTCAAATCACAGACCTTATGATTCTTGGCAAAAAGATGTATTGTTACAAAATGTAAGATTAGGCGTGATATGTCCTAATGTGCATACAGATATATTCAAATCTTTCTTGCAACGATTAAACACGACCATTCAAGCAAACGATAATTCGGATTATATTCAGCCATATACAGGATTCCATAGTATATACAAAACATTGTTGGAAATTCCCGACAACGGTACTGATAAATGGATAAATATAGAAGATACTCCAAAAAATACGATATCTCTTGCACAATCAATATGTCATCAGGCAAATAGGTTGGCAGATAAATATCCGGGAATTGTGGTTGTAATTTTCATTCCCGCATCTTGGAGTATTCATAGGCAGTTCAAACATAACGGGGAATCATTTGATTTGCACAATTATATAAAGGCTTATGCTGCCCAGCATAGTTTTACAACTCAAATTATAGAAGAAAAGACTCTGAGTGATCCAATGGTGTGCGAGATCTGTTGGTGGTTGTCGTTAGCTTTATTTGTTAAGGCAATGCGTATCCCTTGGGCATTAGCCAGTCTTGATTCAGATACGGCGTATGCAGGCATTGGTTATAGCGTCAAAACGAATAGTAAAGGAAACGTGGACATCGTTTTGGGTTGTAGCCACATATACAACGCTAAAGGTCAAGGGTTAAGATACAAATTATCAAAAGTTGAGCAGCCTCAATTTGATGGGAAAAAGAATCCTTACTTAACTTATGAGGAAGCCTTCAAATTTGGAATTACCATACGAGAATTGTTCGTTAAATCTATGGATAAATTACCTCGCAGGGTTGTCATTCACAAACGAACACCATTTAGAAATGAAGAAATTGAAGGCATTACTCATGCGCTAAGTCAAGCGGGAATTAAAGACATCGATTTGATAACCATTAATTATGAATACAATGCTAAATTTATAGCACAAAGAGTTTATAACAACAATATTTCTGACGATTCATATCCGGTATCGCGTGGAACTTGCATAAAACTGTCATCAAGAAATGCTTTACTATGGACACATGGTGTTGTTCCATCAATTCGGGGTGGACGGCGCTACTATCCCGGTGGCAGGTGTATTCCAGCTCCTCTAAAAATAACTAAGTATTATGGTAAAGGAGATCTATCTACTATTGCCTCTGAAATTATAGGATTTACGAAGATGAATTGGAACTCATTCAATTTATATACGAAATTGCCAGCAACAATTGACACTTCTAATACATTGGCACAAGTAGGTAATTTACTGCATCAATATAATGGAGCGACATACGATTATCGATATTTTATTTAAGTAACTATTTATAACTTTACCATAAATCGATTTTCATAAACTATTTTTCGTTTCTGTCAGTCGAGTTATTAGCAACAGAGCCGCGTTTACAATTCTGTTCTACCGAAATACCACCATTCAAGGGCGGTATTTCGGTAGAACACATAAAAAACAGGATTCTGGAATAATATTAATGTAAATCTATAATTGACTTATTTAATATTGATCTACATTAAGCATTAAAATAAAGCATACATCTTTTGTGATAAATATCAAATGTATTATATACTTCGAAAGATCCGTACAATACTATTTACACATACTTATCCCAATCGAAATTTAGTAATTCGGGACTATTAGATGCCAATGATTGTTGCATCAAAGTGCGACCGTTGGTATCAATGTATTTTCGAAGAAGATTATCCACGGCTTCAGCATTTGCAACCTGAGTGGTAAAGAAGCCGAACATATCCGTATTGCGAATTTCATACAATGTACGAGCGGCTTCTGATGCATTATCGCCATCGAATGTCCCATTGGTAATGACTGCAACAGCATTCGATATCTGATCGAAAGTCATACCCTGAGAAAACTCATTATCAGAAACAATAGGAACCTCATCGTATAATTCGCTATCATCCGGCAATGTCGGGTTCTCCGTACGAGCCAATGTTTCCTCCACTTCGTCGGCTGATATATCCGCGTCTTCCTCGAAAATAATATCGGCACGTTCCAGCATCTCACTACGAACAGGCATTATCGTTACAGTCGAAGGATCATCCAAATAAACGGATGTAGTTTTTCCCAATATATCGGTCGAATGTTCCGACCCGAATACCGGCACATCGATATGATCGGATTTAGTAGCAAAAACACGTTCCCATAATCCGAACATCTCATATCGCACCAATAAAACGAACAAGCGGTACAACAGATAAGAAGAGCAGACGACCTTTACGGTTACATAAAAAACATAAGTCATAAATTACAGAGGTTTCGAGGATTCTTCATCATACAGTTCACTTATTTGCGACCAATGTTTTTCCAAATGGTCATTCAATATATTACTCACATAACCGGATATGCTCACATCGTTGGCTATAACCGGCAGAAATCTTTTTATTCGTTCATAAATATCACGATTGATATATGTTTGACAACGAATCGAAGCCGGCACCTGAACGAGAAAACGGCGTCTATACGCAGAAATATCTTTATTTTTCTCATTCATTTGTGGCGGTGTTTGCGTTTTATACGCATTCCGATGCTCAATTTCACAAGATTGTTCGCTGTTTTCCGGTTCCTGCGAAGTCGATTCGTTCCTAATATTCTCTCGTTTATCCCTTCCGAAAACAGGGACATCTCCGAGCATCATACCTTTCAGCGTATCCTCGTCTATATCTACTATTTTCTTATTCTTCACCATATCGCTATAATTTAAGTATCGTTAATAATTCTTCTGCAAGTTCTGCGACCCCACTTCCTTTAATAAGTTTTGCAGGAGGCGGTAACAACGTACATCTGAAATATGTCCGTCCGGTCAATGACAATTCTTTATCATACCTGCGGGTTTCGGGAATGACCGTAGCCAATACTTTCAAACCAAGTCGCTGCATAATCGTATTATAAGCATCGAAAACTTCGGTAGATGTTCTGCGATCGACTCTGTTCCAAAAGAACAGAATATCTTTCAACGGGATATCCGGTTTATCTTTGATAAAATCCAATACAGACGTGGAAAACGATAAACTGCTTTGCATAACCATACGATCGGCAATAATCGGAGTTATAACATAATCCATATTTACTATGGTCCGAAACACTCCGCGCGCCTCTACTGTTCCCGGCAAATCGACAAACACGATATCGAACGCCGTATCGCTGTTACGGACCAATTCCTCGGCAGCCTCTCCGGCTCTCTCTGCCGTAGCATTCAATATCGGATATGCCTTTTTACGAATACGTTCCCATTGCATCACTATTTGTTGTTTGAAATACTCGCTTCTGCCTATTGTCTGCATATCCCGTTCGCGCATCCTGCTCAGACTATGTTGCGGAGAATCACAATCTATTACCGCAATGCTGAGATTTTTCACATAGTGATAATAGCCTGCGAGCAAAATAGTAAACGCAGATTTACCCACTCCGCCCTTTTGATTACTCAACGCAATAAATACCGGTTCTTTGTTCATAATAATTAATGGTGTATTAAATTAATAATCGATTGTTCTATCGTTTTATTTAATGGTTATATGAATGAGTGGTGATATGGTGATACGGTGATATGGTTGCATATAACCATTCATTCATTGGTATATGAATTATCGCTTTGCTTCAGTAAATAGATAAATAATCAGACAATTAATTATTTGTCGAATGAATTATCAAATTATATAGTGTATACATTAGTGCATTAATTATTGTTTGCAATCATTTGTGAATGCAAATAAACAATCATCCGTACTTCGCTCGATAGCCTTGTCATTCTTTGTCTTCCTCTGTCCTCTTTCGTCATCGGTCTGCATACCTTTCGTTCGTCCAATTACCGCTAATTTTGCCGCTGGACGATTGGAGAATATCGATTGAGGTATAATCGAAATACATCATTATAGCATTCTTATTTCGGTGTATGTTGTATCCTTTCTTTCGTGAACAAACGTTCACGGCAAGTTGTGTTTTGCGCAGCAAGAAATATTTCTTGCCGCACTAAACTCGGCTGTCTCCTCCGAAGTCGGACGTATTAAATGAAAACAGATACTATTATGAACGAACTGCACAAACCTCGTCACGTCGGCGGTCGAAAACCCAAAGCCGATCCTGCCGATAATCGCTATACCATAAATCTGACGAGCAATGAGAATTTCCGTTTCCGACAGATGTTCGAGAAGTCGGGAATGGACTGTTATTCCAAATTTATAAAGGCAGTACTGTTCAAACGCGAAATCAAAGTGCTGAAAGTGGACAAAACGACTCTCGATTACTATGTCCGCCTTACAGACTTTCATAGGCAGTTTCAAGCCATAGGGAACAACTATAATCAAATACTGTTGGCATTGAAGATGAACTTCGGAGAGAAGAAAGCCCTGCAAATGATGTACAGACTGGAACAACGGACGATAGAACTCGTAATCCTGAGCAAGAGGATAGCGGATCTGACACTGGAATACGAACGGAAATGGTTGCAAAAATAAATCGAGGCGAACAGTTGTTCAGTGCAGTCATATATAATCAGCACAAAGTAGATGCTGGTACAGCTCGCATAATCACGGGTAATCGGATGGTTGCAGATACCGCAGGCAATTCCGAACGACAAATGCAACTTACTATGCTTGCATTCGATAACCATTTGTTAGCCAATCGCAATACCGAAAAACCGGTTCTTCATATCTCGCTCAACCCGTCGCTCGACGATACGTTATCGGATGAGCAATTCGCATCGTTAGCGAAAGACTATATGCAGAAAATGGGTTACAGCAAACAACCGTACATCGTATATCTTCACGAGGATACCGGAAGACGTCATATTCATATCGTGTCGGTATGCGTCGATGAATTCGGTCGAAAGATCGATGACAAATACGAATGGCGCCGCTCGATGAAGGTATGCAGAGAATTGGAACGCCAATACGGTTTGAAAAACGCCACAGATAAAAGAAACACTACATTATACGAATCGTTACACAAACCCATACCAGATACCTGCGCTACAAAACATCGGATCGGGAATATCCTCAAAGCATTGTATTCGACCTATCATTATCGCTCTTTCGGTGAATGGAACGCCTTGCTCTCAACATTCAACATACACGCAGAACTGCGTCGCGGCGAATTTGCCGGCAAACCGTACAACGGCATCATATATACAATAACCGACAAGTACGGAGTACCTATCGGAGAACCGATAAAATCATCGTTGATAGGCAAACAATTCGGATATGACGGACTGAAATGCAAAATGGCTCGTAATGCACGAATACACGGTAGACCAATGCCGTCGGCAGGTATCCGTAAATCCATAGCATTGGCTATACACGGTTCTCATGGAAACCGCGATGAATTTATCGGATTGCTCCGCAACGCGAACATCGATGTTGTTTTCCGCGAAAATGAGGACGGACGTATTTATGGCGTAACTTTTATCGACCACGATAATCGATGGGTATTCAACGGCTCCAGACTGGGTAAAGAATTTTCAGCAAATGCCTTCAACCGCATTTTACGGAACACCGACTTTCCGGAAACCGAATATCGGGACAGAAATCAAAATGTTGCCGATACTATTGAATCGGCGATAGTGCAGGCATTCGGAATTCTGTCGTTCGGCGAAGCAGAAAGCGGGAATACAACAGATGATATCGAGGAAGACGTTTTTGCAAAAAAGATGCGCCGAAAAGCAGGTAAACGCAAACAACGTTCACGAAGTATCTGATTTAATGTTTTCAGAATTATTATATAAAATTTAACGTATGCAACAGGAAGATGATTTGAGAGGATTGGCAAAAATTCGCGAATTTATGATATCGGTATCCGTTATACTCTTAACGATTAACGTATATTGGTATTGCCACGATGCCGCAGTGCAGATCGGCTTGAATTCGGATACGGCAGATAAAATATTATCGAACTTCAATCGGACAGCAGGTTTATTTGACAGTCCGTTGACGACAAAAATATTCGCAGCAATATTGCTCGCGATATTCTGCTTGGGAACGCAAGGCGTAAAGAACGGGACAATATCTTGGAAACATATCTCCATCACGATGTTTACGGGGGCATCGTTGTTCTTTTTGAACGGGTGGACTCTCGACATAACAGAATCTCCGATTACGGATGCCTCCATATATATTGCAACGCTGGTCGTAGGGTATGTCTTGATGATGATGTCCGGAATATGGATGAAACGAATATTCGACAATAATCCTATGAAAGACGTATTCAATGTGGAGAACGAATCGTTTATGCAGGAAACCCGTCTTATGCAGAACGAATATTCGGTCAATCTGCCTACAAAGTTCGTGTACGGAGGGAAAGAACACGATGGCTGGATAAATATAGTCAATCCTTTCCGTGCGACCATAGTACTCGGAACGCCGGGCTCGGGAAAGTCGTATGCAGTCGTAAACAACTATATAAAACAACAAATATCGAAAGGATTCGCAATCTATATATACGACTACAAATTCGATGATTTGTCCGTGATTGCATACAATCATCTTCTCAAAAACATCGACAAATACAAGGTTCGTCCGCAATTCTATGTCATAAATTTCGATGATCCGAGACGCTCGCACCGCTGCAATCCCATAGCACCGGAATTTATGACGGACATATCGGATGCCTATGAGTCGGCGTATACGATTATGCTCAATCTCAACCGCACCTGGATTCAGAAGCAAGGCGACTTTTTCGTCGAATCGCCGATAGTATTGCTCGCTGCGATAATATGGTATTTGAAGATATATCGCAACGGCATTTATTGTACATTTCCGCATGCGATAGAATTTCTTAACAAACCGTATTCGGACATATTTACGATTCTGACATCCTATCCCGAATTGGAAAACTACCTGTCGCCGTTTATGGATGCGTGGAAAGGCGGTGCACAAGATCAGTTGCAGGGGCAGATAGCGTCGGCAAAAATTCCGCTGTCGCGAATGATATCCCCACAACTGTACTGGGTGATGTCGGGAAACGATTTCTCCCTCGATATAAACAATCCCGATGCGCCGAAGATTCTATGCGTAGGCAACAATCCTGACCGTCAGAATATCTATTCCGCAGCATTGGGATTATACAACAGCAGAATAGTGAAACTAATTAACAAAAAAGGGCGGCTTAAATCATCGGTAATAATAGACGAATTGCCGACGATATATTTTCGAGGACTGGACAATCTCATCGCGACAGCACGTTCGAACAAAGTCGCGGTATGTCTCGGCTTTCAGGATTTCTCGCAGTTGAACAGGGATTACGGAGACAAAGAGTCGAAAGTAATTCAGAATACGGTAGGAAACGTATTTTCGGGGCAGGTAGTAGGAGAAACGGCGAAAACGCTGTCGGAGAGGTTCGGGAAGATATTGCAAAAGAGGCAGTCGATTTCGGTAAGCAGGCAAGATACCTCGGTGTCGACGAACACGCAATTGGATGTGCTTATTCCGCCATCGAAAATAGCGAACCTGTCGCAAGGAACATTCGTGGGAGCGGTAGCGGATAATTTCGGAGAAGAGATCGACCAGAAGATTTTTCACGCCCGAATAGTAGTGGATAGCAAAGCGGTGTCGGACGAGGAAAAGCAGTACAAGAAGATACCGGTAATAAACCGGTTTCTTGATGAGGACGGAAACGATATTATGAAGCAGCAGATACAGAGAAACTATGACAAGATCAAAGCGGAAGTATTGCAGATTGTGGAAGAAGAGATGGGAAGAATAGAAAATAATTTATCGTAACAGGCACAAAAAGGGCTGCCTAAAATTTATTAGGCAGCCAAATAAGTTTAACTTTAATAATGGGTATCCTGCTCTCGTTTCAAATGAAAAGCGTAAGATTGCTTTATGATTTCGAGATATGGATATCTTTTTTGTTCCGCAAATCTCACGGCAGAATCGTAACCGACCCTATAATTGGACGGATGCGGACCATCGAAGATAAAATACCAAAATTGCTCCGTAGATTTGCGATCCAATTCATTTAATAACGTGAATATTATTTTTGGATTTTTCTCAATACATAATAACAATGAATAATGAATCTCTCCAATTTGATCTGCCTCCCAATGAGAATTTGGAGAAGCCGCAATTGAAACTAATTTTTCATACAGCAGATTGTAATTTACAAAAACATTATTATCCAAAAATGATATGACAAAAGCCTCTGAACTTAATTCACCTTTATCATAATTGCTGTATCCGAAAATCTTGTCGAACTCATCGAATGTCGAAGGCAAAGCCTGCAACAAACGGTTGGAGATACTATCTGCCGCAATAATCAACTGCCGCAATTCGGAAATTTTATCTTGTGTAACATTCTGAGCATTAACAGATATAACAAGCTGAAATACCAGACAAAAAATCATCAATCGCTTCATCGAATTATAAATTTTATATTGCTCTTATTTTCAAATTTGGACATTGCTGTATTTAATTATCATTCTTTTGTAAATTATCACCACACCAAGGACAGGTTGTATACGGACTTCCACATATATATTTCAATGGCACCCATCCAATAACAACATCCAATTCAGTCTGTATTTTAAGTTTAACAAAACATTTTGAATAATCGTGGTATCTTATGTCCAATATAGACCCGACATATCCTTTATTTAATACGCATATAATCTTTGAATTAAACGATGGTTGCAAATATAAATTGATGTCATTATTATCGGGATTCTGTATCACTACTCCCAATTCGCCTTTATTTATCTTTACCACATCTTTTGCATTAAATTTCGGATTGTCAATACGCACCATAAAATATTGTTTATTCTTCTTCAGAACATGTACAATCCAACCGCCTTCTTCATCAGAATTCAATAACAATTCTTGTCCATTTTGGTTATATATAATCTGTGGGTTCATAGAATACGGATGTGTAAACGCCTCAAATTCAGATATACCATAAGGATGATTCTTGATAAAGATGTTGGTACAACTTGTCAAAAGAAACGACACACACACACCAATAATAAATTTAGCCATATTATTTTCTATTTAATATTATATAAATATTATTAGACCTCTTTAATTGATTCTCTACATCTCTCCAAGATCTGCCATCAATCACAAGACAAGCTTGCGATGCCTCTTTAGCATTTCCAGACCAGTTTGTTCTATGCATAAATACGCCATTAACCTGAACACTATTGCCGTTTCGAGTTCCATTTAAGACCAAAGATCCTGACGGCTGTTTCACTCTGTATGTCAGAGCAGTTTGGATATTTCGTGTTTTTGCCCCAGCTTCTCCATATGGAGATGTAGCCATATCTTGATATTCTGCTATATAATCCCCCGAATCAATTATAGAATATTTTTTGGGGTCGGACGATACAGTAAGACCATTATATACACTAATATCATTCTCTCCATTAACACCATATATAGTAACTTTTGCCGGATTAGCTCCTTCTCCAGTTAATTTAAAATCGCTACCAAGTCGTTCATCCATAGAGCCATCAAACTGAACTACAGCTTGTCCTAAATATCGTCCATTAATTCCAGCGTTATCAAGAGCCTGCTGCGATGTTAGTTCGGTATATTTAATCTGTTTATTAAGATCATCATCCAATGTTTCATACCAATCAAACATTCGCCCATCAGGATCAATCAAATTCACCGGATTATTGGCACAGAAAACATACGGGTTGATATCCTTATAATTCTCTGCCATTGGGTCGATAGATAACCACCGGCAGATATGCGGGTCGTAAAGGCGAGCACCGTAGTCCAAATAAGGCAAGTCAAAGAACTCCTGATTTTCCTTGCCGTTGTAATGGTAACGGTTGTCGGAAAGTTGAGAGTTCGGGTCGTCGATATGTTTGCCGAACTGGTAGTAGTCATTCTGTTCCTCGATGTCAAAGTTCTCGCTCAAAATCCCGCGAACGCTGCCCAAGTGGTCGGTAATGAAGTAACGAGGCAAAAGTTCACCGTTAGAGTTGGAGATGAACCGACCGCCGTTGAACGGAATACTCTCCAATGTCAAGTTGCCGTCCTCTGATTGCTTGTATATGAAAGAACCCTCGTAAACGAAGCCCGTACCGTCGTCCTTGAGAGCGGAGTACTTGCTTCCGTCTGCAAGATAAACATAATTTACCAAAATATCATCACCGCGGCTGATTTTTCGTGGCAAATTCAAGTGATTATAACGAATATTGAGACCGTGATAACCGTCGTAGATAATATTACCGTTACTGTCATACTTATATTCGTTACCGCTATAAACAGTGGAGTCATCTTTGTACAATGTAGCCCGCAGAGTATCTGGCACAAACGGAGGTATAATTATTGTCGAATCTCTCGGTATATTTGGCGGTGTAATTATTGAAGAATCTATTGACATTAGGGTTGCAGACAATTCCGAATTATCAACTGTTTTCAGTCTACCATCTGAATATGCATATTGCAGATAATTTACGACATCGTTATTATCATACCGCAGCATACTTAAAATATTACCATTCTTATCATAAGATAAATTATTTTCGATAAAACATTGCCTGCGTTCGCTGTCAACATATTTATCGGTAGATTTTAATCGCGATAATAAATCGTAATGATATAAATTGCATACATTCTGATTATCAAGATCTGGATATATCGACATTTCGGCAATATTGCCAGTATAGCACGGAGTTCCTAACGGATGCGATGTTTCGAAATATCCCAAACGTTCGTTAAATAACATCCGACTTGTATTGTCGTTCTCACGAGACGGAATATTCACATTTTTAGACGTAAGCCATCCCTGAATGTTACGAGAAAATTGCTCTTCTATTCCGTTAACAACTTTGGATTGCAATGTTCCGAGATCATCGTAAGTATAAATGGTTGAAATAGGGTAAGAACTATTGTTTACATATGTAGAATCGCGCAGCAAGCGCCCACGATGATCGAGTTCATTATATGTTACCACAAAGTCCGTTATGCCATCGTGTGTATGGCTCTCATGTGTAGCGAGAACATTGCCCAGCATATCATATTTTGTACTATATGTTGCAATTGATCCGGACGGATATTTATCGACAGTTTGAATAGTCCGACCGTATTTGTCATAATAGTATGAACGTTTAATATAAGTGTTCGGAGCGTTGCTATCCAACAAATATATTTTCTCAAACGTAGCGAAACCTTTTACCCGTTTATCAACATCCATTTCAGATACGATATCAGGTACTGGCACAAAAGGCACTATCTCCGAATTCCAATATTGATCATACGATTTTTCGGATAAAGTTGCATAATTTGATTTATGAAAACCAAAATAGTCTATAAACTCCTGTCTGGAGTTAAAGATATGTTTCGATACATCGATGGAAGTACTTTCTTCTATAGATATATAGGAAGTTTTAATCAATCTTCTAAAGCTATCGTAGTCCATAAGACCCCAAGTATTATTCTTTCGCAGATTACCGTCCTGCATCGCGACCGGATAATCAGTCTGTATGGTATCATTGATATTATAAATATAATACACTGGATCTGTTCCGGGAACTTTTTTCTCTATACAGTTTCCATATGAATCATAAGAATATAAATAACATTCAATATGTCCATTTTGTACCGGATTTGTTGAAGCAACAGTATCGACTTTACGTAATTTATAAGATTCATTAGGGGGTATGACTGCACTTAATAGTCCCAAATCATTGTATATATAGTAAGTATCTGCAGTTTGTCCAAACTCCATTTGTTTACGAACTAATAAAACTCGACCGAACGCATCTTCATATTTAATAATAGTATGAGCATCTTCATCTACCGACACTGTCTTATTCAATGTAGCCGCAGGATGATAACCGTCAGAATATATGATATTAGTATTCTTATTATACATCATATTCAATACTTCTTCTGAGTCATTAGTGAGATACTGATATGCTACAATTTTTCCATTACGCACAAACTCCTTACCTACATTTCTGACACTGTTTATTCTGTCAATCGGAGATAAATCATATACTGTTTTCTTATATGCGAACTCGCCGTCATCGCCGTAAAGATTTTCATAATAATTCTTTTGCAATGTAACAAAATTGCTTCGCTCTGCACCACTTGTTGACGAATTATCCGCAAAAGGCATATAGACAATTGCGTCATTATGTCCCATATTATCATAAACAGTCGGAGTAATTAGATCTTTCAGTATACCATCTGGAGATTTAACTGCACCAAAAGGATCTACAACTTGAGAAAGACGCCCAAGACCATCGTAATAGGATATGGAAGTATATACACCGTTATCATTAGTCTTTTGAGATAGTACGACATTCCCATCATCATATGTAAATGGACGAATTTCATTCGAATATCCACAACAACCATTATAAGTTATTTTCCGACGATATGCTTCAGCCCATAAACTCGGATCGGATGGTAAATACAAATTGATCCCAGAAACAGAGTTCGTCCAATTATCTCCAATCAATTGCTCCCATTCTATAGAGGTAGGAGTTGAGCACCAATCAGGATAAGCAAAATTTGTAATAAAATATCTTCCATCAGCATCCTTTTGCAGACCGACAATGCCCCCGCTCAAAACATAAGGATCTATTTTAACCACATTTGAATATGCCTCGTAACGAGAATATTTTGCCTTTCGACGATAATATGTAGGTTCCGATACCGGTGCCGGATGATAATAAGCAAAATTACTATCTGATATTTGTTGCCAACCGATCTCATCAGTGCTTATCTCCCAAATATACTCGATATTATCGACGCCGCTGAACAATGCATCTTTAACATTGCTTATGAAACAATCGTAAGTCCCATAATGGTTAGACATATTTGCAATAATTTTACCTCCATCCAAAAATTGCAAGTCAGATATGCTTGAATATACATTGGAGTATGCAATATTGACACCGTCGGAGACACATCTACGAATATAAGTATCTTTATCTATACATATTTCACAAGACACCTCTTCTCCAGCAACTTCCTCCCACGTTTCCTGATCAAAACTTTTCTCCCACCATATAGATAAATTTTCCAAATGACCATAAGGACCGGCTATATCTCTTCCATTTGTTATAATTCTCAATATGCTATTCGGCAATACCTCCGACTTTGTTTGCCCATTTTCATCCTGTATCGATCGGGATTGCAGTTTAGGCGTCAATGGACATTGATTTATATTGATATTGACAGAAATTACATTCTTCTCTTCTATATCTGCCAATTTCAATGTTAAACAGAAAGAATTAACTACTCGCAAACCAGAAGCGACAAATTCCAGCAAATACAATTTACCGGCAATTTTCTCCTCTGAACGTTTAACTTTTTTCGTATCCAAAGTATATTCCGGTCCACCGATTGCAAGTGGTGTTATTATTGGAGGATCAATCGTATGCAGTTTAGGAGCAGTACTATAACTCACTAATTTCACATAATCTACCGGAGAGGCTGACGATAAAGTATTATATATAGATAAAATATCGACTAAAAGTGCATTATTACCACTGACATTTACTTCTATGGTAGTACTATCTGTAATTTTATATAAATTTATACTGTTTGAATACGCCGATTGACCCAACTGATATGAGTCATTGGCAACTCTACGCACTTGACAATTCTGATCATAATTAAAGCCATGTTCATATGGTTTATGCAGTGAATGAGTTAAACGTTGCCAATCTCCATTCCCAATTTTTATATCCCAAGAATAAGTTAGAGATTCATTATCAGCCAAACTATAAATATCTATAGAGGCATTATTACCAGCTACAGCATCATATCCTATGCGTCCCCCTAATCTGGATGTAACAGCAGCATGTCCTTCGACAATAGTTGCCATAACTGTTATTATTGTCAAAATTATATTCCGTTTCATAGTAACCCCATTTTATCGATTATTGTTCATTTTGATTCTGATTTTTATATTGATAATCAAATTTTTCAAGTATTATCCCATTCTCATCTTTAATAGCAACCAGACGTCCGGACGAATCGTAATCATAACTTTTTCTACGTCCGGATGGATCGGTAATAGATGCTATTCCAATCAATGGCTTATAGGTATATGTGGTTACATGAGCATAAGGTAATGATCGTAATGCATTTTCTTGATTACTGCTTAATTCCATTTCTAACGGCGTAAATTCTATATCGGAGAGACCTTCTATTTGCTTAATCGTATCTAATACAGCATTCTCAATAATGGCAACCGGATAACGCCCATTATAACCCCATATATAAACGGTTTTAATATTGTCCTGAGAAGTTGTTTGGACTACATTGCCGTATTTATCATAGACATCGAATGATTGATATGTTTTATAATCCAACTCCGGTAATGTTTTGTTCATACTTACTGGGGCAGCAATAACAGCTTTCAAAATGCTTGATAATACCGGATATTGTATATTTTGATGAGCATTCATTTTGTATTCCCGTTTATATGCATCAATAATATCTTCGTGTTTAATCAAGTTGATGATTCCATTATCCATTATGTCTATAGTACTTTTTCTACCCAATGTAGTAAATTCCATAACCGGATATCGAACCATATTTCGCGCAATCATCGTATCTATTATAGATGTGCTTGGCACATCGGTAGGATAATATGTATAATTACTCTTGAATCGGTCGCCATCACTTATTTTCTGACCAATCAATTGTCCGGGTGAGTTATATTTATACGTTTTTGTAACAACAACAGAATCTGAATCGCAATAGTCAATTTGACATTCTTCTGATATAGGATATACGGAAACATCGGTTTTATAAATATATGCGTCAGTAACAGCGACATCCATTCCCGTAGAATAATTATCGGAAATTGGGTTATAAGTATATTGCGTTTTTTTAACACAAATAGAATCCTCTCCAAAACTTTCTATTTGTTTAATTTTACCACGACGACCTTGTCGAGATACAGGCTTTGTAAAATAATTATTTAAATTCTCTGGAATAAAAGAATAAATTGGAGTTCCAATAATATCATAAAACTCCGATGGCATTTCATCCGGATAATCATAATAAGTATAATATTTGTAACATCGGAAAGACTTATTTGATAGAATTTCTTTGATAGCACCATACTCGATATAATATTTATCTAAACAATGAGCATATAAATCACCGGAGAACCTCTTTAACATAGTAATCTTTCCTGTTGGATGTTTATACTCGCATCTCATACTATACATAGGATAATGCAACAAAATGCCCGAACTTACCCCATTAATATCATATTCATATCTTTTAATATTTTCTATCATTTCATTACAAGAGTAATCGCATATTTCAGCAATCCTTACACCACCTGCTATATAATTTAATCCCGAATGCTTTGCATATGGATAGCCACCGATATTTGCAGTCATTAATTGGGGCAACCCCTTACTTTCTGCATTTTTCCATACTTTCTGACTATAAGTATTACTCTCATATTTATATGTCGTATAACCACCTGTGGGATATGTTATTCGTTTCAACATCCCGTATATAGTTCCATCAAAATTAGGCTCTCTATAATCCATATTAATACGTCCGAACACCAAACTGTCCAAAGACGAACTCGGACAGAGATTATTCATATCATATAATGATCTATATTTATTATAATATCCCCAATGATCTATACTGGTAGTACCATGATATGGGAATACTGCATTTTCGTTATAATACGAAAACTTATACGGTACTTCATTATTTATTTTCAATTCTTTTAAGAATGTCATCGGGTTTCCTTCATTAGATATTGTTTCGTTATAACAGAATTGACATTGCATAATCATATCGGAACAAGGAGATTTAGATTTAACCAGCATACGTGAAAGAAAACCCATATTTCTCAATTCTGCAGTTTCTCCCGAACCTTTGTTGGTAGATGCATTATATTTCATATATCGTTCTTTCCTGAGATTATCATCATATTCGAATTGTATGATCTGATCTCCATCAACTGAAATTGAAGATATTCGCATTCCGCTTTGTTTGGTAAATATCATGAATAGATATTCACCATTGTCGCTGCTCCCAACTCCAATATTATCAGAAATTGCCCTATTCTCTAAATATAAATGAGGTCGTACTGTTTCATATTGTATAGTATCAGAATAAATAAACTCAACATTTCTATCATTAGGAGCAATAATTTTGCGTAACAGCCATGTATAATTTACTTGTCGTTCAGATTTACTATAATTAACACTTAATATATTTCTATCTGTTCTATAATCAAGCATATAATGATTATCGGTAGCCCCACCAAAAATATACTTATATCCATCTCCTGTAGTTATATTTATCTTCGCAGTACTGCCATATTCACAATCAATTTCTACATCAAATTCACCAAAAGGCTCATTTGTATTATAAACATATACTTTTTTATCAGGACCCAAACAAAATGAACCTTTATATTTACCAAACTTAAACTGATAAATATCTGTTAATGTCTCTATTCTACGATCTTTATCACTATGCCCTTTAAAACTCGATAATGGATGTGTGTTTGCAGCAGCGACTTTCCAATCTTCAGAACTTTCTGTATCATATTTATGATGTTTAAGATATCCATTATATTTTTTACCTTCATAATCATATTGTTTCTCATCCGGAATCCCTCTGACTTCCCGCGTAATACAACCTCCGGCATTAAGATACCAGCCCAATCCGAGTATTCCGGTAGGGACATTAGGCACAAAACCTGACGAAGCATAATTGATAGAAATAGGGATTTCGAAGTCGTTATCCTTATATGTGTATATGGGAATACTCGTAGCAACTGTTCCAGTATACAAATCCACTGAACTCATATTTCCGTATTTCATAAAACTCCATACTTGTGGAGACTGGATTACCGGGATGTTGTCGGGTAAAGGTTTCTGTGGTTGCGAAAACACCGAACAGTTAGTTCCGACCAATAGTGCAAACAGCACCAAACGGTACATCAATTTGCCAAATAGTTTTTTCATACATCTAAGTTTTATAGGTTAATAATCGTGCATCATATCTTTTATCCCATAACCCCGCCGAGTCCGAACATCGGCATATACATCGCTATTAGGATAACTGCGACCAGTACACCGACGAACAGAATCAATATCGGTTCGAGGGCGGTGCCGAGTTTGCGGATATCGTATTTCAACACCTCCGATAATGCCTGCCCGCGATTGTTCAGCATCTCCGGCAGACGGTTGGTTTCTTCTCCCACGCGCAACATAGCCGTCAGGCGATTATCGTACAGCGACCCGAAAGCCGATATGCTGTCAGCAAGCGAACGTCCGCGCTCGATGCCGTTGCGAATTTCGGCGAACGACTTATTATAGGGATAAAACTCTATCACGTGCGACAGTTCGTCTATCGCATCGGTAAGTTGGATGCCAGACGATGTAAGAAGATATAGCAGTTTGCAGAACTGCGACTGGTAATGTCGGCGCAATATGTTTCCGACGACCGGAATATGCAAAAGTATCGTCGCTCGTACAGACCTGACGGTTTCGGTATTTCTGAATCTCCAATACAGCGCACCGCCTGCCGCCGCAAAAATTACGACACGCAACGCAAAATCGGGAAACGAGCGCGAAACGGCAACCATCCACTGCGTAACGGCAGGCAAATCGCCGCCCATTCGCGAATAGACCTGCTCGAACATCGGCACGATAACGACAAGCATAAATGCGACGACGGCGACGGCGATACACAGAATCACTATCGGATAACTCACAGCCGACGAAATCATCTTGCGCTGCGCCGACTGTTCACGATAGTAATCGTGCAGAAAACCCAATGCCGCCTGCAAACGTCCCGTATGTTCGCCTATACGCACGACGCCCGAATCGAGCGCGGCGAAGGCATCAGAACGCGTCATAGCCTCGGCGAGCGACACTCCGCCGACGACATCGTCGTACAAAGTTTGCAACAGATGCCGCATGGTGCGCTCCGTACTGCCCGATATAAGCAGTGTAAATGCCCGAGAGAAATCGAGCCCGGCATCGAGCAGCATTCTCAACTCCTCGAACAGTGTCGATTTGTCGTTATCGTCAATCTTCTTCATATTCGAAATCGTGTTCTATCGAATCCGTTCTGCTGCGATAGTCGGCAGTTGCCGAAACCGGTATCGGGAACGACAGCGCAAGCGTATCCGAGATATCCACGAACAGTGAATCCGCCGACATATGCATTCCTGCGATTCTGCGCATCAGCGTATCGCTGAAATCTTCGCGCCGGCATATCAACAGCGAATCGCAGGAGAACAGTTCCTTCCGGCTGCCATCTTTCCATATTTCCGCCTCGCCGTACTCGCCGCGAACGAGGCTGTCGGCATATTCAATGAGTTCGTCGAGGCGGTAGAAGCCCTCTATCCGTTCGCCGAAACTGCGCAGACGCCGCGTACGTTCGGTATGCAATCTCGCAATGATATTCAGACCGTCCATAACCGCAAGTACCGTTATGCCGGCGACAATCATCGTTATCAGCAACTCTACGAGTGTCGATGCGCGCAATTCACTCTTCATACTCCACTATTCTTCTATATTGCAAAACCCGTCCGCCGCATTTGATACGGGCGCATACATTCACCACATTCAATCGCCGCGACTCGCCGTATCGTTCGACCGAAACCGTGATATCGCCCCACGGGAACTCCTGCGTATGCGACGTACCCGAGGGTGCGTCGGCATATCCGTCGAACATGCGTCGCATCTGCAATTCGGCGACTACGACATCCATCGCCGCTTCGTCTGCAACGGTAATGCGGGCAAGCATCTCAATCGACGCGAAGAATACCGAAAGAAAAATAACCGCAGCAACGAGCGTTTCCACCAGCGACGAGCCTTTCAATAGAGCCATACGACCTCCTTTCCGAGCGTATCGGCTTCCATCCACCGCGGCTGAGCAGTAACATCGTTTTCGAGAACCGAAGCATCGCAGACCATATCCTTATAGTATCCGTGCGGCGTATATATGTATGCGCGTTCCAGCACCGCCCTGCCGCTGGCGATGCCCTGCAACTGCGCACGTCCCTCGACCCACAGCAACCCGCGGACACGAGCCGTTACGGATTGTTTGTACGACGGCGAAATCTGCTTCTCGGAAGGCGATGCCCGCACTATCGCATAACCGTTCACCGTGCTGCAATCGCCGAGTTCGGCGTACGACTCTGCATATATTCCCGACGGATATTTCAAAGTGCAGCGTTTGCCTATCACGACCGTATCGCAGGCGAATATCTGAGCCGACATATTCGTCCCGTCGGCAATCGATACATTACGGGCGCATATAACGACATTCTCCATTCGGCACGTAGAGTCAATATGCAGTTCGTCGGCATCCAAGCGGATGTTGCCGTAAAGCCGGCAGCCGGACACGGTCGCCGAACCGAGACGCAGGCGCAATGTCGAATCCCTTACGAACGACACGCGCACGCTGTCGGGAATCGGAGTATATTCGTCATCATCGCCCAGTTCGAGCAGCCGTCGGATATTTTCCGTTGCCGATTGTCTTATCGCCGGCATCTTTTCGTCCGAAATTTCGATGCGAGTCTGCGGAATTACACTGCCGCAATATACTTTGTCGCGCATACGTCCATATCGTAGTCCGTTGCGCGGCAGGCGAAGCACTCCCTGCAACTCGCATCGTCCGGAAACCGTCAGCACCGAACCGTTATCGGCATAATAGAGCGTCGCTCCGTTCGCTCGCGCTCCCGTAAGGCGGCACTGACGGAACACGGAATCGGGAGTGGAAAGAAAAACAGCATCGTACAGTCCCCAAGGCTTAACGCTGATATGCGTATCGCCGTACGGCACGGAATCGTACAGTCGAACGGTATTTCCCTTTATCGTATCTGTCGCGTGCGGAGCGTTGCAATAGAGCGTATACGCCGATTCGAGATTGGCAAGGCAGGTGCGTCGATACACAGCCCGCAGCACCTTGCGGTTCTCCTGCTCCCAAAGTGCTATTATGCCCAGCATCGCGACGAGTATCGCCAGCGACAGAGCGATAACCGTCGGCAACACCCGTGCGCGCATACAGTACGATGTTTTCATACCGCCCGACTTAAAGAGTACGTAATCCCGTCCTTCTCGAAATAGAGCGAATCGGCATCCGCAGATTTCAACGCAAAACCGTCGGCACGCTCCCCAATCGTGAGTTCGTATCTGTCGTTATTCACATCCACTATATGCAACATTCGTCTGTCCGAGCGTACCGAACCGAAATATCTCAGCGAAACCTTTTCGCGTTTTTTCCTTATCGGACGCGCAGTCTTAACGACGGTCTTGGATTTACGTTCCGACGCCATCTTGCGCTCAATCCTGAACGGATCGGGATAGTCGCACCGGAGAGTATCGGTTTCGTATGTCGTAACGGTTCGTTCGGTTTTCCGGTTACATACGACGGATATATCCGTTCGTTCGGGCGCATCGAAGAAAATGCGTTTGACGACAAGTCCCCAAACCACGAAAACAACCGCTGCAAGCAGGTATGTAGTCCATCGCGATTTCATCGTTCTTCATCATCGGTTATCGTCAGCGACAATACCGTTGTTCGGCTCGCGTAAGCCGTATTGAACGCTTCGACGCTCCATTCGTACTCTCCCGCATCCATATTCAGACGGCAGCCGTAAGTCCTCGCGACGGAATCGGCAGCAATCAGCGTATCGGCGAGGATTCGCGCGGCGGAATCGAACGACGGTTCCACGAGAGTAAAGCGGTAACCCGTCGCACGCTCCACAGCGTGCCAGCGGAACGCGATATCGCCCGACGGTACATGCGCGCCGTTCGTCGGAGCGATAATATCGACGCTGCGTTTCGAGATATCGGTTTCGAAGAAGTCGTCGCAGGCTGAAAGCAGCGGCAGGCAGAAAAGAATAGCGAGGTATTTTTTCATCGGTTATCGGTTTTTATCAGTTGTTCCATATAAAGCGTCGCTTCCAATCGGGCATTATCGCGCCCGTTCGGCGGAGATACGATGCCGAAATGCAACGACACCGGTTTGCACGACGGGACATCGGTTTCAATCCGGAATATCATTCTCAATATCGAAGAGAATGTACCCGACATCGTAAGAGATGCCGTATGCACCTCGGCAGCGCCCTGCCTAAGTGTAACGGACGGAGCGTAGTCTCCGACCCTAACTCCGTTTTTCGCGGCGAAAGGCAGTATCACGGTAAGCAGTTCGCCGCTCATAACGAGTTCTTTATTGTCGATGTAAAGCGGTGCTGAATCGGTCTTCGTCCGTCCCGACATTACGTCGATACGCCTTTCGAGCCGGCGGCACTCCGCAGCGAGTCTTGCAGCATCTCCGATTGAAAGATACCACAATGCAACCGGTGCAAGAACGAACAGCGACACGAGCCGTATCAAACCGAGATATTTGCGCGGAACAGTCATAGTCTCATCTCTATTTTGAATTCCATATCGCCGTCGCGCGTTCGGGTTATCGAGCGCAACTCCACCCCTGCGAACAACCGCTGTTCCGACAAATAGTCGGTAAGGACAACCACCGACGACGGTTCGGAGCATTTGCCCGTCAAGGCTACAAGGCGTTCGGTACGCTTCAATGTTTCGCCGACCTTATACCGTTTGGACAGCGGCTCGATATCCAGCGCAGTCAAGCGCATGCCGTTCGGAACGCCAGCGCCTATACGGTCGCACATAACCGAATATTTCATCGGCAGCCGCCGTGCGAACACGTCCGTCATACGGTCGTACTCCGCCGAAGATGCCGATGCCGACCGTCGTGCGGCATCGAGCGACACCAGTTCCGCTTGCAATGCCTGTCCGCGGCTATCGTATCTGCTGCGGAGTACCGTTCCCGCAGCAACGGCGACAAGATATGTCATAAGCACCGGCAGCATCGCACGTTTCGCTATCGACAGGCACAATGCCGACCCGCTGTCATCGATACGGAACACATCCCGCCACACAACCGATTCGCGAAACCGGCGCGCCGCCTCCGTCGGCGGCAAATCGCAGTAAATCCGCTGCAGGACGACATCATCATTCATAGTCTGCATTGCCGCTGCGAACGCATCTCGGCGCATAAAGGATATTCCATTGTCCGTTTCGTTCCACACGAACTCTCCGCCGTCGGACTTTATTCTCGCCTCGGCGGCATCGCCGCGCAGCGGTCGCGAGATAACTCCGGCACCGGAACACACCGCAACAGTCGCATATCGTTTCGCCAATACGCTCAGCGGTTCTTCCGAGAGCAGAGCATCTCCGTCCTGACGGCACAGAAACACTCTCTTATCGGTCGTGCCGTCCGGAAGAAAGCGGATGTCTACAACTGCGACCCGTCCGAATATGTATCGCAGCAGGTTCATTCTATTACCGTAGGTTTGATGAAGATATTCAGCCGGCGTTCGATTTTGTTGTTCTTATGTTTGCCGAACAGCCATTTCAGTACCGGTACTCGGGCGATGAACGGCAGACCGCGGCTCGTCTTCTCGCGGCTGTTGCGGTCGATGCCGCCCAGCAGAACCATCTCCTCGTTACAGACCTTGACGATGGATTTGAAACTGCGTGTAGCGGTACCCGGAGGCGCATTCTTCTCTTCCCTCGCCGTAAACTCGGTCTGCGTAATCTCTATCTCCATAGTTATATGCTTGTCTTTCGATACGTAAGGCGTTACCTTGATATCGAGGTTGGCATCGACGCTCTTCCACGTATAGGCTTCCGACTGGATAGGGTTCTGCGTACCGTAGTAGTTGTTCTGCACCTCCTTGTAATACTGCGTTTCACCGCTGCTTAAAGATGCCTCGTGTCCGTTCAAAGTGGACAGTTTAGGCGTGGAGTACAACTTTATCGTCCCGTTCTCTTCCAGAAATTGCAGGCTCATATAGAAATCGGGAGCGACCTTGCCGAGATTCATCGACCCGAGACCGTTGAATCGCGAAATAAGGTTGTTCACCGACGACGAACCGAGCGTAACATCCAGACCCGGTGAAAGCGTTGCCGAAGTCTTCTTCTTGCCGAGTCCCATTTCGATGCCCGCCTCCTTGATGTCGTTCTTCTGCACGTCGGCTATGATAATCTCTATCGAGATGAGCGGCACGGGCTTGTCGATGGATTTCAGGAACGTTTCGACACGGAAGACATCACGCTGGTCGCCGCCGACGATAAGGCTGTTCAAATCGGCGAATGTCTGTATCTGCAAATCCTTGCGGAGTACTGCAGGAATGATATCCGCGACCTTGTTCACCGAGCGGTATTCCATGGGAATCACACGAGCCGCAGTAAGGCGGTTCTTCTCCGCAGAGCCGAAAACGTATATGCCGCGCTCCTTATAGTACGTATACGGAGTGTTTTTCAGCAGCACCCCGAGCAGTGTTTCGAAATCGGTATTTTCGACATAAACTCCCGTAGTAAGGTTCACCGGCGTATCGAAATAGTAATTCAGATTCATCTGGTCGCACACATCCAGAATTATATCCTGTACGCTGCCGCGCGAAATATGCGCCGTGATACGGCTGAGCGAATCGACCCGCAGCTCGTTATCGGTGAACTGACGGCGGCGGATAAACTGGCGCGAAGCGGATTTGCCGTCCGATTTCATATCGTCGTGATAAAGGCTCCACACACCGTCCGCATCCTTCTCCATACCCAATCCGTTTACGTCGGCGAGAGTACGCATAGCCGAATCGAACGGCATCTTGCGCACGTAGCCCGAAATCTTATACTCGTACAGTGACTGTGAAGCGATTACGTTGCGTCCCGACACCGCATTGATACGTTTGGCGACATCGATAAGCCGTTCCGACGTCAAATCGTAACTCAGCGTGGTATCGGCGGCATCGTAGGCTATATCGAGTTCAGGTTTGGGCTGCGGAACAACCGTTACGGGGCGTATGGCGACGATATTGCCCAGAACGTCTATATCGAGGTCGTACTCACGGCACAGGAACATCACCACATCCGAAACTTTCGCCTTGGTGAAGTTGCACGAAACCGGAATACTCTCGACATTCCTGACCGACAGATTCACTTCGCCTGCCCGTGCCACGTTGCGCAGCAGTTCCGAAAGTTGCAGTTTGCCGACCGAGATATCAACCTCCTTGTCGTAGGACGGGTCTGTCTCCGCAACCGTTCTCAATTTCGCGGCGATATCCGCCATACGTACCGAGTCGGGCTGCTGTGCCGACAGCAGCAGCGGAACGGCGAGGCATATCGCCAAAAGTATCGTTTTCTTCATCTCCATAGTTCGCTTAGCAGTTCAACATCGGTATCAGTTCGTCGAGCGACGTTTCGCCGCGTCGGAACATATCCGTAACCGCGTCCCGCAACGACATTATCCCGCGCCGTCGCAGCATATCGCCAACATCGCTCCGCCCCTCGCGAACCGCCGCCGACAATTCGTCGTCCATCGGGATAACCTCGTACACCGCACGGCGTCCGCTGTATCCCGTATAGAAGCATCGGTCGCAGCCGGTCGGTGCGTAGTATTTCGAAATCTTCAATTCGGAGAGGATTCCGCTCTTATCTTCGTCGTCAGCCACAGTTTCCCGCTTGCAATGCGGACACAGAAGGCGCACGAGCCTCTGGGCGACGGTAGCGACGAGTGTATTCGAAATCAGATAGGGATGTATACCCATATCCTGCAACCGTGCGACCGCTCCCCACGCCGTATTGGTATGTATCGTCGAGAACAGCAGGTGTCCCGTTAGTGCGCTGCGTACCGCCATTTCTGCCGTAGCGGGGTCGCGCACCTCGCCCAGCATTATGATGTCGGGGTCTTGGCGCAGGAACGTCCGGAGCGCACCGGCGAATGTCAGTCCTATTTCCTCTTTGAGTTGCACCTGATTGATGCCGTCCATTGTATATTCGACAGGGTCTTCTATCGTAAGGATATTCTCCGAAACCCGATTCAGGCGTCGCAATGTCGCGTACAACGTCGTACTCTTGCCGGAACCCGTAGGACCGCAGATAAGCACCATTCCGAACGGTTTGGCGATAGCGCGGCAATAATCCTCGTATTGTCTTGCCGAAAGACCCAGATTCTTCAATTCGAGCAGTTCCGGATGTCGCGTAAGCAGTCGCATAACCACCTTCTCGCCGTATATCGACGGCAGTGTCGAAACACGGACGTCGAACTTCGCACCGTCGCGGTCGTACATGATGCGTCCGTCCTGCGGCAGGCGTTTTTCCGAGATATCCAGTCCCGACATAATCTTGATTTGGTTAATCAGCGGCGCGTACTGCCGCTTATCGACGACGTAACGTTCTATAAGTTTGCCGTCGATGCGGAAACGTATGCGGCAGCGCTCCTCGTAAGGCTCGAAATGGATATCGCTCGCATAGCAGCCGAATGCCTCGCCGACAAGCGAAAGCAGAAACGCCGGACCCGTATCTATTTCGGCTGGGCGGCGGGAGGATGTCTGTTGAGATGCAGCATCCGAATGGTAATATTGTGCGAAAATCCGGCGGAACTCGCTCTCTTCAACCGGTTGCGTAGTTATACGCCAGCCGTTCAGCACCGACAACTCCTCGACGGCACTCGCGCAATCCACGCCTTCGATACACAGGCAGCGCAAAACATCGTCGCTACGCTCGAACGGAATAAGTCCGTACTCCGTAACTTCGGCAGCCGAGAGCAGTTGTACGACCTCCGTAGGGATATGTTTTACCGCATCCATAGCATCAAGGCAATATGTATGGTGAACGTAAATCCGGCAACGCCGACCAACGGGACACTGCGGCGATGCGAAACCAGTCCCCAGACCGCTCCGCAAGCAAATGTCGCGATAAGGTAGATGACATACGGACGCATATCGCACGTCGGTGCAACGGCGACGAAGAACAGAGCATCGCCCGCGCCGAAACCGTATCGGAACAGGCGGCGGAAGCCATAGAATATCCCCAGCATCAAGAGCATTGCGCCGAAAATGCAAATATTGGCTGCGGAATATATCGCAGCCTCCCGAAAACCGTATTTCTCCACACCGATTGTCATCGTACCGACGGCGAATGCCGCAAGCCATCGCACGTCGATTCTGCGTGTGCGGATATCGCTGCACATCATCGCCGCAACCGGCAGCAGCGGCAGAAGGTATGGGAATACGGCTGTCATTCGTCAATCCTTTACCGTTTCCCGCAACTCCTTTCGCTCGTCTATCTCCCAGACGTTGAATACCCCGTCCCCGTCGAAATCGGTTATCGACGTTGCCGTAGCACGGAAACCGTGTTCCGTTGCCTCTACAATCTCGATAACGTAGTTCGCCTGACCGCCGTCGCTTACGAGCGTGGATTGCTCGAAACCTATTTCATCGAGCGACGACGAGTATTTCGAGTAGGTGTAGAAATACGACTTTTCGAGCGAGTGCAGGTATGCCAACTGCTGCTGAGCCTCGACAGTCTTCGCCCGCGAAATCAACGGCATAAGATTAGGCAGGGCGACAAGCACAAGTATGCCGATAATAACCAATACCACAAGCAATTCCGGCAACGAAAACGCCCGAACCCGATTCTTTCCTCCATTCATACGATTACGATTTGATGTCCGTACAAAGGTAACGGCGCACCACCCCGTTCGGCATGCAACCGGACGAAAATCCGACCTTTCATTTTTATAGTAACTCACTGTAAATCAAACCACATTGCAAATAAAAATCTTATCTCACGATTTCACATTTGTATATTACTGACATACAGTGCCATGCATTTGACATGGAATTGTAGTATTAGGCGGATTATATCTAACTTAAATATAAAATCACGGTTTTTTAGGCAAACTAATACCCTAAACTTATATCATATGAAGACTATTTTACTCTTGGTTTGTTGCGATGCAATCGCCATCTCTATCTTTTGCCGGTTTTATGCCGATGCGCAAAAACGAAAAAACCGTAATGCCGAATTGCTCGCAAGAAACAGACTTATCTACATTCGATTTCTCGTCGATACGGTTTATCTGTACTGCAATCAGCCAAAACAGTTGACAGACCATCTCAAAACCGAAATGTCGGTCGAAAAAATGATTGCATACCATATTCTCGACCAGGACGTGGAGATACCCGACGGAATAAAATGCAAGGACAGGGACTGGCTGTTACGAGAACTGTATCGAAAAGAGTTTTCTGCACAGCAATTAGTGATTATGTTCGGGCTGTCGAACGTAAACAGTGTTTATGTCAAATCATGCCGAATAAACAAAAAGATTAAAACAGCCAAATCCAATATCGTCAAAAAAGAACCCGCACCGAAAGCCAAAAAACAAAAATCAGCATAAGGTTAGTAGATATTTACAGCCGTTCCCATCCAAATATTTTTGGATGGGAACGGTCATACAATTATAAATCGGACTATAAGTCTATTTTTATAGATCTAATCCGTCGAATCATATACATATTTGAATATTATTCGTGACAGATTATGTTTTTCGGCAAATTCGCGCACATACCGTCCGATCGCGACTATCGTAGAAAATCATGTACTATCTCAGGCATCATACATATAGTAAAATATAATACGCGAGAAACCGTATTCCTTCGCGAAATCGGCGACATATTTCCCGACCTCATCGTAAAGAGGCAGAGCCTTCGGATTGAAACCTTTCCTGCAATACTTCGGACTCAGTTTTCCGTTCTTGAATTCAAGAATTATCACCTTGAAAGGTTTTAATTGCTTTCGACTTTCCCCAAATTTAGGCAATGCAGTCCCGACCATACGATACAATCCTTTCGTAAATTCCCATTGCACTTCTTCCGAAGCATCGTTATGCACTTGTGAATCCGAACGCATCATGGATACATAGTAAAAATTACGCATGCGGACTCTGTCTTGTTTCCAATAATGCTTTAATGGCTTGTAATAATTAGTCATCGTTTCCCAGAATAATGTATCCTGTTTGTATTTGGCGACAAAACATCTGTTTTTATGACTAATGCTTATATACCTGCGTTCCTTGTCAAGTCGCGAGAATGTTGTCGAATCCAGTCGTTCTATTATTGTGTCGGTCAAGATTTCTCTTGTTATTGCAGACTGCTTGTCTTCCTGCCAATACTTCAATATATCGTCCACGTTCTTCGGATATTCGAAATTTGCATGGGTATATCCTTGCACCACCTCATAAAGATAAGGAAATGGTCCTGCAAAAGCATCTATCACAATCGGCTCCTGCGCAACACAATAAAACGGTGTTACAATCGATAAAAAGAGTTGTATTACAAACAAGCGTTTCATTCGAATAATCTGTTTATTTTATTTTGAAATATTGACAATTGTTCCTTATTTTTAAACGGTAAATAAATTATATTGTTATTACTGCTATTTGCCACCCGAATATGAGCATAATATGCGGCAGGAAGTTTTGCCCCAAAATAGTTTGGGGCTCCGTACTTGTTTGGATCCGCTGGTGAGAATCTTCCCCTCATTGTTGTTTCATATACATTGAAATAAATGTCAGTACCTGCATATGAATTGGGATAGATATATAAATTATTTCCACTTCCGAATATATTCTTATTATATTTTTTAATACCTGAAAAATCAGTTGTCGGCTCATATGGAGGTTCGCAACTCCATAGATCTTGCTTTTGTGGTTTATTATAATTGATAATCGCCTGATCAATCAAAGAACATAATTTACCCTCATCAGTTTTAATATCTTTTATATCACCCAATAAACTATAATAATTACCATTATCATCTGTGTGCGTAAGACCAAGGTATGTATATCTACCGGCTTTCCTTTGTTGCTCTGTCAATCTCGTTTCCGAGTAATAATATTTTTTTACATCATTGCCATCTTCATCTTTATCCCGATATGAATACCAAGCCATTCCATTCGGGTCTACAAACAATACAGGATTATTGGCGCAATACTCATACGGAGTAATCGGATAATACGTTTCCGACAGCGGGTCGACCGAACTCCATATCGCATATTTTGGGAAATACTGGCGGGCGCCGAAATCATAGATTTCATAGTCCGAAATATTCTGCAACTCCTTGCCCGAAAAACGGTATTCGGTAGAATTGGTCGGCATTTGCGAGTCTACAATCTGTACGCCGAACGGAGTATAATCGAATGTCGCTGCGACAGTCTGTCCGTCCTTGTTCACGATTGCACGCGTACTGCCGAGATGGTCGGTCAAATAGTACTGCGGTTCGTAACCATTAGTCGTCTTGACAATGCGACCGCCGCTGAACGGAATACTCTCGAATGTCGGCACGTTATTGTCGAGCGTAAAACGCGCAGTCCCGAAATACATATAGCCGTTGCCGTCGGCATCGCACGACGAAACTTTACTGCCGTCGGATAGGTATGTATACTTGGAGACCACCGTGCCGGATTTCTTGATTTCTTTCGGCAAGTTAAGAAAATTATAACCGATTTCCAAATTATCACCGGATATATTGATAATATTGCCCATATCGTCGTACGTAAAATTGCGGTTCACCGCCTGATCGGTTGTTGAGACATCCGATATCGACACCCTGTCGATACGGTTGCCGTCCATATAATAACCGAAACGATAGGATGATTCGGAACCGTCGTCGCGTTCGAAATATTTCGGATTGCCGTTGCGGTCATACAATATTCCGTTTTCTCCGTACGGAATATAGACATCGCTACGGGTCAAATCGGTATACTTCAATCGTCCCAAATCGTCATAGGTATATGCGCACCGATAAGCATCTTCGTCGGCACTCCGCGACCACAACGTCTCCGAAATATTGCCCGAATAGAGAGGGTCGGCGGCAATCGGGTCGTAATATTGCAATTTCGTGCCGAAAATCAAACCTTCGGCGGACAAATTCGGTGCTTCCAATCCCGTATATCCGTTAATCGGATGACGTATATCGTCGAATCTCGACGGTGTTTTATACACTGAAACCTTGCCGGTAAGCCAGCCCTGAATATTGTAACGATAATAGGTTCTCAATCCGTTTCCGAACGAAACGTTATAAATTCTGCCCATATTATCATAAGTATTGGACACCTCGGTCAGATCCGCACCGTTAATCGAAACTTTTTCTTTCGTTATGTGCCCGTAAGTATCGTAAGTATAAATTCTGCGAACGGATACGGTTTCGCCTTCGAACGCATACCGCTCGTCGCATATCAACGGATTGCCGATATAATCGTATTTGTAACTCGTACGCAACTCTTCGCCGGTCAAACTCTTTTCGACAATCTGTACAGGGCGCCGGCGAAGGTCGTAATAGAAAGTGCGGCACACAAATGCTTCCGTAGGGAGATTAGCAGGGTCGATACACTCGTATATTTTTTCGTGAGTTTTCATGCCCTTTACCGACATACATACATCTGCGGAGGAAACGACGCCATCGACGGGTTGGAATGTCTGCGAAACGAAGCAGGATGAAGAAGTATCGTAGGAATCGTATTTGAAAAGCGCGGTTTCATATTCGAAACTTATGTCGAGCCTGCCGGTCGCAACACTGACGACCGTACCGGAAAGCCTGCCGAACGAATCGTAACGATTTTTATACGACATTTTATGTTTGCTGGTTGCGGCAGTACTCGTTTCGACTACACGACCGGCATTGTCGCAAATCGTAATCTCGGGTTCGGTACTGCCGGGTAGATATTTCTCGGTTTTAAGTCCCTCAGCCACATACGAATATTTATAGCGATAGCAATGCCGTCGTGCGAAATCGCTGTTTATATCGTACGATTCATTGAGTTCAAGCAAACAACTGCCATTCGGGGACACGACCCAGGCAAGACGATTCATATCGTCGTAGGCATAATAAGTTTCCACGTATCCGTTTGCGAGCGATATTTGCCGCACCAATACCGTTCGCCCGTAAGAATCGGTGTAAGTTTCGGTTTTATGGTCGTCTTCATCCGTAACCGTCGTTTTATAGAGCGTACCGGCAGGATGCAGTCCGTCGACCGACAAGGAATCGGAAGACACGGACAAGGACAAAACATCGCCGGCAGTATTCAGTCCGTAAGAGTACGCAACGCTGCACCGCTCGCTGCCGTTTCGATATTCGCTACCCGGTCTTGTCGTAGATATTATCCTGTCGAGCGGCGAACCGTCGTATTCGGTCTCCGTATAAGGGTATTTGCCCCCATAGTATTCGCTTTGTTTTTGCGTCGGAAAACTTACGAACGAATCATCTTGTCCCAATCTCGAACATGCGAACGGGAGATATGTTTGCGATTGACGACCTTTCACATCGTAAGAATATATCTTTATCAGGTTTCGCGAAGATGAAGAATATCCGCAATACACCTCCTGTAAAGGACGCCCGAGACCGTCATAAAATATTCTGCTCGACCGATTATTTTCACCCAACGAATCCAATGCCGTGCAGACAGATACGGACACCGGCTCGGTAAGTGCAAAACAAACCGTATTGGAATACCTTATCTCCGATTTATCCAACGATGTCGCAACTCTGCGATAATATGTATCGCTATCGGGTTTCGGGATAGTACACGTAAGGCTCGACGACGCGAGCCGAGTCCAGTTTTTAAGATCGGCGGATTGCTCCCAAGTAATTTGAGATGATGCGACGGACGGACTTCGTTCGTTAGTCAGGATGATACTCGAAGCGTTCGATTCTTCGAGTCCGATTATACCGGCGTTCAGCACAGACTTTATCTCTACGACATTCGAATATTTCGGACCTTCGTGGCACACAGCCTTGCGGCGATATTTTACGGACTGTGTTCCCATAATATCCGGAACGCACTCTTCTCCGTTTTGTCCGGATATTTCGGTCCAATCGGCATCCGGATATTTTTTCTCCCATACATAAGCGATATCACTGCACCTCCCGCATACCGCAGGAGCGAGAGACATGATATTTGCAGGCTGGTCGCCATCATCGTATATTCGGGACGGAGCCTCAATCATCCCGGGATACAAATACATTATACCGAAATAATCATATTCTACTTCAAGTTCACAATATACGACCGACATAGGCATATCTTTCTCGGGAACAGTTCCACCGCCGATACCGATATCGCCTATATCTATTTTCCCTCCGCCGAGATTCGGACTTATTATTAAATCCATAGCATCGGTTCTTGTCAATGTACATGTCAATTTGATTTTGCCGCTTATAATACCTGCCGTATTGCGAGGCTTGAATTCCACATACAACCCGTTATTTTGAGTTTTACGGCATAATTTCATTCTGTTTCCGCTATCCTCCGCGTTCAAATCATCGCCGATATCGTAAATATAACACTGTGCATTATCCGAAGGAGGAACCTGCTTAATCGAAATATGGAAACCGCCGCCGTCATCTTTGACTGTCAGCAAAGACGATTCGCATTTGAATGTCGGGACGTAAGTTTTTGCCATACACGGAGTACATAGCATACACGCCAAAATTATCATTATATTTCGTACCATAGTATTAGATTTTTCGGGTTTATTATTCAATATGATATTCGTATTTCTCGATTATGCCCTTATAGTCTTTCTTCGTAATCAGACGTCCATAGGAATCATATTCGAAAGCATATTCATGTCCGGACGGGTCGAGATGTCCGGTAATCCCGACATGCGGTTCATAGTCGTAAATATCGACAAGCATATTCGATACGTTCGATAACGCGTTTTTTTGCTCGTCGGACAATCCTGCATCGAGAGGTGCATCCGACATGAGCCCGAGAATATTTTTCAATGCATCGAATGTCGTTCCGACAGCCTTGACCACAGGGTACAACCCTCCGTATCCCCAAATATACGATGTTATTACGCCGGCATCATCCGTTACCTGAACCGGATTACCGCGACTGTCGTACTTACCATACGAAACGACACGTTTGAATTTATCTGCGTAAGCCGATTCATTAAACGGATATTCGACAGGGACATCAGATTTAAGATTATACACGGAAGATGGTTTAAGCATTTTATAGACTGTCGAATAGTTATATCTCGATACAGACAATATCCGTTTGCCATGCTCGTTCGACACCGTCTCGCAGATTGTACGGGGATAATCAAGCATGTTTTGTGATACTGCCGCAGAGTTGCCATTCTCATGTTCGTATTCCATCTCCTTACCGTTGACTCTTCCATCCGGATAACGGATTTCCGTTTTGCGTATTTGCCCGATATCGTTATAATCGATTGTAGTTACAGTCGTCAGCGAATCGATGCCGAAATAGTCGGTAACGGTTTTATTAACCAAACGGTAATCTCCGGTAAAACGTTTGACAAAATAGGCATATCTGCCGCTCAAAACGGCAAATGCGGAATAGTTATTCGAATCGGCGGCATTGTGGTCGGCATACTCCAAATACTCGCATCGAACTTTATGATTCAGATTATCATAATAAGTAACCCTATTCATTTTCCCACGTTGATAATCCCTCGAATTAGGAACTCTCGATATATTGTTCACAAACAGAGAATCGACTACGGTTACATCATTGAAAATTGGTTTACGGCAGTCTTCTTCATATTCATCGGGATGAGTATAATATGTATTGAATCCATATTCTATCGCAGATCCGTCGGCAAACTTCTCCTTAACAGTTTGATATCCGATATGCCCTCTATCGAACGAGTTTACAGCGAAATTAATAAACTGATTATAACAATCGAATCGCCCTACCTTATATGCATAAAATCGAGGAAAAGATGACACTACGCCGCCGGAATATTCGAACTCACGTGTATTATATCCGCCTAATCCGTCGTAATCGGTAATTTTTTTAATTCGCACACCACCGGTATCGTCGGTATAAACAATCTGGCTTCTATAAAAATTCAATTTCGCAAGATATACATCTTCGTCGACTGTGCCAATCCATATGGAATCATTATCGCTCGGTCTAAATTCAAATAATATAGGCTTCTTATTTTTCATCACGATATACTTGGCTGTATTGGACTCATATTCGAATTCCGTAAAACCTTTCGTCGGATACTCCATTCGTTTGAGGCATCCCGTTTTGCTGTATTCCGAATCGGGATAATGCGACCTGTTGTCTGGTTTTACTACTTCATTATATGTTTCCGGATCTATTTCGGTAGATACTATATTCGTAGACCTATTGCCCTTGCCGTTATAATATCCCCAGAAATCGACATCTGCGGTAGAAATTTCAGGATACGGATAATCTTCGAAATATGTCATCCGGTATTGCCCAAGACCATCTATATTTACAGCATCCAATATCAGATGATTATCTTTAACTCGATATTCGAAGCCGCATTTCTTCAAAATCTTGCCGGAAACCTTACTTACGGTTATCGAATCCAGTCGATTGGTAAACTGTACCATAGTACCCGCATCGAACTTAGGACGGTCTGTAATATCATTAGTCGCAGTCGCTTCCCTACAACATTTTTTAGAATAATATAAATTAATCACGGCTCGATTGTCATCATTTCCGATTGTTACATTTTCGAGATTGGAGGTTTTTATAACGCTTGCTCGTCTGAAATGATTCGTCGTATTGTCATCGTCTCCTATATTCTCGAATTTATAACCGTTATCCACATCATTATGACCGAAAGAGAACGACGTAACAAAATACGCATTTTGATTCGGGCTGGAAATATGGTTGTAATTTTCATCAGATATATAGCCGAACGATACGATTCGTCCGTTAGGAGCAATAATCTTTGTCAGATTCCATGTAACAATCGGATGTACCCAACCGTTTTCTATAACATATCTGCCGTAATGATCGAAGTTTCCGTTCATCGAACGCTCCACGCTTTCATTGCTTCCGCCGAAAACATAAGAATATCCGTCTGCGGTTTTTATCGTAAACGATAATATTTCTTCCTGATACGGTCTGTCATATTCGATTACATATGTCCCGTTATTCCCGTTTGTATTATATATGAACACTTGTTGTTGCCTGTTATAATGAAATGTTCCGGTATGCCCCATAAAACTGAAATGAAAAACATCCGACTCCGTTTCTACATTATTGGAACCTACAACATACCAATTCATATAATTGATATCTCCGCATATTCCGCCCGGTTTATATGTCATAAATTCCGAATCGGTATATTCATCACCGGAACCTATAAATCCGGCAATAGGACCATACCCTTTGTCATCTGCCACGCCTCTAATCTCCCGAGTAACAGATCCCCCGCAATTCAAGAACCAGTTCAATCCAAGAATACCGGTCTGTCGCTGAGGAAGCAATCCGTTTGAAGCGTATCCTACCGATACGGAGATGTCAAAATCGTTATCCTTATACTCATAAACCGGTACGTTCACCTGAACAGTTCCCGTATAATAATCGACCGGCGTATTCCCATACTTCATAAATGCCCACGTTTGCGGCGACGGAACATAATTCATTCTCGAATGCTCTGTTTGAACGACACCGTCATCTTGAGCCAATACCGGATTCACAATACATACTGCTATAACAAGAATTAATTCGGGTAAAGTAAGTTTCTTCATATATTCGGTATTTATAGGTTAAATCAGTCGTAACTGCAAGCGGTTATAAGATATGCAATTACACCTACAAATTTAACATACGGCAACGGTTAATGAATATATTATATACACAAATCCGGCATTTCATTTCCCTCATAACACACTGATTTACAGCAATTATTTTCACAAAATGTTTATCATCATATGTCGTAATACCAATTACCTGTCTATCTGTCCATTATGCCACAAGAAGAATATTTCCATATACAGTAAAAAGTAACAGACAATACATCTATGATTATTAAGCATTTCGATTAAACATCTTCCTTTCGCCAAGCCCCTGCGGAATTTAACTCGACCGTCGTAAGCCTCGCGTTCGAGCCGAACGGTTTACGGAAACAAAATCGACAACGTCGATTTTGTTTCCGTAAAAACGCTCGGTAACTCCGGTCGAGTTGTCCGGTTTTCGGGACTTGGCGTGCGAAGCCGAACGATGACGCATATCGTTTATAATTCAAATATCGGCGGGATGTTTTTACCTCTTACCTCGTTTTGTCTATTCTTCGATACGACATTACAATTTCAACCATTCATCGCAGTCCGTTCAACCGTCTTTCGAATAAAGCGGGGACAAAGGCTGCTCGCCTCGCAATTCCGCATATCAAGGTATTAAGGCTCGCGCGCTCTATTATGGTATACGGCACTCGGCACCGCAGTACGGGTTATCACCGCATTCTACGCTCTGCTGCCGCAACATTCTCGGTCGCTTACGGTGTCATAAGACGACACGTGCAGACACATCGTTCACAATCGGCACATTGTAATAGCCCGATGCTTATTTTCGCTCCGACAACGGACTCATTAACACATAATAAGGCATTATGGCAAAAACGAAAAACAAAGGAGACACTGCATATCGGCAGCCGATTGCAGAGAACGAACCGACAAGCGACATCATTTTTATTCTCGATAAAATGGAACTGATTTTACGAGCGGTAACCGAAATCGAGAAAGACGGCAGATACCGAGCGGAAATCGCCGAACATAACCGTCGCAATACGTTCCTAAAAATCGACCGCAACTCCAATATGTTCGAGAACTTTCTCAAAAACTTTTGGAGCCAACTTAAAGACCCTACACGATGGGGCATATTGTCGGTACGCGACAAGGAACTCGACTCTCCAGCCAACAAAAAGGCATTGGAAGATCTCGCAGCCGGCAAACGGAGCGAAGCCGTAACCGAATTTCTCGAAAAGTATGAAATACGACCTCGCAAGAACACGGAAAAACAAAATGTAAAACAACAGGAAACACAAATGGCTAAACAAGAAGGAAAACCGCAGGCGGAATCGGCGCAACAACCGGTGCCTGCGACAAACGATAAGCCCAAGTATCGGTTCAACGAATCGATGATAAACTGGGACAGTTTGAAGAATTACGGACTATCGCGCGAGTTTTTGGAAGAAAAAGGATTGCTCGACCAAATGCTTCGCGGATACAAGACCAATCAGACGGTGCCGATATCGATGAATTTCGGTTCGGCGGTATTGCGTACAGATGCCCGATTATCGTTCCAGCAATCGGCAGGAGGTCCTGTCGTACTCGGAATACACGGCATCCGCCAACAGCCGGAACTCGACCGACCGTATTTCGGGCATATTTTCTCGGAAGAAGACAAGAAGAATCTCAGAGAAACGGGAAATATGGGACGTATCGTAGAACTGAAAACACGCGACGGAGAATATGTACCGTCATTCATAAGTCTCGATAAGATGACCAACGAAATAGTGGCGATGCGTGCCGAAAACGTTTTTATTCCCGATGAAGTCAAGGGCGTACAACTTACCGATGCGGAAAAACAGGAGTTGCGCGAAGGCAAAGCCGTATTCATCGAAGGAATGAAAGCCAAAAGCGGAAACGATTTCGATGCGAAAATACAGATCAGTGCCGATCGTCGCGGCATAGAATTTCTGTTCGAGAACGACCGGCTGTTCAATCGTCAGACTCTCGGAGGTGTGGAACTCTCGGAGCGGCAAATCGCAGATCTCAACTCAGGCAAAGCCATATTCGTAGAGGATATGAAACGCACCAACGGCGAATATTTCTCCGCATTCGTAAAACTCGACGAAGCGACGGGAAGACCCGCTTACACCCGTTACAACCCGGACACTCCGGAAGGAGCGCGCGAAATATACGTACCGAAAGAGATGGGCGGTGTAATGCTCACTCCGGAAGACCGAGAGCAGTTGCGAGCCGGAAAGCCCGTGTTTATAGAAAATATGGTCAATCGTCGTGGCGAAGAGTTTTCGTCATTCGTAAGACTCGACCTCGAAACGGGACGACCGAGTTACTCCAAAACGCGCGACGGATTCGAAGAACGTCAAGAGTTCAAGATACCGGCAGAACTGTGGGGAGTATCATTGTCGGCAACCCAGCGAGCGCAATTACAGGACGGGAAAGCGGTGCTTGTAGAGGGTATGACAGGCTATGACGGCAAGCAGTTCTCGCAATACGTCAAGGCGAACTTCAATCGAGGGCGATTGGACTATTACAACGAGAACCCCGACCGCAAGCGCGATGCCTCGCAACGAAACGTAGTTGCCGACGCGCAGAACCGAAACCGAAGCAATGCCGAGAAACAGAACACGGAACCTACGAAATCACGAGGCAAAAGCATCGGCTAATTTATCGAACACAATAAAACTCAAAACACAATGGAACACAATAAAGATAGCAAACCGATGCCATTCCGCAACGAAGAAATCGACTGGGAAGAGTTGTCGGGCATAGGAATACTTCGCGACGAGTTGGAAGCCTCGGGAGAACTCGATACGTTGATGCAAGGCGGAAAGACGAAAGTATTACCGTTGAGTCTCGTATTATTGGGTGCGGATGTAGTAATGGATGCTACATTGCAACTAATCCGTAAAAACGGCGAAGTCCTTATCGAGATAGTCGGGGTCAAACCGGCTGAAAGATAGGCATTCATTCATCAGACCGTTCTTCGACATTCGAGTTTCGGAGAACGGTCTGTTTCATTAAACACGAACATTATGATTGCAATAATAGCCGAAAACAGAAAAACGGCATCACTAATAGCCGCAACGACAGGTGCAATACAAAAGCACAATGAGTACTTCGAAAACGACGACTATACGATAACCTGGATATCGGAATGTCCGATTACGCTTACAATCGTAACGGACGATCGCCGCACCGTATCGACAACCGACGGCTACCAGCCCGTAATGCACAAATTCCGGCGTATAATACGGCAAAAGAAGACATCGAACGGCTTGACAACGGATCAGAGTGCCGTTCGACGCCTGAAAGTCATAGACGAGATTTTGGAACGATGCAGCAGTATAATCGTTGCAACAGCGCCCGACGGTGATGGAGAACGCGCATTCAGATACGTATACGAATATCTCGGATACACGAAACCGTTTCGACGGATGCGGTTGTCGGAACTCACCGAAGAAGCGATACGTATAGAATTGGATAATCCGCAAAACGGGAACGATTTCGATACTATGTACGCAGCGGCAGAGTGTCGGGCGAAAGCGGATATTACGGTAAGTTTCAATGCAAGCCGAGCATTTGCACTCGCGACGGGCATTCAAGACGAATATCTCGGACGACTGCATATACCGGTACTCGCAATGATTTGTTCACGATACAAAGCCTGTCGCAGATTCGTATCGACATCATATTGGCAGTTGCACGCGACGCTAGAGTACAACGGAGTATTAGGCAAATTCCATTATTTTAAGAACATTCCTACGATGCGGGAAGCCGAAGATATGTTCAAACGCATCGCGAGTCATCCGCAAGCAACGATAACAAAAGTTACACGCAAACGGACGCTCCGGCGGCAACCGCTGCCGTACAATCTGTCGGAACTGACAAAAGAGTGTTGTGCCATTGCCGGTTTATCATCGAAGCGCGTCTTAAACGCTGCGGTATCTCTTTATGAGAAACGACTGATATCCGATCCGCGAACCGACTGCCGATACATATCGGACGATATTATGAAGCGTATGCCGTCGATACTGCAACGGCTCCTTATCGCAGAAGAATACTCCGCATATTACGGTGCTATACACACCAAACGGCTACCGCATCAATGCGTAAATAACGAAAAGGCAAAAATAAAGCACGCGATAATCACTACGGGTATTCGCCCGAAAGGATTGGATAACGACGAGCGGACGGTATACGATATGATAGCGCGGCGTATATTGGAAGCATTCGCTTCCGGATGCAAAATGGAGCAGGTGACGGTCGATGCCGTTATAGCCGGATTACCGTTCCGTTTGCAGGAACGACGAACGGCAGCGGCAGAATGTCGGACTCTATACGGTCTGTCGGGAAATCCTTATACCGAACCGGTGTCGAAAAAGCACGATATTCCGGAATTCGAACAAGGAGACACGCCGGATATTGCAGGGCACGGCATCGGGAAATGCCATACTATGCCGGAGCCCCTATATACGGAAACGACATTATTGAAAGCGATGGAGTGTGCCGGAAATGAAACTGAATGCGTCTCGAAACACAAGAGACAATGTACTTACGGAATAGGCACGGCAGAGATTCGGATACGAATTATTGCAGACCTGTTCGAAAAAGGCTATATAGAGTATTCGGGCGAAACGATAATTCCTACGGCAAAAGGTTTGTCATTATACGGCAAGGTAAAAGGTATGGTCATAGCGGATATGCATATTGCGGCGGAACACGAAAAATTATTAGAAAAAATGCAACGAGGAGAAACGAATGCCGAGGACTTTATGCGAATCATCGAAGCTCATACTGCAAAAGCGGTAAAAGAGATTATGAGCATCGGGCAGCCGAAAAATACGATAAAAGACGAGTAAATGATTACTCGTCTTTTATCGTAAAAACATGTTGCAACAACATATTTAATCCAAAATCAAGTGAGTTTACAAGAAATTATCCCCCAAAAAGATACCGCGTCATAAACATTTATTACGACAGAGGCTTTTAATTTCATTCTTTGTCTTCCTTTTCTTGCATATGCTCACAATAATTGCAAAGACCACCATTGTCAAGTGCGGCAAGCATTTCACTCCAAGGAATAGGGCTACAGCATCTTGTACATTCTGAAACATAATTGTCCTCAATCATTTTGTCAAAAACGTATCTTTGTTTTATTGACATGGCATCATAACCCTCATCTAAATATAATTTTGTGATGCCTTCTTCCTTTGATTCCAACCTTTTCGAAGAAATTAGTTCTTCAAGAAAACCTTTGAAATCATCTTCGTTGTATCGGATATTTTTCATAACTGTTATATATTATTTTATTAGATCAAAGTTAAATAAAATAGTTCATATTATCAAATGTAAATTTTCCAAACGGCAAGAGTAAATTCATCAGCCACTCCTTTTATGTGATAATTTCATATAAACTCACCTATTTTTTATCATTATACTCCCCGTCGTTTCCGATTTCGAGGGCGAATGTAGCTTCGCGGCTTCGTGCGGCGGCAAGGTCGTGTCCGCCGATGGCGGATTACGGCGAAAATCATCCTCGCTAATCGTTTCGGTATTTTCGCCGCAAACCTTGCAGCCGCAAGCCGCTACGCATTCCTGCCCACGCAATCGGGAACGACGGTACGTTCCTTCAAAACATTTCATATTATGAAAAATTATACCCGTTTCGAGTTCATGTTGCGTACACTGCGCATCCTCGCCATATTATTCGCAATATGGTATCTCCATTCGCGAGGCATATCGCCATTATGGGCAGCCGGCGCATCAGTATGCGGTGCAGGGTTCTTCCGCACCATCTACACGATCGTGTGTTTTACTATCACAGTATTGATACTGACGGCTATCGCCGGTTTCATAATATTCTGACATCCGCGCTATGGAAACGATTATTCTCGAACAACCGAAAGAGGTTCGCATACGTCTGCTCGGACACGACATACTCCTTACGATAACGGAAGCGTCCGACAAAGACGTCGGAGAATGGCTCAACAGGTGTACCGTCGATACGGACGAACTCGGATATATACAGTCGGAATTATGTATGCACCATTTGTGCGGAGAGTTCGAAGCCGTATCGATGCGTCTGTATTCGCTTCGAGACAGGCAGCCGGTCCGTTACAACGGCACGTGGCAAATAATTCCGGACTATCGTCAGGCTGTGCGAATTATGATGTGGAAGTACAATTACGCACCGGCAGAAGCATTGACATTGAAATCATTCCAAGACACATACGGAGAAATGCTCGGACGCCATTTTTACGGCAAGTGGGTATCGTATGAGAAAAGCATCGAGAAAATGATAGGATACTTCGGAAGAAATTTCACGGCAGGTCAGAAATTCATAGATATGATAATGCGGAATGTAGCGCATTACGAACGACGAATTATCTGCGAAGAGTAAACGGCATCCCGACAAACAAACCGAAAACCGAAACCAATAACCGAAACCAATAACCGAAACCAATAACCGAAACCAATAATACATCGACTTATGGAAACACGAAACATCGACGGCATACGTCCGGTTATGCCTTGCATTCAACCGTTGCGAAATCCGGAACCCGAAACGGTTCGTTCGACCGATATATCGCTTCCTCCGCGCGGAACGAGAGGTCCCGTAAGAGTAGGCGAACTGATAGCACCGTTGCAACGCATTATAGAACATCCGAATCGGGACAATCTTCTGGCGGATTTCGTACGACAATGCGAAGCGGAATAAAAATATACCAACACTCTAAATTTTCAAATTATGTTTTTCTCTCAACTCAGTCAGGCGATGGTCGAGGGTATCGACCTTTCGCTGGTAATCCGCAAGCAAGCGGATCGCCTCACCGTATCGGTCTTACCGAAATCGGAATCGTTAAAAGACGGAACGCGAAACAACATCGTTCCGTTAATTGTGAGCGGATATCCCGCCGAACTCGATGCCGGTTTCATAGCATCGGCATTCCGACCGCTCCAACGCGTCGAAGGTCTGATAACGAACATCGTTCAGTTCGAGCGGCAGGCAGAAAAGGCAGCCTCCGAAAACAAGCAGGTCAAAGGGCGGACCGGCAACAAAGCAGGCAATGAAACCAAAGAAGAAGCCGAAAAGCGCGAGCGATACGAAAAAGCGCTGAAACGCGCAGACGAACTGATTGCCGCCCGATCGCTCGACGATGCGATGACAGCACTGCAACAAGCACGTCTGTATGCCCCGCAGCAACAAATAAAAAGTATCGACGAAAAGATTGCAGCGGTAAAGACGGAACTCAATCAAGGTTCCCTGTTCGATGCGACTCCGCCGCTCGGACAACGGCAATCGCCGACTCCGATTCCGCCGCAACAAACAATCGATACGAAACAGGCAATACCGCAAACGATGCAGCGGCAGCACAATGTTCCCGATATTCCGCAAGCAGAAACTTACGTACCTCAGCAATCTCCGCAACAACAAATCGCGACACCGATTTACGGCAACGGTTATGCGGATATCCAACCCCGATACCCGCAGGTAATGTCGCCGAAAGAATCGGGCAATATGCCTGCATACGACAATCCCGAATATCCGCCGACGTATCGTCCCGAAGAATATGCGGAATACCCAGATTTCCCGCAAAGTATGATAGCGCAGCAACAAAACGTACAAGCAAATAATAATCCTCAAATATTTTAATTTATGGCACTTACAGTATCAGGTCTCAAAAGAAGATTTTCGTTCCGCAAAGGAAATGCGGTTCTCGAACTTGCCGATCCCGATCCGAGTTGGGCGGCGGACGATGTGATGAATTACTACGCCAACACTTATCCGGAACTCACGACTGCGACGGTACAAGGACCCGACATCAAAGACGACACTGCCGAATACGAGTTCAAAACGACCATCGGCACGAAAGGTTGAGTTATGAAACAATCCGAAGAAAAACAATGCACACCGCTGGAAGACATCCGCACGCAGCAACTTGCGCGATACATAATATCACAAGTCGAAAGGTCGTATCGGAGAGGAACGGACAGGCAAAAGCGCATTACGGCTCCTTCGGGAGTCGTAATGCTTTTCTGACCCACCGATTTCGCGAAATATCGCCGCAATACGTATCGTCCGATCCGAACGACAATGGCAAGAACTGCATCACAAAGCGAAACTATCTATATCTGCGCGATTCATATTATCGTTATGCCGAATTGCTCGGTGTCGTACCGGAACACGATGCCGGGCAATCTTACGGAGACGGAATAGTCGATCTGTATCATCGATTGGATAAAATCGTAGGGCAGGACGTAAACGTAAATATAGAATCGCTCGGTAGCAATCTCCGTTTCACGCTATGGCAACAGTATAACTGGGGAGAATACAACCTGTACTGGTTTCCCGTAAAATTCGTGATGACTTTACCGCCGCAACTGCAACGAATGACGATTGTATTCCTGCACTTGCTCGCTCGAAACAACGGCATACCCACAATGAACGGAACCGATCTGGCGGAATATGCCCTCGACTGGATAGAAACGAATATGGGCGATCCCACCTGCGATGAACGAGATGAAATGCGGAGCGTATGCAATTCGTATCGCGAAGGAGAAGCGATTGCGGCGTTGCGGAAGATAGAGACCGCGGACGATACATACACGGCTCTCGAAGCGGAGATAGCCGAATACGAACCCGCAAATGACGTCGAGCGACAGTTGATAGAGATTATTCGGAAAGGCTGCGAGTTCGTACGCGACGGTTCGCCGAGCATTATGCAATATGCATACGACCCGCACTATGAAGAAGTTCCCGAGTTCGACCCCATACGCCTCGATCAACTGATAATGGTGGTCTACGACAATCTGGACACGGTATCGGAATATATGCTCGATATTCTGAACGGTTCGGCAACCGAATCGTATGAAATAATACCGTGTACCGCTTTGGAAATATCGCCTGCGACGGAACGACCGTTTTCGATGGATGATTATCCGAAACGATTTTTCGGCTGGGCTGATGAATTCATATCATTTATATATTCTTATTACACATGAACGAACTTACACGTAACATAACGTCGGTATTGACTCCGCGAGCGGCACTCATAGCCTATTCCCATACAGGATACGGTAAAGAGCTCTATCATCTCGAATTGCGAGAAATAGACGAGCGCGGGGAAATGGGAGAAGCGCGTCCGGTAACATACGACTTCCTGAACGAACTGACACACGGCTATGCCGCAGAGCATAACGGAGTACCGTACGGTGTCATTCCGCCCAATATGCTGTATGCGGACGGACGATACGGACATATGCGGTACATATGGTATGATCCGCCCCGAAAACATATGATGTATTTCCGCAAATCGCTCGGAATAGAAAACGGAGAGTATAATATGCCGGGTATTATATACGAAGCGTCGGGGACAGCACTAAATGTATATGCGTACAAAGGCGACAAAACGCCGGCGGATGAAACGGAACTGTATGCGGCACCGTTCTTCAATGTAACGCGTGAGCGCGTATGTCTGGGGTCGGCTCGGGCAGAAAGATCTACCGATTTGTCATACGACGGACTGATAAAGTATTGGGAGCGCATTTTCTGGATGTCCGAGTTTTCGCATCTGGGAGGAGCGGGAAATCCGACGAAATCGAATCTCGTATTGGTAACGAAAGCATCGCGAAAAACGCCGTTCGATGATGACGAGTTGAAGCCGCTGAATGTTAAACTTAAAAATCTGTTGAAATGAAGCGAGTACATTACGTAGACAACTATCTGCTTAATCCGCAACATCCCGTAACTGTAAATCTGATAGGAGGCGGAGGAACGGGGTCGCAGGTATTGACCTGTCTGGCAAGGTTGGATGTCACATTACGGGCATTGGGGCATCCGGGTTTGTTCGTAACGCTATACGATCCGGATACGGTATCGGAAACGAATATCGGCAGGCAGTTGTTTTCGGAAGCGGATATAGGTTTGAACAAGGCGATATGTCTGATTTCCCGAGTGAACAACTTCTTCGGCAATGACTGGCGGGCAATACCGAAATGTTATCCGTCGGATGTACGGTGCACGGAGCAAAACGATATGGCAAACATAACGATAACCTGCACGGACAGCATACGGTCGCGGCTGACGTTATGGAAAATTATGAAACGTGTGCGCAAAACCGGATTTCACGATTGCGACAAGCCTCTATACTGGATGGATTTCGGAAACGGGCAGTCGTCGGGGCAGGTATTATTGGGAACGATACAGAAAAAGATTAAACAGCCGGCATCGAAGATGTACGAAACGGCGGAATCCCTGAAAGTAATTACGGAATATACGAACTACGCGAAAATCAAAGACGAAGAATCGGGTCCCGGTTGTTCGCTGGCGGAAGCTCTCGAAAAACAGGATCTTTTCATAAACTCGACCCTCGCGCAGATAGGCTGCACGATTCTTTGGAAAATGTTCCGCAACGGGTTGATCGATGTCTGCGGTGCATATCTTAATCTCAAAACCCTGAAAGTAAATCCTATAAATGTATGATATCCCCCCTCATAATCTTCTCATTTATTAACTCCTGTTATTAAATCAGTTATCTTTTGTTTTCGCTTTTATATAAATTACGAAAAAACAAAAGACAACAAGAACAACGATAATATTTATGTCAATTGCATAATTCGTGTAGAATAATTATATTTGCATCAAATATTGAAGATTATGGCGAAAACACCCAATCCGTTCATTGTTACGGGAAAAATAGAACCGGAATATTTCTGCGATCGAATAACCGAATCTGCAAAATTTATCAAATCCATTGTTAACGGGAATAATTTGGTGATTATTTCGCCTCGTCGTATGGGAAAAACAGGACTGATTCAATTTTGTTACGACAACCACGAAATCATAAACGAATATTACACATTCTTCATAGACATTCTGCACACATCGAGTTTGCGGGAATTCACATACCTGCTCGGACGGGAAATTTACGAAACTCTTTTACCGAAAAACCGCAAAATGTCGGATCTGTTTATCAGAACTCTCAAATCTATAAGTGGTAAATTCGGATTCGACCCTATTACCGGTACACCGACATTCAACGTCGAATTGGGCGATATCGATCGACCGGAATATACATTGGATGAAATTTTCCAATATCTCGCCGATGCAGATAAACCGTGTATCGTAGCAATCGACGAGTTTCAACAAATTGCAAAATATCCTGAGAAAAACATAGAGGCGTTATTGAGAACTCACATTCAAAAGTTGCGAAACTGCAATTTCATATTTGCCGGCAGCGAGCGTCATATGATGCAGGAGATGTTTACATCGGCAGCCCGTCCATTCTATCACAGTGCCGATATTCTGGAACTTAAAGCGATTGCTCCGAAGATTTACATTCCTTTTATCGTCGGTCATTTCGAAAAACGCAATCGACAAATCTCGGCGGAAAATGTAGGAAAAGTTTATAAACTGTTCAAAGGGCATACATACTACATACAAAAGACTTTCAACGAAGCATTTGCAGATACACCAGATGGAGAGGAATGTACACTTGAAATCATTCGATCTGCAATCGATAATATGATTTCATCAAATGATACTATATTTCGCGAAATTTTATCGAATATTCCCGAAAAACAGAAAGAAGTACTATACGCTATTGCCAAAGATGATCAAGCAGAACGTATTACTTCCACATATTTTATTAAACGGCATAGTTTAAGTTCGGCAAGTTCCGTTCAATCGGCAGTAAAGAAATTACTGGAAAAGGATACAATCACCGAAATCAACAAGGTATATTCAGTGACGGATAAACTTTTTGCGATGTGGATAAACCGCTTGTACGGCAATCATAAAAATCTACTATAAAGTTTATTTAAGGAAGTCCTTAGTTTATGGCTTCCTTAAACTTTATCTCATCATCTTTTAGTTTTTGCTTCGAACCACGCCAAAGAGAACATAAAATTGCTCAATTCTTCACGTGTAGCCAAACGGCAATAATCATAGCCCTGAGGTAATTTATGC
>ERZ827168.58-NODE-58-length-174560-cov-6.449477_pt1 | contig 174560 bp, 143 predicted proteins | sample MGYA00519868_ERZ827168 | MGnify/ENA primary metagenome ERZ827168 (study PRJEB31778, sample SAMEA3449271) | human gut metagenome | biome: human gut; feature: human-associated habitat; material: faeces | place: United Kingdom | collected 2010/2012 ... | reverse complement strand
TGTTTGCGGTGCTGTCCGTCACCGGCAGGCTGTCCGCAGAGCAGCTCCAGACGGCGTTTACCACCGTTCTGGCATTTTATTTTGGCACCCAAAGCCGCAAGAAGGAGGACGAAAACCATGATTAAATCCTATGCAAACGCCAATGAAAGGCTGTCCGCCCATTTCCGGGCAGGAGAATTCAAGTGCAAGTGCTGCGGAAAAATCCGGGTTGACAGCACGCTGATCGGCTTCCTGGAGCAGCTGTATGCCGCTTTGAATTGCTCCAAGATCATCGTATCCAGCGGCTACCGATGCACCAGGCACGACAGGGCTGTGGGCGGATCCGGTGCCGGACGGCACACCATGGGTATGGCGGCGGATATCTGCTGTTATGGGCAGGACGGTAAGCCCATCGGGAGCAAATATGTGGCGTGTGCCGCAGAGGATCTGGGCATCAACGGGATCGGGCTGAACTGTGGCGGAAATGCTACATACACCCACATCGACAGCCGATCTGCCGCCGCAAAATGGTGGGGGGATGAATCCGTGAAGGGCTATCCCAGCATCCGGCGGATCAACGGCGCAACCTCGTTCTACGCCTATTGTGGTGTGCCCAGGCAGGACTGCCCCTACACAGCGCCGGATGCTACCATTCGCTACGGCAGCCGGGGCGACGGTGTGCGGTGGCTCCAGTACATGCTGGATGCGGCAGGCTACGATTGCGGCAAAATTGATGGTATTGCAGGCGTGAAGACCATCGCTGCCATCCGGGCTTATCAGCAGGAGCATGGACTTGCCGTGGACGGACTGGCAGGCAAGAAAACAGTAGCGGCGTTGAAAGGAGCAACCACATGACAGGATTTGAGTTATTCACAACAGTTCTTGGGATCATCGGGACGGTCTGCGCCATCGTGTTCGGCTACATCGCATTTCACAGGAACAGCAAAAACGATGATGAAGCGGAGGGCAAGAAGGATGGGGTACTGCTCACGGAGATCGGGTACATCAAGTCCGGCGTGGACGATATCAAGCGCAAGCAGGAGAAAGAGGATGAGCGGCATGTGCAGGTCGTTTCCAGGCTGACCGCTGTCGAAGCATCCGCCAAGCAGGCGCACCACAGGCTGGATAGCCTGGAGGGGAAGATGACGGAGAAATAAAAACAGCCCCAGGGGTTCATCCTCTGGGGCTGTTCATGTGTCATATTTCGTGTCATATATGTGTCGAAAATGCGGTACAATGTGCATATTGCATGGCACATTTTGTATAAGGGCATCGCACTATGATGGAGAAGTGTACGAGCCAAAAATCCACTCATTCCTGCGTTTTTGAAGCATATAGCCATTCTTGCAATAGAAAACCCCTCCGGAATCCGGAGGGGTTAATGGTCGGGATGACAGGATTCGAACCTGCGAAATCTCTCGCTCCCAAAGCGAGCGCGATACCAAACTTCGCCACATCCCGATATTCGGTTTTCAGTGTATTCCGATGTCGCCAGGATACTATTCAGTCGTTGTCGTTCTTGACTTCTCGGAAAACCAACAATTCGCATGTTACAAGGGGTTCTAAGACGATAGGGAAAAATAATGGATGTTGCCCCAAACCAGATACTCTACCAATTGCAGCATGCTTCATCATTTATAGTATACCACATGCAGCAAGGGTTGTCAAGATACACCCCTGTAGCACTATAATACAAAGTTGTTTGACAAACCTACAATTGTGACAATCCCACACAAAGCATGCAGGATATTACCTTGACTTTTCCTGCATTCTGCGCTATACTGAAACCCATCCATACAGAAAGAAGGTTCTCTATGTCTATACAAACCATCCCTCTCACCGTCCCCTATGAAAAAGCGGGGCTGGATGCGGCAGGACTGCATCCCACCCTCACCGCCGTGACCCTGGACTACAGCAAGGAGATCGGTCAGAAGCAGCACAGCGCCGTGATCCTCTGTCCCGGGGGCGGCTATGAATACTGCTCCGACCGGGAAGCGGAACCGGTTGCCATGCGGCTTGCAGGCTACGGCATCCAGGCATTCGTCCTGCGGTACAGCGTGGTGCATAAGCCATTTCCTACCGCCCTGCTGGAGCTTGCAGCAGCCGTCAGCTATGTGCGCAGCCATGCAGAGGAGTACGACATCCACCCGGATCGGATCGCTGTCTGCGGCTTTTCCGCCGGAGGGCATCTTGCCGCAAGCCTGGGTGTGTTCTGGAGCAGCAACCTGATCACCGGCGTATTCGGAGATCCGGCAGGCTGTCGTCCCAACGGGCTGATCCTGTCCTATCCGGTGATCACCGCCGGGCAGTATCAGCACGCAGGCTCTATTGACAACATCATCGGAGAAAAAGCCTCCCCGGAGCAGCGGCAGCTGGTATCCCTGGAAACCCAGATCACCCCGGATGTTCCCCCCACCTTCCTGTGGCACTGTGCGGACGACGGACTGGTTCCCGTGCAGAACAGCCTGCTGTTCCTGGAGGGGCTGAGCCTGGCAGGGGTATCCTACGAAGCTCACATTTACCCCAGCGGCGGTCACGGGCTTGCCCTGGCGGATCAGACCACTGCCATGGGCACCTGGCATCTGAACCCGGACTGTGCTGAATGGTTTGACCTGGCGGTCAGATGGATCAACCGGACACTGGGTACGCCCAGGCTGGCAGACGCATGAAAAAACGGACACTGGAATTCCAGTGTCCGTTTTTTACAAGGGCAATACCCGATTATCTTCTCACCCGGCTGCGACGGTGGTGATCCTTCTTTTCCGTATACATCTGTTCATCCGCCAGGGCGATCCACTCATCCACCGTGGAATTGTAATCCGGCACGCCTACATGGAAGCCGCTGCTCATTTCGATCCGGTAGCATCTGCCGGAGGTGCGGTTGTATTCGTTCAGCTTGCTTTGCAGGGTATGCACAATGGTGATGGGGTGCATGGACTCCTGGAATCTGCCTGCCATGACAAATTCATCTCCGCCGAACCGTGCCACCACGCAGGTGTCCGAGGAAAAGCCGTCCAGGAACCGGGCAAAGGCACGGATGGCGCTGTCCCCCTCCTGATGCCCGTAGGTATCGTTGATCTCCTTGAGTCCGTCCAGATCCAAGGAAATGGACATAAACTGTGCCCCTTCCTCTGCGCAGGCGGCAAAGAGCTTAATGGCATGGTTGTAAAAGCCCCGGCGGTTCATCAGCTCCGTCATGGGATCCCGCACAGTTGCACACTGCAGCTGGTCAATCATTTTTTGCAGTTGCACCCGGGTTCTGGCATTTTCCAGCACCACGCTGACGCTGCATACCAGATTGCTCAACAGGGACAGATCCATGACAATATCGGAGTATTCAACAGCGATATAGCCAATGATCCGATCCTGGAAGTGCATGGGTACAAAGAGAATGGCGCCGCAGCTTTCCACCTCATAATCGTAATTGGGCAGCAGATCCAGCCGGCTGAAATCATACGCCTGCTCCAGAATGTGATCCCGGCAGCACACCAAAGTGCGGATGGTGTTGGAGAAGCCCTTCACCGGATAGGGGCTGGCACCGGTCATGCCAAACAACTCCCGGTAGAAGTCATCACTCACGCAGAACCAGCACTTTCCAGTCCAGAACTGCTGTGCCACTTCCCCCAGTCTGTCTACAACGCCCTGCGCCGTTTCCTCCGCCGTAATGGATTCCACAGAGCCGTTGACCCATTTCAGATAATGCTGCATCTGCTCCAGCTTCTGGTACAGTTCTTCCTTGACCTCACTGTTTACCGCACCGGAAAAGGATGCGCAGCCACAGGATTCCTGGAAGTGGGGAATACAACCCACATGATCCTGTCCAGAGGACTCCTGCTGCCCTGCCAGTACCTGCGCCAGACGCTCCACTGCCAGTCTGCCTGCGGCATCCAGATCCGGTTGCGCCGTAGTGATGGAAGGACAGAAGTTCAGCGCCTTGCTGACCCCATCCAGCCCGGATACACATACATCCTGCGGCACCCGGAATCCAAGCTGCTCCAGTGCCCGGACTGCGCCGATCGCCATTTCATCGTTGGCGCATACGAACGCCTCCGGCATTTCCCCCTGCTCGCTGTAGTACCGGAGAACCGCCCGGTACGCAGGCTCATCCCAGAAGCTGCCGATCAATTCCCGGCTTGGCTCTACCGGAATGCCGCATTCCCGCAGCACCCGCTCATATGCCTCCCGGCGGATCCGGGAAACCGGATATTCCTCCTCCCCGCCCAGGTAGTTGATCTTAGTAAAGCCATGAGCCTCTACAAAATGGCGGGTCATCATTTCCACCGCATTGTCATAATTGATGGTGATGTTGCAGCAATCCTGCTCCGCTCCGTCCACGCACACTACAGGCAGACCCTCCTCCTGGGCACGGTGCTTCAGACCTTGCACCAGCTCCGGATCCTGCAGCGTGATATTAAACAGGATCAGTCCGTCAAACTGGGAGAAGTTCACCAGCTCATAAATGCTTCTGTCCCCTTCCCGGCTCTTCTTTCCGCTCCATTCGTCCGCAAAGGAATAAAACACATTCAGCTTAAAATCATGACTGTTACAGGCTTTGGTGATGCTTTTGAGCAGGGGCGTCTGATACTCGTTCCCCAATCCCCCGATGCATGCTGCGATACGTATACTGCGTTTTGACATACTACGAAACCTCCCGTACTCTTTGCAGATCTCCCGTCAGAACAGCACCACTGCATTGTCCCGTTCTGCGTACTTCCTTTTATTATAACATATATAAGCCGATTCGTCAATAAATAGACAGGCTCAAAAGAATATTGTTTTGTATATTGACGTACAATGCCGATTCCGGTATACTTACAATATAGGCAACCCTCACATGCCCTGTGGAATGCTGCCTGCCCTCTACAGAAAGGAAACAATATGAAAAAGATCAAATGGATCCCCCTGCTGCTGACCGCTCTGTGCAGTGCTTCTGCGGTTTCCTGCGGCAAAAACGACGCTTCCGGCAGTATGCGAGATATCTCCACCGCCCAGGTGGTCAAGGAAATGGGCGTGGGCTGGAATCTGGGGAACACCCTGGAGGCATGCGGCAGCTGGATTACCGGCTCCTCCGTGGAAAACTATGAAACCGCCTGGGGCAACCCGGTCACCACAAAGGAAATGATCGACGGCATTGCCGGTGCCGGATTCAAATCCGTCCGGATCCCGGTGGCGTGGAGCAATATGATGGCAGAGGATTACACCATCGACGCCTCCCTCATCTCCCGGGTCAAGGAGGTCACCGGCTATGTACTGGACAACGATATGTACGCCATTATCAACATCCACTGGGATGGTGGCTGGATCTCCAAGGCGGACGAAGACCATGACGGCACGCTGGAAAAATACAAAGCCGTATGGAAGCAGGTGACTGCGGAATTTTCCGACTACAGCGACAAGCTGATCTTTGAATCCCTCAACGAGGAGGGCGTTTATGAAAACACCTGGAACCGCTACAGCAATGTGGGAGACAAGGAAAAGGCTTTCGGCCTGCTCAACGAGCTGAACCAGACCTTTGTGGATCTGGTGCGGGAATCCGGCGGCAACAATGCAAAGCGGCATCTGCTGATCGCCGGCTATGCAACGGACGTGGATCTGACCTGTGACCCGGCGTTCAAGATGCCTGCGGATCCCCAGAACCGCTGCGCCGTCAGCGTGCATTACTACACCCCCTCCACCTTTGCCATTCTGACGGAGGACGCTGACTGGGGCAAGGCAAGAAGCACCTGGGGCAGTACCAAGGAGATCAATGAACTGAACGGATATATGGATAAGCTGAAGACCACCTTTGTGGACAAGGGTGTGCCGGTCATCATCGGGGAATTCGGTACCACGACCACCAATAAGGAGCCGGAAAGCGTCCGGCTGTACCTCCGCTCCGTGGCACAGGCAGCATGGGACCGGGGCATGTGCCCGATGCTTTGGGACAACGGAGAGCATTACGACCGCTCCACATGCAAGTTCCGGGACGAGGAGCTGCTCCGGGGCTTACAGACGGTCATGCAGTCCCAGCGTGCCTAAACGATCAACCATAGAAATCAAACAGGCAGTATGCGTCAAGCATACTGCCTGTTTTTTATTTCAGTGCATCCAGCATCTTCTGTACGATCTGATGGGTGGCGATCTCGCCGCTGACCCGGTTCTCGATCACCACGCAAAAGGCGATGGGGAAATCCGGATCGTCCACAAAGCCCACCAGCAGGGAATTTTCCTCCCTGCCCCCGTTCACCTGGGCAGTGCCGCTCTTGACGGCAATGTCATAGCCCTTGATCTTTCCGGCAGCGGCATAATGATTCTTACCGTTGTCCAGCATGATCTTCCGGGTCTCCTGGGCGGCAGCCACAGAAAACAACTGCCCCGTATACTCGGTGGAAGCGGTTTTCGTCACCTTGCCGGACACATTGGTCACGGTGTCGATCAGATGGGGTCTGGTGGACACCCCTGTCCCGTTTGCAACTGCACTCTGCCACATCATCAGCTGACAGGGACTCACCAGCGTCTCCCCCTGCCCCATGCAGCTCCACTGGGTATCAAAATCATGGATATCCTGCAAGGTAGTGGAGGCAGTCTCGCTGAGGATCCCGTCAATGCTGATGGTCTGCTTCTGATCTCCGTTCACCGCATAGCCCATGCTCCGGTACACGGAAATGATCCGATCCAGAGGCATGCCGGAACGCTCCAGCAGCTGAGCAAAGAAGGGATTGCAGCTGTTGGCAAAGCCCTGGAAGATATTCTGCTTGCCATGGCCGCTGGATTTATGACAGTTGATAGACTGCCGGTTGTCGTTCAGATAGCTGCCGGTGCAGGAATAGGACAGGGATTCCAGTTGCTCCGCCCCCAGGATCTCCGTTGCGGCGATCACTGTGGAAACCTTCTGGGTGGAGCCGGGCACTGTGCCGTAAAATGCCTTGCACAGCAGACTGCCCTCCGGAAAGTTGGCAATGTCCCCATAGCCCTTTGCCACATCCACACAGGGCTTGCTCACATTCACCAGCATCTCCCCGGTCTTATAATTATAGGCAATGGCAATGCCATCCTTTTTCCCAAAGGCACTGTAGGTGGCTTTGTTGGCTGCGTGATCCAGGGTAGTGTGAATGGCGGTTTTGCCAGTCTGCCGCATGCCGGTGGTAAAGCTGTAGTTGGTAAGAGACTCCAGATTCCGTGCCACCAGGGTATTGGTCATCTGTCCGCTGGTATCCCCGATCAGGCTGCCGATGTCGGCAAAATGTCCGCTTTCATAGCCCTCACAGCCGTTGATGCCGTCAAAGAGCACGTCTCCCTCCCGGTCATACACCATACCGTAGCAGGGCTTGCCGGACTGGGAAATGTAAAAGGATGCCTCCAGCTGGATCCGTACCACCAGTACGATCATCCCTGTCAGAAACAGCAGAAGCATCAGCGTGATAAGCCGTCTGCCGCGTAAGATACTTTTCATGCCGTCGCCTTTCTTTTCTTTTTCAATGCAGGCTTCTTTTTCTTGGGCACCTTCACCTCAGAATGGAACAGGGGGGACTGGGTTGCCTTCAGCAATCCCACCAGAAAGCCACTGGTGAGCATGGAGCTGCCTCCCTGGGAGATGAAGGGAATTGTGACCCCGGTAAAGGGGATCAGATTACAGGAACCGAAAATGTTCAGGGTCATCTGTACCACGAACACCGCTACCACTCCGTTGACGATGCAGGCGTGATAATAGGAACGGGGGGTATTGGTCAGACAGGTGCAGAGGATCAACAGAATGGTGAAGATGGAAAGCAGTGCCATCAGCAGTCCCCACTCCTCACAGATGGTGGAAAACACAATGTCCGTATTGGAGGCAGCTACCTTATGCAGGGTACCCTGACCAGGACCCTTGCCGAACCAGCCTCCCTCCGCAATGGCGATCAGCGCCTTGCACTGCTGATAACCGCTGCCGCTGGGATCCTTCCAGATGTCCGCATGCAGACGCTCCAGCACATAGGCTGGGGCGATCTTCACTGCCACTGCCGCCAGCACTGCACCGCCGGCACACAGCCCGGCAATGAGCTTTTTGGACAGCTTTGCCCGGGGATAGCAGATCCGGCAGATCATGCCGCAGCCTGCCACAGCCAGGAAGGTAGGCAGACTGCCCAGATCCCGGCACCACCACTGGAGCAGCACGATCAGCACCGTACAGCCGTACACATACCAGTTATCCCGGACGATCATGAAGCCCAGGGTCTTCTTTTTGTTCTGCTGGGCGGAGATGGAGGTGGCGCACAGCAGGACGAATACGGGCTTTAGAAATTCCGAGGGCTGGAGGGTGATGAACCCCAGGTCGATCCAGATGCCCCGGCTGCCGGTGAACAGCAGGATGGACAGCATCAGCACGCCAAATAACACATAATAAATGGGTTTGCGCCGCTCCGTGACCACAGCGTCCCGGGTCAGCAGATAGGCAATCTGGCAGAACACAAACGCTCCCACTGCCATCAGGTAATGCTTGAACGCAAAGCCCACGCCTCCGAAGCAGGACTGGAAGATCACGCTCATATTCAGCAGCAGCACCAGGGCGAAATCCGCCGTATAGGTAGCCTGCCGCATGAGCCGCAGTACGCAGAAGTAGATCAGATCCGTGCCCAGCACAATGGCTGCCAGCAATCCCACATCTGTCACAGCCTCGTAATTGCCCCGGAACAGAATGATCGCCAGCAGGGACATATGGGACAGCAGGATCAGCAGGATCAACCCGAAGTAGGATATTCCGTTTTTATACATCACGCACTCCTTTTCCGCAGGCACAGGGTGGTTGCCCCGATCCGGATCCGGTCATTTTCGTGGAGCCGCACAGAGGAGATCCGCTTGCCGTTTACATAAGTCCCCCCGGCGGAGTTCAGATCCGTGATCCGCCATACCCCGTCGCATACTGTCAGCAGTGCATGATACCGGGAGGCGGTGGCATCCTTCAACTGAATATCGGCAGCGCCGTGTCTGCCAATGAGGATCTCCTCCGCCCCCAGAGGGTACCGACGCTTGCTGTCCGCCAGCTCCATCCGGGCGCTGACCTTTTCCCAGACCCGTTCCGTCACACGGCGTTCCCGCCCGGTCATCAGCATCAGCACCAGGGCACATATATCTACGATCACCAGAGCCAGTGCGCATAGCAGCTCCCCACTCATGGGAAAATTCATCCATTCCTCCGGCACATCCGTCATTCCTTTCTTTGTCCGTATTTTTGCGGCAGCACCGCACGAAGCTTGTGCGGATTTGCCTGATATCTGTATCCCTCCCAGTATACTATATTCCCCGGCGGATGTCAACGCCCGGAGAACTGCAAAAAGCCGGGTATTACCCGGCTTCTGCGTGTTTATTGGTTTGTCAGCATGCGCCGCAGGATGCACAGGTCGGCACTGTCGATCACGCCGTCCCCGGTCAGCTCCGCAGCCTGCCAGTTGGTCAGGGTACCGGCACCCATGAGCCATTTTTGCAGCAGCACCACGTCTGCCACAGTGCATGCCCCGTCCTGATTCAGATCCCCTGCCACTGGCGTATCCCCGGTTTTGTATACCGCATCGTACATGGTCTGTGCCCAGAGCTGCCGCATGCCGTCATAGCCCTGCTCGCTGGGATGCACCCCATCGGCACTGAGCAGCTCCGGATGCTCCCGGAAATAGGCTTCAAAATCCGGGCCCTTTACCACATCCGGATAGTTCTCATAGATTTTGTCCACCATGGCGTTGTATGCCGCCAGATTGTCCCCTACCCCCGGCTCCGTGGCATAGGGGATCCTGGGCACCACCGGGATCTTGCCTGTCGCCAGCACCTGCTCCACCATGCTGGCAGTATTGGCATAATACTGCGCCGCACCGGTCTGGTTGCCCCAGGCATCGTTGGTGCCGTAAGCAATGCTCACATACTTCCCCGGAAACGCCTCCAGCCACCGCTCCATATTTGCAGCACCCTCCACGCTGCGAATGCCGCCGATGCCGCCGTTTTCCTGAATGGGGTAATAGGTGCTGTCGATCTGATGCACATACTCCGCAAAGCCGGTGCCGTAGCAGTTCATCATGCCGCAGGCGGTAATGGAATCCCCGTAGAAGATCCAGCTGTCGGATACGCCCTCTGCTGTGGTATGCACATCCATGTTGATGGAGATATAGCCTCCCTCTTTGCCGTCACTACCGGTCACATGGAGCCGGATCCAGTTGCAGCCGGTCATATCCACCACATGCTGCCGGGAATGCAGGGTGTTCCCGGTTACAGTGGCTCGCACCTCCCAGCCCTCCTCCGGATAGGTACCGCCGGGCGCGCTGTTCACCTCAACCGTGTAATCCGAGGGCATGCCATTGGGACTGCCGTTGAGGATCGTGTAATCAAACTGCCCCGTAGCATTGTACCACACCAGCGTCACGCTTTTCCGCTGCGCCTCCGGTACGGCTGACAGGTCATAGGCAAGGTAATCCGGCGCTGTGGCATTCCAGAAGGAATAGTAGAACTTGTCGTTGCCGGATGCGGCTGCTCCCGTGCCGGCAGTGGAATATGCCGGCACCTCCCGGCTGATGACCGGATTGGCAGTAACTGCTCCATAGGCGGTGAAATGCGCTGGGTAAGCCAGTACGCTGCTGCATACAAGCGCCGCTGACAAAACACCCAGCATGGTTCTCTTACGTCTGTGTTTCATGGTTCATCCTCCTGAAATGATTGTGATCTTAAATTTAAGCTGTTCTTTTTACTAATGAAAGCATACCACAGATCCAGCCAAAAGTCAATGCCCATGAATTGACTTCCCACCCGGGCTGTGCTATACTGAAAATAGCTTTGGGCAGATGCAAGCACTGCCCGTTACGGAGGGAACCATGACCCAGACACATACACAAATCGCCGTCATCGGCGGCGGCGCATCCGGCATGACCGCCGCATACACGGCTGCCCGGGCAGGGGCACAGGTCACCCTGCTGGAGCGGCTGCCCCGGGTGGGGAAAAAGCTGCTGCTCACCGGCAACGGCAGATGCAATCTCGGCAACATCCACCGGGAGCTGAACCACTATCACGGCTCCCTGCCCCAGGCAACGCAGATCCTTGCCCAAACCGATCCGGAAGCCTTTTTCCGCAGGCTTGGGGTCTGCTGCCGGACGGATCCGGAGGGGCGCATATACCCTATGAGCAACACTGCCGCATCGGTACTGGACGGACTGCGCTTTGCCTGCGACGATCAGGGGGTACAGACCTGCTGTGATGCCCAGGTGACCGGCATGCGCCAGGACAAGGGCGGATTTCTTCTCACCACGCCCCAGGGGGTTCTGCATGCAAAACGGGTGATCTTTTCCGCCGGGGGCTATGCTGCCCCCAACTGCGGCACGGACGGCACCGCCATGGCGCTGCTCCGGGGACTGGGGCATCCGGTACATACACCCCAGCCGGCTCTGTGTCCCATCCGGACGGATCCGGCAGCAGTCAAGGCTTTAAAGGGCATTCGGGTGCATGCAGCAGTCAGCGCCATACTGGGCAGCAAATGCCTGCGGCAGGAAACCGGCGAATTGCAGTTTGCGGACGGCACCCTATCCGGCATCTGCGTCTTTCAGCTGTCCGGGCTTGCCGCCCAATACGGCTGCAAATTGACCGTTTCCGTGGATCTGCTGCCGGAATGGAGCCGGGAGGAGGCATACTCCACGCTGTCCGAACTCCACACAAAGCGCAGAAAGCTGTCCCTGGAGGAGCTGCTCACGGGCATGCTGCCCAAGCGGCTGGGACAGGTTCTCCTGCGGCGGATCACGGATGCTCCTCTGACGGAGCCTGCCTCCCGTCTGTCCCCTGGGCAATTGCAGCAAACCGCACAGTTGCTGAAGGCCCTGCCCTTCCCCGTCACCGGCACCGCCCCCTGGCAGGCTGCCCAGGTCACCATGGGGGGCATTCCGGGCAGTGCTCTGACGGACACCCTGGAATCCCGGATCTGCCCCGGTTTGTACATCACCGGAGAAGCAACGGATCTGTACGGAGACTGCGGCGGCTACAATCTCATGTGGGCGTGGGCATCCGGCATCTGCGCCGGGAAAGCCGCTGCCGGATCTTTGCACAGAAAGGAGTGCAACCCATGATTCTGATACGCAACGTGACCCTGCCCCTGTCCTACACCCAGAAAACCCTGACGGATCTGGCGGCACAGCGGCTGCATACGGACAAAAGGCAGCTCCAGAGCCTCACCCTGTTCCGCCGGTCAGTGGATGCCCGGAAAAAGCAGGCAGTTCATTTCACCGCCTCCCTGTTGGTCAACGCCCATCAGGAGGCCGCTCTGCTGGCAGCATGCAAAACCGACAAGGACGTGCTGCCCTATACTCCCTACCAGTACCATGTTCCGGCAAACCCCGGCAAGGTACAGTCCCCGGTGGTCATCGGCAGCGGTCCGGCAGGTCTCTTTGCCGCCTATGTGCTGGCGCTTGCCGGCACCAGACCCATCCTGCTGGAACGGGGCTATGATGTGGACACCCGGACTGCGGCTGTACGCCGATTCTGGGAGACTGGCGTTCTGGATCCGGACTGCAATGTCCAGTTTGGAGAAGGAGGCGCCGGCACCTTTTCCGACGGCAAGCTGAACACCGGTACCAAGGATCCCCGGATCCGGTTCGTGCTGGAAACCTTTGCGGCATGCGGTGCCCCCGGTGAGATCCTCTGGCAAGCCAAGCCCCACATCGGCACGGATCGGCTTGCTCCCACGGTGCGGAATCTCCGACAGCGGATCTTAGGGCTGGGCGGAACGGTACATTTCGGCGCATGCGTCACCGGTCTGGAGCAAAAGAATGGAAGGCTAAGGGCAATCCGGTATATCCAGGGAGGGGAAACCGTGCTCCTGCCGACGGAGCATGCCATTCTCGCCATCGGTCACAGTGCCCGGGACACCTTTTCCATGCTCTGGAGCATGGGAATCCCCATGGCGCAGAAAAGCTTTGCAGTGGGCATGCGGATCGAGCATCTGCAAAGCCGGATGAACCAGGCACTGTACGGAAAGTTCGCCCACCATCCCGCTCTGGGGGCGGCGGATTACAAGCTGGTGACCCACCTGCCGGAGGGCCGCAGTGTGTACACCTTCTGCATGTGTCCCGGTGGACGGGTGGTAGCTGCCGCCTCCGAGCCGGCGCATGTGGTGACCAACGGCATGAGCTGCTTTGCCCGGGACGGGAAGAACGCCAACAGCGCCCTGCTGGTTGGGGTGCAGCCGGAGGATTTCGGCAGTGATCATCCCCTTGCCGGGGTGGAATTCCAGCGCCGGATCGAACATCAGGCATACCTGGCGGCAGGCAGAACCTACATGGCGCCTGCCATTACCGTGGGGGATTTTCTGCTGAACCGGACGCCAAAGGCATACGGGGCGGTACAGCCCACCTATACACCTGGCACGGTGCTGCTGCCTCCGGAGGCATATCTGCCCCCGTTCGTCTGCCGCTCCCTGCGGCTGGCACTGCCCCGGCTGGGACGACTGCTGCCGGGCTTCGATGATCCGGAAGCACTGCTCACAGGGCCGGAGACCCGAAGCTCCTCCCCTGTCCGGATCCTCCGACAGGAAAACCTCCAATCCGCCGGACTTGCCGGGCTGTATCCCTGCGGCGAGGGGGCAGGCTATGCCGGGGGCATCACCTCCGCAGCCGTGGACGGGATCCGCTGTGCAGAAGCGATACTGGGCAGCATGGCATAGCGTGCGTCAGAATTTGCTCAAAACGTCAAGCGCATGCCGGACAGATCTGGTATACTAAAGATACGATACCGGTATCCATTCATCAACAGGGGATGATCGCTTGAAGAACTTTGAAGTGCTGACCGAAGCCCTTGCATACATCGAACAGAACCTGGAGGAGGAATTCACCCAGCAGGATGTGGCAAACGCCTGCTATGTGTCCCTGTCCGGGCTGCAAAAGCTGTTTCGCTATGCGGTGCATTTCAGCGTGGGGGAATATATCAGCAAACGGCGTCTGACCCATGCGGCAAGACTGCTGTGCAGTACGGAACGCAGCGTCACGGAGATCGCTTTGCAGTTTCAGTACCATTCCCCAGAGGTATTTGCCCGGGCATTTTCAAGGCTCTGGGGCGTGAACCCCTCCGTATTCCGGAGCAGCCGGCGATTTACTGATTTGTATCCTCGCCTGCTCCTCAACCAGACTGGAGGTACTGATATGCCAAACCAACGTTTTGATATTTCTGAATTGTACGATTTTCTCGGAAGCCGCCGGGATTGTTACATCATCTGCTTTGACACGGTGCGGCTGATGGAAACCAATGACACATACGGCAGAGAAGCAGGGGATCTGCTGATCCGCACCTCCCTGGAACGGATCGAGCAGGAACAGGGAGAAAACATGCTGCTGGTGCGTGTGGGGGGCGATGAATATGCTCTGGTCACAGATATCCGGCAGCCGCAGGAGGCAGAGCAGTTAATGCAGCGTGTGCTTGCCCACAACGGAGAACCGGTACACTTCCGCCAGGGGCTGGAGCTGCCTTTGAGCCTCCGGGGCGGTCTGACCAAATTTGAAGGCGGCTGCATGAAATACAGCGAGCTGTTTGACCAGATCGAGCATACCATCAATCAGTCCCGCAGATAACCGGGCAAAATGCCGACAGAATATCGGAGCCGATCCGGACGGCAAAGGCGCTCAGGCAGTTGTAAGCGTATAAACACAAAACCCGAAAGCACGATGCTTTCGGGTTTTTCTTATGGCAACACGCACGAAGCATGTGCAGTGTTTCCTTATACTTCCTTCTGATTCAGAGTACCGTTACTCAATGCCTTTAAATAAGCATTGATGAATCCGTCCAGATCCCCATCCATCACGGCAGAAATATTGCCGTTTTCAAAGCCGGTACGGTGATCCTTCGCCAGGGTGTAGGGCATGAACACATAGGAGCGGATCTGGGCGCCCCATGCAATTTCCTTCTGCACGCCCTTAATGTCCGAAATCTTCTCCAGGTGCTCCCGTTCCTTGATTTCCACCAGCTTGGAGCGGAGCATTTTCATAGCAAAATCCCGGTTCTGAAACTGGCTTCGCTGTGTCTGACAGGAAACCACAATGCCCGTGGGAATGTGGGTCAGACGCACTGCGGAGCTGGTTTTGTTGATGTGCTGACCGCCGGCGCCGCTGGAACGGAATACGTCCATCTTCACATCCTCCAGTCGGATGTCCACTTCCATGCTGTCGTCAATTTCCGGCATAACCTCCAGTGCCGCAAAGGAGGTATGCCGTCTGCCGGATGCGTCAAAGGGGGAAACCCGCACCAGACGATGCACCCCTGCCTCCGACTTCAAGAAGCCATAAGCGTTCTGTCCTTCCACCAGCATGGAAGCGCTTTTCAGTCCAGCCTCGTCCCCGTCCAGATAATCCAGCAGGCTGACCTTGAAGTCATGCCGCTCCGCCCAGCGGGTGTACATCCGGTACAGCATCTGCGCCCAGTCCTGCGCCTCCGTGCCACCGGCGCCTGCATGGAACGTAAGGATCGCATTGGAGCCGTCATATTCCCCGGTCAGCAGGGTGGACAGCTTCTCCGCCTCCAACTCCTCCTTGAAGGACTCCACATCCTGCAGGATCTCCTCGTTGGAGCTGTCGTCATCCTCCTCCATGCAAAGATCGATCAGCGCAATGGTATCCTCCAGCTTCTGATTTAAGTGGCGGAATTTGTCCACCGTATTCTCCAGCTTGCGGATCTTCTGCATTACCTTCTGGGACTTTTCCGCATCATCCCAGAATCCATCGTATGTGACCTGAATCCGCAGATCATCCAGCTCGGACTGGGCGCGGGCAACTTGAAGTACATCTCCAAGCTCCTTCAGCTGGGGGCGATATCCAACAAGCTCTACTCGTAACTCATCCAGTAAAACCATATAAAACCATCCTTTTTCTCAATTGAAACTACTCAAAGCAATTCACTTTATATTATACTACAAATTCATTGAAACTGCAAATCTTTTCTTGAATTTTTTCGAAACTGTGGTATAATAGATACAAGTATTTCTGAACCCATCAGAATACATCGTACACAGCACGTTTTAGAAAGGAGAGCATCGGGCAGAGCCCGGTGAGAGTAAATGGATTATACCAACAAATTATGTTCAAAATGCGGAAAGCCCTTCCGACCGGAGGATGACGTGGTGGTATGCCCGGAGTGCGGCTCCCCCTACCACCGTGCATGCTGGGAGGAGGCTGGCGGATGCATCAATACCGCTTTGCATCAGTCCGGTGGCAGCTGGCAGGCTCAACAGGACGCTCAAAACCAGCAGCGCAAGGAATGCCCCCGCTGCCACTATCAGAACCTTCCGGACGCAGCCTTCTGTTCCGGCTGCGGCATGCCGCTCCAACCAACCGGCACACCGGAATCCGGCGAACCCCAGGTGGAAATGGCTGGGGTACGCATTGATCCGGATCAACCCCTGCTGGGCTTGAACCCGGAGGAGGATCTGGGCGGTGTCACCGTAGCGGAGATGGGGGATTTCGTAGGTTCCAACCAGCTGTACTATCTTTCCCTGTTCACCGCCATGAAGCGAACCGGCAAGAAAATTTCCTTTAACGCCATGGCGCTGCTTTTCCCCCATATTTTCTTTGTGAACCGAAAAATGTGGCTGTGGACGCTGCTCTCCCTGATGGTGCAGTTTGTTCTGGGAATCCCTTCCGCACTGCTGCTGATGGGACAAATGGAGGGGTTCTCCCTGATCGCAAACCTGTTCCACACCAATACAACGCTCTTTCAGCTGCTGGTAAGCGGCTGTTCCCTGCTGGATCTGGCATTCTCGGTGTTCATGTGCCTGTATGCCAATTACCTGTACCGACAGCATGCCATCCGAAAAATCACACGACTCCGTGCCCGGAATTATCCCCTGCCCCAGTATCGGGAAGCCATAAAGCGTGCAGGCGGCACATGTCTGCCCCTGGCGATCGCCTTTGTACTGATCTGGATCATCATGCAGTTTTACAGCACTGGTATGATGTAAGGCTCCCATAAATCAAAAAGCGCAGAAGATATCTTCTGCGCTTTCTGTTTGCCCGGATACAAAAAGGGAAGGCGTTATGCCTTCCCTTCTTATTATTTTAATTAGCCATTGATCTTGGTAACAACGCCGGAACCTACGGTTCTGCCGCCCTCACGGATAGCGAAACGCAGACCTTCCTCGATAGCAATCGGGGTAATCAGCTCAACGTCCATCTCAACGTTGTCGCCAGGTGTGCACATCTCAACGCCCTCGGGCAGGGAGATGATACCGGTAACGTCAGTTGTTCTGAAGTAGAACTGGGGTCTGTAGTTGTTGAAGAACGGTGTATGACGGCCGCCCTCTTCCTTCTTCAGGATATAAACCTGGCCCTTGAACTTGGTGTGGGGATGAATGGAGCCGGGCTTGCAGAGAACCTGACCTCTTTCAACCTGGTCTCTTGTGATACCACGGAGCAGAGCACCGATGTTGTCGCCAGCCTCAGCGTAGTCCAGGGTCTTACGGAACATCTCAATACCGGTAACAACGGTGCTGAGCTTCTCGTCAGACAGACCAACGATTTCAACAGTCTCGTTCAGGTTCAGCTTTCCTCTTTCTACTCTACCGGTTACAACGGTACCACGACCGGAAATGGTCATAGTATCCTCGATCGGCATCAGGAAAGGCTTAGCATCGTCACGCTCCGGGCTGGGAATGTATTCGTCTACAGCATCCATCAGATCCAGGATCGGCTTGTAAGCAGGATCGCTCAGATCATCGGGAGCTTCCAGTGCAGCCAGAGCAGAACCGATGATGATCGGAGTGTCATCGCCGGGGAAGTCGTAGGAAGACAGCAGATCTCTGATGTCCATCTCAACCAGCTCCAGCAGCTCAGGATCGTCAACCTGGTCAGCCTTGTTCATGAATACAACGATTGCCGGAACGCCTACCTGACGAGCCAGCAGGATGTGCTCACGGGTCTGAGCCATCGGGCCATCGGAAGCTGCAACTACGAGGATCGCACCATCCATCTGTGCTGCGCCGGTGATCATGTTCTTAACATAGTCAGCGTGTCCGGGGCAGTCAACGTGTGCGTAGTGACGCTTGTCAGTCTCGTACTCAACGTGAGCGGTATTGATTGTAATACCACGCTCTCTCTCCTCAGGAGCCTTATCGATCATATCGTAAGCCTCATACTGAGCCTGACCCTTCAGTGCCAGGGTCTTGGTGATTGCAGCGGTAAGTGTGGTCTTACCATGGTCAACGTGACCGATTGTGCCGATGTTAACATGGGGCTTGGTTCTTTCAAATTTAGCCTTTGCCATTGGAATTTCCTCCTCGTTTCTAGTATTGGTTTGTGCAAATCTGATAACTCTATTTTATCAGATATTACAGGTAAATGCAAGTGATTTCGGAAATTTTATTCCTTATCCTTGTTGCGCTCGTGCATGATCTTCTCCGCAATGGACTTCGGAACTTCCAGATAGCTGTGGGGTTCCATAGAGTACTGCCCACGACCCTGTGTCTTGGAACGCAGGTCATTGGAGTAGCCGAACATTTCGGACAGCGGAACGAGTGCATTGATCTGCTGTGCGCCGGGTCTTGCTTCCATGCCGAGGATCTGACCACGACGGGAGTTCAGGTCACCGATTACATCGCCCATGTATTCCTCAGGCACGATTACAACGACCTTCATGATCGGTTCCATCAGAACCGGGTTTGCCTTACGCATAGCCTCCTTGAACGCCATAGAACCAGCGATCTTAAATGCCATTTCAGAGGAGTCAACTTCGTGGTAAGAACCGTCATACAGACGAACCTTTACGTCAACTACCTGATAGCCTGCCAGAACACCGGACTGCATAGCGCCCCGGATACCCTGATCGACAGCCGGAATGTATTCCTTCGGAATTGCACCGCCGACAACGTCATTGATGAACTCATAACCCTTACCGGGCTCGTTGGGCTCGATCTGGATCTTAACGTGACCGTACTGACCCTTACCGCCGGACTGTCTTGCATACTTGTGATCCACGTCAGCCTTGCCCTTGATTGCTTCCTTGTAGGAAACCTGGGGCGCACCAACGTTTGCCTCTACCTTGAATTCACGGAACAGTCTGTCCACAATGATCTCCAGGTGGAGCTCACCCATGCCGGCAATGATAGTCTGACCGGTTTCCTCGTCCGTCCAGGTTCTGAAGGTAGGATCTTCTTCTGCCAGCTTGGACAGCGCAATACCCATCTTCTCCTGACCAGCCTTGGTCTTGGGCTCGATCGCCAGATTGATAACCGGATCCGGGAATTCCATGGACTCCAGGATTACCGGGTGCTTTTCGTCACACAGGGTATCACCTGTGGTGGTATTCTTCAGACCAACTGCAGCAGCGATATCCCCTGCGTAAACAGTTTCGATATCCTTTCTGTGGTTGGAGTGCATCTGCAGAATACGACCCAGTCTCTCCCGGTTGTCCTTGGTAGCGTTCAGTACGGTTGTACCTGCATCAACGGTACCAGAGTATACACGGAAGAAACAGAGCTTACCAACGAAGGGATCCGTTGCAATCTTGAATGCAAGCGCTGCAAAGGGCTCATCGTCGGAAGAAGGTCTTTCAACCTCTTCACCAGTCTCCGGATTTACGCCCTTGATCGGGGGCACATCCAGCGGAGACGGCATATAGTCAACAATTGCATCCAGAAGCTTCTGAACGCCCTTGTTCTTGTAGGAAGTACCGCACACAACCGGAACAAATGTGTTTGCCAGTGTGCCTTCACGGATGCATCTCTTGATCTCGTCAATGCTCAGCTCTTCGCCGCTCAGATACTTCTCAAGCAGATCATCATCCTGCTCAGCAGCACTCTCGATCATTGCATCGTGGTATTCCTGTGCCTTGTCCATCATGTCAGCAGGAATGTCCTCTACTCTGATGTCCTTTCCAAGGTCATCGTAGTACACATATGCCTTCATCTCAACAAGGTCGATCAGTCCCTTAAAGTCGGATTCAGCGCCGATGGGCAACTGAATCGGAACAGCGTTGCAGTGCAGTCTGGTCTTCATCATGTCAACTACGTTGTAGAAGTTGGCACCCATGATGTCCATCTTGTTTACATACGCCATTCTCGGAACGTGATACTTATCAGCCTGACGCCAAACGGTTTCAGACTGAGGCTCAACACCGCCCTTTGCACAGAAAACGGTTACAGAGCCGTCGAGCACTCTCAAGGAACGCTCAACCTCTACGGTAAAGTCTACGTGGCCGGGGGTATCGATGATATTGATTCTGTGGCCTGCCCAGTGAGCGGTGGTTGCAGCGGAGGTAATGGTGATACCTCTCTCCTGCTCCTGCTCCATCCAGTCCATTGTCGCAGCACCCTCGTGCACCTCGCCGATCTTGTGCGTAATACCTGTGTAGAACAGGATACGCTCGGTGGTGGTAGTCTTGCCTGCGTCAATGTGAGCCATTATACCAATATTTCGGGTCTGTTCCAAAGAACAATCTCTAGGCATAATTCTCCTCCTAATCTTAGCACATAAGACCCATTACCAACGGTAATGTGCAAATGCCTTATTAGCCTCTGCCATCTTATGCGTATCGTCACGCTTCTTGCAAGCACCGCCGGTGCCGTTGAGTGCGTCCATGATCTCGCCTGCCAGCTTTTCCTTCATGGTCTTTTCGTTTCTCAGTCTGGCATACTTGGTCATCCATCTCAGACCCAGTGTCTGACGACGCTCCGGGCGAACCTCCATCGGAACCTGATAGGTTGCACCGCCCATTCTGCGTGCCTTTACTTCCAGAACCGGCATGATATTCTCCATTGCCTGTTCAAAAGCTTCCAGTGCGTCCTTGCCTGTTTTTTCAGCGACGATGTCAAATGCCTCGTAAACGATCTTCTGCGCAACACCCTTCTTGCCGTCCAGCATGATGTTGTTGATCAAGCGGGTGACAAGCTTGGAGTTGTATACAGGATCCTGCAGTACATCTCGCTTTGCGATATTACCTCTTCTTGGCATTTCGCTTCCCTCCTTCACATAGATTCATGAATTCATAGGTACTCGTTCACACATTGCATGTGTTGACCGTCAAGACCAATGCAGAGGTATATCTGCCCCGAGGGCTTCTATATCATCTCCACATTATATCCTGTGGTTGGTTGAATCCTACTTCTTAGTTGCCTTCGGCTGCTTTGCGCCGTACTTGGAACGAGCCTGTGCTCTGTTTGCAACGCCCTGTGCATCCAATGTACCGCGGATGATGTGGTAACGCACACCGGGGAGATCCTTTACACGTCCGCCACGGATCAGAACCACGCTGTGTTCCTGCAGGTTATGACCGATACCCGGAATGTAAGCAGTTACCTCGTAGCCATTTGTCAGACGTACTCTGGCGATCTTTCTCATAGCAGAGTTCGGCTTCTTCGGTGTGGAAGTTCTGACAGCAGTGCAAACACCACGCTTCTGCGGGGAGCTCTGGTTGATGGCGGTCTTCTTCTTCGCATTGTAGCCCTTCTGGAGAGCCGGAGCGGTAGACTTCACCTCCGCAACTGTTCTGCCCTTACGTACCAGCTGATTAAAAGTTGGCATAGTTTTCCTCCTTTTCTTCAATATTTATGCCTGCAACATTAGAGTGCCGCATACTAGATTATTATATACCTCCATTTCCGGTTTGTCAAGCCTCTTGTAGAAAAATTCCCGCTGATCCGGTCATTTTTCTGTAGTTTTCTGTGCTTTTCGCCGCATCAGCAGCATCACCAGTGCGATTCCAGCACTCCCAGCCAGCACAATGCCGCCAAACAGGAGTCGTTTTGTACCCATGGACATGAAACTGACTTCTGTATCGGATTTCTCCGCCCCCATGGGCACAGTCAAGGAAATCCCTTCCTTTTCTGCATAGGCTTTTGCCGCAGAGCTTTCCGTGCTGATCCGGAACTGCTCCTCCAGAGCAAAGCCCTCCTCCCCGGATACATAGGTATAGCCCATACACCGGCTGCCAAGGCTCGTGACCGAATCCGGCACTGCCAGATACAGCAGCTTGTCACAGGAGGCAAAGGCGTAGTCCCCGATCTCCTCCAATCCCTGGGGCAGAATCACACTGGTCAGGCTGCCGCAGTGATAAAAGCCCATGGTGCCGATCTTCCGCACCCCCTGGGGCAGGGTGATGCTCCGGAGATTCTCACAGCCATAAAAGGCGGCACGGCGAATCTCCTGCACCCCATCCGGCAGAATCACCGATGTAACCGCTGTTTGCTCAAAAGCAGATTCCCCGATGACCGTCACCCCGTCCGGCACCTGCGCCTGGGTACCGTTGCCCTTGAAGCGATACAGGGTACTGCCGATGACCACGCAGCCATCCGGCTGCTTCTGAAACCAAAGGGTATTCCGCAAAGCGTCTGCACGAATGATCATGTTGCTCTGCTCCGGAAAGGCAATCTCCTTTAACGCCGTACAGTTGTCGAACGCCCCCTCCCGGATGTACATTACAGAATCTGGAATGGTCACCGATTCCAACACCGTGCAGTTAGCAAAGGCGGAATCCCCGATGCTGTGCACTGTATCCGGAATCTCGTAGGCTGTTCCCTCCCCCCGGTATGCCAGCAGGATCCCGTCTCCCACGATCAGCACGTCCTGGCTCCGATCCTCCAGCCAGGGGGTTCCGCTGAAGGCGGCGGTTTCGATCTCCGTCACCGTGTTCGGAATCTCCACCTGCTTCAGCAGGATGCAGTCTTCAAAGGCAGAAGCGCCGATGGTTTCCAATCCCTTTGGCAGAGTCGCTTCTGTCAGATAGCCGCAATCCCGGAAGCAGTTGTCTCCGATATAGGTCACCCCTGCCGGCAGAGTCACGCTTTCCGCATAGCACTCGGCAAAGGCACCTGCGGCAAGCTCCGTCACCGGGGCACCCCCAAGCGTATCCGGGATGGTCAGCACCGTGTCCGCTTCATTCCAGCTATAATGGAGAATGGACGCTTTTCCATCCTGGATCTCATAGGTATATCTGCCGCTGTCATCGGTTTCCGCCCGGCATACAGCACCCATACAGACTGCTGCCGCCAGACCCACGATCCATCCGATCCGCTTCATAGGCTCCTCCAAAAAAATCCCCGGAACGCCGCCGCTTGTTGCAGCATTCTGCGCTCCGGGGAGTGATGATGATACGAACTGCTTACAGCATGGTAGCGGAGTTGCTTGCCGCTGCTGCATGCTCCAGATAGCCCTCGTTCTTGACGACCTGTACCTTGTTGTAAATATCCATACCGGTGCCGGCAGGTACCAGCTTACCGATGATAACATTTTCCTTCAGACCCAGCAGGTGATCGCTCTTGCCCCGGATTGCTGCATCTGTCAGTGCCTTTGTGGTTTCCTGGAAGGAAGCGGCGGACAGGAAGCTCTCCGAACTGGAGGATGCCTTGGTAATACCCTGGAGCACCGGAGTGGTGGTAATCAGAGACAAGGTCTCCTCGCCGTTGTTGATCCGCTCCTGCAGCTCCTCGTTGATCTGTGCGACCTCCTTGGAGTCTACCAGTGCGCCAGGGAGCAGATAGCTGCTGCCGGAATCCTCAACCTTGATCTTCCGGAGCATCTGCCGCACGATTACTTCAATGTGCTTATCGTTGATATCAACACCCTGGAGCCGGTATACCTTCTGTACCTCGTCGATGATATAGTTCTGCACTGCTTGAGGGCCCAGAATATTCAGAATATCGGTGGGGTAGATATTGCCCTCTGTGAGCTTCTCGCCCTTTTCGATATCCTGACCCGGACGAACACGGATCTTGAAGTTGTAGGGGATCATATAGGTTTCGCTTTCGCCGGTTTCCAGATTGGTCAGAACCACGTTCCGGGTCTTGTTGACCTCCTCGATCTGTACACGGCCGCTCATTCTTGCAATGATGGCTGCATTCTTGGGACGTCTGCCCTCGAACAATTCCTCGACACGGGGAAGACCCTGTGTGATATCCTCCGCAGAAGCGATACCGCCCGTATGGAAGGTACGCATGGTCAGCTGGGTACCGGGCTCACCGATGGACTGTGCAGCGATGATACCAACCGCTTCACCCACATTGACCAGGTTGCCATTTGCCAGGTTTGCACCGTAGCACTTTGCGCATACACCCTGCTTTGCCTTGCAGCGCAGCACGGAACGGATCTTGATGGTCTCCACGCCGGATTCCACAACACGCTTTGCATCGGCGGAATTCATCAGCTTGTTCTTGGAAACGATCAGCTCGCCCTTGTCGTCCCGCAGATCCTCTACCAGGTATCTGCCCACCAGACGCTCTGCCAGCGGCTCGATCATTTCGTTTCCGTTGCGGATCTCATAAACCTCAATACCGTCATCAGCGTGGCAGTCATGCTCCCGGATGATCACATCCTGGGAAACGTCTACCAGACGACGGGTCAGATAACCGGAGTCCGCAGTACGCAGTGCGGTATCCGCCAGACCCTTCCGGGCACCTCGGGAGGAAATGAAGTATTCCAGAATGTTCAGACCTTCCCGGTAGTTGGCTCTGATCGGCATCTCGATGGTAGCACCGGAGGTGTTGGCGATCAGACCACGCATGCCCGCTAGCTGACGGATCTGGTTGATACTACCACGGGCACCGGAGTCCGCCATCATGAAGATGGGGTTGTACTGATCCAGATTCTTCTTCAGCGCAGTGGTTACATCGTCCGTTGCCTGGTTCCAGATCTGAATGAACTGCTTGGACTTTTCCTGCTGGGAGATATAGCCATATTCATACTCTGTGGTGATCTGCTCGATCTTCTTATCCGCTTCCGCCAAAATCTCCTTCTTCTGGGGCGGGATCTCCGCATCGCAGACTGCTACAGTGATGGCAGCCTTGGTGGAGAACTTAAAGCCCAGCGCCTTGATCTTATCCAGCACTTCGGAGGTGGTGGTGGTACCGTGGATCCGGATGCAGCGCTCGATGATATCAGAAAGCTGCTTCTTGCCAACCAGGAAGGAAATTTCCAGGTCAAACTGCTTGTCGGAATTGGTTCTGTCCACATAGCCCAGATTCTGGGGAATGTTTTCGTTGAAGATCAGCCGGCCAACGGTGCAGTCGATGATCTTGGATACCTTCCGCTCCCCGATGTCCTTGGTGACACGCACCTTGATGGCAGCATGCAAGGATACGTCATGCTCGTAGTACGCCATCAGCGCCTCGTCCTGGTCACGGAACACCTTGCCCTCGCCGGGCTCGCCCTGCTTGAGCATGGTCAGATAGTAGGAGCCAAGCACCATATCCTGGGTGGGCACTGCCACCGGGCATCCATCGGAGGGCTTCAGCAGGTTGTTTGCCGCCAGCATCAGGAACCGGGCTTCCGCCTGTGCCTCAGCGGACAGGGGCAGATGCACCGCCATCTGGTCTCCGTCGAAGTCTGCGTTGTATGCGGTACATACCAGAGGATGCAGCTTCAACGCACGACCCTCTACCAGCACCGGCTCAAACGCCTGGATCCCCAGTCTGTGCAGGGTAGGCGCACGGTTCAGCAGTACCGGGTGATCCTTGATGACATTTTCCAAAGCGTCCCATACCTCAGTGGAGGCACGATCCACCATTTTTCTTGCGCTCTTGATATTTGCAATGACTTTGGTGTCCACCAGGCGCTTCAGCACGAAGGGCTTGAACAGCTCCAGCGCCATTTCCTTGGGCAGACCGCACTGATACATCTTCAGCTCCGGGCCAACCACGATTACGGAACGGCCGGAGTAGTCAACACGCTTACCCAGCAGGTTCTGACGGAACCGTCCCTGCTTACCCTTCAGCATATCGGACAGGGATTTGAGGGCACGGTTGTTGGGGCCGGTGACCGGTCTGCCGTGACGGCCGTTGTCGATGAGGGCGTCCACCGCTTCCTGGAGCATCCGCTTTTCGTTCCGGATGATGATGTCCGGCGCTTCCAGGGTCAGCATTCGCTTCAGACGGTTATTCCGGTTGATGACCCGGCGATACAGGTCATTCAGATCGGAGGTAGCATATCTGCCGCCGTCCAGCATAACCATCGGACGCAGCTCCGGCGGGATCACCGGCACAACGGTCATAACCATCCACTCGGGCTTGTTGCCGGACAGCCGGAATGCCTCGATGATCTCCAGCCGCTTCAACAGCTTGATCTTCTTCTGTCCTGCGGGCAGTCCCTGCAGTTCTTCCTTCAGCTCATCGGAGGCAACCTCCAGGTTATTCCGCCACTCGGCGTCCACATCCTGGCAGAAGGCGCACTCCTTGCAGTTGTGTGCAAATTCACAATTCTTGCAGGCTTCCCGCTGGGTCTTATCCAACGTCAGCTTGCCGCTCATCACCAGCTTGTTCTTCATTACATCGTAACGAGCCGGATCAAATTCCTGCAGCAGCTTGTAAATGGCTTCTGCGCCCATTTCAGCCTTGAAGTCGTCACCGTATTTTTCCTGATAGGACAGGTACTCCTTTTCGCTGAGGAGCTGCTTCTTTACCAGATCTGTCCCGCCGGGATCCAGCACGATGTACTTGGTAAAGTAGAGGACTTCCTCCAGACGCTTCTGGGAAACCTCCAGCACCTGGCCGATTCTGGAGGGGGTACCCTTGAAGTACCAGATGTGGGACACGGGAGCCGCCAACTCGATGTGACCCATACGCTCACGACGCACCTTGGCACGGGTTACCTCAACGCCGCACCGGTCGCAGATCTTGCCCTTGAAGCGGATCTTCTTGAACTTACCGCAGTGGCACTCCCAGTCCTTGGTGGGTCCAAAGATCCGTTCGCAGAACAGACCGTCCCGCTCCGGCTTCTGGGTTCTGTAGTTGATGGTTTCCGGACGCTCCACAGCACCGTAGGACCAGTTGCGGATCTGCTCCGGGGATGCCAGGCCGATTTTAATGGAGTCAAAAGTTGAAAATTCCAAATCAGTACCTCCTAAAATTCTCGTAAGAGGTAGCGTGCTGTCACGCTACTGTATCGCATCGCAGGCAGGGCGTCATGCCCCGCCGCCGCTTGTTCAGATATCCTCATCGCCGGAAAGGTCAAAGTTGAACACATCTTCGCTCTCTCCATCCTCCGGCAAGGTCAGGTCATCCTCGTCTTCCTCTTCGCCGTCCATGCTGAAGCCGGCATCACCCATATCATCGTTGCCGTAGTAGCTGCCGTCTGCGGTTTCTTCATCCGCAAAGGACACCGGTTGGGGAATGATGTCGTCATCATCGTCAAAGTTCTGCTTCAGGTCGATCTCTTCCTGGTTCTCATCCAGAACTCTTACATCCAGACCCAGGGACTGGAGCTCCTTGATCAATACCTTGAAGGACTCCGGAATGCCCGGCTTCGGTACGTTCTGTCCCTTTACGATGGCCTCGTAGGTGTTGACACGTCCAACGGTATCATCGGACTTGACCGTCAGGATCTCCTGCAGGGTATAAGCAGCGCCGTAAGCCTCCAGCGCCCAAACTTCCATCTCACCGAAACGCTGACCGCCGAACTGTGCCTTACCGCCCAGAGGCTGCTGGGTAACCAGGGAGTAGGGGCCAACGGAACGTGCGTGGATCTTGTCATCAACCAGGTGGTGCAGCTTCAGATAGTACATATAACCCACGGTTACACGGTTATCAAACTTTTCACCGGTTCTGCCGTCGTACAGGGTGAACTTGCCGTCCTCGCACATTTCCAGTGCGTTGGGGTTGATCACCTTATCCATGGTGTTCAGCGTGAAGTACTGCTCGGTGGCTTCCGCCTGGATCTTCTTGTTCTTTTCGTTTGCCGCATTCAGGCATGCCCGGATGTCATCCTCGTGGGCACCGTCGAATACAGGGGTCATAATGTGCCAGCCCAGTGCCTTGGCAGCCATACCAAGGTGCACCTCCAGCACCTGCCCGATGTTCATACGGGAAGGTACGCCCAGGGGGTTCAGCACGATATCCAGCGGTGTGCCATCCGGCAGGAAGGGCATATCCTCCTCCGGCAGAATCCGGGAAACCACACCCTTGTTGCCGTGACGACCCGCCATCTTATCGCCCACGGAAATCTTCCGCTTCTGTGCGATGTAGCAGCGTACCAGCATATTCACCCCGGGGCTAAGCTCATCGCAGTTGTCCCGGGTGAAGATCTTCACGTCCACAATGACGCCTGCCTCGCCGTGAGGCACCTTCAGGGAGTTGTCCCGGACTTCTCTTGCCTTTTCGCCAAAGATCGCCCGGAGCAGCCGCTCCTCTGCGGTCAGCTCGGTCTCGCCCTTGGGCGTTACCTTACCAACCAGGATATCCCCGGAGTGTACCTCCGCACCGATGCGGATGATACCCTTTTCGTCCAGATCCTTCAGTGCATCGTCACTGACGTTGGGGATATCCCGGGTGATCTCCTCCGGTCCCAGCTTGGTGTCACGGCACTCGATCTCGTATTCTTCAATGTGCACGGAGGTGAAAACATCCTCACGCACCAGACGCTCGTTCAGCAGAACCGCATCCTCGTAGTTGTAGCCCTCCCAGGTCATGAAGCCGATGAGGGCGTTCTTACCCAGGGAAATCTCACCGTCTGCGGTTGCAGGGCCATCCGCCAGCACCTGTCCCTTCTTGACTGTTTCTCCCACAGAAACGATAGGACGCTGGTTGATGCAGGTGCCCTGGTTGGAGCGCTTAAACTTGGTCAGCTTGTATTTCTGCTTGGTGCCATCCTCCTGCTTGACGATGACCTCATCTGCACAAACGCTTTCCACTACACCGTCTGCATTGCATACGATGCACACGCCGGAGTCCACAGCCGCCTTGTATTCCATACCGGTGCCCACGAAGGGACGCTCGGTCTTAAGCAGCGGCACTGCCTGTCTCTGCATGTTGGAACCCATGAGGGCACGGTTTGCGTCGTCGTTTTCCAGGAAGGGGATCATGGCGGTTGCCACGGAGACTACCATCTTCGGGGATACGTCCATGTAATCCACCTGATCCCGGTCACACTCCAGGATCTTCTCCCGGTACCGGCAGTTGACTCTCTGGCGGGCAAACTTGCCCTCCTCGGTCAACGGCTCGTTGGCCTGGGCTACAATGAAGTTATCCTCCACGTCCGCAGTCATATATACAACCTCGTCTGTGACCACGCCGGTTGCCTTGTCCACCTTCCGGTAGGGGGCTTCGATAAAGCCGTACTCGTTGATTCTTGCAAATGTCGCCAGGTAGGAAATCAGACCGATGTTCGGACCTTCCGGGGTCTCGATGGGGCACATTCTGCCGTAGTGGCTGTAGTGTACGTCACGCACCTCGAATCCGGCTCTGTCACGGGACAGACCGCCGGGACCCAGGGCGGACAGACGACGCTTATGGGTCAGCTCAGCCAGAGGATTGGTCTGATCCATGAACTGGGACAGGGGGGAAGATCCGAAGAACTCCTTGATGGCTGCGGTAATGGGACGGATGTTCACCAGTGCCTGGGGAGTAATCACGTCCATATCCTGTGCCTGGATGTTCATCCGCTCCCGGATCACACGCTCCATCCGGGAGAAGCCGATGCGGAACTGGTTCTGCAGCAGCTCGCCCACGGAACGGATACGCCGGTTCCCCAGATGGTCGATGTCGTCCACCGTGCCCACGCCTTCGCACAGATTGCAGAAGTAGCTGATGGTGGCGTAGATATCGTCCAGGATGATGTGCTTGGGCACCAACTCATCCGCACGCTTCTTGACCTGCTCCTCCAGCTCCTGAGCGTCCGCAGAGCTTTCCAGGATCTCCTTGAGCACCTTGAAGGAAACCTTCTCGTTGATGCCGTATTCCAGCACGTCGAAATCCACATAACCGGACAGGTCAACCATGCCGTTACCGATGACCTTGACTTCCTTTTCCACCATACGAATGGCGGTTTCGTTCTGCTCGTTGGTGTAGTATTCCTTGGTTTCAACGTTGAGATATGCTTCGTAAACACCCGCCTGCTCGATCTCCATCGCCTTCTCAAAGCTCAGACGATCGCCGGCATCCGCCAGCAGCTCACCGGTCAGCTCATTTGCCACCGGACGGGACAGGATGTGTCCCACCAGACGGGAGCCGATACCCAGCTTCTTGTTGTACTTGTACCGGCCGAACCGGGACAGATCATAGCGCTTTGCGTCAAAGAACAGATTATCCAGGTGCTGGATGGCGCTTTCCACCGTAGGCGGCTCGCCGGGACGCAGCTTTTTATATACATCAATCAAAGCGTCGGAATTGTTCTTGGTGCCGTCCTTCTGGAGGATGGTCTGGCGCAGGCGCTCATCGTTGCCGAACATCTCCGCAATTTCCTCGTCCGTACCGATACCCAGAGCACGGATAAAGGTGGTCAGCGGAATCTTTCTGTTTTTATCGATCCGGACATATGCCACGTCGTTGGAATCCATTTCGTATTCCAGCCATGCACCACGGTTCGGGATGACAGTGGCCTTGAACAGATCCTTACCGGTCTTGTCCTTTTCAAAGGCATAGTACACGCCGGGAGAACGTACCAGCTGGGAGACAATAACACGCTCCGCACCGTTGATGACAAAGGTACCGCTTTCGGTCATCAGAGGGAAATCTCCCATGAAGATCTCGCTTTCCTTTACGTCACCGGTTTCCTTATTCCAAAGCGTAGCCTTCACCCGCAGGGGCGCTGCGTAGGTTACATCCCGCTCCTTGCACTCTGCAATCGTATATTTGGGGGTGTCGTCGATCTTGTAATCCACAAAATTGAGCACCAGGTTCCCGTTGTAGTCCGTGATCGCTGCCACGTCCCGGAAAACCTCTTTCAAGCCCTCTTCCTTAAACCACTTATAGGAATTCTTCTGCACCTCAATCAGGTTCGGCATTTCCAGAACTTCATTGATCTTGCCGAAGCTCATTCTCGTGTTCTTGCCAAGCTGCTTGGGTGTAACCTTCACATCTGCCATAGGCGGAGCCCTCCTTTTTGTAGTTGCGTGTCAATCCTTCGCACCTGTACCTGGTCAGCCGGAAATCCGTCTGATTTTTTTCAAAAACCTCTTGACATCACTTTGCCGGATGTGGTATACTATTGTGCAAAGTTGAGCAATAAGCCATGACGATACATTCTAAAATTATAGTATATGTCTCCCTGCTTGTCAAGTAGTTTTCAGAAAGTTTGGCGATTTGAACGCATTCCGCTTCTGCGGGGTGCGTTTTTTTATATATTTCACAGAGCAGCCGACTTTACACGTTTTCGGCTCGCTCCGCCGGATTATTTTCTGTCAAAAAATATGCAGAAGTACTTTTCAACCGCTGAAAACTATGCTATAATTAAAGAAGTATAACCGGAAAAGGAGGGTCTCCCATGTCCACACCCTTTCAGCAGCAAGCAAAACATATGGCGCAAACCGCCCATTACGCCGAATGCCGCCGGCAAAAGCTGCTTTCAGGCCGGCTTCTGAAGTGGTCATTTCTGACCGTCGCCGGTGTCAACTGTCTCATTTTTCTGATCGGGTTCATGATGCTGTTCCTGACCCTGGGCATCCTGGGCAGCGCATATTTCTACACCTTCTGGTACAGCCCCTTTCAGGTCGCCTTCATCATCGGGCTTGCCTATAAAAAACGGCTCTGGTGTCTGCCGTTCCTGGTGCTTTTTGCCTGCATCGCCGAGACCTGGCACGGGCAGATGCCCCTGGCACTGGCTGCCGCACACCTGAATTTGATCGTCAGCCTGGGCGCAGCCATCGCCTCCTTTCTGGGGATCCGGATGGATCGGCAGCTTGCAGCACGGGAGGGCTACCCCCAGTTCCTGGACACCCTGCCTGCAAAGAAAGAGCATCTGCCCCCCACCACCCAGCTGATCCAGGATCTGAACCGACGGGACAGACCGGAGACTGTGAAGGAGACCCCCGGCGTCATGCAGGAGCTGTGCATACCGGAACACCTATCCGCATCAGATCATTCTCAGGAGGAACCAAAATGAAACCAACCGATCTTCAGACCCAATTTGATTTTGACAAGGAAGCCCGGGAACAGGCGGAACGGGTCAAGCATACAAAGCTGGAAAAGGATTATTCCTACTTTGACAGCTGCCGGGAGACCATGGCGGAAATCGAGAAAACCAACCGTGCCGCCTTTTTCTACACCTGCTTCGCCTGCTTCATCATCGCCTTCACCGCCATGTTCAAGCAGCGGTTCCAGATCTTCTCCAGCCTGGGCTATGCCCTGGGAGAGCCGGACAGCTTTGCGGTGATCTTCTGCGGCGGTGCTATGCAGATTTTCCTGGCGATCCTGGTGGTCATCGTAGGTTATCTGGCATGGGCAAACTTTCATAAGCTGAACATTGCCCTGTTTGCGCTGTATGCCGCCATGTGCCTGCTGGGGGTCTACCATGTGGATCTGCCCTCCATGGGGCTTGGTCTGCTGGGAGCCGCCATGTACATCCGTGCCATGCTGACCCTACCGGAGGAGGAACGGCTCAGCAAGCTGGAGGGGTACCCGTACTTCAACGAGCGGCTGGAGCTGTCCAAGCAGGATTTTGACAAAGAACCCTGGCATCCGGACAGCCCCGACAAGGATCGGTACTATATGGATTCCCTGACCCGGCGCACCCTGGAAGGCAAGGAGGAGGAAAAGCGGGTGATCCCCAAAAAGGAAACCGCCCCTGCCTCTCTGCCGGAACAGCCGCTCCAGCCCCTGGAGGAGGTACTCAGTGACAAACCGGTGTACACTGCCCACACCCAGAAGCTGCCGGAGCTGAATGAGCTGACTCTCGGGGATACACCGACATCCCAGGCTGCACCTGAAAAATCCGGGAAAGGAGCAAAGCATGGGAAACGGAAGAAGCACTCCTGAAGAGGAGCAGCGCTTTGCCCACTACGAAGCCTCCGCCGAGCAGATGCGCAAACTGCATGTGCTGTTCCGCCGCTCCCTGTGGTGGAATCTTGCCAACGTTGCCGTCCTCATCACCATCACCATCGTCACAGTGGGCTTGATCTCTGCCGGACGGGCGGATAATCTGAATCTCCCGGCTCACGACACCGGCAGTCAGCTTTCCGCAGCGGTGCTGTTCCAGATTTTTGCGCTAATCTTCTGCGTCACCGTATGTGTCCTGTCCGTGCTGGCTGCCACCAAGCACCGGCTCAGCGCCATTGTCCTGACCGGTCTATACGGAGCTATGTGCATGTACCAGTTTGCGGTGGGTATGCCGGTGCGGAACATTCTGTATCCCATTTGCTTTGTATCCGGTTTCCTGCTGAACCTGCGGCTTATTCGTGGTTTCCGACAGCTGAACCGGCTCAGTCAGCTGCCCGGATATCCCCAGTTTGTCCGGCGGCTGGATGAATCCTCCAAGTATGAGCTGCCCCTGTACTTGCAGGATCGAAAACAGGCACAGGATATGGAGGATCTGACCCCTGCAACGCCTGCCGTCTCTGTACCAGATGCATCATCGGACATGCCATCCGTACCTGCCATGCCGGATATGGAACCCCTTCCGCAGCCGGATGCTCCCATTGTACCGGATATTCAGCCGGTTAAGCCGGACATCCCCGCTGTACCCAAACCAACAGCGCCGGTGATCCTGCCAAGCACTCCCAGCCTGTCCGAATCCATATCCCCTGCAAGCCTGAAGCCCCGTACCGCCGAGGAGCTGTTCGGTGCGCCCATCTTCACTTCAGAGCAGATCTATGCTGCCCCGGAGGATCACCAGGAGGAACACTGACTATGTTTGCACAAGTCAACAGTCTGGGTCTGTTCGGCATGAACGCCTTTGCAGTCCAGGTGGAAATCGATATCAGCCGGGGGCAGCCTATGTTTGAAGTGGTTGGGCTGCCGGATGCGGCTGTCCGGGAAAGCAGGGAGCGGATCAAATCCGCCCTGCGTGCCTGCGGCGTGGCATTCCCCGTTGCAAGAGTTATGGTAAACCTGGCACCGGCAAACACCAAAAAGACCGGCTCTGTCTATGACCTTGCCATTCTCATGGCGATCCTCCAGGCAACCGGACGGCTCCCTGCCCTGCCAAAGGACAGCTGCTTCCTGGGGGAGGTGTCCCTGAACGGCAGTCTGCGGTCGGTAAGCGGTGTGCTGCCCATGGTACTGCTGGCACGGGAACAGGGCATCCGGCAGATTTTCCTGCCGGCGGACAATGCCTATGAAGCCTCGGTGGCATCCGGCATCGCCGTATACGGGGTGGAGAATGTGTCCCAGCTGCTGGATCACTTTGACGGGGAGCATGCTCTGACCCCTCAGCCTGCCTATGTACCCACCGCCGTGGAGGCAGAACCGGTGCCGGATTTCTCCGACGTGCGTGGACAGAACTTTGCAAAGCGTGCCCTGGAGATCGCAGCGGCAGGGGGACATAACACCCTGCTCATCGGCACTCCGGGCAGTGGCAAAAGCATGCTGGCAAAGCGTATGCCCGGGATCCTGCCGGAAATGACCTTCGGGGAATCCATCCAGACCACCAACATCCACTCGGTGGCAGGGCTTCTGAACCCCAGACAGCCCCTGGTAACGGTACGACCCTTCCGCTCTCCTCACCACACCATTTCTGCAGCAGGGCTGGCAGGGGGCGGCAGCATTCCCCATCCGGGAGAGATCTCCCTGGCACACAACGGACTGCTGTTCCTGGATGAGCTGGCGGAATTTGACCGGCGCACCCTGGAGATCCTGCGGCAGCCCCTGGAGGATCACACCGTAACCATTTCCCGGGCATCCGGCACCATCACCTACCCCTGCTCCATTATGCTCATCGCTGCCATGAACCCCTGTCCCTGCGGTTATTACGGGCATCCCCAGCGCAAATGCACCTGCTCCCAGAACCAGGTACAGCAATATTTGTCCAAGGTGTCCGGTCCCCTGCTGGATCGCTTTGATCTGCATGTGGACGTGGCACCGGTTTGCTTTGAGGATCTTACCGGTACCGGCAAGGAGGAATCCTCCGCTGACATCCGGGAACGGGTACAAGCAGCACGAAAGATCCAGCAGCAGCGCTTTACGGACACCGCCATCACCTGCAACGCCCAGATCACTCCGGATCTGCTCCGCACCTACTGTCCCATGACCGACCGGGCGCAGCAGCGGCTGAAGGATGTGTTTGAGCGGATGGGTCTGTCCGCCCGGGCATACGACAGGCTGCTGAAGGTTGCCCGCACCATTGCAGATCTGGACGGAGTGGAAACCCTGGATCTGCGGCATGTGACCGAAGCGGTTCAATACCGGAGCCTGGATCGGAAGTACAAAACCCATACATAACTACACAGATACCAAGGAAAGGAATTCCATGAAACGTGCCCTCCAACGGCTGTCTCAGTTCACGCACAAGCTGGACAAGCCCCTGTTCATTGCCGTTACTCTTTGTGCGTCTCTCAGCGTGGTGCTGATCTACTCCATTTATTACAATCATGTGGTCAGCTCCGTAGGCGCAAGCTATTACCAGACCCAGCTGGCAGCCATGCTCATCGGCTCTGTCGGCTGCCTGACCCTCACCGCTCTGGATTATCACAAGATCGCCAAGCTGTGGTTCCTCTACATGCCCCTGGCACTGGTGCTGGTGGGGCTTACCTTCACCTCCCTGGGCGTGCGCCGGGAGGGTGCGGATGACGTGGCATGGCTGAACCTGGGCTTTACCACCATTCAACCCTCCGAGTTTCTCAAGCTGGCGTTCATCCTCAGCTTTTCCTATCACCTGTCCCGGGACGAGGAGAACATCAACAAGCCTCTGCATTTACTGCTGCTGTGCATCCACGGCGGCATCCCCACCCTGCTGATCTTTTTGCAAGGAGATTACGGCACTGCCGTGGTATTCATCGCCATGTTTGCCGTGATGCTGTTTTCCATGGGTCTGAAGCTCCGGTATATTCTTGCCGCCTTTGCCCTGGCAGGCGGCGCCGGGGTGGTACTGTGGAAATTCGTGCTGAAATCCGTCCACAAGAACCGGATCCTGGTGCTGCTGCATCCGGGCACGGATCCTTTGGGTCTGGAGTATCAGCAGGATCTGGGGCTGGCGTCCCTGGGCTCCGGTCAGGTATTCGGCAAGGGGCTGTTCGGGGCACAGGGATATGTCACCGTGCCGGAGCTGCACAACGACTTCATCTTTGCCTGGATCGGTCAGGTATTCGGCTTTGTAGGAACGGTGGCTGTGGTGGCGGTGCTTGCCTACATCTGTCTGAAAATATTCGCCGACAGCCGCTCCGCCAAGGATACCCTGGGTAAACTGATCTGCCTGGGGGTATTCGCCATGCTCTTTGCCCACTGCTTTATGAACATCGGCATGGTGCTCAAGGTGATGCCCGTTATCGGCATTCCCCTGCCCTTCTTCAGTGCCGGAGGCACGGCTATGTTAAGCATGTATCTGGCACTGGGACTGGTGCTCAGCGTCCATGCCCACAACGAGAAAAAATACCGCGTATTCTACGACGCAGAATAGGAGCCCTTTCATGATGCATGCATTTTCCCGGACAGAGCTGCTGCTTGGCAAGGAAGGAGTGGAGCGACTCCGGCAGGCATCCGTCTGTGTATTCGGCATCGGGGGCGTAGGCTCCTATGTGGTGGAGGCTCTGGCACGCAGCGGCGTGGGGCACCTGACCCTGGTGGATCACGATACGGTGAGCATCACCAACCTGAACCGACAACTGGTGGCGCTCCACTCCACCCTGGGCATGCAGAAGGTGGAGGTGGCACGCCAACGGATCCTGGACATCAACCCGGAGGCGCAGGTAACGGTGCACCCCTGCTACTACACCGGCAGTGAAGTGAATTTGCAGGGCTTTGACTTCATTGCGGATGCCATCGACTCGGTGACCTCCAAGCTGACTCTGATCGAAAAAGCCACTGCCGCCGGGATCCCCATCATTTCCTGCATGGGCACCGGCAACAAGCTGGATCCCTCCAGGCTGGTGCTGACGGACATCTCCAAAACCAGTCAGTGCCCCCTTGCCAAGGTGATGCGCATTTCCCTGCGGAAGCGGGGCATCCACCATCTGCCGGTGCTGTATTCCACAGAGCCGCCGGCACCCCACCTGGAGGAATCCGAGGAGCCGCAGGAGCACCGCAAAACCATCGGCAGCATGGCATTCGTGCCCGGCTGTGCAGGCTTGATGATCGCAGGGGAAATCATCCGCCGCCTGTCCCGGATAGAAGCTGCACCGCATGTACCGGAGAAGCGGGCATAACCCAACCGGTTTTTATGCAAACTGCCAAAAAGCCGCATTCCATTCGGCTTTTTAAGCTGTTTTCCCCTGCCCCACTTGCTTTTTTTGCGGAAAAATGGCATAATAAAAGAAATGTATGCAGCACCGCACAAGTCTGTGCGGCGGATGCTTCGTTCCCCATCCCGGCGATTCCGTCTGCCGAAAAAACGGAAACCGGCTGTCCTACAGCCGGGCATTGGAGTATGCTATGACACACCAGCTTTGCATCGTGCTAGATTTTGGCGGTCAGTACAACCAGCTGATCGCCCGCAGAGTCCGTGAATGCGGCGTATACTGCGAAGTGAAAAGCTATAAGACCCCCATTGAGGAGCTGCGGGCACTGAACCCGGTGGGCATCATTTTCACCGGCGGCCCCAACAGCGTGTATGACGATGCCTCCCCCCGGATCAGCCCGGAGATCTTTCATCTGGGCATCCCGATCCTGGGCATCTGCTACGGCTGTCAGCTGATGGCGTATACCCTGGGGGGCAAGGTGGCTACCTGCATCACCTCTGAATACGGCAAGACGGAAACCACCTACGATCCGTCCTGCCTGCTGTTTGCGGGCATCCAGGACATGCCGGAACAAGCCATCTCCTGGATGAGCCATACGGATTATATTTCCGAGCTGCCAGCAGGCTTCCGTGCCACCGCCCACACCCAGCACTGTCCGGTTGCGGCCATGGAAAACAAGGAGCAGAAGCTGTATGCGGTACAATTCCATCCGGAGGTCAACCACACCCAGTTCGGCGTCCGCATGATCGACAACTTCCTGAAAAAGGTCTGCGGCTGCACCGGAGACTGGACCATGGGCAATTTCTGCAAAGCAACTGTGCAATCTCTCCGGGACCAGATCGGGCCGAATGGCCGGGTGCTGCTGGCGCTGTCCGGCGGCGTGGATTCCTCCGTACTGGCTGCTCTGCTGGCGGAAGCCATCGGGGAGCGGCTGACCTGCGTATTTGTGGATCACGGCCTGATGCGCAAAAACGAAGGGGATGAAGTGGAAGCCGCATTTGCAAAGTGGGACGTAAACTTTGTTCGGGTCAATGCGGAGGAGCGATTCCTCAGCAAGCTGGCAGGGGTGGAGGATCCCCAGGAAAAGCGACACATCATCGGTGCGGAATTCGGCTATGTGTTCCGGGACGAGGCGGAACGCTTCGGCATCACCAAGCAGGACTTCCTGGCACAGGGCACCATCTACCCGGACGTAATTGAGTCCGGTCAGGGGGATGCAGACGTGATCAAGAGCCATCACAACAAGCTGCTACCTGCTGAAGTGGTTGCAAGATTCCAGGACGTACTGGAGCCCTTGAGCCTGCTGTTCAAGGACGAGGTGCGGCAGCTGGGCAGGGAGCTTGGCTTGCCGGAATATCTGGTAATGCGGCAGCCCTTCCCGGGGCCCGGTCTTGCCATCCGGATCATCGGGGCAGTCACCAAGGAAAAGGCGGACACCCTGCGGGATGCGGACTGGATCTATCGGGAGGAAATTGCAAAGGCCGGGCTGGACAAGCAAATCAGCCAGTATTTTGCAGTGCTGACCAATTGCCGTTCCGTGGGCGTTATGGGAGACGGCAGAACCTATGATTACACCCTGGCGCTTCGGGGCGTTACCACCACGGACTTTATGACTGCGGACTTTGCCCGGATTCCCTATGAGGTTCTGGAGGTCATTTCCGCCCGGATCGTCAACGAGGTCAAGAACATTAACCGTATCGTGTATGATGTTACCACTAAACCCCCGGCTACTATTGAGTGGGAATAATAAACGCCCCGAAAAATAGGGCGTAAATACGCCAAAAGCCGTTATCAAACCGTTATCATGGCAACGTTTTGGCAACATTTTTCTATTATTGGCAACAGTATAAAAATAATTGTCTGAAAAGATAAGAGCTATCTGATTCGTATTTGAATCGGATAGCTCTTTTTTGTTTATTAACTAATTTGTATTTAAGGTTTCTTCTTTATGGTCAGCTTTCTTGTACCGTCTTTAAGAATTTCCTTTTTAGTATAAAGCCCATCTTCATCAAGCTTCTTTTCAAAAGGGCGACCTAATTTGTCTGTGCCTTCTTCAAACCAACCTCGACGCTTTTTGGGCAAAACATCTGGAAAGGAATTTGAATTGCTCGGTACAATCTCATTTTTCTTCTTCATTTGAATTCCCCCTTCATAGGTTAAGGCATATACTTACAATTTAATTATACAGAAAAGCCGAAAGCACGTCAATTGGCATTATGTCCAAACGTAAATTCGCATTTTTAGTATTATTTACAGATTATTATCGCCTTTACGAGCTGCTTCATTCCTCTCCGCCTCCGACCTCGGATATCTGTATCTCCACTGATCATACTCCTCACGGCTGATCTCCCCATTGCGGTACTTCTGAGCCATTTCCTCCCAGGGTTCAAGCAGACCTGTCATCTTCGCAAAGGTCGAGCCGTTCTGCCTGTTGATGCGGATACATATTTCATCGTCCAGACGGTCGATCTTGAAGCCATATAAATCCTCTAACGCAAACAGCGTGTGCATAAGACCTGTGTAGCTGTCGATGTTCGGGACGTTCAGAGCTTCGGTCGATACGTCAAGTGCGTCGGCAAGCAGTTCCACAAGATCAGCTTTAGGCGTTCTCGATCCAGATTCATACTGTGCCATACGAATATCGGCTGTCCGTTCCGAGAAGCCGACCTGCAAACCTAAGAACTTCTGCGTCATACCTCTGAGGTTTCTGATAAACCTGATCCTCTCACCTATTGCCATATTGTTGTCCTCCATTTTTAAACGGCAGATGATCTGCGCTGCCATATTTCACAAATACATTATAACGTATATGCTTAGTGTTTGTCAAGATAGTAGAAATAAAAATGTTTAGTGATCTTGCGCTTGACATAACGAAAAACGTTTAGTATAATGAAATCAGAACTTAACGATTTGGAGTTAAGTTAGAGAAAGGAGATACTCTTAATGACAGATAAAAATTTTATGAGAGTAGAAGATGCTGCCAGGGAGCTTGATGTATCCAAGTCCTATGCTTATAAGATAGTGCAGAAGCTCAACAAGGAGCTTGAAGCCAAGGGATATATCACGATCTCAGGCAGAGTGAACAGACAATACTTCCTCGAAAGGACTTGCTACGGCGGTTCTACTGAGGACAGCGAAAGGAAGTGATACGATGTCAGTCTATAAAGATGGCAGCAAGTGGCGTGTAATCTACCGCTACACCGACAGCCGTGGAGAACGCAAACAGACACAAAAGCGTGGTTTCTCCACAAAGAAAGAAGCTCAGGCGTGGGAGCGTGAGCAGATGAACAAGACGGAATCCAGCCTTGATATGACCTTTGAGAGCTTTTCGGAGATTTACTTCGAGGACATGAAGAAGCGTCTGAAAGACAACACTTGGCACACCAAGGAGCATATCCTCCGCACAAAGCTGATCCCGTTCTTCGGGAAAAGAAAGATGTGCGACATTCAGCCCAAGGACGTGATAGCGTGGCAGAACGAAATGCTTGAAGGCTCAACCAAGACAGGCAAGCCGTATTCACCTGTGTATCTGAAAACGCTCCACAATCAGCTCAGTGCTGTGTTCAATTATGCGGTCAAGTTTTACGGACTTCCGAGCAATCCTGCAGCCAAGGCAGGCAATATGGGAAAGGCGAAGAACCGTGAGATGCTCTTTTGGACGCAGGAGGAATACAAGCAGTTCGCAGAGGTCATGATGGACAAACCAGTTTCGTTTTATGCCTTTGAAATGCTGTATTGGTGCGGTATTCGTGAGGGGGAGCTTCTCGCACTCACGCCTGCCGATTTCGACTTTGAGAAGCAGACGGTCTCGATCACAAAGTCCTATCAGCGTATCAAGGGACAGGATATTATCACTGATCCAAAAACAGCAAAGAGCAACCGTGTTGTGAAGATGCCTGATTTTCTTTCTCAGGAGATACAGGACTTCATCAGTCAGCTTTATGGTAAGGTCACAGTGTCGCAGGAGGACTGGCAGAACGTCACTGATCTTGCAAAGAAAGAAGTTGCAACGAAGAAGCAGACCAAGAAGCTCCGCAAGGAACGTGATGAAGCTGTTCGGGAGCGTGACGAACTGAAAGCGAAGCTGTCGGCAGTTTCCTCGGAGCTTGCTACATATAAGAAGAAAGAGGAGGATGCTCGTTATTTCTCCCGTGAGAAGATGAAAAAAGAAGCAACCCGAATCAGCCGTGAGGACGAGCTGTCACGTGAACTGAAAAAGGCTAAAGCTTTTATTTCTGCCTGCGGACTGAGTGCTGATTATCAGCAATTTAGGTATAACAGCACCACAAGAAAGAATGTGCTGGAATAAGGAGAAAAACACTATGATTATCAGAAGCAAAGACAAGGTTCAGGTAGGCGGCAAGAACAAGCCCGTATGGGTGCTTGATACCGACACGCTGACCGTCACCCACAACACACCCGATTCAGAGCCAAGCGTAACAACATTCAGCTCCGATCACATCAAGTATCATCTGCACTATTCGGCGGAGTACCGTCCTACAAGACTGAAAAAGCTCGTCAACGACGGCACGATACTCAGCTACCTGACAGAGCTTGACCGTTCCATAGCGGAAGCCATTGAACGCCAGGTCGGAAAGATGCTTGAAAATGATGTGGAGTATATCAGAGCCGTGGCGGTCGGTGATCTTGCAAAAGCAAGAGGTCTGGAAAACATGGATTGCTTGATCGCCAGAGATCCTGTGTATGCGGCTATTGTGTATGTGTGATGCCGTGATTTTCCCATAAACAGAGAGCCGAAGGATTCTGTGTGAGTCCTTCGGCTTACTATTATTTCTTCCTGTCCGAATAGATTAAATTTTTCACAAACTTGCCATTCTTATCTATACTCAACTGGTAAATCCTTGGAATGCTGGCTTCTTTCGCAAGAGAAATAATCAAATTCTTTTCAGATATTCCTGTGCGGACTCCTATTATTACGCTACTTGGTTTTCGCTCCATCTTTGGTCTTTGCTTTTCTATTTCAGGTGATGGCATAATAACTGGATATAATATTCTCCATTCTTTATCATGCTCGTGACATTTATGCTTGATTAGCCCAATACGCTCATAATGCCAGTTTAAAACCGGGAGATTATAAAGTATATAGCTTTTCAAGAATGGATGTGAATACATAGCTAATAACTGGTATGCAACATTTTTGGCGTATTCCGATGCATCATATTTCTGATTTGAGTAATAAATTGGATATAGAAAATAATGAGATGGTGTTATGCTATCATTGATTGAAAGAAAATCATCAGAAATGTGATATTCTAAAGCAAAGCCCTTGTGATTTGAAGCATATTTCAACCACAAAACCTCGTTATTGCATTGTTCTGTAAAGCAGATTGAAAGCTGCCGCTTTTGAATTTCCTTACGGGATTCCTCTAAAATTGTAGTGCTACAGCTTATCCATTGATCAAATGGAGTATTCTTTATAGCAGTTATTATATTGTCCGCAGGAATGTTAAATGTCTCTTGAATGGATTTAGCCATTGTTTGTAGTTTGGTAGTATCGTTATATGCATCTTGAAGCTGTTTTGATACATAATCCCAATCTATGTAAGAGTATGAATCAAAAGGATCATCGTAATAATCAGCAGTAGAGAAGTACATTGTGTTTGTGCGAAGGCTTTCAAGCGAGTTAATAGTGACAGGTCTAAATCTATATAGATGTTTAGGCATTTTTATAGTTTGACGTAGCGTTTGCCCTTCTTTAACAAGGTCGATTCCTTGTAAAGAGCATAATGTATCCCAAAATACTTTTCTTTCCTTGTTATTCAATGTAATCCCTCTTTTCCAAATTACTTATTATGGTTATATTATAGCATACTTCTTTTGAAAAATCAATAAAAATAGGTCAGTTCTAAAGATAATCTAACACTTTCGTGAGATACATTGACTTTTTCATCTGTTTGTGATATAATTAGCATAACCCATTATTGTATCACAGGATACAGGAAGGAATGAAACATGGTGGCAGTTAGCTACAATAATCTCTGGAAATTACTTATCGACAAAGGAATGAATAAGACCGAATTGAAAGAAGCATCGGGTATCAGCTTCAATGTTATGGCTCGTATGGGGAAGAATGAAACGGTTTCCCTTGAAAGCCTTGAAAAGATATGTATGGTGCTGAATTGCAATATCGGCGATATTATGGACATTACGACACAAACAGAAGCAAGGATATTCTCGACCATTGAACTTTTTGCAGGCGCAGGCGGTCTTGCTCTCGGTGTGGAAAAAGCAGGGTTTAACACACTTGGCCTTGTAGAGGTGGACAAGGACGCATCCGACACACTTCGCAAGAACAGACCCGAATGGCGTGTTATAAACGATGATATTGCTAACGTTTCCTGCCTTGATCTGCAAGAATACTTCGGTTTGAAGCAGGGCGAACTCGATCTGCTTTCGGGCGGCGCACCTTGTCAGAGCTTTTCATATGCGGGAAAAAGGCTTGGGCTTGAAGATGCCCGTGGAACGCTGTTCTATCACTATGCTAAATTCTTGGAACAGCTCCAGCCTAAGATGTTTCTTTTTGAGAACGTTCGTGGTCTGCTGACTCACGATAAGGGCAGAACATACAAGACTATTACAGATATTTTTGAAAGCACAGGCTACACCATTCAGAAGAAAGTGCTGAATGCGTGGAACTACGGTGTTGCTCAGAAGCGTGAACGACTTATCACTATCGGTATCAGAAATGATCTTACAAATCAGATCAAGTTCACTTTCCCTACACCACATGAATATAAGCCTGTTCTCCGTGATGTGCTGCTCGACTGTCCTAAGAGCGAGGGTACACCCTATTCGGAGTATAAACGTAAGATATTTGAGCTTGTTCCTCCGGGCGGATATTGGAGAGATATTCCTGAGGATATCGCCAAGGAGTATATGAAAAGCTGTTGGTACATGGAGGGCGGCAGAACGGGTATTCTCCGCAGACTCAGCCTTGACGAGCCGTCGCTCACGGTACTGACTTCTCCGAGCCAGAAGCAGACAGATCGCTGTCACCCCCTTGAGCCTCGTCCGTTTACTATCCGTGAAAACGCACGTTGCCAGAGTTTCCCCGATGAATGGCAGTTCAGCGGAAGTATCGGCTCACAGTACAAGCAGGTCGGCAATGCAGTACCCGTAAACCTTGCTTATGATATTGCAAAACAGATAAAAATAGCGTTGGAGGGATTATCATAATGTGGACACTTAGTTTCATCAGCGAAGAAGATTTTACAAAGCACGTCAAGAAAACCATTGAGAAGTACGGTGAAAAGCTGGAATCCTTCGACTTGAAGCGTTTCAACAAGAATATCATTGACCCTATCAAGCTGATTTTCGATAAGACAGTTTATCAGGCTTCTTGGGAAGAGATCGTCAGCAACGAGATTTTCCGTCAGCGTGATAAGTCCAATAACAATGATATAGGTTATTTTCATCAGAGAATATTCAACTATATCGACAAGTGCCATGTTCCCGACAACGGCAAAGAGGGCGGCTGGGACGTTATCTTTGAGAATCCCGATGGTATTGCCCTGCCCGACGGCAGCGTAGTCCATACCATTTATGTCGAGATGAAGAATAAACACAACACGATGAACTCCGCATCGGCAGGCAAGACCTTCATCAAAATGCAGAATCAGCTTCTTACCGATGATGATTGTGCTTGCTTCCTTGTTGAAGCTATCGCCCAGAGGTCGCAGAACATCAAGTGGGAGACTACTGTTGACAAGAAAAAAGTCGGTCACAAGCTGATCCGCCGTGTGAGCCTTGACCAGTTTTATGCTCTTGTGACAGGACAGGAAGATGCTTTCTATCAGCTGTGTATGGTGTTGCCATCTATCATTCAGAAGGCTGTTGACGAGCTTGAAGGTTCTATCGTTCCGCATGATACTGTTATTGACGATTTGAAAGTACTTGCTGAGAAACAAAACCTTGATGACGAAAATCTTGCTGTAGCTATGGCGGTTTATATGTTGGGGTTTGGAAGTTATAAAGGCTTTAACTTCTAACCTAAAGTGAAAGAAGGTATCAAAAATTTTATTTAATATTTATTACTTGAATTTCTCGAAAGTATATGAAATTAAGATGATGTTAAGCAATATCATCAAAACTGACGAAAGCGTTGAGAACAGCCACGGAAACACCCATGATGCTGAATTACAAGCTAAAATGGGCACAAAATTTTTGAAATTGTTTAACGCCGACTTTGGTTCTAATATTAAATCGGGTACATCAGATTCTCAAAAGGTGCTTGAAAATTTCAAGGTTACTATGACAAAATCGCTAATTTTAAGTGAAGTCATGGATAAGTGTAAGACTGTCTCATCCAGCTTTGACGGCATTGCAGAGGGACAACTTATTAGGATTGATAATGTATCCCTTTCGCTTGAAAATGAAATGGAATTGCGGACGGTAAAAATGTTCTCAAATGGTTCTTTCAAAGGGATGCGATTGCCTGAAGCTGGTGGATTAGACATCAATAACCTTTTCAATTCCATGTTCAAAGATTATTCTTACAAGCTCAAAGGTGAAGCGTTGGATTGCAATGGAAAAGTGTTAATTAAGATTCCACTTACCTTTGAAAGCGAGTTTGAAAACCTTTACAATGTTGATGATCTTTTTATTGGAAATGTATCTTTGATTGGAATATATAAAGGCAAAACAAAAATCAGCGGACTTAAAAATTCTTTTGAATTTTTTCAGGAGCTAGGACAGACTTCTGAATCTGATTCTGATAGTGAAATCCATAATAGCCAATACTCAGCTCCCAAGGTTGTTAAAATGAAAAGCGAAGATGACGGAATTGATTATAATTATGTCGATCTTCTTGCAATCATACAAGTAATTAAATCTGAAAGTGATGAGACAGAACCCCAACCTAAGGAAGCACGAAGAAAGAAGGATACCGAGTGAGTACGCTATTCTTTTATACAAAAAGTCAGTTTTTTAACTTCAAATCTGTTCAGACAGCTGCTGGTTTTGAGTTTTTGAGTATGTCGAGACTACTTTCGTCCCAAAAAATTGACGAGTTAGATGAAGATCAGCAGTATTATATTGATATTTCATCTATGGTTGGATTTGTAAAGGCTAATGATTCACAGTTATTTAGTTTCGAACAGCTTTTTGAAAATTTTGGCGAAAACATCAATTTCATTTGCGATATATCATATGAAAAAGACATTAGATATATATTTCGATATGTTTTTACTGAGTTCTCTTATGTTGAAGCAGAAAGTGATGAAACTACTGTTGAGGATCAAGAGAAAACAGAAGCAAAATCTCTTGCTGTAAAAAAAATCACTGATTTAGACGATTCCGAAGTAGAAATTTTTTTTGCAAGCTTTAATGAAAGATTATACGGACATGAACGCTTTAAGGAAGAGTTTAAAGAACTTATTACTTCGTTTAGAGTATTTAATAAATTGGGAGAACATAAAATCCTTTCTCTCTTTTTGATGGGAGACTCTGGCGTAGGAAAAACCGAAGTTGCAAGAGCAATCCATAGAGCACTGGGTAGCCATGCAAAATTGGCAAAAATCAATTTCGGTAATTATAGTAGCCATGACGCTCTTAACAGTCTGATTGGTAGCCCATTGGGATATATCGGAAGTGACGGTGGCGAATTGCTTAAGAGAGTTTGCGAATCAGATGTTGGTTTAATCCTAATTGATGAGTTTGAAAAGGCCAATAATGCAGTATTTAATTATTTCCTTGATGTACTTGAAAACGGAAAAATTGTAAATTCGCAGGCAGATGAGTATGATATTAATGGATATATCATTGTATTCACGTCAAATATTACTAAAGAAAATTTCAAAAATAAAATTTCTCCTGAATTGCGATCTCGATTTGATTATAAGGGGATTTTTAATCTTCTTACTGATGAAGATAAGAAAAAATTTGTACATTTCAGAGTGAATCAAATCATTTCCAAGTATAAAGAAGCCGTATCATCAGACATACCTGACAAATTACATGACAATATAGTTAGCAAGATTGATGTATCCAAGTATAAAAACATGAGGGATTTAAATAAAAAAATCAAAGATACATTTGTTGCTTTTATACAACTATAAATTTCAAGTGTATAATAAAAGTTACCCTTGAGTTCATCGCATAGCCATGCTATAATGTTATTAATGCAATAGCTTTTCATGGCAACACAATGGCAACAAAAAATCAGATACTCCAAATCTGACAGACAAATAAGATAATAGAGATACCACGAGCGATAAAACCTAACTCAAACTGGTTAAGATTACGGCTCAAGGAGCGAGTGGGAATAAAAAACAAGACTTCAGAAACGGCGTAAATACGCCATTTCCGAAGCCTAAAAATCTCAGTGATAACAATTTGATAACAGGAAGTTAAGTGGAATTGTTCTGCGTATCAAGTGGCTTACAGGTTACGCCATTCTTTCGCAGGTTCATGTTTACCGCAGTCATCGGTCGTTTTCGGCCAGTTAAGCTTCCATTCTGTATATTCGGCCTTGCTGATCTTACCGTCAGCAAGGTCTTTTTTTCGTCTCTGCCACTCCGCAAAGAAGTCGTTCAGAAGAATAGATCCGAAAATAATGCCCTTACGTTTGTTTCCGTCCTCATCTGTACAGTCCTCAACGCTGATCGGGTAATGTTCGTCCAGTTCAAAGAGCATCATCATAACGCCCTCCGCTCCGAGAATTTCATCATCAGCAAGGAAACGAGGGTTTATATCAAGCACCTCGGCAAGCCGTTCCACAAGTGCTTGTTTTGGTGTACGAGTGCCTGATTCGTACTGTGCGATGCGGACATCGGCGGATTTCTCATCAAATCCGACAGCCATACCGAGCTGCTTCTGTGTCATTCCACGGAAATCACGGATACGGTGTATTTTATCTCCCATTATACTCATGGTGGTTTACTCCTTATTTATGTTCTGTTTGGCAAAATATTCTCCGATGTTGCCTTCGGGAAAAGAAAGAATGGCAAACACCATCTTAAAATGCCATTCCGGTATTTCTCCCCGGAAGCTCATCATTTCACAACCTTGATATTCATACTGGTTGCCGTTCTCATCTACTATAGTACAGTCTTTCTCAGGGTTGATTTTCCACGGTAAGACTACCTCTAAGCTGTATTCATTACGAATTGTGAGCTTGCATATTTGTGCAGCCCTGTAATATATCAATCCATCGATCTCGATCATTCTGCTATCATCTTCAAGATAACGCTGATAAATCATATCAAATTTATCATCAGATGATTTACAGTACGGATCATATATCTTTTCGATCTGAAAATCATCGGCTTGACGTTTTCTTTTCTTCATACACATCCCCTACCTCAGAATAACTGCTTTACCGCATTATAACATATTTGTTTAGGATAGTCAATAGATACTAAACAAAAAAATTTAGAAAAATTTTGCTTTATCAGATACAAAACGGTGTCTGATACAACACAGAACAACATTTATAGAAAGGTGGACTATTATGTCTGAAAAGTTTATCCGCGCAGAGGAAGTCGCTGAGATCATGGAGATCTCTGTTGCCTATGCGTACAAAATCATTCGTAAACTCAATCAGGAACTTTCCGACAAAGGGTTTATCACAGTAACAGGCAGAGTGAACCGTGAGTACTTTAACGAGCGAGTGTACTCGGTGAACCCTCCCAAAAAGAAAGCTGGTGAGGAATAATGCCCGTATATAAGGATAAAAACGGCACTTGGTATGCTATGGTTCGTTATGAGGACTGGCAGGGGGAGCGAAGATTTCTGCTTTAGGCAAACAGTGACCTTGATATGCTGTTTAAGGACTTCTACAAGCTGTATGAACAGGATATGAGATCTCGCTTGAAACAGAATACATGGGAGCATAAGGCACACGTCATTCAGTCGAAAATCCTCCCTTATTTCGGGGATAAACCGATGAAGGATATTCAGGCAAGGGACGTGCTTGCGTGGCAGAATGAGCTGCTTCGCCACCGTGACAAGAACGGCAAGCCCTATTCGGAGACATACCTGAAGAACCTGCATAATCAGCTTTCTTGTATTGGAGATAAAAATAACCGCTCTTATGGCAGACAAAGAAGTCTCCAAAAACAGCGGTATATATGAATATCTGCTGACAGGAAAAGAAAAATATCTGAGCCTTCGTCAGTTTGACGAGGAAGATGCCCGCACAGCCTACGAACAGCAGCAGGGTATTTGCCCGATATGCAAAAAGCACTTCGACTTCGAGAAGATGCACGCCGATCATATCACGCCTTGGCACGCAGGCGGTAAGACCGTTCCGGAGAACTTACAGATGCTTTGCAGGGACTGTAATCTGAAAAAAATCAGGTCAGGAATAATAGAATATATAGGCGAATTCCCTTGAAATAATACGGGTATCGTGGTATAATGTAGATATACTGGATAACCGTGTTGTTTCAGGGGGATTTTTATGATCCATCAATTAAGAGTGACAGCAATGCATAAATAATATGTTTGTATACTTTACAAGAATTCTTTAGGGGAGGAAAACAGTAATGAATAATAATCGTGGCTCCGAGTGGAATAGATGGGATCTACATTTACATACAGCATCATCATATGACTATAAATACAAAGCTGATGATGCTGACGAATTGCTCTGTAAAACACTAAAAGCAAATGAAATTAAAGCAGTAGCTATTACAGATCATTTTAAAATTGACAAATGTAGAATAGAAAAATTACGTAGTATTGCACCAGAAATTGTTTTCTTTCCTGGAGTTGAACTTCGTACAGATAAAGGAGCTAATAATCTGCATTTGATCCTGATTTTTTCAGATGACTCTGATCTCTCTACTCTTTCAGCTGATTTTGATGCGATAATGCTGCGTCAAAAAGCTAAATCCAAAGATTCTAATGAGACTATATACTGGGAATTTGGGGATATTGTTGAATTTGCAAACGATCACAATGGATTAATTTCTATTCATGCAGGGCGTAAAACAAATGGCATAGAAAAAGAGATAGGACATGCTCTTCCAGTAAAAGATGCAATAAAAAGTGATATAGCAGATAAAATTCATTTTTTTGAAGTAGGTCAAAAAAGAGATATATCAGAATATGAACAGTTCGTTTTTAAAGAAATCGAACGGAAGCCCTTGATTATTTGTTCAGATTCACATTCTCCGAATGAGTACTCTCCCAAAGAAGCTCTTTGGATAAAAGCTGAGTTGACTTTTTCTGGACTTAAGCAATGTTTATATCAACCACAAGAACGTGTTTTTATAGGAGATACGCCGCCTGTTTTAGATAGAAGCAATAAGAATAAGCAAAGTAATATATCATCAATATCTTGTTTTCGGGTAGAGAAGCCAATAAATAAAGATTCGGAGTGGTTTGACTTTGAAATACCACTTAATCCAAGTATGGCTGCAATTATAGGAAATAAGGGAAGCGGAAAGAGTGCTTTTTCTGATATAATTGGACATTTATGTAATTGTAGTACTATGGGAAGTGCTTCTTTTTTAAATGAAAGACGATTCAGAAAAGCTCCGAAAAATTATGCTGAAGATTATAAAGCATCATTAGTATGGTTGGATGGAAAAACAGATGTGAAAAAACTATCTATAGATCAAGAAAACAGTTTGATAGAAAATGCTCAGTACTTACCACAAAAGTATATAGAAGATGTATGTAATGACTTTGGGGATGTTTTTCAAAAAGAGATTGATAAAGTGATTTTTTCATATGTCGATAAAGCTGAACGAGGCGATGCACAAAATCTTGATGATTTAATAAAAATAAAATCTAAACAATTGGAAATTCAATTTCAGGATGAGCGAACAAAACTTCAAGAAATCAATGAAAAGATAATTAAACTTGAAGCTAAAAAAACAAATGAATATCGTAAGAAAATAGAAGAACATCTAAAAAAAGCTGAAGAAATACTTGAACGACATGATAAATCAAAGCCTAAAGAAATTGCTAAACCAGATCAACAAGAAAACGATACAAAATATAAAGAAAAACTTGAAAGGCTTAATCAGGAAATTCAAGAGAAAAAGAATTTAATAAAAAAAGCTACTGATAAGATTGCTGAGATTAATACTTTTATTAACGATGCTAAAGTTTTAATTGCTAAAATATCACTACTACAAACACAATTAGGAGAGGCAAAAGACGCAATTTCAAGCTTTGTTAATAAGTATAATCTTGATGAGTCTGACTTTGTTATTGAAATGACAACTCCACAGGCGAATTTAGAATTTTTGGTAATAAAATGTGAAAAAGAAAAGGAAGAACTGCAAGCCTTAATATCGGATGAGCAAAATGGTTATTCTGTTCAACTAACAAATGCTGAAGCTGAAAAAGAAAAACTTATTTCTTCTGCAAATGTTGAAGAAATAATATACCAAAAATATTTAAAGGATTTATCAGAATGGAATGATAAACGAATTTCTATAATTGGTGACAATGACACAGGGGACTCGATTAAATACTACAAGAATGAATTAGATTACATTAATACCAAACTTGAATCTGAGTATAGAGCATTAACCGAGGAACGTTACAGCATTACCAAACGCTTATTTAATGGAATAACTGAGTTATCAAAAATTTTTCAAAGCATCTATACACCTATTCAAGGTGAAATTGCAAAATTACTTGGAGATCTTGAAGATGGCGTTATGTTTCAGGCGGAAGTGTTTCTGAAAGACCGTATTCTTTCTCAACAGATTTTGAATTACATTAATCAACGATTTAATGGCAAGTATGGTCGTTCACATAATTCACTTCAGGAGATAGAAGCACGCATAATAGAGACGGATTTTAGTAATGAAGACAGTGTTATTTCATTTGCACGCGATATGGAAGATGTAATTACAAGTGATATTGAATCTGCTGAAAACAGAGTTCCTAAACGTCAAGATTTTTACGACTTTATCTTTGGATTGACATACATCGGTGTTAATTTCAAGTTGAAAATGGGGAACCGTTCCTTAGAAGAGCTTTCGCCAGGTGAGCGTGGCATTGTACTCTTAATCTTTTATCTTGCTCTCAGTAAGGAAAATAAACCTATAATTATAGATCAGCCGGAAGACAACCTTGATAATCAATCTGTTTATAGTAAACTTGTTCCATGTATATAAAGCTAAACAGAAACGTCAAGTGATTATTGTAACTCATAATCCTAATATTGCAGTGGCATGCGATGCAGAACAGATTGTTTTCTGCGAAAAACATAATGATTCAAATAAGATACGATATGTGTCGGGTTCTATTGAAAATCCTGTAATCCGTAATCATGTTGTTGATGTGCTTGAAGGAACAATGCCTGCATTTGATTTGAGAAGGCTAAAATATAATTAACAAACCAACACTACAGCTTACAACACTGACATTAAAATTACTTTCTATCCTTGACAACCACTCAAATCTGCGCTATAATACCAAATAAGGAGCAAGCCACCGGACACATATTCTCCTACAAGTTGCTGTTTTTTGTTATCATTGCGCTAAGAATTTGATAACAGAGCATCAGTGGGCAAGTATAGTACAGAGCAAATCTTATAACTGAGATACCACATCTCAAATCTCCTAAACAAAATTGCTTAGTCTGGAGAGCGATTTGAGGAGTGGGAGTAATACCCGAAAGGCTGAAAAGCCTTGAAAATGCTGGACTTTTGCGCTACGGCATTGCCCCGTGGCAACAAAATGACAACATTTTAAGATTATCCAAGAATAAAGAGCTATCTGATTCAATTTACGAATCGGATAGCTCATTTTGTATTTATGCCACCAATTCATTGTTAAATTGATTATCAATATCATGGCCATTGCTTTTTTTAATATCAGATTTTCCTCCTCAAGCAATGCCAGCTTTTTCTGCATTTTTTGATTTCTGCCATGGCCATTGTTTCGGTGTCTGAAGCTTTAACCTGCGTATACTTTTTGATCCATTTATGCAGCGTGGAACTGCTCATTCCGTATTCTTTGCATACATTACCGTTTTGACGTTGCTGTAACGACCACTGTTGCTGACAGTATGAAGTGCGACTAAAAGGGAAAGGCTGCATAACCACTTGGTTACGCAACCTTATCTTTAAAGAAATAAAGCTTCTATATTAGTATCCACCTATCCGGGGGTGCTTTGTCTTATGGCAACACGCACAGAGATTGTGCAGCAGATGCTATGTAAAACCATCCGGCAGGCTTTGTGCGGTGCTGCCTTAGATTCCATACTCCAGCTCCTCGCAAACCATAGACCAGAAGGTGTCCTCCCGATCAAAGGCATGCCGATCCAGCTCCGTCAGCTTTTCCCGGAATCCGGCTGCCGCAGCAGTCAGCTGCGCCTCCGTCATATTGTCCGGCTGGGGATGCTGCTTACCGTATGACCGCCAGAGCATCAGCTCCCGAACAAAGATGGCAAGATCCGGCGCCGCATAGAACACCTGCTTCTGTGCAGCATCCAGTTCATAAACCCGCTGGTCCGATGCGACTCCGATCAACCGATCCGGCAGATCCTTGTCCCTGCCAACCACCGTATAACATTGTCCCGCCAGGACTGTTTCATAAGTATCCTCCGGCTTGCAGAATACCAACTCCAGAATAGGCTCAGAGGGAAATTGAATCTCCTCGTACATAAACATGCTCCTTTCTACAGACCGCCTTTATGCGTTGTGTATGGTGAACCGATCCTCCTGGCAATCCAGCAGCTGTCGGGTCAGGGCATAATCCATGGCATCGCTGACTGCATGCTCAATGACACCGCCTGTACGGGTATAACCAAACAGCTTGGCGGTTTCCCGCAGCAGATCTGACCGGAGCATGCTGACCTGATCCTCCAGAATCAGCAGCATGCCGGCGCACAGCTCCTGGGGACAGATCTCCTCCATAGGTCGCTTGCCGGTTCCCTCCTTTGGGATCCGGCAGATCCGGTAGGCTTCCGGATTCTGCTCCCGGCTCCAGAACCAGCATGCATCCCCGGTATCGGTGCCGGAAATGCCACAGTCCTGCACTGCCTGGTCAAAAACCGCCTCTACCCGGCTGCCGCTGCGGGAAATACCAAAAGCATTCAGCACATGCCGCAGCACTGCCCGGCGACTCACTGGTGCCTCTGTTTCCACAGTTTTCCGGATCACCTGCATGATGGCTCTCTTGCTCTCTGGCAGATAAAATTGCTCCGGTGTGCCCAGAAGCTCCGGCACATACGAACTGTATGGGATGCAGCGATCCACCGCCGTCAGGGTCTGTTCCCGTTCAAAGCTTGGGATATGCTCCGGCGCAGGAGCTGCCTGCACCGGTTCCTGCTTTGCCTGGGTCTTTGCGTCCTCAATGGCATGCAGGAGCTGTTCCAGAGTACGCTGCCGGTTTTCATACCAGTCCAGAATATGCACCCGGTACAGCTGCCACCCAAGTCCACGCAGCACAGAAGGCTGAAGCAAATTCCGATCCCGGGCGGTGGTAGCGGTGAAGATCTGCTCATTTTCGCAGAGGATCCCCAACAGGTAGCCGTCCGGTCTGTCCGGATCGATGACACCCACATCCACCTTATAGGCAGAGCAGCCAATGCCGCAACGGGTCTGGAATCCACGCCCCTCCAAGGCAACGGCAATCTGCCGGGCAAAGGGATTGTCCGGTTCCACATGCTCCGCATGCACCGGCAATGCCCGGGTGCCCCTGGCTGCAAACTCCAGAAAGCCCCGCAAAGCAGCGACGCCGTCGGAACGGGTACGGGACAGGTCAATCTGCTCCGGCGCAATGACCGAGTACACCTGCATCTGCCGACGGGCACGGGATACCGCCACGTTCAGCCGCCGCCAGCCTCCATCCCGGTTCACCGGGCCGAAATTCATGGACACCTTTCCGTCCTTGTCTGGACCATAGCCGATGGAAAACAGGATCACGTCCCGCTCATCCCCCTGTACATTCTCCAGATTCTTCACCAGGATCGGCTCGTACATCTGTTCCGCATAGGTTTCCAGCTGGGGCTGCTTCCGGAATGCCTCCGCCAGCAGATCATCAATCAGCACCTGCTGCACCACGCTGAAGGTCACTACGCCAATGCTCTCCCGGCGCAGCTGTTCATCCGACAGCCGCCGCAGGATCTCCGCCACAATGGCTTCCGCCTCTGCCCGGTTCTGCTTGGTACCGCCCTTGTCATAGAAGCCCTCCACATGATGCCACTGTACCCGGGACACCAGGTCATCCGGGGAGGGGAAGGTAAACAGCTTGTTTTCATAAAATCGGGCGTTGCTGAATGCGATCAGGCTCTCGTGACGGGAGCGGTAATGCCACAGCAAGTGCCGCTGGGGCATAGCCAGTGCCAGACAGTCATCCAGCACGCTTTCCAGATCCTCCTGCTCGAAGTGTTCCTCGTCCACCTGGTTGGAGGCAAAGAAGCTGGTAGGAGGTAGCTGTCTGGGATCTCCCACCACCACTACATTTTCACCCCGGGCAATAGCACCCACCGCCTCACAGGTAGGCATCTGGGACGCTTCATCGAAAATGACCAGATCGAATTTCGGGAACGCCGGATCAATATACTGCGCCACGGAAATGGGACTCATCAGCATACAGGGACAGATCCGGCGCAACAGATTGGGAATGCTGTCAAACAGCTTCCGGATGGGCATCATCCTGCCGCCGCTGCGAATCGCCTTTTGCAGCAGGGAAAGCTCGGAGGAGCCTGCACCCGCAGAGGTGGCAGGAATCTTTGCAGACAGCCGTGCCGCCAGTTCCTGAACCGTCAGCTCCTGGAACCGTTCCGCCGTCTCCCGATACCGATTCACTGTGTCCTCAAACTGCTCCCCCTGGAAGCCGGACAAAGCCGGAGCACTGCGGAAGGCAGCAGAGATCACCGCCCTGCATACCCCCTGCCGGAACCCGGACAAAAGCTGTTCCTCCGTGACCTGTCCGGCTGTATAAGCATCCACTGTCTGCTGCAAACCCATCTGCTCCAGTGCATCCAGACTGTTTTCCAGCAGTACCCGGGATTTCAGATTGTCAATATCCCCAACCCAGCCGATTGCCTGCTGTTCCAGGGTCACAAACCAGTTCTCGGCTGCATCCAGCACAGCCCGATCCACAGGCATCCGGGACAGGGTTTCCTCCATCTCACGCCGGGCATTCTCTGCTGCCGGCAGCTGTGCTGCAATCCGGCTTCTGAACTGTGCATCCCGGAACATCTGCTCTGTCAGGCGACATGCCGGTTCCCGGTATGCGCCTGCCTGCGCCAGGCATTCCCGCAGAGCCATTGAATCCGTCCATGCCTGCTGCAAGGCAGCAAAATCCGTCTGTTCTCCCAGCCACAGGCTTCCGAACCGACTGGTCAGCGCTGCCGGAGCGGCGGACAGCTGTTCCCGGCGCTGCCTGCATTCGGACAACCGGCGGTACTGCTCCACAATGGTTTCCTTGGTGATCTGGTCGGGCTGTTTGGCATATGCCGCCAGAGTCTTGACCTGTTTGTTGGAGCCGATGAGCCGGGGCAGGAACCATTTTTGCTGGGTCTGGTTCCACCGGAGCATTGCGGCATCGCTGTCAAAGCTCTGCACACTGGGTTCATACTCCGCTGCGATCTCCCGACTCAAGGCAGTGTATGCAACACCATTTTCCAACAGGGCTTCTGTCTGACCACGGGTTTGCTCCAGCTCCGCATCAAACACCAGCGTCTCCAGTCCACGGCTTCGCTCCAGAACGGTTTTCAGCAACTGCAGCATATAACGGCTGCCGGCTGCATCCAGAGGCAAGCCCTCCCCCAGTGCTGTATAGATCCGACCGCTCTCCCGTGCCTGTGCTGCAAGAGTGCCTGCATTCTCCAGAAACTGCTGCCGTAGTTCCGGGGTATACTCCCGCATCCGGCAGTGCTGCAAGGGACTGTTCCGGTATCCCCCCAATGCCTGGCCTGCAACGGCGGTTTTGCGCACGGCATCCGTCCAGGCGGTGTACTGCTCCGGATCCGCAGCTTCTACAAAGTCGGGATCCATTGGGAGCTCCACTGAACAATCCTCCTGCATGAGCAGGGCATCGTATACGGACATGCCCACCGGACGCTTCCGGTACAGCTCCTCCATCACGCCATTCAGCTCCTGCCGCAGGTTGTGCAGCCGAGCAGCCTCCCGGTCGTAATCCTCCGGTGCCTTGATACGCCCCACCTCCAGGGTATGCGCCAGCTGATTGAGCACCGCCTTTTTCTGCGCCTTGTTGGAGTGAAGCTCCAGGCAGAAGGGATCCAGCCCAATGGCTGCCAGTCGCTTCTGCACCACGGACAGTGCTGCCATTTTCTCCGCCACGAACAGCACAGATCTGCCGTTGTACAGAGCGTTGGCGATCATATTGGTGATGGTCTGGGACTTGCCCGTTCCGGGCGGGCCGTGCAACACAAAGCTCTGCCCCCGGGATGCGTCATAGATCGCCGCCAGCTGGGAGGAATCCGCACTGGTGGGCACCGCCATGTCACAGGGGGACACCTGCGCATCCAACTGGGCAGGCGTCATGGACAGCTGCTCCGGTTCCCAGACAAGACTGCCGGAAACCAGACTGGATACCACCTTGCTTTGTTCCAGATCCGCTGACCGACTGCGAATATCGTTCCACATAATAAACTGGCTGAAGGAGAACTGTCCCAAAAATGCCACTTCTTCAATATCCCAGTGTTTTTTAGACATGACGCCCTGCCGGACGGTCTGATACACCAAAGGCAAATTCACGCCGCTTTCATCCTCCGGCAAAGGGTTAAGCCCATTGATCCGGATGCCGAAATCCTGCCGCAGCATTTCCAGCAGCGTCACGTTCATCTGGGTTTCCTCATCCCGGATCCGGATGGAGTAGGAGCGATCCTGAATCTTCCGAACCAGATCCACCGGTACCAGCACCAGTGGCGCATACCTGGGACGCTCGCTTTGATCCGTTTCAAACCACCGCAGAAACCCAAGAGCCAGGTACAGGGTATTGGCGCCGTTTTCCTCCAGACTCACCTTAGACTGCCGGTGCAGCTTTTTGAGGATCCGTTCCAGGTCGGCAGTATCCATAAAAGTGCGCAGCCGCTTGTTTTTGAATTCAGACTCCGCAATGGTGGTGATCAGATCCCGTTCGTTTTCGATCTCGAAGATCCGGCTGTCAGACAGGGTCAGGGTAAAATCATTGGGGGCAGGCATGATTTTGAAGTCCTCGCCCCGGGACACCTCGTCCTCCAGCTTGCTGAGATCTGCCGTCATCAGCTGAATGCTGGAGGCGGTGGGACGGAAGTTCAAAAGACTGTTTCGCAGGCTCAGATCCAGCAGTTTCCGCTCCCAGATGGTCTTTCGGGTTACGGTCTGCTCCTGGGAGGCAGCATTGTGCAGTGCCAGGTCGATCTGCTTGGGAGCAGCGGTTATGTCCGATTCCGTCCGGGTGCCGTAATCCACAGAGGCAAAGGTACCGTCCTGACTGATCCGGGTGGGAATGGGGCGGATGCCGCTGCCCCGGCACCGGCTCATGTCAATGGCACACTGGAACGCCACCGGATCCTCCAGATGCTCTGCCGCATGCTTGCCTGCATGATCAAAGTCCACGGATCTGCCTGCAATCCAATCCGTACACTCCACCAGGTACAGCTGGTCAATGCCGGATGCCATGCGCTTGGTCAGCGCAGAGATGTCATCCTCCACACACTCCGCAAAGGTCTCCTCCTCCAGCCACACCCCGGCAAAGGCATGCCCCTTGACGAACACCAACAGTCCATTCAGTCCTACAGCCTCCAGACATGCTGCATACAGCACCGCCAGATCCAGACAGGTGCCGCATTTCTGCTCCAGCACCGCATGGGGCAACCGCACCCGCTGTCCCATGGTTTCATAGCTTGCCGGGGGCATATGATACGCAATGTTCTCCGCCTGCAATGCAGCATAGATAGCTGCCGCCTGCGTTTTGACGATGTTGGGATTCCGGCTTTGGTAGCCGGTAAAGGAGGGCTCCCCCAGCCACTTTTGCAGCCATTTCCCTGCCTTTGCAGTCAATTCTCCTACTCTGGGATGATTGGGTGTCACAAAGGCTGCAATGATCTCCGGCACTTGCAGCAAGCCCGGCCACTGGTCATAGGCAAGCAGAGCAATGGAAATGCATTCCTCATGCAGACATGTCTCCCCCTGCATCACCCGGATCCGGATATTGCCCTCCATCCGCTCCGTCAGTGAAAACAGATAGTCCCCATGCATCACCAGCCGCACCGGGGACAGCTCCACCGGTGTTCCCGGAGACAGCTTCGGCAGCTGGGCTTCAAACACATGGGCAAATTCCGGCTCAAAGCTGATCCGCACCCGGAGACCGTCCAGTTCCTCCTGCCCCTGGTTGGTGAAAACCAGCCTGCGAATCACCGGAATATAATTTTGCTGCATGGCAAAGTTGATCGTTCCTGCAACCTGTCCGTTGATGCTGATGTTTGCATCCATACGCCTGCTCCTTCCTGCATGCACTGCGACAATATCTAAGTCTATTATAGCACGAACTTTGTCAGAAATCAACAAAAACCGTCCCCAGTCAAGCTGTTGCGAGAAAGCAGCGTCTGGAGTATCGCAAAAGCAGCCCGGAAACGATGGGATTCATCGCCTCCGGGCTGTTTGGATTTGTATTCGGCTGCACCACTCAAAGATGATACAGTATTGCCTTTACTTGCTGCCCAATCTGCGGAACAGCTTCACCAACTCCACGATGGGAATGATGAGGAACGCCAGTCCCACGGCAGTCAGATACTCCGCCGGACTGATGGACTCAAACTGGAACGCCTGCTTCAACGCCGGAATGTAGATCACGGCAGTGGTGGCAATCAGAGAGAACGCCATGGCGCCAAACAGGTACCAATTCTGCCTATGCACAGCGAAGATGGAACCCCTTTCCCGGCGCATGTTGAAGGCATGGAACATTTCCGTCAGAGACATGGTGAGGAATGCCATGGTCATGCCATCTGCACTGTTCTCAATGGCAAAATGTCCACGCTCCATATAATCCCCGATCAGGTACGCCGCCAACGTCAGCAAGGCGATCACAAAGCCCTGCCATACCACGTCCACGCCAAGACCGCCGGCGAAAATGCCCTCCTTCCGATCCCGGGGCGGCCGCTGCATAATGTCCTTCTCGCCGGCTTCCATGCCCAGCGCCAGTGCCGGAAAGGCGTCCGTGATCAGATTGATCCATAGCAGGTGGGTGGGCTTGAGAATGGTAAAGCCTAGCAGAGTAGCAATCAGGATGCTGATAACCTCCGACAGGTTGGAGGACAGCAGGAACCGGATGGTACGCCGGATATTATCGTAGATCCGCCGCCCTTCCTCTGCCGCCTTGACAATGGTGGCAAAGTTGTCGTCGCTGAGGATCATATCCGCCACGTTCTTGGTTACATCCGTACCGGTGATGCCCATGCCGACGCCGATATCCGCAATTTTGATGGAGGGTGCATCATTCACTCCGTCTCCGGTCATGGCAGTTACCATTCCCCGTGCCTTCCATGCCTTCACGATCCGCACCTTATGCTCCGGCTGTACCCGGGCATACACGGAAAATTCTGTGACACGCTGTGCAAAATCCTCGTCGCTGATCTGGTTCAGTTCCGCTCCGGTAATGGCCTGGGAGGGATCCGTCAGAATCCCCAGCTCCATGCCGATGGCAACTGCCGTATCCCGGTGATCTCCGGTGATCATGACCGGACGGATGCCGGCAGAACGACACTGGGCAATTGCCGCCTTGACCTCCGGCCGAACCGGATCGATCATGCCGGTCAGACCGCAAAATACCAGGGACTGCTCCAGATTTTCCGAAGTGTAATCCCCCGGTACAGGCTCCTGGGCATGCCGCCGGTAGGCTGCCGCCAGCACCCGGAGCGCCTTGTCCGCCAGTGCCTTGTTCGCCCCCAGAATCTGCTGCCGGAGGGCATCCGTCATGGGCACCTCCTTGGTGCCGTCAAAGTAGGCGCTGCACCGTGCCAGTAAGCAGTCCGGCGCGCCCTTGGTGTACTGGAGGATGCCCTCCTCCGTCCGATGCACTGTGGTCATCAGCTTCCGGTCGGAATCAAAGGGCAGTTCCCCGATCCGGGGCTGCTCGGCTTTCAGTACAGGCTTGGGCAGTCCGCACTTGTTTGCGTATGCCACCAGAGCGCATTCCGTAGGCTCTCCAATAGCCTCCCCCTGGTCATCCAGCTCTGCATCACTGCACAGTGCCATGGCGGTTGCCAGCAACGGCTCACTGCCTGCCTCCCGGGTTTCCACCACGGTCATTTTATTCTGGGTCAGGGTGCCGGTCTTGTCGGAACAGATGATCTGGGTGCATCCCAGGGTCTCCACCGCCGACAGCTTCCGGATCACCGCACCCTGTTTGGACATTTTCGTCACACCCATGGACAGCACGATGGTAACCACCGTTGCAAGCCCCTCCGGAATCGCTGCCACCGCCAGGCTCACTGCCACAATGAAGGTGTCCACATAGGTCTTGGGATTGGTAAAGTCACCGGTTCGCAGCAGGGATGCCACAAACACAATCACGCAGATGCCCAGCACCAGCCAGGTCAGATACCGGCTCAGCTGGGTCAGCTTTTCCTGCAAGGGCGTCTTTTCGTCCTGCGCCGCATTCAGCGCCCCGGCAATCTTGCCCATTTCCGTATGCATGCCGGTGCCGGTGACCACTGCGGTACCTCTGCCGTATACAATGGTGCTGCCCATATACAGCATATTCCGACGATCCCCCAGAGAGATCTCCTTTCCGTCCTCTCCATGCAGTCCCTCCGCTGATTTATCCACCGGCACGGATTCTCCCGTCATAGCGGACTCCTCACACTTCATGGAGGCGCATTCCAGGATACGGGCATCTGCCGGCACAGCGTCTCCAGCCTCCAGCAGGATCACATCACCGGGCACCAGCTCCTCCGTGGGCACGGTGGCAGGCTTTCCATCCCGCAGAACCTTGGAATGCGCAGCGGTCATTTTCTTCAGCGCATCAATGGCCTGTTCCGCCTTGGATTCCTGCACCACGCCCAGAACTGCGTTCAGCAGCACCACCACTGCAATAATAATGGTATCCGCAAAGTCCGACAGCCCCACTCCGCCCCCTTCAAACAGGGGGATCAAAGCAGAGACCACTGCCGCCGCAATGAGAATGATGATCATAGGATCCTTCAACTGTCCCAGAAACCGCTTCCAGGTGGGGGTCTTTGCCGCCTCTGTCAGCTTGTTTTTTCCATATTGTTCAAGCCGCCGCTGTACCTCCTTCTGATCCAGCCCCTTGGGACTGCTGCCCAACGCCTCCAGAGCATCCTCCGGGGTCTGCAAGTGATATGCCTTCTGCTCCATACCTGCAACTTCCTTTCCTATATTTTACAGCAAAAAGCGAGACTCCTGCATCTCTGCAAAAGTCTCGCAAATTTCGTCTCAACGAAAGATTTCCTGCCGAGAGCCATGCTCCGTGATGACGACAGGAACCATACATCCGCCCGGCGGATATATATGCTACTCCCTTTTCAATGATTTTACCATACCGAAAGCAAATTGTCAAGCCATCATAAGCACCTTTTTGTTGAACTCCTCCGGGGTGGTAAAGGTGGGAACCATCTCGTGCAGTGCCCACACGGCAGTTGCTTCATCATTTTTCAATGCCGCATCCCGCAGCCGCCGCAGTGCCTGAATAAAGGTGGTGTCATTGATCTCGATTTGTCTGCCAATGAAAATCAGCTTGTTTTGGGTCTTTTGCAGTCCCTCCTCGTCCATCAGCAGCTCCTCCTTGATCTTCTCCCCGGGTCGCAGTCCCGTAAAGACAATGGGGATATCTGTATAGGGCTGCTTGCCGTACATGCGGATCAGGTTTTCCGCCAGTGCCACGATCCGCACCGGCTTGCCCATATCCAGCACGAAGATCTCGCCGCCGTGGGCAATGGCTGCCGCCTCCATCACCAGGCTCACCGCCTCCGGGATGGTCATAAAATAGCGGATAATGTCCGGATGGGTCACAGTCACCGGCTTGCCCTGCTCGATCTCCCGTTTGAACAGAGGGATCACCGACCCGTTGGAACCCAGTACGTTGCCGAACCGGGTGGTGACAAATTCCGTCACCCCGTCCTTCTCCTGGGACAGATACTGGATGATCATTTCACAGCACCGCTTGGAGGCTCCCATCACGTTGGTGGGATTCACCGCCTTGTCCGTGGAGATCATCACAAACTTCTGCACATTGTGGAACTGTGCCAGGCTTGCTACGTTGAAGGTACCCACCACGTTGTTCTTGATAGCCTCCATGGGGGAAACCTCCATCAGAGGCACATGCTTGTGAGCCGCCGCATGGAACACGATCTCCGGCTTGTATCGATCCATGATCTGGTTCATCCGGAAGTAATCCCGGACAGAGGCAATCAAGGTCACCAGATCCAGGCCGTCCCCGTACTCCATTTTCAGCTCCTGCTGAATATCATAGGCATTATTTTCGTAAATATCCACAATAATGATCTGCTTGGGATCATATTTTGCGATCTGCCGCACCAGTTCCGAGCCGATGGAACCACCGCCGCCGGTGACCATACACACCTTTCCGCTGATAAACGCCCGGATATCCTGGTTGTCAAATTTGATGGGCTCCCGCCCCAGCAGATCCTCCACCTTAATGTCGTGCATCTGCCCCAGCAGGGTATTTTCTTCAAAGATCAGCTCACTGATAAAAGGCATTACCTTCACCGGCAGGTTCGCCTTTGCACAGATATCCAGGATCCGCTGCCGTTCATCGTCCAGGCAGGAAGGGATGGAGAAAATAATCTGCTGGATCTGCATCTGTTCCGTATACTTCAGAAGCTCGTCCGTGGTGCCAACCACCGGCACCCCTTGCACTGCCGTGCCGATTTTGGCAGTATCGTCGTCAATGATGCACACCGGATCATAGGAAGCGTCATTGACCGCCCGGCTTTCCCGGGTGTTGAAGATCTCCCGGATCAGCATATCTGTCGCTTCCCCTGCGCCGATGATCATAGTTCGCTTGTAGACTGCCTCCACCTTGCCGCAGGCGGTCAGTTCAATAAAGGTCTGCTTGAAGATGTACCGGAACAGACAGATGCCGATCACAATGATGCCTCCATGCAGCACTGCATAGATCACCGGCACATCCCCCCGGATGATGTACACCAACAGACAGGCGGCAGTGACCCCCGCTACAACCCCATATACACAGGAGAGATAGTCCTTTACATTAAAATATCGCCACAGTTTGTTGTATGCCCCTGCAAGCATCAGGCAGGCACCACAGCAGCACACACTGACCGCCATGGAGATCCGCAGGTCGGATACACCAAGCCCCTTCCCCCAATTGGACAGCAAAAAGTTTGCAAGCAGTGCAGAAATGGCTACGATAAATGCATCCGCAACTGCCAGAATCATTTTCCGGTACCGGAACTTCTGAATCAATTTTTTCAACCCACACATCTCCCACATGTTGTCTGAACTGTACTTGTAATGAATGACGGGATTAATTTACAAAATGTCAGGGCAGCACCGCACAAAACTTGCGCAGTATTGCCTTAAGGCTCGATGATAAAATACAAAGCCGTAAAAACCAGAACTTGTTGTATTTATTGTAACATGAGATCTCAAATAATTCAAGTGTCAGAGAATGGAGTTTTAAAGGAAATTTGAAGGGTTTTCTAATAAAAATGCACATACACAAAAAATCCCGGTCTCCAAACACAGAAACCGGGATATGATATATTATTCTACCGTTACGCTCTTTGCCAGATTTCTCGGCTTATCCACATCAAAGCCCTTGCCAACAGACACATAATAAGACAATAGCTGCAGGGGAATGACCGAAAGGCTCCCGGCAAACAGATTGTCGATTTTTGGAATATAAACCGTAAAGTCCGCCGTATCCTCCATGGCATAATTGCCGTAAGTGGTCAGACCGAACAGCTTGGCGCCCCGGCTCTTGACCTCCACCATATTGCTGATGGTTTTTTCATACAGCGCTGACTGGGTCACCACGCTGAACACCACGGTACCGTCCTCGATCAGGCTGATGGGGCCATGCTTCAGTTCTCCTGCTGCGTAAGCCTCTGAATGGATGTAGCTGATCTCCTTCAGCTTCAGACTGCCCTCCATGCCAATGGCATAATCAATGCCTCTGCCGATGAAGAATGCGTCCTTGATGTTCACGATCTTGGAGGCAAACCACTGGAGCCGCTCCTTATCCTCCAGAATCCGCTGGATCTTCTCCGGAATGGTTTCAATGTCTGCGGCCAGTGCGGCGAACCGCTCCTCTGTGATCTCTCCTCTTGCCTTGGCGAACTGCATCGCCAGCAGATATGCTGCAACCAGCTGGCAGCTGTACGCCTTGGTGGTGGCAACGGAGATCTCCGGCCCAGCCAGGGTGTAGAATACATCGTCCGCCTCTCGGGCAATGGAGGATCCCACCACATTGACAATGCCCAGAGTCTTGACGCCCTTTTCCTTGCAAAGCCGAAGTGCCGCCAGGCTGTCTGCGGTTTCGCCGGACTGACTGATGATGATCGCCAGACTGTTCTTTGCCAGGGTCATAGTCCGGTAGCGGAACTCGGAAGCAAGCTCCACCCGAACCTGTAAGCTGGTCAGCTCCTCCAGCACATACTGCGCTGCCATGCCGACATGGTATGCAGAACCGCAGGCTACAATATAAATCTGCTGGATATTACGCATTTCCTCATCGGTCAGCCCAACGCTTTCAAAGCTGATTTTTCCGTTCTGTAATACGGAATGGATAGTATCTCGCACCACCTTGGGCTGCTCGTGGATCTCCTTGAGCATGAAATGCTCGTAGCCGCCTTTTTCTGCCGCTTCCGTATCCCAGTCAATGGTTTTCATTTCCTTCTGGATCTCGTCCCCGTCCAGATTGTAGAAGGTCACGCTGCCCTTTGTGAGCCGGGCAAGCTCCAGATTGCCGATATAGTACACATTCCGGGTGTATTTGAGAATTGCCGGCACATCGGAGGCAAGATAGCTTTCTCCTTCCGCCAGCCCGATAATCATGGGACTGTCCTTCCGGGCTGCATAAATCTCCCCCGGGTATTCCTTGAACATAACCGCCAGAGCATAGGATCCCCGGATTCTGACAAGGGCATGGTTCAATGCGTCCACCGGCGTGCCCAGATACTTTTTGTAGTAGTAATCGATGAGCTTTACAGCAACTTCCGTATCCGTCTGGGATTTAAAGGTATAGCCCTTTTTCAGCAGCTTATCCCGCAGCTCCTGGTAGTTTTCGATGATGCCGTTATGTACTGCGACAACGTTTTCATCATCGCTGCAATGAGGGTGGGCATTGAGAGCGGAAGGCTCTCCATGGGTCGCCCACCGGGTATGCCCGATGCCGCAGGTACCCTTGACTGCCTTGCCGTCGTTGGTCATTTCCTTGAGTACCTTCAGCTTCCCCTTGGCTTTGACAATCTCCACCTCGGCATTTTCGTTCCGGACAGCGATGCCCGCAGAGTCATAGCCTCTGTATTCCAGCTTGGACAGACCGTCCAACAGAATGGGTGCTGCCTCTTGACTACCGGTAAATCCTACAATTCCGCACATAAATTGTTCTCCTCACAAAAGAAAGATAATATTGTCATGCATGTTCCTCTCCGGGAACTGAACAGATCACTGCCGCTTTTTCTTCACACTGCGTGGACGCTCCTGGATCCGGCTGATATAATCCACACTGATGAGCACGATCTGGTGATTGGCACGTTCCACCTGGATTCATCCCTCCTCCACCTTCCGGAGAAATCCACCTACCGTAGAAACAGCGCCATCTGACACATACACGATCACTTCCTGACCCAGCATGGTTTGAATCAGATCATACATATCCTTGTTTCCTTTCCTCCGGCACCGTCCGATGATCCGCCGGATGTGAGCACGCCGTGCTGCCGCTCTTGCAGGCAGTATGATCAGAAATAAAACTATGAAAACGATCCAATACGCCTGCATTCTGATCCTCCACCGGGCTTACTCTGCCAGAAATATGTTATTATATTATTATACACGACTTTCAATGCATTGTCAACCAATTAAACGGGATTTGTGCAGCAGGCTCATGTCCCGGTCAGCATCCGGCGCAGCATGGTCAGATCCGCTCCGTTCAGCATGCCGCTGCCGTCCAGATCTCCTGCCCGCCAGTTTGCCAGGGATACCTGCTCCCGGCGCAGCCATCTGCCCAGCAGCACTGCATCCGCCACGGTACACGCTCCGTCTCCGTTCACGTCTCCGGTAACGGAATCCTGCCGCAGCCGATATGTTTTGATCCGGACATTGCCCTGCTCCGAGCAGTATGCCACATACAGCATATCCCCGGCGGCAGCGGTTGCAGCGGCTCCCACCGTTTCACCGGCAATGCTGTTGCCAAGCTTCGCAAATCCACCGTCCCGGTACTGATACACCGCCAGGTCACTGGGATTCTGGGTGCTGACGGTGAGATACAACCCGTCTGCTGTCCGGGTCAGTTCCGTGTAATAGCAGTTGCCGCTGACGGCATTCCCCAGCAGGGCATGTTCCGTTTCTCCGTTCTGCAAAGCATACAGCCCCGCCGCCTGCTCTGTGGCAGAAATATAATACCCCTCCTGTCCCCGGATCAGATCCGTCCTGCCGGCGCTCTGATCGGACAGGGAAATGGTTCTGTGTCCCTGCGCATCCCACACATCCACCGCCGGAGCCGTGCTATTCACCGCCCCCCGGTATGCCACCGCAACACTGGTATCATCCGCCCCGATGGACAGATTGCACACATCCCCGGCGCCATCCTCATAATCGGTTTTCTCCCCGGTATTCAGATCATAGGCAGACACATGAAGCCCATATGGGAAGGAGCCTGTGGTGTAAGCAAGATACAGTCGATCCCCCCATATAGTGAAATCCTGGTACTGAGACAGTTCACTGCCCCGGGTCAGTTGCTGCCATGTCCCATCCTGATAGGATTGGATCACATAGGAAAAATTCTTGCCGTCCTGGTACAGCACATAGGGAATCTCGCCTCGCATGCACAGCTTCGGATCATATGCCTGCTCCGGCAGTCTGCTAACCTGTTCCCAGGTGTTGTCCTGCAACCGGCTGAGGATCGCACCATCGGTTCCACCCGTCAGCATATACAGCACACCGCTGTCCGATGCCTGCAGATCCAGCGCAGAGGCTCCGGTCATCCAGTCCGCCTCCGGCATGCTTCGCCAAAGATCCCGATCCGTAGTATCCTGAAACCGGGCGGTAAAGTGCAGCTGATCCCCGTCGATCCGGATATCCGAAAGCCGGATGCCGCTGTTGGTGCCATCCGAATACACCAGTGCCCCATCCGTAATGGTAGCTGTAGGATCCAAAGAGCCAATGCTGTCCGGCGCACCCTCTCCCCCGTAGGCGGACAGATAGGGGTTCCCTTCCCCGGCGTCCAGACCGGTTTCCTCCGGCCGGAACACATAGATCTGATCTCCGGATGCACCGTGGTTGCCGTGAATCTCCGTGTTCACCCGGTACACCACCATGCCGGTGCCGTAGATCTTCACGTCCATTTCCTCTGAATAGGGTGTGCCCTTCTGTCGGAATTCCACAGCGAAAAATTCCGTATCCGACAGAGGCGTTTTCAGCAGATACAACCGGTTGCCGGATCGGGCGGAGGCTGGTTCCAGAGTATAGGTTCCGTCCTGGGTAACGGTTTTCGCATCCAGCCAGCCAGATACACTATACCGCATATACGCCAGAGGATACTGCACAAATATCGAATTTGAAGCCATAATGTCCCACATCCCGACAGGAATTCCAGTACGGTCATCGTTCCGGTACAGATCCGGGTAACCCACCGAGTGCAGGAACTCATGCCCCAGCACGCCTACGCCACCCATGATGGAACTGCCAAACAACGTGGCGCTGTTCTGTATGTTCACCATGCCACTCTGCACATCATTGATTCCAATACCTGGCAGTGCAAACGCCCGGGGCCAGAACAGGGACTCTGCGGTTTCAGTGTCCGCATCCATTACTAGGATAATATTATCCACAAGGCCATCACCGTTTCCATCCAGCCGGGAATCCCGGGGCACTGGCACATGGGAGATCACTTCTGCAGCCATAGTTTCCAGATTGTGATAGCTGTCCAGTTCTCCGGACATGGTGTAGGGCAGGATGGTGTCCCCCTCCAGCTGGGGAAAAACGAAGTCCACCTGCATCTGCCCGTAGGAGATTTCGTTGATGTACCCTGCCAGGGAGCGGAAGGTGTTTTCCTTCCGGCAGTAATCCAGCATTTCCGCCGTATGCGCCTCCATAAAGTTATAGCCATCCTCTCCCTGGAACTGGGCAAACAACACCAGGTTGTGCACAGTCTGCACAGCAGCGTCCGCATGCTCCGTCCCAGGGGCATATCCCCCCAGCAGCAGAAACACCGTGCATACAGCAGCGGTCAAGAGCCGGAATCCTCTTGGTTTCATAACACTCCTTCTTTCTTTTTAAAAATGCGTGCAATTTGCACAAGAATAGTATACATATAAATTGAGAAAATGTCAATCTCGACAGCACAGATCCATGAAAAAACCGCACAAGCTATGCCTGTGCGGTGCTGTATGATAGAATATGCTGTGCAAACAGACGATCCGCCTGCTGTAGAAGCTCCGGCTTTGCCTTGCGCAGTAAGGAATCAAAATTGGGCCGCCGATCAGACAGATTGTGACAATCCGAGCCAAAGAGCACCGGCAGTCCCCGTTTCAAAAGCTCCTTGACGATCCGCTTCTGCCGGAAGCTTTCAAATGCCTCTGCATTGATCTGAAAAATGGCGTCCCACCTGAGCACCGTTTCCAGATCCTCCTGGGAATACCACATCAGATACCGATGCACATGGGCGATCACCGGGGTCAGACCCTGCTGCACGGCAATGGCATGCACCTCCTGCTCCATCCAGCTCTGATAGGGCGCATAGGGCAGCTCCAGCAGGATGAGATCCGTTCCGGTTATGGCCAGCGCCCTGATCTGTGGCAAATCGCTGATACCCTGCTCAATGGCAACCTCCGCTCCAAGCCGCAGCTCCATGAGCAACTGCTGTTCCACAAGGGCATCAAAGCGCATCTGCCGCTTTGTCAGATACGCTGCCGGATCCGGCTCCCGGTGCAGGTAAAAATGAGGGGTCGCCACCACCCGCTCCACCCCCTGGGCATGAAGCCGGGTCAGCATCTCCAGGGACATATCCAGGCTCTGACTGCCGTCATCCATATTGGGGAGAACATGCGTGTGTACATCCGTCAGCATGCGGATCCTGCCTTTTCCTTTTCTTCTGCCTGCTTTGCAGAGCCGTACTGATAGTCGTATTTATACTTGTACTTGTACTTGTATTTGTAATTGGAGTAGTAGCCGCTCCCGTGCTTGCTGGACACTTCGTTGACCGCAAAGCCCAGCACGTTGCAGTTGGCAAGCGCCAGCCGGTTCACAGCATCGTCCAGTTCCGGATAAGTGGTAAAACCGTAATGCACCACCATAACCACCCCGGCGATTTCCTGGGACAGACCAGCCACATCGGACACTACGTTGATGGGGGCGCAGTCGATGAGAATCATGTCATACCGCTCCTTCAGCGTCTCCAGCAGTTCCTTCATCTGTCTGGATGCCAGCAGCTCAGAGGGGTTGGGGGGAATGGTGCCGGAGGTCAGCACATCCAGGCTACCGGTCACATTCCGGTTCAGCGCCTTGTCCAGAGGCTTGTCCCCGGTAATCACATCGGACAGTCCGACCTTATTGGACAGCCTGAAGCACTTATGCTGCACGGGCTTGCGCATATCCGCATCGATCAGAAGAACCTTCTTGTCGGTCTGTGCCACCGCCACTGCAAGATTGGCAACGGTAACGGATTTCCCCTCGCTGGGGTTCGCACTGGTCATGGCAACGATCCTGCTGTCGCAGGTGGAAATGACGAAGGACAGGGCGGTGCGGAAGCTTTTGTATGCCTCCACCGTAGAAAAGGGAATGTTCTCATTGCCGAACAGCAGCCGGGTCTTCCGGTCTGCATCCGTACCCCGGTTCTTTTTCTTTGCCTTGCCCCCGATGGACTGGATCTCCGCAATGATGGGCTTGCTGAAATGCTCCCGGAGTTCTTCCGTACCCCGGACTGTATTGTCGAAAAAGTCAATCAACAGAATGACCAGGATTGCCAGCAAAGCACCTCCGGCAAAGCCGATGGCAGTGTTCTTGGTGACACTGGGGGATACTGCCGCCTCATAGATCTTGGCATCCCCGATCTTTTCCACCGAGCCGGCACCTACCACCCGGATCAGAACCTCCGGTGCCACATCCGCCATAATGTTGCAAAGCTCTGCGGACAGGGCGGCGTTCTTGGTGGTGGCGGTGATCTTCAACACCTCTGTATTGTTCACTGCCGCCATGGTGAATGTGCTTTTCAGGCTTTCGTTGGTGATCTTGCCGTTTTTTATGGTAAAATTGCCGGACAGCTCCTCCGGGGTATGCTGCTTCAGCAGCTGCTCCCCCACCTGCTCCATCACTGCGTCATTGTTGAGAATGACGATATAAGTGCTGACCAGAGATTTGGACACGGACAGGTCACTGTTGTTGATGTCCTGTTTCTGATCCTCCTTGTTGCGCACATACATGGACACGTTGGACTGATATTTTCTGGGAATCGCAAAATCTGAAATCAGAAACGCCCCCAGCCCGCAGATCAGAGCGGCACCGATGATCCACCAAATGCGTCCCAGCATCAGATAAACCAGATCTTTGATTGTGTATTCTTTTTTCATGCATTCTTCCATCCTTGCTTATTCTGCCGCACCGCCAATGGTTCCCCAGGCGACACACTATCAGATTAAAGTATACCACTTATCTTATTTATTGTCAATCAATTTGCATGCATTTTTTCCTGTGGCAAATCCTCTGTACACTTTTTTATAAAAACATCTTTCACATGAAAGCGAAATGCGGTATAATAGAAGCATACGGATACAGAAGGGGGAACGGATATGGGCAAGGAACCGGCGGAACAGAGCCTGCACAGCGGACACCGGGATCGGATGCGGGCTAAATTTTTGCAGCAGGGACTGGAGGGCTTCCAGGAGCATGAAATGCTGGAGCTGACCCTGTTCTACGCCCTGCCCCGGGTAAATACCAACGAGGTTGCGCATCGGCTTTTGCAGCGGTTCGGCTCTCTGGCAGATGTGCTGAATGCAGACTATCACGCTCTGCGGGATGTAAAGGGTATGGGGGAAAGCAGTGCCATGCTGCTGACTCTCATCGCCCAGTTGTCCCGGCAGTACCGGCTCAGCGCCCGGAAGGATCTGACCCTGAACACCTTTGACGCCACCTGTGCCTACTTCAAGGATATTTACCTGGGAGAACCGGAGGAGCAGCTGCGGCTGGCGTGTCTGGATGACCGGCTCCGGCTCATGTCCTGTGGGGTGGTGTCCGAAGGCGCCCCCAGCAGTGTGCCGGTACACATGCGCCGGCTGGTGGAGTATGCATTGCAGCAGAAAAGCGAGCTGGTAGTGCTGGCGCACAACCATCCCAACGGCACGGCGATGCCTTCTCCGGAGGACATTGCCGCCACACAGAAAATTTTCAATGTGCTCAAAAGCGTGGGCATCCGGCTGGTGGATCACATCATCGTTGCCGGAGAGCAGGCAGTATCCTTAAAGGAATACGGGGCATTTTCATTATTGGATTAAAAGGAGAACCTATGGAACAGGCATGCTTTCATCTCAAATCGGATTATCAGCCTGCCGGGGATCAGCCGGAAGCCATTCAACAACTGGTGGAGGGTCTGAACCAGGGGGAAAAGGGACAGGTGCTGCTGGGAGTCACCGGCTCCGGCAAGACCTTCACCATGGCGAACGTCATTGCGCAGGTGAACCGTCCCACCCTGGTGCTTGCCCACAATAAGATCCTGGCGGCGCAGCTTTGCTCCGAATTCAAGGAGTTTTTCCCGGACAATGCAGTGGAGTATTTCGTATCCTACTACGATTACTACCAGCCGGAGGCATACATTCCCAGCACCGACAGCTTCATTGAAAAGGACTGCGCCATCAACGACGAGATCGACCGGCTGCGTCATTCCGCCACCACCGCCCTGGCGGAACGCCGGGATGTGATCATCGTGGCAAGTGTATCCTGCATCTACTCCCTGGGCAGCCCGGAGGAGTACCGCTCCATGGTGGTATCCGTCCGGCAGGGCATGGAGAAATCCCGGGAGCAGCTCATGTCGGAGCTGGTGCGGATCCAGTATGAGCGGAACGATATCAGTCTGGAGCGGAATAAGTTCCGGGTGCGGGGGGATGTGCTGGAGATCTGCACCTCCGGCACGGCGGATCATGCCCTGCGAATCGAGTTTTTCGGGGATGAGATCGACCGGATCACCGAGATCAACATGGTCACCGGGGAGATCCTTGCCACCCTGCAGCATGCCGCCATCTTCCCGGCAAGCCACTACATTGTGGGCAGGGACAAGCTGGAGGATGCCATTGCGGACATTGAAGCGGAAATGCAGGAACGGGTGGCATTCTTTGAAGCCAACCACCAGTTGATTGAAGCCCAGCGCATTGCCCAGCGCACCCGGTATGATATCGAAATGCTCCGGGAGATCGGCTTTTGCAGCGGCATCGAAAACTACTCACGGGTACTTTCCCGGCGTCCCCCGGGCAGCGTGCCCTATACCCTGCTGGATCACTTCCCCAAGGATTTTCTGCTGATCGTGGACGAGAGCCATGTGACCCTGCCCCAGGTGCGTGCCATGCAGGCGGGGGATCACGCCCGGAAGAAGACTCTGATCGACTATGGCTTCCGGCTGCCCAGTGCCTATGACAACCGGCCACTGAACTTTGCCGAGTTCAACGAGCACATCGGGCAGGCCATCTACGTCAGCGCTACGCCTGGCCCCCTGGAAAAGGAACGCTCCGGCAGGATCGTGGAACAGGTGATCCGTCCCACCGGTCTGCTGGATCCTCTGGTCACGGTCAAGCCCATCCAGGGGCAAATGGAGGATCTGCTGTCGGAGATCCACAAGCGCACCGACCGGCAGGAGCGTGTACTGGTCACCACGCTGACCAAGCGGATGGCGGAGGATCTGACGGATTACCTGGAGGGCATGGGTGTCCGGGTCCGGTATCTGCACCACGACATCGACACCATCAAGCGTATGGAGATCATCCGGGATCTGCGGATGGGAGAATTCGACGTGTTGGTGGGCATCAACCTGCTTCGGGAGGGTCTGGACATTCCGGAGGTTTCCCTGGTTGCCATTCTGGATGCGGACAAGGAGGGCTTCCTCCGGTCGGAAACCTCTCTGATCCAGACCATCGGCAGAGCCGCCCGGAATGCTCAGGGTGAGGTCATCATGTACGCCGACTGCGTCACCGGCTCCATGGAGCGTGCCATTACGGAAACAGAGCGGCGCCGGAGCATCCAGATGGCGTACAACGAAGCCCACGGCATCATTCCGAAAACCATTCACAAGGACGTGCGGGAGGTTCTGGAGATTTCCTCCAAGGAAACCGTAGAGCAGGAGACCCATGCCCCCAAGATGTCCAAGAAGGAGCGGCAGAAGCTGATCGCCACTCTGACGGATCAGATGAAGCAGTCTGCAAAAATGCTGGAATTCGAGCACGCCGCATACCTCCGGGACAAAATTGCCCAATTGCAGGCAGAGGACTGAACCAAGGCAGCACCCCGCAAAGCCGCCAGGCGGATTTTGTCCGGTGATGCTTTCAGAAAGGATACTATAGATTATGCAGGATAAAATCATCATCCGTGGTGCCAGAGAGCACAACCTGAAAAATGTGGATCTGGAGATCCCCCGGGATCAGCTGATCGTCATGACAGGGCTGTCCGGCTCCGGCAAGTCCTCCCTGGCGTTTGATACGATCTATGCGGACGGACAGCGCCGGTATATGGAGAGCCTGTCCTCCTACGCCCGACAGTTTTTAGGGCAGATGGAAAAACCGGACGTGGACAGCATCGATGGTCTGTCCCCTGCCATTTCCATCGACCAGAAAACCACCTCCAAGAACCCCCGCTCCACGGTGGGCACCGTTACGGAGATTTACGATTATCTGCGTTTGCTGTATGCCCGGATTGGTATCCCGCACTGTCCCGTCTGCGGCAGAGAAATCCAGCAGCAGACGGTGGATCAGATCGTAGATCAGGTGCTGAAGCTGCCGGAGGGTACCCGGTTCCAGCTACTGGCACCCATCGTCCGGGGTAGGAAGGGCGAGTACGCCAAGGAACTGGAGGGAGCACGGCGCTCCGGCTATGTACGGGTCCGGGTGGACGGCAGCATGTATGAGCTGAGCGAAAAAATTCCCATGGACAAGAATAAAAAGCACAACATCGAGATCGTGGTGGATCGTCTGGTGGTGAAGGAGGGGATCCGTTCCCGGCTGACGGACAGTCTGGAAACCGTGGTGTCCTTGACGGAGGGGTTGATCCTCATTGACGTGATCGGCGGCGAGGAAAAGCTGTATTCCCTCAATTACGCCTGCCCGGAGCATGACATCAGCATCGGGGAGCTGACCCCCCGGATGTTCTCCTTCAACAATCCCTTCGGTGCCTGCGACACCTGCGGCGGTCTGGGAGCATACCGCCGGATCGATCCGGCACTGGTCGTGCCCAACCGGGATCTGAGCATCCGGCAGGGGGCGATCAAGGCCATGGGCTGGAACTCCCTGGACAGCGGCTCCATCAGTATGATGTACTACAGTGCCATTTCCAAGGAATACGGCATCTCCCTGGACGTACCGGTAAAGGAGCTGACGGACAAGCAGCTAAACCTGTTCCTGTATGGCACCGGCAGGCATGTGCTGCATCTGGAGCGCACCACCGCCTACGGCAGCGGCAGCTATGACGCACCCTTTGAAGGGGTCATCCACAACCTGGAACGCCGGTACCGGGAATCCGGCAGCGAGGCGTCCCGGGAAAGCACGGAGGAACTCATGTCCGAGGTCAGCTGTCCGGATTGCCACGGCAGACGGCTCAAGCCGGAATCCCTTGCAGTCACCGTCGGGGGCATCAACATCAGCCAGCTATGCGATTACTCCGTGACCCAGGCCATTGACTTTTTCAAGCACTTGCAGCTTACGGATCGGGAGCAGATGATCGCCCGGCTGGTCATCAAAGAGATCAATTCCCGGCTGGGATTCCTCAGCAGCGTGGGACTGTCCTATCTGACCCTGTCCCGGGCAGCAGGCACATTGTCCGGCGGCGAAAGCCAGCGGATCCGGCTTGCCACCCAGATCGGCTCCTCCCTGATGGGGGTGCTGTATATTCTGGACGAGCCCAGCATCGGTCTGCACCAGCGGGACAATGACAAGCTGATTGCCACCCTGAAACAGCTGCGGGATCTGGGAAATACGGTGATCGTGGTGGAGCATGACGAGGACACCATGCGGGCGGCGGATTACATTGTGGACATCGGTCCCGGTGCCGGGGTCAACGGTGGACAGATCGTCTGTGCCGGTACCTACCAGGACATTGTGGCATGCAAGAACTCCGTCACCGGGCAGTACCTCAGCGGCGCAAAGCGGATCCCCCTGCCGGAAAGCCGACGGCCGGGCAACGGGAAATCCCTGTGTTTTTACGGGGCGGCAGAGCATAACCTGCGAGACATTGACGTGGAGATCCCCCTGGGCAAGTTTGTATGCGTCACCGGCGTATCCGGCTCCGGGAAATCCTCTCTGGTCAATTCCATCATCTACCGGCATCTGGCAGCCAAGCTGAACCGGGCAAAGCTGAAGCCGGGCGCTTTCCGGACATGCACCGGACTGGAGCATCTGGACAAGGTCATCAACATTGACCAGTCCCCCATCGGCAGAACTCCCCGTTCCAATCCTGCCACCTACACCGGGGTATTCACGGACATCCGGGAGCTGTTCGCCAGAACGGAGGACGCCAAGACTCGTGGCTATGATGCAGGCAGATTCTCCTTCAACATCAAGGGGGGACGATGCGAAGCATGCGAGGGAGACGGCATTCTGAAAATCGAGATGCATTTTCTGCCGGATGTATATGTGCCCTGCGAGGTATGCAAGGGACGGCGGTACAACCGGGAGACCTTGGAGGTACACTACAAGGGCAAATCCATTTACGATGTGCTGGAAATGACGGTGGACGAAGGAGTAGAATTCTTTGAAGCCATTCCCAAGATCGCCCGGAAGCTGAAAACCCTCCAGGAGGTGGGGCTTGGGTATGTGAAGATCGGACAGCCTGCCACCACCCTGTCCGGCGGAGAAGCCCAACGGGTAAAGCTGTCCACGGAGCTGTCCAAGTGCCCCACCGGCAAGACCATCTATATCCTGGACGAGCCCACCACCGGTCTGCATACGGCGGACGTACACAAGCTCATTGAGGTACTCAGCAAGCTGGTGGACACAGGCAACACGGTGCTGGTCATTGAGCACAACCTGGACGTAATCAAGGTGGCGGATCATATCATTGATCTGGGCCCCGAAGGGGGCGACGGGGGCGGAACCCTGGTGGCAGCAGGCACGCCGGAGGAAATTGCCGCCCATCCGGAATCTTATACCGGACGGTATCTGAAACCATATCTGAAATAATATTTCCAAGCCGACGAATTCACAATTTGTTCATTGCATTCGTGCAATGGGCGTGTTATAATGCACCCATCATTTGCGAAAGGAGCAAACATATGAGTTTTCAGAAGGACTTTTTATGGGGCGCTGCAGCTGCCTCTTATCAGGTAGAAGGTGCATACCAGGAGGACGGCAAGGGGTTGAATATCTGGGACGTATACACCCGGGAGCCGGGGCATGTGGCGTTCAACGAGAACGGGGATGTGGCATGCGACCACTATCACCGGTTCAAGGAGGATGTGGCGCTGATGAAGCAGATCGGTCTGAAGGCATACCGACTGTCCATCAGCTGGACACGGGTGATCCCCAACGGCACCGGAGAGGTAAATCCCGCCGGTATCGCCTTCTACAACGCACTGATCGATGAGCTGCTGGCAGCAGGCATCGAGCCATTGGTGACCATCTTCCACTGGGACTACCCCTATGCCCTCCACTGCCGGGGCGGCTGGCTCAATCCTGCATCCTCTGACTGGTTTGAAGCATACACCAGGGTGCTGGTAGACAGCTTCTCCGACCGGGTACGGTACTGGATGACCATCAACGAGCCCCAGGTATTCATCACAGACGGCTACAAGAACGGAAATTTTGCGCCCTTTATGAAGCATCCGGACGGGGATCTGATCCGGATGACCCACAATGTGCTGCTGGCACACGGCAAGGCTGTCCGCACCATCCGGGCACATGCAAAGCGCACGCCCATCGTAGGCTTTGCACCCACTGGTCCCTGTGTGGTTCCTGCAAGCAATGCGCCGGAGGATATAGAACGGGCACGGGCGGCATCCTTTGATTTCAACAGGGACAACTACACCTCCAGCAATGCCTGGTGGGGAGATCCCATTGTGCTGGGGCACTACAGCCCCAGGGCATATGAATTGTTCGGGGATCTGATGCCAAAGGAGAATCCGGAGGAAATGGCTCTGATCTCCCAGAAGCTGGATTTCTACGGTGCAAACATCTACTGGAGCATGCAGGGGGGCGAACTGGGCACCACCCTCACCGGCTGCCCGAAAAGCAATCTGGCATGGCCTCTGACGCCGGATGTGATGTACTGGTCCATCCGGTTCCTGCATGAGCGCTACCATCTGCCGCTGATGATTACCGAAAACGGCATGGCTGGTCACGACTGGGTGGCATTGGACGGCAAGGTGCATGACCCGGATCGGATCGACTATCTGACCCGGTATCTGCGTAGCTGCAAGCGTGCAGTGGAGGAAGGGCTGCCCCTGATCGGCTATATGCACTGGTCCATTATGGACAACTTTGAGTGGGCACGGGGCTATGACCAGCGGTTCGGCCTCATCCATGTGGATTACGGTACTCAGAAGCGTACTCTGAAGGATTCCGCCTACTGGTACGCATCCGTCATTGCGGAAAATGGCGAAAATCTCTGATTGTAAGACAATGCAAAGCCGCCGCTGCATGATGCAGCGGCGGCTGTTTTTGTCCATTCACTATCCTTCGATGATCTGGTACTGATCCGCAGCGGTTTCCTTGGTGGCATATTCGGAAACCTGCACTACCCGTACCTTCAGAGGGCGCTGCCCCATGGCAAGCTCGATCTCGTCCCCTACCTTCACATCGTAGGATGCCCGGGCAACCTTGCCGTTTACCAGGATCCTGCCTGCATCGCACGCCTCATTGGCAACGGTACGGCGCTTGATGAGCCGGGTGACCTTCAGATATTTATCCAATCTCATACTGACTCTCCTAACAAAAAAGGGCAGCGACGCAGTTGCGCCCCTGCCCACATGCACTGTGGCTTACTTGTTGACTGCGTCCTTCAGAGCCTTGCCAGCCTTGAATACAGGAGCCTTCTTTGCCGGTGTGATCATTTCCTCGCCGGTGCGGGGGTTCTTGCACTTCTTTTCGCCTCTCTCGCGAACCTCGAAGGTGCCGAAGCCAACGATCTGAACCTTTTCGCCCTGGGCAACTGCGTCAGTGATGCAGTCGATCACGGTGTTGATCGCCATTTCTGCGTCCTTCTTCGGACAATTTGCCTTTTCGGAAACTGCCTTTACCAAATCTGCCTTTGTCATGTTCATATCCTCCAAATCATGTAATTATGAAATTGCTAACGTATCGCTTCCTTCGCCCGACGCCAATAAACGTCCAGCGCATCTATGCCCAGGGAATGCATTTCGATCCCTTCCTGCTTCAACAGCTCCTCCGTTTTCTGAAAACGCCGGATAAACTTTTCCGTTGCCCGGGTCAGAGCCTCCTCTGCATCCACATGCAGATGCCGTGCTGTATTGACGCAGGAGAACAACAGATCTCCCAGTTCTTCCTCAACCTGTTCCTGGGTGCCGCTTTGCATGGCTTCCTGCAGCTCCGCCGTTTCCTGGCTGATACAAGTAAATGCATCCTGCACATTGTCAAAATCCATGCCTGCCCGCATCGCTCGCTTGCCCACCTTCTGGGCACGCATCAGCGCCGGCAGCGCCTTGGATACGGCGGTCAGCGTGTCCGTATTGGACTGCTGCTTCTTTTCCTGCTTGATCTTGTCCCAGTTCTTGAGCACAGCCTCCGTATCCGACAGATTCAACTCCCCGAACACATGGGGGTGCCGCTCGATGAGCTTTTTGCATACCTCATCGCATACATCGTCAAAGGTAAAGCTGCCCTGCTCCCGTTCGATCTGGCAGTGAAACGCAACCTGGAGCAATACATCTCCAAGCTCCTCCCGCATCAGGGGAATGTCGTTTGTATCGATGGCTTCCACCGCTTCATAGGTTTCCTCAATGAACTCCATGCGGATGGACTGATGGGTCTGCTCCCTGTCCCAGGGACAGCCGCCCTCGCCCCGCAAAAGCCGCAGGATCTCCATCAGATCTTCGATCCGGTAACAATCCTTCCGGGTAAACGAAACCATGTATCTGCTCCTTTGTATCCCAAATCACGCGATACCCACGGTATATACTACCCTAAATCAGTTAAAATTGCAAGCCCTTCTGCAAAATTCAGCAAATTATGCAGACAAGCCCTGCATTTGACCCGCATTCTAGGCAGAACGCCGAGGATTCGCCAAAAATCAGCCCTTGTCTACAAAGCCCACCTTATGGTACGCCTTGGAAACGATCCGCTGTGAATACCGCAGCGCCTTTTCCGCACTGGCGGTGTAGCACTCCTTCAGATATGCCTTGTCTGCAATGATCCGGGCAAAATTGTCCCGGATGGGCTGTAGGTGATCCGCAACCGCCTCGCCGACGGCAACCTTGAAGTCCCCATAGCCGTGACCGGCAAATTCCGCTGTGATCTGGTCGTAGCTCTTGCCGGTAACGCTGGCGTAAATGGACATCAGATTGTTGATGCCGTCCTTGCCCTCCCGGTAGCACACCTCAGAATCCGAATCCGTCACTGCCCGCTTGAACTTGCGGATGATGGCGTCCTTATCGTCCAGGATCAGAATGCATGCGTTGGGATTGTCGTCAGACTTGGACATTTTCTTGGTGGGATCCTGTAAAGACATAACTCTTGCCCCCACATCCGGAATGTATGGCTCCGGCAGGGTGAACAGCTCCCCATAGCGCTGGTTGAAGCGCTGTGCCACGTTCCGTGCCAGCTCCAGGTGCTGCTTCTGATCTGCGCCCACCGGCACCAGATCCGCATTGTACGCCAGAATATCCGCCGCCATCAGGGACGGGTAGGTGAACAGACCTGCGTTCACATCGTCCGCATGCCGGGCGCTCTTGTCCTTGAACTGGGTCATGCGGGACAGCTCGCCGAACTGGGTATTGCAGCACAGCAGCCAGTTCAGCTCCGCATGGGTGCGCACATGGCTCTGGATGAACAGAATGGATTTTTCCAGATCAATGCCGCATGCCAGCAGCAGGGCGTACGCCTCCAGAGTATGCTGCCGCAGCTTCACCGGATCCTGCCGCACGGTAATAGCGTGCATATCCACCACGCAGTATACGCAGCGATACTGATCCTGCAAGGGCGCCCAGTTGCGGATGGCGCCAATATAGTTGCCCAGGGTGAAGGTACCCGTAGGCTGAATGCCGCTGAATATCAGCTTTTTTTCTTCTGCCACGAAAAATGCCCCCTAATTACTTGCTGCCCTTCTGTGCAGCCTGATCCTTCAGCTGTGCGTTACGCAGCTCGTTCATCACACGCTGGTACATTGCCATCAGTACCCGGCGCTTATCCCCCATGGGGACGCCTGCCGGCTCATATGCCAGCTTGTAGATGCCGCCCTTGGTCAGCAGATATACGAAATGGGTTCTGCCCCGGGGCAGGTCAAACTGGGTTGCCTTTTCCGCATCCTCCAGGTACTGTCCTGCGTTCAGGATAAAGGAACGGGCAGCCTGCACCACGCCGGGATGCCGCTGTGCCGCACCGGAGTAATCTCCGCCCAGATTGAAATACAGGTTTGATGCGCCGTTGATGTAGCATACCATGGTAGTCAGCAGCTGAGGCCCCATGGGCATATCGATGACTGCCCCGTATACGGTGTCATCCTTCAGATCCTTGCCGAAATGCTCTGCCGGGAAGGTCAGCGCCTTGCCCCGGGTCATGATATATTCCTTGCAGACCGGATAACGGTCCAGCACGATTCTTCTCTGAATTGCCATTTCATTCATCCTTTCAAATTTACTTATCCAGCAGTTCTCTTGTCATGTTCCCTAGGATCTCAATGCCCCGGACGATCTGCTCGTCAGTGGGGGTGGAGAAATTCAGCCGGAAGCTGTCGCTGGGATCGTTCTCCTGAATGGAGAATGCAGTACCGGGCACCACAGCGATCTTGTATTCGGACACGGCACGCTTGCAGAAGCCCATCATGTCGCTGCCCTGGGGCAGGGTCGCCCAGATAAACAAGCCGCCCTCCGGCTTTGTCCAGGTGATCTTCCTGGAGAAGTGCTGCTCCATGCCCTCCAGCATCAGATTACACTTGTGCCGGTAGATCTTCTGAAGCCCTGCCAGATGCTGTTCAATATTCTGGGTCGCCAGGAACCGCTCGCACAGCACCTGCGCCCAGATGTTGGTATGCACATCGGCAACCTGCTTGCAGACGATGATCTTCTGGATAATAGGCTCTGCCGCAGACACATAGCCCACCCGGAGTCCCGGCGCCAGGATCTTGGAGAAGGTACCGGTGTAGATGACTCTCCCGTCCGTATCCAGGGTCTTGATGGCGGGAATATCCTCTCCGGCAAACCGCAGATCCCCGTAAGGGTTGTCCTCCAGGATCACGGCGTTGTACTTCTGTGCCAGGGCGTATACCGCCTTCCGTTTCTCCCAGGACATGGTTCTGCCGGTGGGATTCTGGAAGTTGGGAATCAGGTAAATGAGCTTTGCCTTTTTCGCATCCTTCAGCGCCTGCTCCAGCAGATCCAGCCGGATGCCGTCCTCCTCCATTTCCACGCCCACCAGGTTGACATGATAGGAACGGAACGCATTCAGAGAGCCGATAAAGCTGGGAGATTCACAGATCAGCGTGTCCCCTTCGTTGCACAGCACCTTGCAGGCAAGCTCGTTGGCCTGCTGGGCGCCGGAGGTGATGATCAGATCATCGGCACCAGCCTCAAAGCAGTGCCGGGAGCCCATCCAGCTTTTCAGCGCATCCCGCAGAGGGGTGTACCCCTCGGTGATGTTGTACTGGAGTGCCAGGATCGGATCGGTCTGCATCACACTGTCGGACAGCTCCGCCAGCACCTTGGTGGGGAATGCCTCCGGGGCAGGGTTTCCTGCCGCAAAGGAGATCACGTCCGGGAACGCACAGAACTTCAGGATCTCACGGATGGCGGAAGCCTGTAAGCCGCTTACCTTATCAGAGAAAACATAATTCATATCTATCCCTCGTTCAGTCAGTTTTCATAGGACACCGCTCAAAGCGATATCATATCAAGTATATCACATAATTTCCAAGACGGCAACATAAAATGTACAGAAAGTCCGGGTCAAGGGCGATTTTTTTGCAAATCGCACAGCTTTGACCGTCAAATTCTATACAATCCGCCCTTGACAAATGGGGTTTTCGGAGGTGATCGCACGAAAAAACAAAGCTTTCTGGGGGGATCCTGCGTTCTGCTGGCTTCGGCACTGGTGACCAAGATCATCGGCGCCCTGTTCAAGCTGCCTCTGACCAATCTGCTGGGGGGCGGCGGTATGGGCTACTTCAGCTGTGCCTACGGGCTGTTCCTGCCGGTGTATGCCCTGTCCATTACCGGGCTGACCACGGCAGTGGCAAAGCTGACTGCGGAACGTGCTGCGTTGGAGGATCATGCCGCCCTCCGCCGGATCCTGAAGCTGTCTCTGTGGAGCTTCTCTCTCATGGGGATGCTGGGAACGGGGGCTATCCTGCTGCTGGCAAAGCCCTTCTGCCGCTATGTTGCGGAAAATCCGGACGCCTACCTGTCCGTGCTGGTACTGGCACCGGCGATCCTGCTGGGCTGCGTCAGCGCCGTATTCCGTGGCTATTATGAGGGACTGCGTACCATGTATCCAACCGGTCTGTCCCAACTGGCAGAAGCCCTGACGAAGCTGGTATGCGGTCTGGGGTTATGTCGGTATGCACTGACCCATCCGGCAGTGGTGCTCCGGTACCTGCCGCCGGGCACCACACCCCTGGCAGCCGCCTCTGCCGCCGCCGTGCTGGGCGTGACCCTGTCCTGCGCTGCCGGCACTCTGTTTCTGATCCTGCGGCATGCATGCATCGGGGACGGAATCCCGGCGTTGCCCCGGCAAAAGCCCTCCCCTGTCTCTGACCGTGCCCTGTACCGGGCGCTGTTTGCAGTGCTGATCCCGGTAGCTGCCGGATCCCTCATCACCAATCTGACCAATCTGATCGACCTTGCCACCGGTATGCACTGCCTGAACACAGCGATCCGCAAGGCTCCTGTCAGCTTTGCCGCCCGATTTGCCAATGACTCCGCCCCGGATCCGGCTGCTCTGGCAAATTTCATTTTCGGCTCCTTTTCCGGGCTGGCAGTGAACATCTTCAACCTGGTGCCCTCTCTGACCAACATGTTCGGCAAAGGTGCCATTCCTGCCATTGCCGCCGCCCATGTAGAACGGAACCGGAGCGCCATGCAGCAGGATTCCGCCGCCGCCATGCTTGCCACCGGCTTTCTGGCATTCCCCGCCGGATTGGGGATTTCCGTGCTGGCACAGCCCATTTTGCAGCTGCTGTATCCCCAGCGAGCTGCCGAGATCCTGGCAGCAGCTCCATCACTCCAGTGCCTGGGGCCCGGGGTGATCTTCCTGGCGCTGACCTTCCCCCTGTTCAGCATGCTCCAGGCTGTGGGGCATGCCCCCACAACAGTCCGGATCATGGGTATTGGGGTATGCTGCAAGCTGGCGGGCAATCTGCTGCTGATCCCCCTGCCCCGGATCCACATTGCCGGCGCCGCTCTGTCCACCACCCTTTGTTATCTGGTGACCTTCCTGCTGGCGCTGTACACCTATCAGAAAAAAACCGGTGTCAAGCTGGGAATCATGCTGTTTCTCAAGCCTGCCTACGGGGGCATGCTCTGTGCCGCCGCAGCCGCCTTCAGCTATAGCCTGCTGCTGGGCAGACTGGGAAACAATCTGGCGCTGCCTGCCGCCATCTGTATGGGAGGCTGCGTGTATCTGTTTGCCATGTGGCTCATGGGCATCCGCCTCGCCGCCCTTCGGGGACGGACATAAAAAGACCTGCACCATGGTGCAGGCCTTTTCGATGCAGTTTTACTTCCACCGTTCCAGAGCATCGATCAGTCCCTCCAGATTCTGCGCCTGACCGGTCAGCCCGGACATATACACCTTTGGACTGACACGCAGATGCAGCTGCTCCGTGCCGGTGCCGGCGGCAAAGGTCAGCTTGATGGAGGTCAGAGAGCCGATCCCTCTGCCAACGGACAGGGACTGGAGATCCTGCAAGGCATAATACTGGCTGGACAATTTCATACCCAGCATATTGTACCGCACCACCACCAGGCAATTGCTTTCTGTGACCGCCGCATAGCCATACTGATTGGACAGGGACGAGCTAAACACAGACGGCCTGCCGAAGCTGACATACACCGGGCAGGAAAACCGATCCCCGGGCATCATGGCTTTTGCCAATGCCTGCTCCATGGCTTCGTTCGTCAGATGAAACAGATTCATTCCCATGGCACAGCCCCCTACTTCGTGATCGCCTGGACATCCTTCTGGTGTCCCATGATCATCAGCGTCTCATTCTGCTTGAACACATGATCCGGAGAGGGCAGCGGGTAAATATGTCCGTTTTCCTTTGTGGCAAGGATGCTGATCTGATACTTCTGCCGGATCGCCTTGCCTACGATGGTCTTCCCCACCCAGGATTCCGGCACAGAGATCTCATAAATGGCATAATCGTCCGCCAGCTTCATATAATCGAACACATGATTGGAGCCATGCTTGATGGCAAGCCGCTCCGCCAGTTCCCGCTCCGCATAGACTACCTCGTCCGCCCCGTTGCGCAGCAGAAATTTCTTGTGTACATCCCGGCTTGCCCGCGCCAGCACAAACCGGGCGCCGCATTCCTTCAGCAGAGAGGTTGCCTCCAGGGATGCCTGAAAATTATCCCCGATGGCTACCACGCACACATCAAAATTCCCCACTCCAAGGGAGGAAACAAACCGCTCGTTGGTGGCATTGCCGATCTGTGCACTGGACACATACTGCATGGAATCGTTAACCCGGTGCTCGTCAATGTCAATGGCAAGCACCTCGTTTTTCTGCTCCACCAAAGTTTTCGCCATATGCCTGCCGAAGCGCCCCAATCCAATAATCAAAAAAGATTTCATCATCTTCCCCTATCCGGGCAATACCGCACAATCTTTGTGCAGTGCCGCCCTGCTTTCATGTATATTGCGCCGCCGGACGCAGATACTTGCTTTATGCAACATCGTAAGGAGGTGCAGCATGAAACCGCTCGGCGAACGCATGCTTATGTTTCTGCTCGGTTATTTTATATACAGCCTGATCGAGATTCTTGCACGGGGCTATACCCACTGGACCATGGCGGTGGTGGGAGGCACCGTACTGGTGTTCCTATATGATGTGAACCTGCGGCTGCAGGCACCCCTGTGGCAGCGCTGCCTGCTGGGGGCGCTGTTTATCACCGCCATGGAATTTACCGTAGGCGTCATCGACAATCTGGTGCTCCGTTGGGGCGTATGGGATTATACCACCGTACCGCTGAATCTGCTGGGGCAGATCTGCCTGCCTTTTTCCATACTGTGGTTTTTCCTGAGTATCCCTGCCTGCGGCATCTGTCGGCTGGTACAGCGGCGGCTTCACACCCAGATCTGATCCCCCAGGCTCAAAATAAACTGGGTCAGCTCGCTTGCCATTTCCGACTGCTCCGGCACCCGGGGATGCCCCGGAGTGCCCGTTCCCGTGCGGCGGAACCGATACCGCAGCACCCGGTCACTGCCCGCCGTTTCCTGTATCTCATCCAGCACCCGCTCAAAATCCGCATCGTGCTGCAGCACTGTCAGAGTCAGGATAAACACTGCCCGGGGGTATTTGTCCATCAGATCCCCCAGCAGCTCCAGGTACCGGTTTTTCCAAGCAATGCGCCGCTGACCGGTCAGAAGGATATTGTCCTGCTGCCCGATGTGATGATCGTTCTGACCGAACGCCAAAATCACCACCTGGGGTGTGTATGCAGCAAAGTCCCAGTCCGTCACCCCGGTATCCGTTTCGGGAATGTAACACAGCTTATTGTATACGGATTCCATACCGATCTGTCCGTCATGATAATACCCCGTATGATCCAGCAGGGCAATGCCACCCTGGGCAATGTTGTGGATCTGTGCTCCCAGAAGCCGGGCAGTCTGCATGGGGAACGCATACCAGGCGTTGTCCGCTGTACCATCGCATTTTGCGGGAGGATCCGTCTGTCCCACTGCCTCATAAGCCTCGCAGACTGCTCCGGCACTGACGCTGTCTCCGTAGCATTCGATCCGCCGCTGGGGCAAAGGGGGGAGCTTGCAGGCACATCCCCCCTCTGCCAGTTCAAACCCCAATAGCCGGAAATAGTGGGTGGCATCCTGCCGCTTGAACAGGATCAGACGATGCAGAGGGCGGCACCGGGTCACCGGAATCTCCAGCAGTTGTGGCTCCGGCGTGTCGGACAGATCCAGCACCCCCTCCGCTCCGTCCAACCAGTAGCCAAGCTGGATCCGGTTGTAGAACCGGGTGTTCTGCACCCTGACCGCAAGCCGGTCTCCGGTAAAACCCAGACGCACCTGGGATCCGGCATAGTAAAAAGCAGGAGACGCCCCCTGTGACCGGTCGATCCTGCCCATGTACTGCAAAGCCGGGTCCGCCGGTGAAATCCATGTACCCATACGCAATCCTATCTCCATATCTGCGGCGGTCCTCCACAGGTGTTCTGCGCAGGATACCCCTATTTTATACATAGTATAGCACAGCACTCCCGTTCCGTCAACGGGTATTTGCACAGGAGCATTTCCTGTGCTTTTTTATTTTTGCAGAAAACCTCTTGACAAAGCCGAAAACCTGTGCTAAAGTATTAAGTGTAATATCAATAGTGGTACAGATAATACGCCACAGAACAGGAGGTGCCTGATGTTTGATATTGACCTGCAAAGCCGTGTGCCCATCTACGAACAGCTTTACAAAAAGACAATCGAGCTGATCATCAAGGGCGTGCTGTCGGAAAACGACCAACTGCCCAGTGTGCGTGCCCTTGCAAAGGAGCTTGGCGTAAATCCCAACACCGTTGCCAAAGCATATCAGGAATTGGAGCGCAGCAAGGTCATTTATTCCCTTTCCGGACGAGGCAGCTTTATATCCCGCATCAGTGATATGGAAATCAAGGAGTATGCGCTGATCGATTTTGACGAATCTGTCCGGGAGGCTCTGAAGGCGGGCGTGACCCCGGATGAGCTGAAAAACCGGATCGATGCAGTGACAGAGAAAGAAAGGAGCGCTCCGTAACAGAGCGAGGGTACGGAACCATGATAGAACTCAATCAACTGGTAAAGAAATTCGACACCACCCCGGTGTTGGATGGGGTGGATCTGACCATTCCCACCGGCACCGCATTCGGACTGCTGGGTTCCAACGGCGCCGGAAAATCCACCATCCTGCGGCTGATCTCCGGCATCTACCGACCGGAGGGAGGCGAGCTGCTGGTGGACGGTCAGCCTGCCTATGACAATGTGCTGACCAAGCAGCGGATCTTTTTCATCAACGATGAAACCGTCCAGTTCACCAGCTACACCCTGGAGGAGCTGAAAAACTTCTACAAGCCCTATTACCCGAACTTTTCCGAGGAAGCCTTTGAAAAGCTCCGGGCAAACATCAAGCTGCCCCTGAAGAAAAAGCTCAGCACCTTTTCCAAGGGCATGAAGCGGCAGGCTATCGTCATCATTGCCCTGGCATGCCGCACGGATTACCTGCTGCTGGACGAAGCCTTTGACGGACTGGATCCCACCATGCGGATCATCGTCAAGCGCATGATCGTGGACGCTATGCTGGACCGGAATCTGACCACCATCATCTCCTCCCACAATCTGAAGGAGATCAATGAGGTCTGCGACACGGTGGCGCTGCTCCACCAGGGAAAGATCGTCTTTTCCCGGGAACTGGACAGCGTGAAAAGCAGCATCCACAAGCTGCAGGTGGTGCCAGGTGCCGGACAGCAACTGGACGCAGAACGGGCAAAGGCGCTTGGGGTGGAGGTCATGCATTTCGAGCAGTCCTCCAGCGTCTGCTACATCATCGCCAAGGGCACAGAGGAGGAGCTCCGGCAGTGTCTGGCGCCCCTTGACCCCGTTGTACTGGACGTGATCCCTCTGACACTGGAAGAAATCTTTATTTACGAACTGGAGGTGCTTGGCTATGACAGCAACGCCATCACAGAGTAAGCTGCGGCCGTTCTGGCTCAATGCCCGCACAAAGCTCATTGCCAACCGGAAGCCGCTAATCGTCTACGGTGTCCTGCAGCTGCTGGGACTGCCCCTGATCGTGCTGTCCACAGTGCTGACAAGCAGTGCACTCCTTCACTATGTCCCCTACAACTTGGATGGCAATCCCGTAGAGGAGCCCTACTGGGTGCGGTACGGAAGCATGTACGCAGGCTTGGGCATGATCTTTTTCTGCGTCTCCCTGCTGCTGGGCTTCCTGTTTGCCGTGGGCTCCTTTGACTATCTGTTCCGGAAGGCAAAGGTGGATATGACCTACGCCCTGCCGATCAACACCCGGCAGCGGTTCTTCAGCGATTTTCTCACCGGTGCTGCCATGTATCTGCTCCCCTTCCTGGCAGCCTGCGGTCTGTGCTACGCCATCTTTGAAACCGGATGCATCCTCCAGGACGGTCTGCGGGAAATGTTGGGCGAAATACCCTTTTCTCTGGAGCTTGCCGCCCTCAAATGCATCATCATCGTGGCACTGGGCATGCTGTTCCTGTACGCCTGCACCGTCTTTGCCATGACCTGCTGCGGCACCCAGGCTGAATCCCTCATCGCCACAATATGCGTCCTGTTCCTGGTGCCCATTACCGTTGTGGTATTCGGTCTGGTCTATCTCCAGGGCGGCATGTACGGCATCGACATTGAATCCACTCTGCTGAAGCTGTTGGAGTATACCGGGCCGGTTGGTGCCGGATCCGTATTCTTCTCCTTTCTGGAAAATGAAACCCAATACCCCGTCGGCAGTTGGGCAGCGGCCTATCTGGCAGAGATCCTGGTGCTGGTAGGCGTAACCTACCTGCTGTATCGGCACAGAAAGGCGGAGGACACCTCCAAGCCCTATGTATACCGGTTCATGTACTACTTCACCATGGGCGCTCTGATGACCTGTCTGTATGCCATTGCTGTCAGCGATGCGGATACCCTGATCCCGGTGCTGATCTTCTCGGCGGTGGTGTATCTGATCGCAGAGATCATCACCAACCGGGGCTTTAAGAAATTCTACAAGTCCCTGATCCGGTTTGCTGTGACCATGGCGGTCATTGCCGGATTCACCGCCCTGCTGGATGCCACCGACTACTTCGGTGTCGTGCAGCGTCTGCCGGAGGAATCCAACATCAGCAGCATCACCTTCTCCTGCAACGAAAACTACAACTCCATTTACTGGGACAGCGGCATGGAGGCCCAACCCAAGGTGGAGCTGACAGAGCCGGAACAGATTGAAGCAGTGTATGGGCTGCACAAGCGGCTGCTGAACGCCTATGATGCGAGAGACAATGACCACTATGGAAGCAGTCCAACCCAGATCCGCATTACCTACCACCTGAAGCTGGGAGCACAGTTCACCCGCCGGTACACCATTACAGCGGAGCAGTGGGCTGACCTGGTGGAGCCGGTTATGCGCAGCAATGCGTGGATGCAGGCGACCCTGGACGAACGGCTTGACAATTTCGGACCGGAGCTTCGGGTGGAGGACAGCAACCAAACAAACGCCACTTACTTTGCTCCCGACTCCTATCAGCAGTTTATCCGGGAGTTCAAGATCGCCTACATGCAGGACTGGATGAATATGTCCGACCAGGAATTCCTGGAGCCAAAGGAGATCTATTTGTATGCCAACGGCATCCCGGTACGCAGCAGCTTTACCAACACCATGGAAATGCTCAAGACATACAAATGCACACCGCCAGCTCCGGATTCCGACACGGAAGCCGCCGATTCCAGCGGAATCCTTTATTATCTGGGCACGGAGCACGACCGGGTGTACATCAACTTTCCGATCACGGATGCCGAAACCTCTGAAGAGATCCCCTCCGCCGGTTTTCTGCTGCCCTATGCGTCCAACTACGGCAGCACCACCGGGGACTATGTACTGCGCTATAACGGGGAATACTATTTTCTGTCCCCGGACTGCCCGTTCCTGATGGATCAATTGATCGGCGAGCCGCCGAAAAGCCCGGATACGCCAAAGATTGATACGGGTGCCATGCTGTAATCTGACACCTTTGGATGCATACCTTCGCAGCGAAGGCAGCCATCTGACCCCGGACGAGATCAAAGAAGCGCTGATGCTCTGGGGCATTGTCCATCCATAACCAATTGCTTTCCTCCTTGCCCGCAGTGTCTACGGATGCTGCGGGCTTCCTTATGCCTGTGCCCTTTTTCCGGTTGAAATCCCACCGCCGGCGTGCTATAATGGAAGCAGAACAACACGGTTGCCCATACGGACTGCCGGAACAGAAAGGAACCTTGTACATGAAACGATTTGCCATTGTATGCATTCTCTGCGCCATGCTGCTGGCTGGATTGCAGGGCTGCCGGAAGGTGGAAAACGAAGAAAGCAGTGCCCCTGCCGCATCCCAGGATGCGCCCCAGCAGGACACCGCCGGCGCAGAAACGCAGCCTCCCACGGAGGAGGCCACCCAGGCGCCGGTACAGACCCATGACTTAGGACAGGTAGATCCGGAAACGGAGCATATCCTGGATCCGGACAAGGTACTGGATACAGCCCTGCGCACCAGTCTGAACCAGTCTGCCGCCAAGATCGCAAAGCAGTATCATCTGAATCTGACCATTGACATTGTGCAGAAGCTGGGGGATCAGAAGCCTGCCGCCTACGCCCAGGCAGACTATGAAGCCCTGTACCCGGCAGACAGCAGCGGCGTGCTGTTCCTCATCAACAACGACACGGGAGAGGATTACCTGTATGTGTCCGGGGATTGCGGCAGATTTCTGACGGATTCTGTCCGCACGGAGCTGCTGATCCGGATCTCCCCCATGCTGGCTGTGTCGGATTATCAACAGGCGGTGCAGACTGTGCTGGATACCATTGCCGAAGTATGCCCTGCCCATGTATTCGACCAGGCAGGTGCCATGGATCCGGCGGATATCGCGGATCTGGAGGATACCGCAAAGCAGTTGTACACCAGCAAGAAGCTGACCGCTGTGGTATGCACCAGCGAGGACGCCAGCCAGGAGGCTGCGGATGCCCTGTTTGAAAAGCTGTACGGAACGGAAACGGACGGGATCCTGCTGATGCTGGACACCCAGGGGGAAATGATGTATGTAAGTCTGGGCGGCAGAATGCGAAGCAGCATTGGCGGCACCACCATCGGCGCCATGCTGGATCGGATCGATATGGAGCGCCGGGATGGGGCAGCTGCGGCAGCGAAAAAATTCTTCAGCGAGGCGGAAACCCTGGAGCGGTAGCATATGCAGACAAAAGACTTGCATTTTTTCGCAGAATCGTTTATAATAGAAGGAGCAAAGATTTCACAGCTCTGCCTAGGCAGAGCCGAAAATGAATTTGGAGGTCACAAATATGTTGGTTTCAGCAAAGGAAATGCTCAACAAGGCAAGAGACGGCAAGTACGCTGTCGGTCAGTTCAACATCAATAATCTGGAGTGGACAAAGGCAATCCTGCTCACCGCTCAGGAGCAAAATTCCCCTGTCATCCTTGGTGTATCCGAGGGCGCAGGTAAGTATATGTGCGGCTACCGTACCGTTGTAGGCATGGTAAACGGCATGCTCAAGGAACTGAACATCACCGTTCCGGTTGCGCTGCACCTGGATCACGGCTCTTTTGAGGGCGCAAAGGCTTGCATCAACGCAGGCTTCTCCTCCATCATGTTCGATGGTTCTCACTACCCCATCGCTGAAAACATTGAAAAGACCACACAGCTGGTTCACACCTGCGACGTACTGGGTCTGTCCCTGGAAGCTGAGGTTGGCTCCATCGGCGGCGAAGAGGACGGTGTCATCGGCGCCGGCGAGTGCGCAGATCCGGATGAGTGCAAGGCAATCGCTGACCTGGGCGTTACCATGCTGGCTGCCGGCATCGGCAATATCCACGGCAAGTACCCTGCAAACTGGCCTGGTCTGAGCTTTGAGACCCTGGCTGCTGTAAAGGAAAAGGTTGGCGACATGCCTCTGGTACTCCACGGCGGCACCGGCATTCCGGCTGACATGATCAAGAAGGCAATCTCCCTGGGCGTTGCAAAGATCAACGTAAACACCGAGTGCCAGCTGGCATTCCAGGCTGCAACCAGAGAGTACATCGAAGCTGGCAAGGATCTGCAGGGCAAGGGCTTTGACCCGAGAAAGCTGCTGGCTCCCGGCTTTGAAGCAATCAAGGCAACCGTAAAGGAAAAGATGGAGCTGTTCGGTTCCATCGGCAAGGCTTAATCCGGTTTTGCATCCAAAGCGCCGCAGTGGAATGCTGCGGCGCTTTTTCATGTCCTGCATCGCCGGATTTTCATCCTGCTTTTATGGGGCTTTCGCACAGCTTTCACAAACTGCCGGTATACTAAGAGCATGAAATCAAGGCAAAGCGGTTTCCGCAATCTGTGCCGTGCAAAGCCGCCAGGCGAGTTTTACACGGTATGCCGAAGTGCTCTACTTCTTTCTAACCTTCACTGTTCCGGAGCGGATACGCCGGTACGGAACAGACTAACAACCCCATTGCATATGCAATGTTCCAGCCGTCCGCAGTCCACCCTCTCTGCGGACGGCATTTTGATGTCAAAGGAGCAAGCCATGAACCCCTTCCCCTATTCTGACGACAATAAGCGCTATCACACCCTTGCCCATCACAACCGACACACCTACGGCAGACGCATCTGGAAAGCTGTGCTGGACGGGGGCTTTTCCTGCCCGAATCTGGACGGCACCTGCGGCACAGGTGGCTGCGTATTCTGCGACGGCGGCAGCGGCTATTTCACCCATGCTGCCGCCATGCCTATCCCGGAGCAACTGGAAGCGGAGCTTGCCCGGATCCGGAAAAGGGATCCGGATCCACGGGTCATTGCCTATTTCCAGGTGCATACCAATACCTACGCCCCGGTGGAACGGCTCCGGCAGGTGTACGAACCTGCCCTTTCCCATCCGGCAGTGATGGGATTGGCCATCGGCACCCGTCCCGACTGCCTGCCCACAGATGTTCTGGCGTACCTGGAGGAGCTGTCCCACCGGACAAATCTGACGGTGGAACTGGGCTTGCAGACCTGTATGGACGATACCGCCCGGCGCATCAACCGGGGCTACCCCTTTTCCATCTTTGCGAATGCCATGGAGCAGTTGCACCAACGGCGGATCCGCACCTGTGTGCATCTCATCAACGGACTGCCGGGGGAAACTCCTGTGCAGATGGTAGAATCCGCCCGGCAGGTGGGGCTGCTGCATCCGGATGCAGTAAAGCTACAACTGCTGCATGTGATCCGGGGCACGGCTCTGGCGGACTGGTATAATGCCGGCAGGTTTTCCGTCATGTCCCAGGCGGAGTATGTGTCCGTGATCCTCCGGCAGCTGGAGGTGCTGCCCCCGGAGACCGTCATCGAACGTATTACCGGGGACGGTGATCGGAATAAGCTGATCGCCCCACTGTGGAGCATGCGGAAAATTGCGGTACTGTCCGCCATCGACAAGGCGCAGGCACAGGCAGACAGCTGGCAGGGCAAAGCCCTTGGGGCAGCACTGCACAATGCATGCCAGGTGGCTTTGCCCTGAATAAAAAAAGCGGAGCACATGCTCCGCTTTCTTATTACCCGTATTATTTCTGCTTTTCGCTGCTTTCCCGCAGTGCTACACGGCGGATCTTGCCGCTGATGGTCTTGGGCAGCTCCTCCATAAATTCTACGATTCTCGGATACTTGTAGGGAGCGGTATGCTCCTTGACGTAGTTCTGGATCTCCTTCTTCAAAGCCTCAGAAGCCTCCGTACCCTTGGTCAGAACGATGGACGCCTTTACCACCTGGCCACGGATCTCGTCCGGCGCAGCAGTGATGGCACACTCCAGCACATAGGGCAGTTCCATGATAACGCTTTCGATCTCGAAGGGTCCGATCCGGTAGCCGGAGGATTTGATCAGATCGTCTACACGACCCACATACCAGAAGTAGCCGTCCTCATCCCGCCATGCAGTATCGCCGGTGTGATAAGCACCATCGTGCCATGCTTCCTTGGTCTTTTCCTCGTTGTTGTAATAGCCCAGATACAAGCCGCAGGGAACCTTCTTGTCGGTGCGGATCACGATCTCACCAGTCTCACCGGGCTTTGCAGGTGTGCCGTCCGGCAGCACGATATCGATGTCGTACAGGGGGCTGGGTCTGCCCATGGAGCCGACCTTATTGGAATCCCCTACGAAGTTGGCAATGGACAGGGTGGTTTCAGTCTGACCAAAGCCCTCCATCAGCTTGATGCCCGTAGCCTCCAGGAACCGGTTGTATACCTCCGGGTTCAGTGCCTCACCGGCAACCACCGCATACTTCAGAGAAGACAGATCAAACTTGGACAGATCCTCCTTGATGAAGAAACGGAACATGGTGGGCGGTGCGCAGAAGGTGGTGATGTGGTATTTTGCGAACATGGGCAGGATCTTGTTTGCGTCGAACCGGTCAAAGTCATAGGTGAATACCGGTGCTTCATTCATCCACTGACCGTACAGCTTACCCCAGAGTGCCTTGCCCCAACCGGTGTCGGAAATGGTGAAGTGGAGACCATTGGGATCTACATTCTGCCAGTACTTTGCAGTCAGGAAGTGCCCCAGACCATACTTGTGGCTGTGGGTTGCAATCTTCGGGTAGCCGGTGGTGCCGGAAGTGAAGAACATCAGAATCGGGTCATCACCACAGGAGGTATCCTCCGTCCGCTCGAACTTGTCGCTGTATGCAGGAAGCTCTCCGTCGAAATCATGCCAGCCCGGACGAGGTCCGCCGGTGCAGATCAGGGTCTTAACGGACTTGCACTGCTTGACAGCGCCCTCAACGTGGGTGGTTACATCCCCGTCACCGGTGCAGACAATGGCGCTGACGCCTGCTGCATCAAACCGATATACATAATCGTGCTCCAGCAGCTGGTTGGTTGCCGGGATTGCGATAGCACCCAGCTTGTGCAGAGCTACGATAGAGAACCAGAACTGATAGTGCCGCTTGAGTACCAGCATCACCCGGTCGCCCTTCTTGATGCCCAGGGAGCGGAAGTAGTTGGCGGTCATATTGGAATAGTGCTTCATATCCGCAAAGGTAAAGCGGCGCTCTGTAAAGTCATTGGACACATGGAGCATTGCCAGCTTGTCCGGAGTCTTTTCCGCAACCTTGTCCACGATGTCAAAGCCAAAGTTGAAGGTGTCGGTGTTGTGGTATTCAATACCGGTCAGATGCCCGAATTCATCCGTAGTGGTGGACACAAACTTTTCTGCAACCGGATGCACCAGCCCAGCCTTGTCCACGTTGGTGAGCACACGGGTCTGCACATGCTCCTTATACTCCGGCACGCCTCCCTGACCGTTGGGGTTCATAACGATGGCGTAGATCTCGCAGTCCTCACCGCCGATGGCAACCTCATCGTGGGGCGTGGAGCTGTCGTAGTAGATGCTGTCGCCGGGGTGGAGAATCTCGCTGTGGTCGCCGATATAGATCTTCATGCAGCCCTTGACCACGATATCAAATTCCTGTCCCTCGTGGGATGCCATATGCAAAGGCTTGTCCATTGCTTCTTCGGAATAGGGGATCTTTACAAAGAAGGGCTCACTGATTTTGTGACGGAACTGGGGTGCCAGACGGTAATAGGCAAAGCCCTCACGCCGCACGATGGGCAGCCCCTTGCCGGCTCTTGTCACAGTGTAGCTGGTTACCTTGGGGCTTTCGCCTTCCATCACATCCGTGATCTCCACGCCGCATGCCTTGGCGCATTTGTAAATAAACGTAAAGCTGAAGTCACTCTGTCCTGCCTCCAGCGCCTTGTACTCCTCAACGGATACATCCGTGCGCTTCGCCATTTCCTCTACGGAAAGCCCCACGTCCTCCCGCACAGCCCGAATACGCTCTGCAACCTCTTTGATTGCGTGATCCATGTTTGCTCCCATTGCGTTTCATCCTTTCTATGCATTTGATTGTTCACCTTTGAGACAAATAAAAAACTCGTCTCAAAGATCATGTTCTTTGAGACGAGATATGTTCCCGCGGTACCACTCAAATTGCGCATTGCGCCCCTCATCGGCTCTAACAAGCCTATTGCCTTCACGCGGCAAAAACGGAAACGCCTACTTGGTTTACACCGTTCAGGTTTCAGCTCGGAAGGGATCAGCAATCGGTATATTTTCACCGGCTTACACCAGCCGCCGGCTCTCTGCGCAAAATAATATCCGATACAGTCTTCGTCATCGCCATTGACATGAGTATATCACGTTCCCTCGGCTTTGTCAAGGGGTTCTGAAAAAATTTTTTGTGCCGGAAGCATACTGCGCCATACTGCCGCCACAAAGCCCACACAGTCCCCTGTGGTGTCCCGTGTCAGCACCGGTTCTCCCTCTGCCGCACACACCAAGAGCATGTCCGGCGCCGGAGGTGCCCCCAGACCGATCACCAGCAGATCCCCCGGCTGTATGCCGTATGCCCCGCCGGTCTCATCCGGCATCCGCCATGCCACATACCGGGTGTCACCCTGGGGCAGCGGATAAAAGGCAACATAGCTTTCTGCCTGCTCCGGGGTACCATCCAACCGGGACACCACCGGAATCCGCAAAGGCCGACCTCCGGCAAGCCGGATTCCCCGGTTTTGATTCCCTGATTTCTCCAGGTATCCATCCGCCACCAACAAATTGATGTAACGGTGTGCGGTGGAAGTGGATTTCATCCCAAGTGCGGCGCAGATCTCCCGCACGGACGGCGGAATGTCTGTTTCGGTACGCAGTCTGATATAGTCATAGACTGCACGTGCCTGATCGTTCAGCATGATTCATCACTGATTTTCCGCATATGCAGGAAAATCCGCTCCTCTCCTCGTTATCAGCCCTGTGGCAGTTCCTTTGCAAGCCGCCGGGAGATCTTGTATACATCTCCGCAGCCCAGGGTAATCACCAGATCCCCCGGCTGTGCGTGCTTGCAGATATAGTCGCAAACCTGGTCAAAATTGTGATACTTTCGGGTATCGTTCGGCTCCTCGGTTTCATCCTGCGGGAACCAGACGCAGCCCGGGATCTTCTCCGCCAGATTCCGTGTGAAAATGTGGTAGGTATTCTTCTCACGGGAGCCCATAATATCCGTCAGCACCGCCGTATCCGCAATGGACAGAGCCTTTGCAAAATCATCCAGCAGCATAGCCGTCCGGGAGAAGGTAAATGGCTGGAACACTGCCCACACATGGCGATAGCCCATTTCCTTTGCCGCATTCAACGTCACCGTCAGCTCCGCCGGATGGTGTGCATAATCGTCCACCACCGTAATGCCTCCAACCTGGGCAACCTTTTCAAAGCGTCTGCCTGCGCCACGGAATTCACACAGCCCCTTCTGAATTGCGTCAAAGGGAACCCCTGCGTGATCCGCCGCCGCAATGGCTGCCATGGCGTTCAGTACGTTGTGGATCCCTGCTACATGCAGCACGATCTCCCCCATGGGCTTGTCATGATGCATAGCGATGAAGTGCGTCTCCATACCGCTGACATGCTGCACCTGTGCCGCATAGTAATCGCAGTCCGGCGTATTGCCGAAGGTAATCATCTCCTTGCCGGTGATGCCCTCCACTGCCTTCCGGGTGTTGGAGTCATTGCCGTTGTAGATCACTGTCCGGCTTGCCTTTTCGGCAAACTTATGGAAGGACTTGATCACATTCTCCAGAGTGCCGAAGTAGTCCAGATGGTCCGCATCCACGTTCAGGATCACTGCAACGTCCGGATACAGCTTCAGAAAGGTGTCCACAAATTCACAGGACTCACATACCATGATATCACTTTTGCCGGCTCTGCCGCTGCCCCCGATACAGGGCAGCTTGCCTCCGATGAAGGCGGACAGATCCACCCCGGCGGTAAACAGAATCTGCGCCGCCATGGAGGTGGTGGTAGTCTTTCCGTGGGTGCCGCAGATGCAGATGGCATTGTCATACTTGGAGGTGACGATGCCTAGCAGTTCACTGCGCTCCAGCACCGGTACGCCGCTGGCTTTGGCAGCGATCAACTCCGGATTGTCCGCCATAATGGCTGCGGTGTGGACGATCAGATCCGCCCCCGCAATATTCTCTGCCCGCTGTCCAAGCATCACCGGGATCCCCAGCTTCCGGACAGCCTCCAGGGTCTCGGTTTCGTTGTTATCCGACCCGGTGAGATAATAGCCCCAGCTGTGGAGAATCTGCGCCAGGGGATACATACCGGAGCCCCCGATCCCGATAAAGTGAATATGCTTTTTCCCTTTTAAAATATTCAGATTCATAATAACCATCCCGTTCCTTTGTAGTTTATTCACAAATCGATGCTTTGATTGTTCATAAAAATGATGTATAATACAGAATACAAGGAAGCATCGTATACACACCACATTGTAACACCATGCTAGACATATCCGTACAACATAAGGAGGTAGCACACATGGAAATTACAGACATCAAAATCCGAAAGATCATTACAGAAGGCAGGCTACGTGCGGTAGTATCCGTTACGCTGGACAACATGCTTGCCGTACACGACATCAAGGTCGTCCAGGGGGATGAGCGATTGTTCGTCGCCATGCCCAGCAGAAAGGACGAAAGCGGCGTGTTCCGGGATATTGTACATCCCATTTCCCCTGCCGCCCGACAGATGTTTGAGCAGCAGATTCTGGAGGCTTACTCCCAGCATCTAGCACTGCTTGAAGCAGAAGAATCCGCCCACGATGCCCTTGTATAATCCATTCTGAATTTCAGCAGGGAATGTTTACATTCCCTGCTTTTTTTGTTGCTCCAGCAGATAGGTCTTCATCAATGCGATCTGGGTCTTGGCGTCCTGGATCTCGTTCCGCAAAACCATATTTACCGCCTCACGCAGATCGATCCGCTCCACATCCACGAACTCGTCCGGATCCAGCTTCTGGCTGCCTCCCACCTGCAAGCCCTTTGCAAGATACATATGAATCACTTCCGTGTCATATGCAGGCGTGGGAAACAGGGAACCCAGATATTCCATAGATTCCGCCCTGGTGCCGGTTTCCTCCCACAGCTCCCGGATGCCGCAGGTCAGAGGCTCCTCCCCCTGCTCCAGCTTTCCTGCGGGCACCTCCAGGGTCACACAGTGGTGCGGATAGCGGAACTGCCGCACCATCAGCACCTGCCCCTGCTCCGTCAGGGGCACCACGCATACGCCCCCGTTGTGGTGGATCACATCCCGGATGGCTTCTCTGCCATTTTCCAGCTTTGCCACGTCCCGGGTCACATAGAGGATCTTCCCCTCAAATACGGTTTCACTTTTGATCGTCTCTTCGTTCAGATGCATCTTCTGACTTCTCCCCTTCCTCGTTCCATCTCCCGGCGTACCGGGACAAATATGCCGCATACTGCATAGCGGCAGACACATCCTGCTGCAAGTCATATCCATACCAGCAGGTGTGGAAGCACTCCTGCTTTGCCTCCTGCTTCCGGCACTTCCTGGTCAGCAGCAGATACAGCACCAGCAGCAATGCCCCAGCCCCGGTAAGCCATGCGCCGATCCGCAGACCCGGCGTCTCATAGGTAAAGACAATCACATTGTCCCCCGCCTGGGCTTCCACTGCCATAAAGCCGTAGCTGACCCGTTCCACATCCACCGGCTGCCCGTTGACCGTGGCGCTCCATCCTGCCTCATAAGGCACGCTGAAGAACACCAGATTGGGCTGCTCCAGGGTGATGGTGCCGGTAAAGCCGCTGGAATCATACCGAAAGCTGTCGCAGGCATGCGCCGCCCGTTCCCGGCAGGCTTCCAGATACCTTTCCTCCGTCAACCCATAGGCATTGTTCTGGAGCACTGGCTTCATCAGGCTGCCATACTTTTGGATCTGCTCCTGGTTCAGCACAATGGAGTTGATCAGCACCTTTTCACAGCTCATGCCGGATCTGCCCTCCACATCCTCCTGGGACACATAGCTGTCATAGGTAAAGCCCATGGGGATGTAGTACTGGTTCTCGTATACATAAAATTCGTTCTGTATCCCCACATATTCAAACCCGGGCAAGCCGCAGTCGAAGGAATATTCATCCTTTTTGGAGTTGTTCACCTTGTCAAAGTAATACCGGACGGAGAACAGCCCCCGAAGGGTGTAGTGCTCAATGGGGGCACGGGACGCCACATCCCGGGTGACCCCGACCTGGTCGTAAAAATCCATAATGGAAACCGGCACTACGCTCTGAAAGGCACGCATATTGGAGCAGCCCCAGAACATAGGGTAGTTGTCGTAATCCTCCGAAATGTCGATCCGGTAGAACTGCTCCTGGGGATCCGGCAGAGAGATCTTCTCGCCGCCCTCGATGCCGATCCGGGCGTAGGTACGGGGGATGGGGCCTAAGGAAACCCCGAAGTACACCACGGAGGCGGTACAGAGCACGCACGCCCCGATGGTCAGCGCCATAGCCCGGCGCAGCACCGGCTCTCCCCGCCTCCGGCATACCGCAAGCCAGACCACCCCGCACAAATTCAGCACACACAGCGCCAGGATCAGCACAAAGTAGATGGGGTAATTTGCAAAGTCAAACCACTTAATGTCCTCCCCGTCCTTGATGGGGATAAAACATGCCGCCAGGCAGAACAGCAGCACGCCGCCGCTGATCCAGATGCCCTGCTTCAGAGAAATCTGCACATCGTCCAGGGCAATGGCAGTCATCATTGCCATGATCAGGATGGGCATATAGAACCATCTTGCATAGTAGGAGCCGTTAAAGGCATAGAAGGCGGAATTGAAAATGGGAATGAAGGCGCAGAACGTGCAAAACAGGGTGAGCCGGGTAGCCCAGTGCTTTTTCCGGGTACCCAGAAAGCCGATGACGCCGGTCATGCCGAACAGGGGCAGATAGCCGCCAATGGACGCCCACTTGGCGCTGTCCGTGCTGAACAGATTGGGACGTGCCGGTACATCCGGGATCATAAAGAAGCTCTGGATGATCCGGATGATCCGGGTACGGTCGGAATATGCCACCATATTCATGCCGTACAGCCGCTCTGTCACCCGGTTATTCTCCAGAATGGTCAGACAGGAGGGCAGCAGCAGCACTGCCGACAGCAACACGCCAATGATAGACTCCAGGGCGATGCTGAAGAACTTTCGCCGGGTGATGTGAAAATCCTTACAGGTGCAGCGAAACAGAAAGTAGACCAGCACGAATACGACCTGGCCGGCAAAGAAGAAGTAATTGAGCATTGCCATCAGTGCCACCGCAAGAGCAAATACCCCCCGGCGGTTGTTGTTCACCCGTTCCTCCAGGGCAATCAGCAGCAACGGGAAAAAAGCGGTCACATCCTGGAAGTGGTTGAAGAAAATGTTGTATGCCTGGAAGCCGGAAAAGGCGTAGAGCATGGCACCGATGGCGGCGGCACGGGGACTGCGCACAAAGCGGCGGATATAGGCATACCCGGTCATAGTCGCCATGCCGTGCTTGAGGCAGAGCAGCCAGGGTATCAGATAGGGTACTGCGCCGCTGGGGAAGGGTATGGTCAGCCAGAAGAAGGGACTGCCCAGCAGGTAGAAGGAGTAGGAGCCGATAAAGTTTGCCCCCAGATCCGTCTGCCAGTTCCAGCCCAGCTGACCGCTGCGCACTGCGTCATGGGCGAGGTGATAAAACGGGATCTGCTGGGAATTGAAATCCCCGTAGTAGATGAAATACCCCTTGTTGAAGATCACAATGGGCAGCAGTACCACAAGCAAGGTGAAAAAGCCCAGCAGAAACATCCGCAGATACTGTCGTTTGCCGTCCTCCTGGATCAGAAGCAGGTTCTTTTTGACCATAAGTTCCTCCAATGATGATTATACCACGAATTGCCTCATAATGGAAGAGCCAATTCCAAAATATTTTTGGTGATTTCGCATAAAGTTTGATCGGACGCAGCACCCGGCGCCCCTTTGCCGCATAGGATGCACTAGGGGCGAGGGGTTACCGGCACAATGTTGGTGAGAATCCCCTGTTCGGTCACGTCCACGATGCCATAGGAGGGGGGCATGCCGTCCCGGGGACAGCTGACGCTGCCGGGATTGAGCAGATACAACCCATCCTCATACCGGGCGCAGCGGACATGCGTATGTCCGAACAGTGCCAGATCCGCATCGTTCTGACGTGCCAGTGCCTTGAGATGCTCCAGGGAGCTGTTGACGCCGTAATTGTGCCCGTGGGTGGCTACCAGCCGATGGCTGTGCTCCAGCCCCAGGGTCAGCACCGGCAGGCTCATGCTGTCGTAATCGCAGTTCCCTTTTACATGCCAGGTTCGGGCGGACAGATCCGGGAACTGGGTCAGCAGCAGATCCAGTTCCTCCTCCCCATCCCCCAGGTGGATGAACAGATCTGCATCCATATGGCGGCAAAAAACCCGACGCAGGGCATCATAGTTCCGGTGTGAATCCGACAGTACAATCAAGCGCATGATGGAACCTCCCACTTCTATTTGTTTCGATTATAGCATATCTATGCTATAAATACAAGTAATTCCGGCAAATCCACTTGGTTGGAAGAAAGGAAGCGTGTACATGGATATCAAGGATAAACTCCAGTCCTCCAATGCAGAGCCTCTGCTCAAAGCAGTCAGCAGCAAGCTGGGGATCCCCCCGGAGGAGCTGCGGGCACAGCTGGAGGCAGGGAAATTTGACAGTGCCATTCAGCGCATGAATCCGGGCGAGGCTGCCAAATTCCAGCAGGCCATGCAGAACCCGAAGCTGATCGAAAAGCTCATGTCCTCTGCCCAGGCGCAGGCACTGTATAAAAAACTGACCGGCGGAAAATAAGACAACACCCCACAAAGCCTGTGGGGCATTGCCCTTGGATGCTGTCAAAAAGGAGGCTCTGTACGGAGGGACGCCATGGATGATCTGATGAAAAAAATGCAGGAGGTACTCTCCGACGAGCAAAGCATGCAGCAGCTCAACGAGCTTGCCGCCATGTTCCGCAGTGAAATGAACGGGGCACCCGAGCATACCCCCGGGGACAGTCCTCCTCCGGCAGAGGATGGGCAGGAAGCAGCCGGCTTTGACTTTAGCAAGCTGCTGCAATTGCAGGGTCTGTTCAGCAGTCAGCAGGAGGACAAAAACGCCGCCCTGCTGCTGGCGCTGCGGCCCCATGTGAGCCAGGAGCGACAACAGCGCATCGACCGGGCAGTCAAGCTGCTGCGGCTGTATACCATGTGGAGCATTCTGAAGGAAAGCGGACTGCTCCAGGATCTGATCTAAGGCAGCGCTTGTGAAATGCGGCCATGAAATAAAAGGGGGAAGCACATGTGGCAGGGCTCAGCAATACAGAACGCAATATGATGCGGCAGGATGCCATGCGCCGGGCACAGGAAATGCGGCGGCAGGGACCTCAGACAACAACCGGCGGGGTACAAGCACCACCCCCTCCGAAGCCTGCACCCCCTCCCCCAACCGCAAAAAGCATACAGAACCCTATACAGCCCTTACAGGATCTGCTGGGAACACTGAACCCGGAACGGGCGCTGATCCTGGGACTGCTGTTCCTGCTAGCAAAAGAGGGCGCCGACATCAAACTGCTGGCGGCGCTGGGATATGTATTGATGTAAGGAGACGACTATGTTGAAAACGGAATGGATCTTCTGCGGCATCTGGCTCATCGCCGGACTTGGGATGCTCCGGTGCTATCTGAGCCGAAAGCGCCCCCTGCGCTCCGCCCTGCTGGGCATGCTCACCGGTGCGGCAGCCCTGACTCTGATGCATCTGTACGGCGGACGCTTCGGGGTGGAGATGCCCTTGAACTGCTTTACGGGGGGCATCTCCCTGCTGCTGGGCGTGCCGGGGGTAACGCTGCTGACGGTGCTGCTGTTGATATAAGGCAGGCAGATACGCCAAACGCAGGATATCCCACCAGGAATACCCTGCGTCAAATCATGCTTATGCACCGCCCTGCAGCGCCGTCAGTGCCTTTTGCAGCTGAGGATCCGCATCATGGCTCCGTTCATCCAGAGCAGGTGCATCCTCCGGCAGCTCCACGGTTTCATCCGGAATCAGGCCGATCCCCTGGTAGCATGCAGAACGGGCAGTCCGATAGGTAGCCACTGTAATGGTCAATCCGCCCCCATCGTCCAGAGAAATGGTGTTCTGCATGACCCCCTTGCCATAGGTGGTAACCCCGTACAGCTTTGCCTTTTCAAAATCCCGCAAAGCAGAGGCGAACAGCTCCGCCGCACTGGCAGTATCTCCGTCCACCAGCACTGCCATGGGTAGGTTCAATTCCTTTGCATCTGAACGGATCAGTACTTCCTCCCTGCCGTCCCGGTAGGTGGCAAATGCCACATCTCCCTCCGGTAACAAGGGATCCAGGCACTCTCCGACGGAGGTCACCAATCCCCCGTGATTGCCCCGCACGTCAAAGGCCAGAGCAACCGCCCCATCGTTCAGCAGGTTTTGCAGCGCCTCGTTGAACTGCTCCACCGTGGATTCCTTAAAGCCGGAAATACGGATATAGCCGATCTTACCCTCCAGCATCTCTCCGTAGGCGGTCTTGACCTGGATGGTTCTGCGTACCAGCTCATAATCCTGATCCACGCCTCCCCGGCGCACTGTCAGCTTTAAGGTGGTACCCTCCTTGCCCTTGATCTGCTCCACCGCCTGCTCATAGCCCAGCTCCAGCACATCCGTGCCGTTGATGGCAACAATGATATCTCCGGACGCAAGCTCCGACTGGGCAGCCGGGGTATCGGCCGTGACGGAATCGATGAAAATATACCCGCTTTCGTCCTTGGTGACGGTAACGCCGATGCCCACCAGGACACCCTTGTCATTTTCCTGAGAGGTCTCCAGCTCCTTGGCGGTCATGTACCGGGAGTAGGGATCGTTCAGACCGCTGACATAGCCCTTCAGAATGCCATCGGACAAGCTCTCCTCATCGATCTCCTTGTAGTAGTTCTCCCGCACCAGACCATCCAGCTCACTGAGCCGGTTATAGGTATCCGCCATATTTTCCACACTGGAAACCTTCTGGTTGAAATGGTGCAGATTATAGGCAGAGGTCAGGATAAAGGTCAATGCACAGGCCAGCGCCACCAGACTGATGGTCAGTCCCAGGCTGATCTTTTTGTTCATAGCATAGTCGGATGCACCGCATCCTGCTCCTTTCCAAACATTGCATAAATGCACGGAACAACCCTGTTACAGATTGCCCCGTGCAGCTAGATTATATACCGAGATAGGGTGCCGGATTCACAAAGGAACCGTTTTTCATCACACCGAAGTGCAGGTGGAAGCCGGTGGACCAGCCGGTGGATCCCACCGTACCCAGCACAGTGCCGGTGGAAACTGTCTGTCCGTAGGATACGCTGACGGATGCCAGATGTGCATACAGGGTGGAGTAGCCGTCTGCGTGGGTCACTACTACATAGTTGCCGTAGCCACCGTTGCAGCCGCAGCTTCTGGTCTTTTTGTAGTTATGGGTACAGCCAGTTTTGACCAGCGTCACAGTACCGCTGGCTACTGCCACTGTTGCAGCGCCGCTGATACTGGAGCCGCCGCTGGCAATGTCAATACCCTGGTGCATTTTCCCCCAACGATTACCATAAGGACTGGAGATAAAGTAGTGTCCCGGCACCGGCCATGCAAAGCGCCCACCGGAATAGGTGGTGTCCGGCTTGGTCACGGTGGTGGTCTGGGAATTGTTCTGATTGGTCGCCAGAGCCTGCTGCCGCTTAATCTCCGCCATGATCTGATCCTGCTCCTTTTCCTTGGAAGCATTCTCAGCCTTATAGGCGTTGATGTCCTTGTTTGCAGCGTCCGCTTCTTCCTGTAATTCTGCCTGTGCAGCCTTGGTCTGCTGCACCTTCGTATTCAGCTCCTGGATGGAATCGCTGTAATCCGCACGGATCTTTTCCTGCTCCACCTTCTGCAGCTCCTGCTCATTCTGCTTGGAAACCAGCTGCTCCTTACTGCTCTTCAACTGCTCCATCTGGTCCATCAGACCTGTTACCAGCTTGTCATCGTGATCTGCCACCCTGGCGATCAGATCCATCTTGGACAGCATATCGTAAAAGTCCGTGGATCCTACCAATGCGGATGCCAGACTGTCATTGCCGGTCACATACATGGCACGCAGCCGCTTCTTGAAGCTGTCCAGCCCCTGGTCAATGTCAATCTGCTGCTGGGCAATGTCCTCCTCCAGGGTGTCGATCTCCCCCTGGGTATCCTCGATCTGCTGATTGATGGTAGTCAGCTGCACATCCACCAGGGAGATCTTCTCGTTGATGGTCTGGATCTGCTCCTGGAGGGCAACCTCAGCCTCCTGCTGCTTGTTCATGTCCTGTTTCAGAGCATCCAGCTTTTGCTGCTGCTCCTGGATCTTCTGGTTGTTTTCCTTGATTTCCTGCTCCAGCTGGGAAATGGTCTTTGCGCTTGCAGGCATATCCCCGAACTGCTGTGTACAGGTCAATACGCCAAATGCAACCGCCCCGCAGACGGTCAGTGCCTTGAGCCGCTTGACCCAATCATGCTTCTTCTTGCTCTTTTGCATATGTGTGTCCCGAACGGACATTCCCTCCTTATACCTTCAGATGTTTTCTTGTGGAAATCACACTGCCGATGGCGCCTACCAGTGCGCCAGCCCCCAGATATGCCAGGGTCACAGGCAATGCCACGTCGTTGTAGGTGATGATGCTGCCTACGCCAATGATGCTCAGAATATCCGTATCTGCCTTCAGCAGATCCACTAGGGAATCATATGAAAACCAGGTGATAATGGTTGCCACCGCCCCTGCCATCAGACCGGTGAGCATGCCCTCTACAAAGAAGGGAAGCCGGATGAAGGCATTGGTTGCGCCAACGTATTTCATAATGCTGATCTCCCGCCGGCGGGCAAACACGCTGGCACGAGTAGTGTTGGAGATGATGACCATGGACACGATCACCAGGGCTACCACAACCGCAAGCGCCACAACGGAAACGATCCGCCGCAGACCGGTCAGCACATTGACAAAGTCATAGGGAGCACGGATCCGATCCACATCCTGCATGCTGTTCAGGGTGCTCAGGGTATCGGAAAGCCGGGAAATATCCGTCACCCGGATCCGGTAAGCATCCGGCAGGGGGTTGTCATCTCCCAGAGATTCAAACAGCACTTCATACTCCATCATATCCGACTTCAGATCCGCATAGGCGTCCTCCTTGGAGTAGAAGGACACGCTGGACACATTGTCCATCTGTTCCAGTTTCTTGCCCATCTCCTGGATCTGCTGATCGGAGGTATTGTCTTTGATGTAAATGATCACTTCGTTTTTATCTTCAATTCCACCGATAATGGAATTTAAATTCAAAAAGAACAGGCAGGAGATGCCTACCAGCAGCAGGGATACCAGCAGCACACAAAAGGAAGCAAACGCCATGACCCGGTTCTTCCAGACGTTGTCCACGCCCTGCTTGATCAGATATCTTACGCCGCTAAGCTTCATAATTGCCTCCTACCACCTCATCGAAGATGATGGAGCCGGAATTGATGTTGATGATACGGCCGCCGAAATGCCGCACCAGCTCGTGGGCGTGGGTGACCATCAGAACTGTCGTGCCGCATTCGTTGATCCCCTGCAGCAGCTCCACCATTTCATAAGACAGTTCCGGATCAATGTTGCCCGTAGGCTCGTCCGCAATAATAAGCGCCGGGTCATTTACCAGCGCCCGGGCAAGTGCAACACGCTGCTGCTCGCCGCCGGACAGCTCCCTGGGATAGGAGGACGCCTTGTCCTGAAGTCCTACCAGGCTGATCACATAGGGTACACGCTTGCGTATGTACTTTCTGGGGGCATCAATGACCCGCAGCACAAAGGCAATGTTTTCATACACAGTCATGGTTTCAATGAGGCGGAAATCCTGGAATACCACCCCGATGGTACGGCGAAATTCCGGCACACGCCGGCGCTTGAGATTGGTCAGATTATAGCCGTTGACGGTGACCACGCCGCTTGTGGCGTCGATCTCCTTCAGAAGCAGCTTGATGAGCGTACTTTTTCCGGCACCGGAGGAACCGACCACGAACGCAAATTCGCCGTCGTTGACCTTCAGACTGATATTGTTGAGCGCCTGAATACCTGTCGTTTGATAGGTAACGGAAACATTCTTCAACTCTACCACAAATACACCTTCCTTATTCTTTCGGCAGCCGGCTTGTCCTTCCCGCAGGATGCGGAGAACAAAGAATCCCTGCAAGCAGCCCTGCACAGGCTCTGTGCGATGCTGTCTTAAGAAAATTGCCCAACACGAATGCGTCGGGCAAATAAAGCTTTAGAATTTAACGGGATTTGCCGACAAATATTTCTTGACCATCAGGGCGATCTTGAAGATGATCGCATGGTCAAATTCACGAAGATCCAGACCTGTCAGTTTCTTGATCTTCTCCAACCGGTACACCAGGGTATTCCGGTGTACAAACAGCTTTCTTGAGGTTTCGGACACGTTCAGATTGTTTTCAAAGAACCGCTGGATGGTAAACAGTGTCTCATGATCCAGGGATTCGATGCTGCCCCGCTTGAACACCTCGTGCAGGAATGTTTCGCACAAAGTGGTGGGCAGATGATAAATCAGACGGGCAATGCCCAGATTGTCGTAGCTTACGATGACTCTGTCCGTGTCAAATACCTTGCCCACTTCCAGCGCCATCTGGGCTTCCTTAAAGGAACGAGCCAGATCCTTTACGCCCACAACCACAGTACCGATGCCCACATTCACACGAGTGTAGAACTCGCTGCTGAGGGTATCCGCAATGGAACGGGCGAGCTTTTCCAGATCCTTGGAGTCCACCGTATTCTTGATTTCCTTGACCAGCACGATGTCGGTTTCGGTAATGTTGAATACAAAGTCCTTGCTCTTGTCCGGAAACAGATTCTGGATGACATCATAAGCGGAAATGTCATTGGCGGAAACGATGCGGATCAACAGCACTACCCGGCTGATCTCGGAATTGAAATGCAGCTCCCGTGCCTTGATCACAATATCTCCCGGCAGCACATTGTCCAGCACCACGTTCTTGATGAAGTTGTTCCGGTCGTACTTTTCGTCGTAATACTGCTTGATGTTGGAAAGGGTGATTGCCATGATGCTTGCATACTTGGCAGCGTTTTCGTCCACGCCCTCCACGAATACGGCGTAATCCGGCGTCACCCGGGAGCCAAAGGGCTTGTAGGTGTAGCCGTCCCGGATGAAGATCTCGTGGGAGTCGCTCAAATCCAGCGAAACAAACTCATTTGTGGTGCCGATCTTCGTCAGGTCGCTGCAGGCGATGATGGTTGCAGTATCATCCACAACGCCAATCACAGCGTCAATGGTATCGCGCATCTGGTGAACCAGCCCTTGAAATAACCTGTTCGACATAATTTTGAAACCCTTTCTTTTTCATAAATTTCGCACATGCCGGTTTGCTTCACTCGAATATATTACAGATTGTAACACATTTTCGAGCCGTATTTGTTAACAAATTGTGAACTTTCCGCTGACATGTTACGATTCGCATTCAAAAACGGCGTTTTTTCGCCATAATTCCCCGTTTTTCCTGATACTTTTTTGTAACCAATCTGCAATAAATTGACTGCAAACTGTCACATTTTCTCCGGGCAGGTAATTTTCAGCATGGTCAGTGCATTGGCAAGTGCCTGCCGGGTAGCTGCACAAAGGGCAAGCCGTGCTGCCCGCAACTGAGGCTCCGCATTCTTTACGGTGCATGCATCGTAGAACTTGTGGAACAGGGTCGCCAGCTCCACGGTATACTTGGTGATCCTGGAAGGATCGTAGTGCTTTGCTGCCGTGTCGATCTCCTGGGGCAGCATGGCAATGTACCGGATCAGCTCGATCTCCTGGGGCTGTGTAAACTGCTGCATCAGCTCCCCGGTCAGTTCTGTCGGCTGAATCCCCTCCTCTGCCAGATTCCGCAGCAGACTGCAAATCCGGGCGTGGGCATACTGTACATAATAAACCGGGTTCTGGGAGGATTTCTCCACTGCCAGATCCAGATCAAACTCAAAGTGGGAATTCGCCTCCCGCAGGTTGAAGAAGAAACGAGCTGCATCAATGGGGATCTCCTCCAGCAAGGTCACCAGGGTAATGGCCTTGCCGCTGCGCTTGGACAGCTTTGCCACCTGGCCGTTCCGCATCACGAATACCATCTGCATCAGCACCACGTCCAGCTTGGAAGCGTCCACCCCAAGGGCGGTCAGCGCCGCCTTCAGACGGGGCACATAGCCGTGATGATCCGCACCCAGCACATCGATGGCCTTGTCGAAGCCCCGGGTCACCAGCTTGTTGTAGTGGTAGGCAATATCGGGAACCACATAAGTAGGAATGCCGTTGGAACGCACCAGCACGAAGTCCTTGTCCGCCCCGAATTCCGTTGCCTTGAACCAGGTGGCTCCGTCCTGCTCATAAGTATAGCCGCTGTCCCGCAGCTTCCGGACAATCTCCATCACGCTGCCGTCTGCATGCAGAGTGCTTTCCCGGAACCAGGTATCATACTGGATCCGGTACTTGCCCAGATCCCGCTTCAGCCCTTCAATATTCTTAGGCAGTGCATACGCCACCAGGGCATCCCGCCGTGTCTTGGCGTCAGCGTCCACATACCGGTCGCCGTTTTCCGCCGCAAACGCCTTTGCATGCTCCACAATGTCCATGCCCTGATAAGCGTCCTCCGGCAGCTCCACCCCATCCCGGTACAGCTGCAAATAGCGCACCTCCAGGGATGTGGCAAACTTTTCGATCTGATTGCCGGCGTCGTTGATGTAGAACTCCCGCTCTACCTGATAGCCAGCCCAGTCCAGCAGGCTTGCCAGGCAGTCCCCGATGGCGCCGCCTCTTGCGTTGCCCACATGCATGGGGCCGGTGGGGTTTGCGGAAACGAACTCCACCAGCACCCGCTTGCCCTCGCCGGTATCGGTTCTGCCGTAGGTGCCGGTTTCCTCCAGCACCGTGTTCACCACCTGGGCAAACCACCGGGGGCTCAGAAAGAAGTTGATGAAGCCGGGACCAGCGATCTCCGCCCGGTCGAAGTAGGTACCCTCCAGCACCAGTTCTCCCAGGATCTTCTCCGCAATGGCACGGGGCGCCATCCGGAAGGGCTTGGCGCAAACCATCGCCGCATTGGTCGCAAAATCCCCGTGGGACTTGTCCGCCGGAATCTCGATCTTGAAGTCACTTACCGGCTCCGGAGGCACCGCTCCGGATGCCACCAGTCTGCCCATGGATCCCAGCAGGATCTCCCGCAGCTGATCCGATGCCTGTTTAATCAGATTTGCCATTGTTTCAACGCTCCTTTTATCTTCCACAGCCCCGCAGGCGCTGCCTTATGCCTTCCGCACGGAAAGCCTGATCTCATTGTCCGACAGGTAACTGCCGTTCATATCAATGGTATACCGCAGGAACAGCTCTCCCCCCTCCGGGGTCAACCGGTTCCGGATTGCGTGGGTGTATACCCCGATCACCATTTCCCCAAAGGGCATGGCATAGTGGCAATAGTGCTTTTTATTGGATTCAATGACCAGATTGGAGGTGGCAGTGCCGCTGCGCCGGATGGATGCAAGCCGCTCTCCCTGCACCTCCAGCTCCGTGACGGAGCCCTCAAAGCCCGTGGCTTCAGAATCCTCATAGCTGATGTGGGCGGTATCCCCCTCCATCCGGTAGACACCCTCTGTCACAAGCTCTGTCACCGTGCGATCCTCGTTGACGATCTGCACGCTGGTCATATCGATCATAACATCCATAGTTTTCTCACAATCTTTGTGCCGTTACGACGGCGTATCATCCAGGGAGGCAAACAGCACCTTGCCATCCACGCCTTCCTTCAGAAAATGCTTTGCGTTTTCCTCAAACAATGCCACGCTGTCGCTGACGTAGAAGGTGCAGGTACCGGGGGTTTCCCGATCCGTCAGCAGGTCATGCTCCAGCAGGCAGAGATTTGCAAACTTTGCAGCCTCCTCCCCGGAGGAGATCAGCGTCACGTCCGGCCCCATGATATCCGCAATCAGATCCCGGATCACCGGATAATGGGTACAGCCCAGAATCAGAGTATCCACCCCTTCCTGCTTGATAGGGGTCAGATATTCCTCCGCCACCATCCGGGTCACCGGGTTATCCCGATCCGTGTAGCCGTTTTCCACCAGATGCACAAACAAGGGGCAGGCATTGCCCACCACAAAGGCATGGGGGTTGATGGTCTTGATGGCCTTGGCGTAACTGCCGCTGCGAATGGTGGCCGGGGTGCCGATGACGCCGATGCGCCCATTTCGGGTGGCGCCGCAAGCAGCCTGCACCGAGGGCAGCAGCACCCCGGTAAAGGGCATATCCGTCACAGGAGACTTGGTGCCCAGAATGGTGCTGACCGTGCCGCAGGCGGCAATGATCATCTTAATGGGGAATTTCCGCAAAAATGAAATATCCTCATTTGCGTATTTCAATACGGTTTCCCGGCTCCGGCTGCCGTAAGGGATCCGGGCAGTGTCGCCGAAATAGATAATGTTCTCGTTGGGCATCAGTGCCCGCAGAGCTTTGACAGCCGTCAGACCGCCGATGCCTGAGTCGAATACGCCGATTGCGTCGTTTTTCATGTTCCAATCACCGGCTGTATCCACAGATCACAGCCGCTCTCCTTCCAGATTTAATAGAACGGGATCAATAGGTACGATCCGCATTCTCAATGGCCTGCTCCAGCAGCTTGTCGATCAGATAGCTGTAGCTCATGCCCAGATTCTCCATCAGCTTGGGATACATGCTGATGGGTGTAAAGCCCGGCATGGTGTTGATCTCGTTGAGGATCACCGTGCCGTCCTGCTTGAGGAAGAAGTCCACCCGGGACAGCCCCTTGCAGCCCAGTGCCTTGTATGCAGCCACTGCGGTTTCCCGGATCTCCTTTTCGCTGTCTGCGTCGATCCGGGCAGGGATGTACAGCTTGGAGGTACCCAGAATGTACTTTGCCTCATAATCGTAAAAGTCGTTGCAGGGCTCGATCTCTCCCACAAAGGATGCAAAGGGGTTGTCGTAGCCGAATACCGCAACCTCCAGCTCCTTGCCCTGGATAAACTCCTCGATGACCACCTTATTGTCATGACTGAAGGCGATCTTGACCGCATCCTTCAGAGTTTCCGCATCCGTTGCCTTGTTGATGCCGATGGAACTGCCGCAGTTGGCGGGCTTTACGAACAGAGGGTAGCCCAGTTCTTCTCCGATCTGTGCACAGCAGGCATCCAGCCGGTTCAGGTCACGCTGCCCGATCATGCGCCACCGTGCAGTCCGGATCTTGTTGTAATCCAGCACCGTGTGGGTGTGCACCTTATCCATACAGGAGGCGGACGCCAGCAAACCGCAGCCCACATAAGGGATCCGTGCCAGATCCATCAGCCCCTGGATGGTGCCGTCCTCCCCGTTCTTGCCGTGCAGCACCGGGAATACCACGTCCACCTTCCGGACGGTAGCCTCACCGTTTTCGATCAGCAGGAAACCGCCGTGAAGGGGATCCGGAGAGAGCACTGCGGAAATACAGTCGGGATCCCGCTCCCACTCGCCGGAGGCAATGGCGGCGGTATCGCCGGGATAGTACAGCCAGCGTCCCTTTTTGGTGATGCCGATGCACATAACCTCGTATTTATCCTGTGGAATATTTTCAATGACGTTTGTCGCCGAAACCAGTGAAACATCATGTTCGCTGGACACGCCGCCGAAAACGACTGCTACTCTGATTTTAGACATAACCTACTCCTTTGTTCGTCAAACTGCCCGCTCCGTCTCGCCGGGCTTGACAGTTTTTATTTTATGTGACATAATATTATAGCATACTTCACAAAACAGCGCAAGTATTTTTTTGCATTTTCACAGAAAAAAGCGCAAAGTTCCTCTGCCGGATGGGAGCATGCCTTCAGTGTGCCTATAATATATATAGTATTCCCCGGCAGAAAATAGAACCTGTCCGGGAAATTTCAAAAAACCCTTGACTTTGGACAAGGAAATATGGTATACTTGTATTACCTCTTTCAGAGGTTTTATTTTTGTGCCCGGAAACGGATCACGCCGCCCGGCAGCCGCTCTGAACTGAGGGAGGCAAACACGTCTTCCCCACGGAAGACAGTAATAATAGGAGGTGCCGATATGAGAGTTAAGGTGACTTTGGCTTGCACCGAGTGCAAGCAGCGCAACTACGTTTCCAAGAAGAACAAGAAGAACGATCCGGAACGTATTGAGATGAACAAACACTGCAAGTTCTGCAAGAAGCATACCTTGCACAGAGAAACAAAGTAACGGAGGGTACGGCATGGCAAAGGAAGAAAAGGAAAAGAAGGCCTCCGGCGACGGTCGGTTCAAGCGCTTCTTTAAAGGCATTGCCAAGTGGTTCCGTGACCTGAAAAGCGAATTCAAAAAGGTTTCCTGGCCCACCCGGAAAACCGTATTCGACAACACCGTTGTGGTTCTCGTGACCATGCTTCTGACGGCGCTGTTCGTGGGCGGTCTGGACGCAGGGCTGCTGAAGCTGTTTGAACTGGCTTTGCATGGCTGACCCGACTGAACTGGAACTGAAATTTAAGGAGGATGCAAAATGGCAGAGGCTGCAAAGTGGTATGTGATCCACACCTACTCCGGCTATGAAAACAAAGTAGCACAGGATATCGAAAAGGTCGTGGAAAACAGAAAGCTGCATGATCTGATCCTTGAGGTGAAGGTTCCGACCGAAAAGGTAACTGAGATTACCGACGGTAAAACCAAGGAAGTAGAGCGCAAGACCTATCCGGGCTACGTTCTGCTGAAGATGGTTTACACAGACGATTCCTGGTACGTTGTCCGCAACACCAGAGGCGTGACCGGCTTTGTCGGCCCCGCATCCGAGCCTACGCCCCTGACGGAAAAGGAAGTGGCTGCCCTTGGGGTAGAGACCGGCTCCACCGTACAGGTCAACTTTGCTGTAGGAGACAGCGTCAAGGTCTCCGGCACCGCAATGGACGGCTTCGTAGGCATCGTACAGAGCATCAACCTGGAGGATCAGACTGTAGACGTGATGATCTCCATGTTCGGGCGGGAAACCCCCGCTACTCTGGCACTCAACCAGGTAATCAAGCTGGATGACTGAGCATTGCTCACAAGATGAAACAAATGGCGACAAGCCAAAAGTGGGAGAGATGAAATCAAGCTCATCTCGCATTCACCACAATTTATGGAGGTGCGTTAAGCATGGCACAAAAGGTTACTGGCTACATCAAATTGCAGATCCCCGCAGGTAAGGCAACACCTGCTCCGCCGGTTGGTCCTGCTCTGGGTCAGCACGGTGTAAACATTATGTCCTTCACCAAGGAATTCAACGAGCGTACAAAGAACGATATCGGCATGATCATCCCGGTTGTGATCACCGTTTATGCAGACCGTTCTTTCTCCTTCATCACAAAGACTCCGCCGGCTGCTGTTCTGATCAAGAAGGCATGCGGCATTGAAACTGCTTCCGGCGTTCCCAACAAGACAAAGGTTGCAAACATCACCAAGGAACAGATTCAGAAGATTGCTGAAACCAAGATGGCTGACCTGAACGCAGGCTCCCTGGAGGCTGCTATGAGCATGATCGCAGGCACCGCTCGTTCCATGGGTATCGTTGTTGTTGACTAAGACCAGAGGCATGATGCAGTGCTGCGTGCGCTGATTCCTGACTTCTGAACGGTGGGAGGAAATCTTTCCGCTAACCGGACACGCTATAAGCATCCGGTATCACCACTATTATTAGGAGGAAAATAGAATGAAACACGGCAAGAAATATATCGACAGCAAAAAGGCGATCGATACATCCAAGCAGTACGAGTCCGCTGAGGCACTGGCTCTGGTATGTGCGAACGCAAAGGCAAAGTTTGATGAGACCATCGAGATCCATGTACGTCTCGGCGTAGACTCCCGTCACGCTGATCAGCAGGTTCGTGGCGCAGTTGTTCTGCCCAACGGTACCGGTAAGAAGGTACGTGTATGCGTATTCTGCAAGGAAGACAAGTATGAGGCTGCAAAGGCAGCAGGCGCTGAATTCGTTGGCGGTCAGGATCTGGTTGACAAGATTACCAAGGAAAACTGGATGGACTTCGATGTTGTCATCGCTTCTCCCGACATGATGGGTCTGGTAGGCCGTCTCGGTAAGGTGCTCGGTCCCCGTGGCCTAATGCCGAACCCGAAGGCTGGTACTGTTACACCGGACGTTGCCAAGGCAATCACCGAAGCAAAGGCTGGTAAGATCGAGTACCGTCTGGACAAGACCAACATCATCCACTGCCCCATCGGCAAGGCTTCCTTCGGTGCTGATAAGCTCAACGAGAACTTCAACACTCTGATGGACGCAATTGCAAAGGCTAAACCGGCTGCAACCAAGGGTACCTACGTAAAGTCCTGCACCCTGTCCTCTACCATGGGCGTTGGTGTTCCGGTTTCTACTGCAAAGTACGCTTAAATCAAGCAAATATCACCAGGAGCGGATATTTCATCCGCTCCTTTTTTGTTGCCCCTCCCTTGACAAGCCTGCAAAATATGTGTATACTAGAAATGAAAATCATTTTCAGTTTGGAGGAAGCCTATCATGCACCTGCTCAGCTGTGAGCATATCACCATGCAGTATGACGGCAGGAATGTCGTCAACGATATCTCCTTTTTTGTGGATCCCGGGGACTACCTTTGCATTGTCGGGGAAAATGGCTCCGGCAAAAGCACTCTGATGCGGGGACTTCTGGGACTCAAACCCCTGGCTGGGGGAAACGTAATTTTCGGGGATGGACTCCGCCGGCAAGAGATCGGCTATCTGCCCCAGCAAACCGCTGTACAGCGGGAATTCCCCACCAGCGTGGAGGAGGTGGTGCGCTCCGGATTGCTGAATCGGTGCGGCATGCTCCCCTTTTACAATGCAGCGGCACGAAAACGGGCGGATGGGATCATGGAACGCCTGGAGCTTACGGAGTTGCGCCGCCGCAGCTTCCGTGCCCTGTCCGGCGGGCAGCAGCAGCGTGTGCTGTTGGCAAGAGCCCTGTGCGCAACGGGAAAACTGCTGTTGCTGGACGAACCGGTATCCGCCCTGGATCCGGTGGCAACGGCGGATTTCTATGCGCTGATCCGGAAGCTGAATCGGGAGGACCACATTGCGGTCATCATGATCTCCCACGACATCCAGGCAGCCGTCAAGCAAGCCAACCGGATCCTACATCTGGACAGCACCCTGCGTTTCTTCGGCACCACAGCGGAATATCTGCAATCTGACGTGGGACATGCCTTCTGCGAAGCATAAACAAAGCCGTATGCTTTTAAGCATACGGCTATTTTTCACGCAGTCCGGAGAAAAACCTCTGAAGCTGTTCCTTGCAGGCATCCTCCAGCAGTCCACCGGTCACTGCCGGCTTATGATTATAGGGCAGGGCAAACAGGTTGATCACCGAGTCCGCCGAACCAGCCTTGCTGTCATAGGCGCCAAACACCACCCGGCGCACCCGGGCGTTGATGATGGTGCCACAGCACATGGGACACGGCTCCAGGGTCACATACAGGGTGCATCCGGACAGCCGCCAGCTGCCGATCGCCAAAGCCGCCTGCCGGATGGCAAGCACCTCTGCGTGGGCAGTGGGATCATGATCCACCTCCCGACGGTTGTATCCCCTGCCCAGGACCTCCCCTGTGGCATCCTGCACCACCAGCGCCCCCACCGGGATTTCCCCCAGTGCAGCAGCCTGCTCCGCCAGCTCCATGGCTTGGCGCATATACGCAAAATCGTCCATATATCCCCCCCTACCCCTGAAAGATCTGAAGCATGCCCAACAGGATCATCACTGCCACCCAGGGCAGCATGGTAGTACTGGAAAAAAACGCAGCCAATTTATCCTGGGTGGACAGGTACAGACATTGATTGCATATATATGCCTTGGATTTCCGCTGCTTACGGATCAAGGTCATCACCACAAAGGACACCAGCGCCACCAGGGTTATCAGCACATAGATCCGATGGATCGTATGCCGATCCACCTGGTTGGAATCCAGCGCCAACTGCCCGAAGGTGGTCAGCACATAGGCGATCCGGATCAGATAACAGCAAAATAAGGAACCGGTTCGGAGCATAAAATAGCCGCAAAGCAATCCCAGCAGCGCTTCTCCGATCCGATAGGGCAAAGAATTGGGCTGCAAAAAGGCGATCAGCACAATGACGGAAACTGCGAATTTATCCCCGAACTGCCGCAATACCGGCAAAAGCATGCCCCGGTACAGCATTTCGATCAGCATGGAGGCAAAGGTGATCTCGTACATAACGTAGACCAGCACCGCCTTGCCGTTTGTATAGGAATACAACAGCTGTTGGGACAGCTGGGAGGTGCCCGTCAGATCACTCAGCACACATACCACCGTGCCCACCAACAGCGCCAGAGCGGATCCTTGCAGCACATCAGAGGAGGCGGTAGGACGATAGGAGGCACACACGGAAAAGGGCAGCCGGAAGCAGCATTGCAGCACCAGTGCCGTCAAAGCATACCGGAGGAAAATATCGATCATTTTCACAAATACGATTCCCCACTGGCTGCCATACATCTGGGTAGAAAACAGACTGCCGGACACATGAAAACCCAGCCGCTGAAAGATCCACACCAGCAGGGCACTGCCCCCCAGGTCGCACAGCAGATACACCAGCAACGCAATGCCGATGACCTTGCCCACCCGGCGAAGCGCTGTTCGTGTAGCCTCCGCGGCGCCGCTGTTCAAGAAGCCGGTACCCTCCACATACACCCGCTCTTTTTTGTTCTTCATAAACCGGAATGCATAGTGGGATTTGGAAAACCGCCGCCAATCCTGATAATCCCGGTTGTATCGGTCACTGGAGGAGTTAAACCGGAAGTCCCGTACAACATCCAGAATATCTTCTCCCTGCGTCTCTTCCTCCGGCATCTTCTCTCCCCCCTCCCTGCGTATTTATTCTGCATTTATATTTAATTATACCGGATGTGGAACACGGAAAGCAGTGAAATCATGTAAAAAAAACAAAGATATTTTGTGAATTGCATCTAATCTAAAACATGTTTCCACCCGCTTGACTTTCACGACATAACATGCTATAATGAAAGCGTTAAAACAGATGGAGGTTTATATGATTTATTGTCAAAACTGCGGCAACCAATGTGCCGACCATACCCGATTCTGTCCTGTTTGCGGTGCACCGCTGCAAACCAGTACTTTCCAGCAGCCAAACGGTGTCTACTACTATCAGCAGCCAGTACAGGAGGACAAACCAGAAACCGCCCTGTGTGTGCTGAGCTTTTTCTTCTGGATTGTGGGCGTAGTGCTCTACGCAGTGAACGTGTCCACAAAGCCAATCGCCGCCAGGGCTTATCTGAAATGGGGACTGATCTCCGTGGCAGTGAACGTAGGTCTGAGTCTGCTGGTGATGTTGATTCCCCTGTTGCTTACTGTTTCCTCTGCATAAGCAACCCCTCCCTGCACATTCCATACAAAACAAAAGGCGGTTCATAGGAACCGCCTTTTTGCTGTTTTAGGACATTTGCGACATACGATAGTACAAATAAAGCGCTGTCACAAGCTGCTTCAGATTCTCCGGAGCAGCTTCACTTTCCAGCACTGCACGCACATAGCATACGGGCTGATACTTCAGGGTGTAATCGCCGATCACACAGTCTGCCACGGTCACGCCGAAGCCCGCCGCAAGATCCATGTAGTAGTAATTGCCCTTGTTGCCGGTAAAGCCGTATGCGGAAACATCCGTGCCTTCTGCAACTTTGAAATAATGTCTGAGTACAACGTCGGACTCCAGCAGCAACGTGGAGCCGTAGTAGGAAATGCCCTCCGGCAATTCGCCGTCCGCTACAGGCACTGCATTCGCCAGAGTGTCTGCTGTCACCCGGCTCATTTCCTCTGTTGCGCCCAGGGTCTCCCCCGCAAAGTATGCATCCGCATAGGAGCCATACTGCATCAAAGCCTGAACCAGACCGACTGTGTAGCCGTTGTATGCGTCACTGTTGTCCAGGATCTCGTTTGCGTAATCCTCCACGGTAAAGCTGTAAACCGTGCTCTTTACGGTATCCGTAATGATCTGCGCCTTGATCTTGGAGGTCATCTCCTTGGCGGACACCTGACAGGTGAATACATAGTACTGCTCGCCGTCTACCTCGTCCTGGGCAGCGCCCCGCACAGACATTACCTTGGTTGTCCCGTCGGGCAAAGTAAACTGCATGTATGCACTGTCATCTGCAACGATCCGGGGATCCAGCATCATATAGAAGTTTACGCCGATGCTGCCGTTCAGCGTCAGGGAATGACCCGCCAGATGCGTTCCCACATTGTTTCTGAAATAGCCGCAGTTTTTGCAAACGCCGTTTACATAGGAATGCGCCGGTATAATATCTTCATTGACGTTTCTGTATACCTGCGTGGGGGTATCGGATGCATCACAGGACAGGTGATAATTGCACTGGTAAACCTTCGGTCCGCCCACAGACGGGTACTGCGCCGATACTGTGCTGCTCAGATCCTGTCCCCAGACACCGCCCAACCGATAAGCTGCTTCGCCGCTGGCAAATGCCCCTGCGGACAGCTTACTAGCCTGGTAGTAGGTGGAAGCGGAATCCTCCAAAGCGTAACAGTTTGTAATGGTGATGTAAGAGGACACTGCGCAAATGGCTTGCCCAGTCACGGTACCCATGTTGTAGCAGTTTACAATGTCCCCATATCCGAAGCCGCAGATGCCGGCAACGTTTTTGACACCGCCGACCCAGCCTCTGTTGGCACAGTTGCTGATCTTGCCGTAATACTGTCTGCCGCAAATACCGCCGGCATACTCTTCTGTGCCGTTGATGGTAGCAGTGCTGTAGCAGTTTTCAATGGTACCGTAGTGGCTGTATCCGCAGACAGCCGCCACCTCAACCTTTGCCTGGAAGAAGGAATCGATCACGCCCAGATTGCGAATAGTGGTGTTATCAATTTTTCCGAACAGTCCGACGCTGGTTTGAGCATCATTAAAATACAAGCCGCTGATGGTGTGGTTCTGTCCGTCAAAGGTGCCAGTGTAATAGGAGTCCCCAGAGATGGGTGCCCATTTCCTCAGGCTGCTGGGATCGCTGATGAGATTTCTATCAGCATCCAGAACGGTTTCATTGACTACAATGTCCGCTGTCAGAATGCCGTTGGCACCCATATTCTGATCCACGTCCGCAAGGGTGCCATTGACCAGAGCTGCAAACCAGTACAGCTGTCCGGCGTTGGAAATCTCATACGCTCCGTCTGCATTCAGTATCGCTGCCTCATACGCATCGCACCGCTCACAGAAGCCGTTGTCATTGTAGCTGTGACCAAGCATCTCGCCGCTTGCAAACAGATCCGCTTCATCGGTGCTGATCGCATCACAGCGTGCGCAGGACTTATGATATTGTGCAGCGTGTGTGCAGTCCGCAGGGGTATACAGAGTTGCATCCGAAACGGTTTCTACAGTGAAATCATGTCCCAGAGGGTCCCCGTCTTCAAACAGATCCGCTGTGTTCGTGCTGATGGCTGAGCAACGAGAACAGCGCTTATAGTACCGTGCGGCATGTGTGCAGTCCGCCGGCGCATAAAATGCAGGGTCGGAAACGTTTTTCTCGGAGAAATCATGCCCCAGAGGATCGCCGCTTGTAAACAGGTCATCCTCGCTGGTGCTGATGATACCGCATGCGGAACAGCTCTTATAATACTCTGCGGCGTGTGTGCAGTCCGCAGGGGTATACAGGGCTTCGTCGGAAACGGTTTCTGTGGTGAAATCATGTTCCAGCGCATCCCCGTGTTCAAACAGGTCATCCTCGCTGGTGCTGATGGCATCGCACCGGGAACAGCTTTTATAGTACGTTGCCGGATTGTTGCAATCCGCAGGAGTATGCAGGGCTGCGTCGGAAACGGTTTCTACAGTAAAGCTATGTCCCGGAGAAGCACCCACTTCAAACAGATCCGCTTCGTTCGTGCTGGGGGTACCGCATACGGCACAGCTCTTGTAATACCGTATCGGGTGGGTGCAGTCTGCCGGTGCATACAGAGCTTCGTCAGAGATCAGCTTTGCGGTAAAGGCGTGTGCATCTTCCGCACCGCAGTCAGCACACTTGTGGGTCTCCTGATCGTTTGCCACATAGTAATGTACCTTTTCGCCGATCTTTCCATCGTTGTTATAGGTCACGCAGCCGGTGGTCTGATATACCTTCTTGCCGCCCGGTACCGGAGATGCGTCCGTACCGACAGTCTGTCCCCAGGGATCTCCCAGCAGGTATGCAACCTCGCCGCTGGCAAACTGGGCTGCGGTTTTACCGCCCTGACCATCGTCCGTATCGGACAGATAGTAGCAGTTTACATTGTCCTTGTCATACACTCTCCCGGCAATGCCACCCTGGTACTCGCCGCCCCGGATGGATGCCATGCTGTAGCAATTGGAGATGGTATCACTGTTCAGACCGCAGATACCGCCAATGTATGCGTTTGCAATGATTGAACCCTTGAAATAACAATTGGTAATGGTGCCCTTCAACATATAGCCGCTGATACCGCCAATGTATTCATAACCGTTGATGTAGGAATCGATCACACCTACGTTCTTGACGGTGCCCCCGTTGATGTAACCAAACAGACCAATCATTTTCCCAGTAGAGTCAGAGTTATCGTAATACAAGCCGCTGATGGTATGATTGTTGCCGTCAAAGGTTCTGTAGAACCGGGCAGACTCCTTACCAATGGGTGTCCAGCTGCGGAAAGTGCCTTCGTTCAGAGTACCGTCCGCCTTCAGCACATTCTGGTTCACCACAATGTCCGCTATCAGCATGGCACTTGCATAAGAATCCTGTGCCGTGCCGTCTGTAAGGGTGCCGCTGATCAGTCCTGCGAACCAGTACAGCTGACCTGCGTTGAAAATCTCATACACACCGTCAGCATCCTTCTGTGCCGGCTGATATGCATCACAGCCCGTGCAGAAGCCGTTTTCGTAACCTACATGTTCACCGAATACGTCCTGCTCGGTATTGCTGTAAGAAACGGACAAGACCTCTGTGTTCTTATTGCAGCCTGCATAGGTCTTGTTCTGGTATACCTTCGGATCACCCGGACAGGGATACATAAGATTATCTTCCAGGTTCTGACCCCAGACCTGGTCGTCCTGATCTCCTTGCAGCAGGAAGGCAACCTCACCGCTTATAAACTCCGCCCTTGTTTTTGCGGTTGCATTGCCATCTGCCGCCAAGCCTTCCTGGTAATAGCAGTTTGCTATGGTTCCGGCTACGCTCATTCCGCAGATGCTTTTTTTGCCGCTGACATCGCCGACACTACAGCAGTTGTATATTTTACCTTCATAGCTATATCCACAGATACCGCCTACGTTATTCGCACCCCAAACATAGTTATTGCTGAAGCAATTTGAGACCACGCCGTGGTCGCTCTGACCGCAGATCGCCCCCACATAATCGTTCCCCTTGAAGTAGGAATAGTGAATACCCAGATTCGTAATGCTGCCGTGATCCAGAGTTCCGACAAATCCTACATTATTAGAAGAACCATTTACATAAAGACCCCAGATGTTGTGCTTGTTGCCGTTAAAGGAGCCCTTAAAATTACTGAGGGGCGTCCAGGTCACATGCTCCCCCTCGTTCAGATTTCCGCTGGTGTCCCCCAGATTCTCATTGATCACAAGATCCGTCATCAGGATCGCATTGGCGGACATGTTCTGGGCAGTGCCGTCCTCCAGAGTGCCATTGACCAGCCCTGCAAACCAGTACAGCTCCCCCACCGAGGTGATCTCATAGGGACTTTCCTGAGAGCCATCCCCTGCCTGTGGCTTGGACGGTGTAGTATCCGGCGTATAGGCTTGGGCTGTCAGCCCAAAGTCCATCCCCGCAAATGTGCCGCTGGGAAAATACAGCAGCGTGGATAGAATCATAAGCAGCGACAAAAAAGCTGCACATGATTTTTTCAGTGTTTTCGCCATTTCAAATTCCTCCTGTTCATTTTGTAAGCTGCAAAGCAGCAGACAATGCTTCTCCCTCTGCAGTCCTCACGGACTATTCGCTGTCACCATCCCCTTTCCAGAAACCTACGATTAGATTTCGCTCTAATTATACCACATTTGTTCTTAAAATGCAAGTGTTTTTACAAATTGTACAAAGAGTATTTGCCGATACCACGTGTAGAATGCAACATCCGACTACAATAAAACAGACGGCTCCGAAGAACCGTCTGTTGGGTGAATCCAAGTATAGAATCTGGTGCGAATGAAACACAACATTACACAGATGAGATTTCCATGACTTTGCCTATACGATTTCTCCGAATGTATCGGGATGGTCAGGATCAAACCGTTCGTTTGCCCACATGACGGTGACAAGATCCTCAGTATCGGAGAGATTGATAATGTTGTGGGTATAACCGGGAAGCATATGCACGGCTTCTATTTTTTCACCGCTTACTTCAAAGCGAAGCACCTCGTCCGTGCCAATCTTGCGTTCCTCAATCAGTCCATGTCCAGACACGACAATGAAGAATTCCCACTTGGAATTGTGCCAGTGTTGACCTTTGGTGATGCCGGGCTTTGAAATGTTTACACTGACCTGACCACATTTTTCGGTTTTGAGCAGTTCCGTGAAGCTGCCGCATGCGTCAACATTCATTTTTAAAGGGAACGATACCTTTTCTTTCGGCAAATAGGAAAGATACATGGAATACAGCTTCTTTTCAAAGCTGCCATCCGGTATCTCGGGAATCACAAGCGTTTTCGGTTGATCGTGGAACTGGTGCAGACACTCGACAATATAGCCGAGCGTTGCCTTGTGCGTCACCGGGGCAGCGCAATATCTGCCGCTTTCGGTGAGAATGGTGTTCACGCCCTCAAATTCGCAGTGGTGTTCTTTGCCCTCCAAAGCATCCAACATTTCTTCCAACAAGTCGTCGATGAAAAGCATTTCCAGCTCCACGCTTGGGTCATTGACCGTAATCGGCAGGTCATTGGCAATATTGTTGCAGAATGTGCCAACCGCACTGTTGTAGTTGGGCTTTACCCATTTACCGACAAGGTTCGGAAAGCGATAAACAAGCACTTTTGCGCCCGTTTCTTCAGCATACGTGAAGAACAGATCTTCTCCGGCTCTCTTGGAAAGTCCGTATTCCGATGTGCCGAAACGTCCGGCAAGTGTTGCCTGAATGGAGGACGAGAGCATGACTGGGCAGAGGTTATGATGTTTTTTCAGCATATCCAGCAATGTCGAAGCAAAGCCAAAATTGCATGCCCTGAATTCGGCTGGATCTTTCGGGCGATTGACACCGGCAAGATTAAATACAAAATCTGCTTTTTTGCAGTATTCATTTAATTCCACTGCGGTGTTTTCGACATCGTATTCATAAATTTCATCTATACGCATGTGCGGACGTGTGCGATTTTTGCCATCACGGATATTTTTCAGGTTCTCCGTGAGATTCCGCCCGACAAAGCCGCGTGCGCCTGTAATAAGTACCCTCATGTGTCGTTCTCCTTATATACTGTACTTAAAAAAATTATATAAATAAATTTCTGCTTGGGAAATGATTAATCCGTAGGTATCTTGACCAGACAAATCAATTTTAATCTCTGAAATACAAATCCCTTGTATAGACCTTGTCAAGTACATCGGCAATATCTTCGTTATATCGGTTGGCAAGAATGACATCGCTTATCTCTTTGAATTCGTCAAGATTGCGGATAACCCGGCTGTTGAAGAAGCTGTCCTCTTTCATGGTCGGCTCGTAGATGACGACCTCTATGCCTTTTGCTTTGATGCGTTTCATAACGCCCTGAATAGAGGACTGGCGAAAGTTATCGCTGCCGGCTTTCATGGTAAGACGGTATACACCAACAATCCTGGGATTCTTTGCAATAATCTGATCGGCAATGAAATCCTTTCGAGTGCCATTCGCTGCAACAATGGCTGAAATAATATTCTGCGGTACATGGTTGTAGTTGGCAAGCAACTGCTTGGTGTCCTTTGGCAGACAATAACCGCCGTATCCGAAAGACGGGTTGTTGTAGTGATTCCCGATGCGCGGATCAAGGCAGACGCCCTCAATGATGGATTTGGTATCAAGTCCTCTGACCTGGGCATAGGTATCGAGTTCGTTAAAATACGAAACCCGTAACGCAAGATATGTGTTGGCAAAGAGCTTGACTGCCTCTGCCTCAGTCGGGTTCATGAAGCGCACTTCGATGTTTTCCTTGATCGCACCCTCCTTCAGACAATTGGCAAAGGTCTCAGCGGCCTTGTGCAGCCTTGCATTCTTGACCGGAACGCCGACAATGATACGGCTGGGATAAAGGTTATCGTACAGTGCACGTCCCTCCCGTAAAAATTCGGGACTGAACAGAATGTTGTCGCAGCAATATTCTTCCCTTGCCCCCTCGGTAAAGCCAACGGGAACAGTGGATTTCACGATCATGACCGCATCGGGATTGACGTTTATAACCTGTTTTATCACGCTCTCGACCGAGCTTGTATCGAAATAGTTTTTGGAGGGATCATAGTTTGTAGGCGTTGAAATGACCACAAGGTCTGCATCACGGTAGGCGCTGTCACCGTCTGTAGTTGCTTCAAGGTCCAGGTCCTTATTTTCCAGGTACTCCTCAATTTCCTTATCGACAATAGGTGACTTCTTATTGTTTATCATCTCCACCTTTTCGGGAATGATATCGACAGCCTTGACAGTATTGTGTTGTGCCAAAAGTATCGCCATGGAAAGGCCGACATAGCCGGTGCCTGCTACTGCTATTTTCATATTCGCTTGCTCCTTTATTGTTTTTTGAAAAGGGAATCGCTTTTTCAAATAGTCCCAATGAGTATTTCCCGGTGGTAACGTACGAAAAGATCCGTTTGTTTAAGGCAACACTGCACAGAGCTTGTGTGGCAGATGTTGCGCAAAGCCGTCAGGCAGGCTTTGTGCGGTGTTGTCTTAAATGTTGTAGAATTTCTTATACCATTCGGCAAACTTACAAAGTCCGGTGCGAAGCGGCGTATTGGGTTTGAATCCCGTATCCTGTTCAAGTGCCGACGTATCCGCATAAGTCACGGGCACATCACCCGGCTGCATGGGTACAAGCTTCTTATGCGATTCAAAGTCGTAATCGGACGGCAGGACATCGGCACGTATGAGTTCCTCCTGCAGGACAGTGACGAAATCCAGCAGATTTTCCGGGGTACTGTTGCCGATGTTGTATATGCGGTACGGAGGAAGCGGAAGCCCGTCATCGCCGTTCTTTTTCTCGGGTGCACGCTCCATAACCCGCTTAATACCCTCGACGATATCATCCACATAGGTAAAATCGCGTTTGCAATTGCCGAAGTTGAATATCTGTATGGTTTCGCCCTTCAAGAGCTTGTTCGTAAAACTGAAATATGCCATATCCGGTCTTCCGGCCGGTCCATAGACCGTAAAAAATCTGAGTCCCGTGGATGGAATGTTGTACAGCTTGGAATAGGCATGGGCAAGGAGTTCGTTGGATTTCTTGGTTGCAGCATACAGTGATACCGGATTGTCCACTTTATCATCTGTCGAATACGGAACTTTTTTATTCGAGCCGTAAACCGAGGAGGACGATGCATAAACAAGATGCTCCACCGGATGATTGCGACAGGCTTCCAAAATATTGTAGAAGCCAACAAGGTTGGATTCGACATATACATCCGGATTGGTGATACTGTACCGGACACCGGCTTGTGCCGCCAGGTTGACGACCATTTCCGGCTTAGATTCGGTAAAGATCTTCTCAATGAGTGCCTTGTCGGCGAGGTTGCCTTTTATGAAAGTCCATGTGCAGTCCGGCTTTGCAGCTGCAAGCTTACGAATTTCCGAAAGTCTGTATTCCTTAATGGAAACATCATAATAGTCGTTTATATTGTCAAGACCGACAAGTTTTATGTCTTTTACAGTATTCAAAAGCGCAGTCACAAGGTTTGCACCGATAAAACCGGCAGCGCCTGTAACAAGAATCGTTTTGCTTTCAAGATTTATATTCGGCGTTAGCATTTTGTAATCCCCTTATCCTCTTTTGTATGCATATGCAACCTTCTGCTGCCTTAAATTTTGTGTCGCATCTTTTTGACAGCATCAGAAACTTCCCGCTTATACAGAAAAGCATTAACCGCAATGTTTGAAAGCAATGCAGCACATCCGACTTTCACAGCCAGGATGATCCATGCGGCATAGCTGATCTGCCCCATCGTAAAAAACGCCGAAAACAGCTTCACCAATCCAAACAGCAGAACCACGCAAATAGTATCAGTCAAAATATGCTTCAGAAAATGTTTTAAAGGGCGATAAAGAATACTGCGTGACAGATACCACGCCAGATAAATCGTGCGGTATGCCATCGCTGCCAAAGTACCGATTGCCACGCCGATCAATCCAAAATTGAAAACGAGCACCACAGAGACCACAATATTAATAGTCGCTTCAATAATTGCGCTCCACTGTGTCTGTTTATAATGACCGGCGGCAAGAACCATGATATTATAAGGAAGCCGCAAACAATACGAGGCCTGCGCAATGGTAATCAGGTATGCAAAAGCGGGAACGATATAGTTTGCATCTGAGATATTTGTTGTATAAACACGCACAAACGGCACTATCAGAACTGCCGCAACCGAAAAGACAAGGGTAACCAAAGTATGCAGAAACCATTCGATATGAGAAAAAGAACGATTTAATTCGTCCGTTTCATTTTTTGCGAGCATGTTTCCGAGCATTGCCTGCATCCCATTTGTCATGGATACAACAATTTGCTTTACCCCATTGACAACAAGGTGATACACTGCATAGATCGACACATTTTCAAGTGTGGACAGAAATGTCAATACGACCGTATCTGTATTACCGAGAACAACTGTTGCGATATGTTGCGCAAGACCATTCCATTTTTGCTTTATCGGTTCTTCGGCATACTGTATTTTGTGGTCGATCTTATATTTTCTCTTTGCAATAGCCGCAAGAAGCAACGGCTGAATAAGAAAAATAAGCGAAGTAGTCAGTTTGACAATCTGAATTGACGTACCTGCCTTCATAAGCAATATGCAGCTTACCGTATTCAAAATCAATGCTGCAGAATGAATGCTATACTGAATAAAACCCAGCTGATCCGCATTCAGAAGCAGCCGATAAGTCATGCCCAGATAATACTGAACAAAACTGCTGATAGATATGACAAATATAAGAACCAGTGTAAAAAAATAGTCAAATGACTTCAATGTAATCAGCGGATAAAATACCATAAGAATTGCGATATATGCTAAGAGAATATACGCAATTCTTTTGAAAAAACGATCCGCAGATTTCATGATTTTGCTTACTTCCTGCATATCATTGTTTGCCAGAGGCTTATACAGTGCCGATTGCACTACCGCTCCGACACCGCACTCAGCAAGTGAAATGAATCCCAGGAACTGCGTGATTGACGATATCAAACCGTTTACTGCCGACCCGTAAAAAGATAGAAAAAACCGCGGAAGTATAAATCCACATACGATTGTGATCATCTGATATATTAAGGACGATGCCGAATTCAGCATCAGTTTTGTTTTACGCGTCATTATCATTCTCCCGCAAAAAACGTATGCCGTCACAAAGCATTTGTAGTGCTTTCACGCATACATATTCCATTCAATCAATCTTAGCCGGATCAATCATCCGTTGTCCGCCGCACGCCACGTGGAGGCTTTGATTTTGTGCGGCTACCCCACCCTGGAATGGGGTGGGGTTTTTGCTTGGGTTAGTTTTCTGTCACAAGTTTGCCGTCTGCACCGAAGTAATACATACCGTCAGCAATGGGCAGACCGCTTGATACGGTGCTGTTGATCTTCTGCCAGCCGTTTTGTCTGAGTTTACCACTATGGCAGATGAAATAGTAATCCTCGCCCACTTTTACAAGGCGATTGCCATTGGCACCCTTCTGAATGACGCCGTCCTCTTTGTAATAGAGATTTCCGTCAATCTCAACGATTCCGGTTTCGCCCTTCTCCATCTTGCCGTCTGCACCGAAGTAATACATACCATCGGCAATGGGCAGACCGCTTGATACGGTGCTGTTGATCTTCTGCCAGCCGTTTTGTCTGAGTTTACCACTATGGCAGATGAAATAGTAATCCTCGCCCACTTTTACAAGGCGATTGCCATTGGCACCCTTCTGAATGACGCCGTCCTCTTTGTAATAGAGATTTCCGTCAATCTCAACGATTCCGGTTTCGCCCTTCTCCATCTTGCCGTCTGCACCGAAGTAATACATACCGTCGGCAATGGGCAGACCATTCGATACGGTGCTGTTGATTTTCTGATTTCCGCTTACACGCAGTTTTCCACTGTACACGGCAAAGTAATAATCACCGTTATACTCGATCAATCCGGCATTCATCTGAATGTAGCCGTTTTCATTGATATAATACAGGGATCCGTCCGGAACGGTAATAATCCCCTGCTCCGTTATTTTGCGTGAAAGTACGCCGTCATTACCGAAGTCAAATACATATTTTTTGAAAGATGTACTATCACGAAGAACCTGGATACCATATGTGAGGTATCCGTCATTTCCAAAGTTATAAGTTTTACCATCAATCTCATGCAATGTCATATAACCGGGATTACGCGCCACATAGTAGCTCGGACCGTAATAATAGCGTGTGCCATTGTCATCCGTATGCCATGCGCCCTTTGTCATACCGGTTTCATCAAACTGATATGTAACACCGTTAAGCGTATATTCGCCTGTTACTGCTCCACGGGTACCGCCGAAGAAACAATGCCAATTCTCATCGATCTGTACCCAACCACCAGTCAGTGCACCGATCTTGGAATAACACCACTTACCGTCAATCTGAACAAGGCCGGTATATTTGCCTTGGTTCTTGCCATCATCGCCGAAGTAATAGTAAACGTCATCGACTGCATAGATGCCGGTGACCTTCTTACCGTCGACATAATAGTAATCTCCGCTCCACCCGTCGGCAATAATCACGCCATCAACATATGTCTTGCTGTCAGTCCATACTCCACTATAGAGATTACCACAGCCTTGGCATTTGAGTACATCGTCAACGAAATCAAAGCTATGTCCTGTTGCAGGAATGGTTGTCCCCCAATCTACAACCGAGTTGCAGACCTCACAATAGGTTCTGTTGGTATAGCCCGCCTCAGTGCAAGTCGCAGCCTTGTCCGCAAGAGCGGCAGCGGTATGGGTGTGTCCGCCGTTCCAAGCATCATAATAGGCTTTGCCTTCAGTGGTGGAAATCATGTCCTTTGCCATTTTGTACATTTCGGTGTCAACCTGCGGTCCTTCACCGGAGAATGTATCGGTCGTACTGTCAACAAACGTTACAAGACCGCGGTCGATCTCCATGCTGATGTCGATCGGCCAGAATTCCTTCATACTCTTGAACTGAGCATAGGTATACGCCTCTTTGCCGTTTCTTGTTCCGCTTGTATATGTATAACCCATTTTGAGTTCCCAGGTGCGGATAGGAAGAGACGCAAGAACGCCTTCGCCGATCTGATCGTTTGCACCTGTGCGTGCAATTGTGATAGTGGCGATATTCTCGTCTTCCTGAATGCTGTATTCAGCCGTAAAACCAGCAGCAACATTCATGTGATCAAGCTCCCACTTGCTCATGTTGTTGAGGTCGATGTCAACAGTAACGGACTGAACCTTTTCGATATCAGTAGCAACTATATCTGCATACCAGACAGAGCCGAGCAGGATCTTGTCAAGCGACGGATCATGCGCTACGACCTTGACAGTGGGCATGCCGGAATTCCCCTGCACATGAATCGTACGTATAACAGAAGCATAATTGCCCTGATTATCACAAATTGAAAATTTGACATGATGAATGCCGTCTGCAAGAACCACATCGGAAACAGACATTACGCCGTCCTTCAATGTGCAAGCGGTTTCTACACCGTCGATGTATGCCTTTGCCGTAGCAACATTCAGCCCTGTGTAATTGCTCTTCGCAGTGTTGTCGGCAACCTTGGTACCAAAGCTGAGAACATTTTCGGAAACGGTCTGGCCGTTCAGAATTACTGCGTCCGACATACTGCCTGTTGCATATGTTACATCGCCGAATACAGGCGCTTCACGATCGTCAACCGCATCGGAATAGTCAACGGTGATATCATCAACATACATAACATACCTGCCGTTGTAAGACTTGTGCTGATTATAATAATAATTGTAAGCAGCACCGTCACGATCAGAAATATAGAACTGAACGATGTATCCCTGATGCAGGTACAGTCCCTTATATGCGCTGAGATCAATCGAAAGATAGTGCCAACCGGGTTCTTCATACTGGTTCACGAAACCAGTGGTGGAAACAACTCCATCAGCCAGTGTATTCGTGATCGAACTGCTGGCCTGTACGTATTCGCCATTGTCATTCTGAACAAGCGGGTATACAGTATAGCGAATCCAAGTGGATATATCCTCATCGGAAATATAGATCCACATACCGAGTTTGGTGGCATTTTCAAAGGTCTTAATATCACCGGTATACTGAAGTGATGTCATCATATATCCGGATTCGAGAGAGTTTCCGTAGTTGATATCAAGCGCCATAGCACCATTACCGCTATGAACCTTTCCGTTTGCCGCAGTTACGTGAGATACTTTGCCTTCGGGCAGTACATAGTTATATGCAACATAGCCGAGAGCAAAGTCGTTTACATCCCCGTCTTCGAAATCATATATAACTTCGGAGCCTTTGCCGAGCCTGATAATGGAGGATGTGGAAACAGTTGTGCCTGCAAATGCTGCGGTAATCCCGCTTTCGTTCACACTGCCGCTGCCTGCCGTGAAGTCAAAGCCGCTGATCGCACCGATTCCATCATTTTCAAGTGTAAACAGAATGTCGTTTGCATTGAATTTTACTTCACTGAGTCCGTAGGTAGCTGTCAGCGCCAATGTAACGGTCTTGCCGAAGGGAACTGTCATTTCGCTGCTATTGAACACCAGCTTTTCCGGAACGACTGCATGAATTGTAACCGAGCCAACCTCCTTGCCGTTATAAACAGCGGTCAAAACAACATCGCCGACGGAATCTGCGGTCAGAATGCCATTTTCGTATGTACCGTTTGTGGCTCTATATGTAATATCTGTGGGGATTTCAGCCGCATGACCGGTTGTACTTACACCTGCAACACTCACTGCAACAGGTGTGCCGGGAGTTGCATACTCAGTTTCAACATCATAAGAGACATGGTCAAAGGTCTTGGAAGCGACCGCAGTTGAAACAACGATAAGACCGTTTGAAATACTACGCTCGGAGCCGTCAGACGGCTTGTTGACGATTTTGAACGCATCCTCGCCTTCGGGCTTGCTGCCGTAAGTCATAGAGCCGCCGCCGTCAAGGTGTCCTGCCCACTTGCATCCGAGGTCGATCATGACCTGCGCCTGCTCCATAAGCGTCAGCCCCGCTGATACAGGTTCCTGATTGCCATCAGCCGAGAGAATGATAACCTTGTTGTCCTCGGTAATACCGATTGTCTGACGCGGATATTTCTGCGCATTATTCTGATCAGTTTCAGAAAGCACAACTTTTCCGTCAAAGACAAGCATTTTGTAGATACCGAGTGCTTCCTGAATATTGCCCTTATCGGACTCATATTCATCTGCATTGCCGATTTTAACGGTACCGTCCTTAAGAACCGCAAAATACGCAGATTTCTCGCCGCCCGTCACATCGTTGCCATTCATGACGAACACACCGGAAGGTTTACCGGTCGTCATGTTGTAGTAGGATGCATTGATACCCGCTACTACTGTACCGTGGTAATAAGAATCTCCTGCCGCTACTTTCTGGTCGAAAGCCGCTACCTGTTCGGTGAGCTTGGACATGCCATACGAAGTGTTGTCCATATCCTTATAGGAGGTGAACAGTTTGACCGTATCGACCGACATGTCGACAGTTGCAGCGAACATCTTTACCTGTTTACCATTTTTATCATAAACAGTGTAGATGTCCTGCGTCACTCCGCTCGCAAGTGTGGATTGTTTGTCCTGGACAAGCGAGAGCTGTGAATTGGGAAATGTGCCTTCTGTTTCGGCTGCGGCGAATGCCGTCATAGGCACAACGCCTATAACCATCATCGCACAAAGAACAAACGCCAAAACCCTGGTTGAAATTTTGCCTGTTTTCATTCGCTTTTCTCCTTTTGTTTTATTTATATATCGTCCGAAGACGAATATATACGTTATAGATCAGAAATTGGCAGAGCCCCCAGCCATGAGCCAAGGACTTCATCCCACCGCTCCGGCTCGAATGTTTCAAATCCTGACGCCGGGTAGAATGTCAGCTCCGAAAAATACACGTTGTGCTCGATTATGTAGAAATCCACGCGCAGAAACGGTATACCTTCGGAGAGTTTCTTCGCCAGCTCCAGTATTTCAGGCAGTTCTGCCGGCCTGGCAATTTCAATTGACGAATTCGGATGAGTCGGACGGTGCATGTCAAGATGCTCCCAATTCGGAGTGAAAAAGTCCTCGGTGAGTCCGGTTGCCGCGAATCTGTCTTTGCAGACGAGAATCAGTTTTGGATTACCATTGAAGCAATGCACCTTATAGTCAGTAAGTCCACCGGCATCACTTTTCATGAATTGTTCGGCAATAATTTTGCGCGGCACATCCTTATATGGCCACTCGCGACCAGTAAGGTAATAGTCCTGATGGAGTCCGCGCTTTAAATCTGCTCTCACTTTTTTTCTATTCAGTGTGCTCTTGTCCTTGCATATACACATTCCGCATCCGGAATTATGGTTACATTTCAGGACAAATTTATTGGGCAATGCGCCAAAATCAATTTCATCGGGAGCATCCCATACACCGAGTAGTGGGATAAGATATTGCGAACCGATTTTTTCTGAAACATAATCACGTGCTTTATACTTGTCCACCATTACTGTGTATTCTGGTTTTCGGTCGTATAGCTTCAGCCATTGGAGTTTTTCGTTGAAAGTTTCAGGATTGTTGAGGTCAAGTTGCTTTCCCGTACAGCACTCAAACTTTCGCTCCAAATACTCTTTGTCAGGCATATCATCATATTTACCGAATCCGGCATTTATTAAAAAACGATAATTGGGGTTCAACATGTATTTTCGCATCGCCCGTGCATATCTTTTAATATTCATTAGGCATTGCCTTCCTCTAATACTGCTTTTTGCTTTAATTGAAACACATTCACAAAATGAATCATCAGATAAAAGTTCTGGGCTTTTGAATAATAAGTTACCATCCCATAATTCATAGCCAGCATCAAGCCAAGCCAAAGTGCAAAAAATGCTGCTCTCTGCGGATCTATTCTTCTATAGTTCCATAGTTGCAAGAACAGATATACATACATAGAATAGTAAAGGCTAAATCCTATAATTCCGCCACCGCAAAGCAGCTCAACGAAATTATCATGAAGGTAGGCATCAAAAGCGTAGTACTGATTGGTTAAAATATGAGGATTTGCAATTCCAATGCCTGCAAAAGGATGCTTTAAGAACCATTCTATTCCCAACGCTCTGAGGTTGCTTCGCTTTATTGTAGAACTGTCCACCTTCCCGTTTCCGAAAACGGCATTTATGACACCTTCCATGCGCTCCCGGACTCCTGTAAAAGCCTCCAATTGCAAAAGCCAATAAATAAGCAGCGCCAGAATTAAAATGCCGAACAAAATCTTGACAGTTTTAATAAAGAGACTCTTTTTTGATTCTTGCGCTTTTACAACTGCATATCCCAAAGCACCGACTATAAAAAAAACCAATGCTTTTCTGCTTTGCGTAGCAGCAAGAACAATGATACTTGGTATCATAAAGAGTGCAGACGGGAAGAAATGATCCTTTGGGCAAAGATTACGAAGATTGATTTGAAGTACACATGAAAGAGCACAGGCCAATCCAATCGTATTAACATTGGAAAATTCACTTTCGATACGCAGACTTGAATTGCTTCCTGCGGAGACCATCTCGTCAATCCCGTAAAAAGCGAGGGAGTAAATTGCAACGATATATCCTGCCCACATAACTGCTTTCAGCAGCACAGTCTCGTCCAATTCGGGAATGCTCAGGTAGGTGATGTACACCGCATATGCACATACAAAAATACGCATCAACGTTCGTGCCATAATCACAGAGTCCGAAGCATCTATCGCCCACATTGAAGAAAGCAGCACAAAGACAATAAACAGAATATTCAATGCAGCATACGGGTTGAACTTGAGGATAATTTTACTGTGGGTAATTCCAATACCAAGTAAAAGGATACACGCCGATAAGCCTAAAAGGACATATTTCCCCCAAGTATATGAATCAAACAGAATGAACAGCACAAACAATGCAGTAGTGCAAACGAATATAAGTCCCGTTGCCACTTTGCGCAATGTTATTATCATAGCCTATCTCCTACTTCTCAAAAACCAGCTTAACAAATTGTTCTGTTACCGACTCTATATCATAGCAGTTTTCTTTAAACTTTTGTATTGGCGTTGTACGGGTTTCCTGCGGCAAGTTTGCAATATAGCTTGCCCATGCATCTGCGCTGTCTAACGGTAAGTAGTGAACCAAACCGGTAATATCAGCTTCGCGGGTAATGGTATCTGCAATCAGGCACGGCAGTCCCGTTGCCTGCGCTTCAATTACTGTATTCGGCATTCCCTCGTACAGTGACGGAAAAACGAACACATCCATAGCCGATAAAAGAGCGGGCACATCAGACCTGACTCCCGTGAAAATAATTCTGTCTAAAATTCCGAGTTCCGAGGCTTTTTCTTTTATTGCAGGTTCAAGTTCGCCCTTCCCGACCAATAACAGTACAGAATTTCCATTTTTACAGCTGTACGCCTTAAATACATCCAATAAAAAAGCATGGTTTTTTTGTTGATTGAACCGCCCAACATGTCCTATAATCGTTGTTTCAGCAGGGATATTTAACTCATTTCTTATGCGTATTCCTGCAGCAATATCATAGTGAAATAAGGAAAGGTCAATTGCGTTATGCAGAAGAATCGCCCTGCCTTTTTTAATGCAGTTTTTCCCAAACATAAATTCAGCTGCCTCCGTAGACGGTGCAAGCTTTATGTCAGCATTCCAAAGGGGCATAAAGCGACAGATGCGATGAAGCAAAAGATCTTTGCCGGCACCAGTTGTTGTATTAGAATTACTTGATCTGAATATAGTGGTTTTGGCACCGCCGATTCGCGCTGCAAATAACTCAAGCGCCGACAATGAGTGCTGCGAAGTACGAAGCACATAGGAATATTTTTCACGCTTCACAAGTTTCTTAATACTATTAAAGTTGCGCACAACGCCAGAACTTTTGGGACTTATTTTATAAATGCGTCCGCCCATCGAAAGAATCTCATCATCGTAGTAACATTTATCTGCGGTTGCAACAGCAAAATCCATTTGAAATTGGTTTTTGTCTATTTTTCGGTAAAGCTTCATTAAAAACGTTTCGGCACCGCCGGCATTCATCCCACCAACTATGCAAAGCAGTCTCTTCATACTTTACTCCCTGATTTTTTGAAAAACTTTTTTTACAAAGGCTTTTTTGGATTTCCAAAAGCTTTTTTTGTAAGCTGTCCACCGCTCAGAATACTCTAAAAACAGTTTATTATGCGTCATAGCGTAAAGGGCTTGCATCTGTGCAATGTGCAGATCATGGTAAAACGGACTTGCAATTTTTCCGTCTCTGCTATAAATTGACCAATATCCGCAATCAAAATCATGAAGTGATTTGATAAGCGTATGCAAAGACTTATCAAACGCATCCCGGTAAACCCTGCTGTCACATACAAGAGCTGCATCGTACAATCCGAATAACGCAAATATCCATCCATTCAATACAGCAGTGCGGTGTGTGTATTCAAGCAATAGTAAGCGTTCTTCTGTTTCGTCCGATGTTCCTCCGTTTGTCACCGAAATCAGCATAAAATCAAGTGCTTTCTGTGCTGCCTCTAAATAAATCTTGTTTCCGGAGTGTTTATATGCGCGAATCAATAACGAGGTTCCTTCACCTTGGCACATAGCACCGTACGGTGTCCTGGGGTAGATGAAGAAAAAGTTGTTCCATGCACCGGAACTTTCCTGATTTTGCATCGCCCAACACACACACTGATAAAATTTTTTCAGATAGCGTTCGTCATGCTTTAACAGATAAAGGTCATATGCGCCTAAGCCGTACTGAAAAACGGCAACCGGAAAAAGGATTTGTTCTCCTCTTTCGTCTTCGACATGCGGAAGCTCATCGCAATTAAGCAATTCCGGCATTTTTGTTACCTTTTCGGTCAAATCGTTATAATAGCCACAGATGTCCGTTGTGGAAAAACAACGACCAAGTCCTTGATTTACATGAAGTATGCTTTTCCCGCGAAGCATTCTGTACCATTTTTTTATGTTAAAAGTGCTTATACTCATACTCTGCTTCCTGATAGCTGCTTTTGTATACGAGAAAATGCTTCATCCGCAGAGAAGCACGCATACTTTTTCAAACAGCCCTCTCTTACATCATTCCATTTTGTTGTATCATGGCAAATTTGAGACAAAATCATATACAACCCCTGCTTGTTGCTCATCTCATATCCCCAACCTGTCCCATCATCAAAAATATCGCCGCAGTTTTCCCATTTAGACGTGACTATCGGCACCCCAGCCGCATATGCATCAAGTATCGTTCCGGGGATGCCCTCCGTGGCAAAATGCGTGGGAAACAACAAAGCAAATGCTCCTTTTAAAGCCGCAATGCTCTCGTCTGGACGTACAATGCCTTTATACTGTATATAATCCGGAAAATTTGAGCAAATCATTTCAAAGCGCTCCTGATAAGCCTTATCAACCGGGCCGTATATGTCCAAAGTATACACTGTTTTCCCCAGATCATTGTTTACCCGGATAACGGCTTCAACCGCATCTTCAACACCTTTTTCCTTCATGACACGCGAAAAAGTGCACAGACGATATGGCTTTTCCAAAGGCGGCAGTTCTTCAGGCATCAACGGAGCAATGAATTTAAAGTTCGGAACAATCGAAACATTTGAAAATTTCTGAGAGTCCAATGCAGTTTTCATGCTGGAGGTTTCTACCCAAATGCCGTCAAATTTCCGGAGATGCCCAGCAAGCTTTTGATCAGCCGCAGTTTTTTGGGGCAGCCAGCCTCCAATAACATCATAAAATAATTTTGCGGCAGTTCCTTTTGCATATCTGAGAAGCAGAGGTGCAAAGACCTTCACCCCATTATGCGCTGGAAGCATGATCACATTCTCACTTTGTTTTACAGCACGGCGAACAGTGTTCATCATTTTGAAAGGATGCTTCTTCCACCCATAAGTTTCAATATACGATACCTCATCCGTTCCGTATTTTTCGGAAAGCAATTTATATAAATTGCGTGTTTTTACCGGTTGTCCGCCGGTGGGCATAGTATCAAACCCGAATGCTCCTATGACGCATATTTTCATCATCAGCAGCCCCTTCAAAAATAAATAACCTCATGAAACTTCATGCATGCCCCATGCTTCAAGCTCATCTGTCACAAGCTTGGAAGTAAGGAGCTTTTTCTTTGTTTGCTCAACATCAAGCAATCTTGTATTGTTCGAGTTAAACTCTGTCAATGTGTTACGATCCTTATTGCCCAAAGACAGGTACTTTTCGTAATTCAAATCACGGTTATCCGCAATAACGCGGTAAAACATTCCGCAATCAACCGCACGGGCGCACTCTTCATTTGTAAGCAATGTTTCGTACATTTTTTCACCGTGACGGATTCCTATTGTCTGTGTGGGATAATCCGGAACCCCAAACAACTCTTTAATCGCCTGCGTAAGAACCTCAATTGTACAAGCATCCGCTTTTTGAACGAACAGATCACCCTGGCTTCCGTTTTCAAACGCATAAAGCACCAGATCCACAGCTTCATTGAGGTTCATTATAAAGCGCGTCATAGCTCCGTCAGTCACCGTCAGAGGCAATCCGTGCTTGATTTTATCTATGAAGAGAGGAATAACCGAACCGCGCGAACACATTACATTGCCGTATCTTGTACAACAAATACGGGTTTTTTCCGGGTCAACATTTCTCGCTTTGGCAATAATGATTTTTTCCATCATAGCCTTACTTGTACCCATGGCGTTTATCGGGTAAGCTGCCTTGTCCGTGGACAAGCATACAACACGTTTAACTCCGGCATCTATTGCGGCTGTCAGCACATTATCCGTGCCGATCACGTTGGTTTTAACAGCTTCGAGAGGAAAAAATTCACAGGACGGAACCTGCTTAAGTGCAGCTGCGTGAAAGATATAATCAACACCTTGCATGACAGGACGCAAAGTTGAGATATCTCTGACATCTCCGATATAGAACTTCAATTTCGGATTATTGTACAGATGTCTCATATCATCCTGCTTTTTTTCATCGCGTGAAAAAATGCGGATTTCTTTGACATCGGTGGTGAGAAATCTCTCTAAAACTGCATTTCCGAAAGAACCTGTGCCTCCGGTTATCATCAGTACACAATCTTTAAATGAATAGGACATATCATATCACCTTTCCTTTTTCAATCTTTTGTAACAAATTTATATCCGATGCGCACAGCAACAGGCTTCAGTGTATGTATTATTTTGGTAGGGATATGGTGTGCCAGCCAATTTTTTATGTCCATTACAATGAGCTTCCGTCTCTTGATCATCGATCGATTACCTGTCGGAATCATTATCCCGTGCTTTTTTAACTGCTTTACCGTTCGTGGATACCATTTGCCCTGTATGACACCATTCAGGTAATTCAGCCCTGTATAGTTCAATGCAGCGCAGTTTCCGTCGATACGCATAGTACTGTTGTTTTTCTGCCTTGCTTCAAACTCCCAAGCGCTGAAATCGTCATCGTATAGGAGTTTCTGCAAGTACGACTTTTTCCAAATCGCTGCCTGAAGATTAACGCCATATAGCGCCGAGGGGTCAAGCGGATACGCACCGCTCGGTTTCCTTTTATGTTGGATCGGTATGGGAATTACCCTCAGATAGTCATAGGTATTTTCAGAGAAAATCCGGAACAGCCCATCAATTTTTTCAACGCTCGTTTTTTCACAAAGAAAGTAATCCTCCAATAGGATAAGCAGAGTATCCTCCGGGATTTTTTTCAAGGCACTCCGCACGCGGCGGCTCCATGACACTTCATCTCCGGTAGTCACCACTGTAACATGCGGATAGGCTGGTATTTCATGATTGGTAATCAAGTAAATCGGCAGCATACAATCGGGGAAAAACTTCTCATAACATTCAAAAAATGTGTCCCACAAATCCTTGTATCCATCGAAAGAAATAACAACTATCGCTTTTTCCATATCTTCTCCATTAAAGCCTCTTGGCATATGTTATCGCCACATCTCCCAAAGCACGATATGGCACAAAGCCGTTCTTTTCATAGAAGTGAATCCCACGGGAATTCACAGTCGCAACTGTTAAAAAGCACACGCTCCTACCGATTTTTCTTAACGCGTCCTGATAATCGGATATCAATTCGTTCGCAATCCCTGCTCCCCGCCATTTCGGCAAAACACAAATGGAGAGAAGATCGCCGCATTCTGTAGGAGGAATATGATAAAATTCCGGTTCTAATATGCGAACGGAATCGCTTTTGCGGCCTTTTGTCGGCTTAAGCCGTTTCCATGCTTTTTTATTGCCCTTGATAAGCAGTAATAGATAACGGAGCGCAAGAGGAACAATGTTATGCTTTGCAAAAGAGCGATTGCAGCTTCCTCTGTCAAGCAGATATCCCATGCAAAACCCGGCTATACAATCATCGTCAACGGCAACCCAAAATAGATCCGGGTACTCTTTCAGGTACTGCAAATAAAACTTTTTCAGCAACGGCACCCCGAGAGCTGTTGAAAAACTGTTTGGGAAACACTCTATATGCGTCTGCGCTATTTGATTCAAATCTTCCATACCGGCATTTCGTATATACATATCATTCTCCCGAGAGACCCTTGTTTCTTTTCTCGTATTTTCCCTTTTTCAAAATTCCCCAAAACATATTCCAACAGGCAAACCAAACCGCGGCTATCGCGGGCTTTTCATCACAAATACGGAACAGGTCATAATGGCTCTTTAACTTCTTTTCTAATTTGTCATGGCTGATGCTTTTTTTTCGGATCCGGTACTTGGCTAAATTTTCTTTCAGAAGATGGGCTTCGGTATCCTGCTTTTTGTAGAGCTGAAGCCGTATAGCATAGTCATTATTTTTTTTAATGTCCTTAATCTGAATCAGTCCAAAGCACCTGGCACTATACATCATGGTAAGTTGACCTATGTAATCATAACGATACATCTTTCTTTTGTTAACCACATCCGGTCCTGATACATATATGTTAAGCGTCCGATTTTCTTCATCAATCTTTTCGTACTCTGTGAAAGATAACGTATAGTTATGCTCATTCATGAACCTTATCTGTTTTTCCAACTTCTCAGGCATCCACAAATCATCTGAATCGAGAAAAGCTATCCACTCGCCTTTCGCTTCACGCATCGCGCGATTCCTGGTCAATGCAGCGCCGCTGTTCTTCTCATTTTTGAAATATTTTATGCGTGCATCGGTCAAAAACGGCTCTACAATATTATCAGTATCATCCGTAGAACAATCATCAACAATAAGCAGTTCCCAATTTTTATAAGTTTGATTTATTACTGATTGAATGGATTCCGCAATAAATTGCGCTGTATTCCATGAAGGCATAATAATGGATACAAGATTGTCAATCATTCAAAGCCTCATCTTTCCATCGTTTCATATTCTTTTTGCATTTCGATATAATCCCCTTTATAGTCCTTACCGCACACCGCAAACAAAGTCATAAACATAATCCGCACATCTCCCCAAAAACTGAAATGTTCAATGCTTTTAAGGTTATAATACATTTTTGCAGGTAAAATCCTCTCTATATACACCTTATCCGTATCCTCAGCAGCATCAAGCAGTTTCGCCTCATCCTTATAGAGAATACTCGCAAGACTCGTTACACCTGCGGGGAGCAGTAGTGTTGCCATCATTTCGGGGGTGTACTCGGCAACATATTTTGTACTTTCGGGACGGACGCCAACAAGTGTGACAGTTCCTTGCATCACATCGATAAGCTGCGCAATTTCGTCCAATCGACAGTTTCTGATTACTTTGCCCACACGGGTAATACGAGGATCGTTGCTAACAGTAACCTGTGAACCCTTATCGGCGTTTTGTACCATTGTGCGAAATTTGTGTATACGGAAATGCTTTCCGTATTGTGTAACCCGTTCCTGCCGATAAAACACCGGGCCTTTGCTGTCAATCTTAATCGCAATCGCCAAAACTAAAAAAACGGGTGAAAGGATAATTAACAAAAGAGAGGAAACCACAATATCAAACATTCTCTTGAAAAACAAACTGACCTGCTTCTTTTTCAGAATGTCGTAATATTTCCGCACCTCATCGGTCTGCATTTCCGGCGGCAGTTGTTCCCATTTTTTCAAAAGCATCATTACACATACTCTTTCAATATCCCGATATACTTTTCCATTACATACTCTACATCCTCGTCTGACAAGCAAGTGTGGAGCGGCAACGTAATCTCGTTGGAAAAAAACGCATATGCATTTGGGTAATTTGCAATATCAAATCCAAGCTTCTTATATGCTGTGTGCATAGGAAGCGGCTTGTAATGCACATTACAAGTAACGCCTTGCTCCGCCATTTTGATGATGATCTCGTTTCGCTGTTCCGGTGTGATTCCGGGAACACGCGTAATGTAAAGATGTCCAGATGATTCATGTTCGGCATTGTAGTGGTCAAGTGTTTCAATACCGAACGGCTTGAATGCGGCATTGTATCTGCCAATAATCTGTTTTCTTCTTGCCAACATTCCGGGGTAACGTTCAAACTGCGCAAGTCCGATTGCCGCAACCACATCGGTCATATTGCACTTATACCAGGTGCCGACAATATCGTATTCCCATGCGCCAAGCTTTGTTTTGGCAAGTGCGTCCTTTGACTGACCGTGCAGACTGAGCAGTTGAAGCTGATGATAAATATCTTCGTTACGAATGCCGTTAATCGTGCGCCACGTCAACGCACCGCCCTCAGCGGTTGTTAAATTTTTAACAGCATGAAAACTAAAGCTCGAAAAATCAGCAATACTGCCAGCCATCTTTCCGTGCCACTTTGTTCCGAAAGCATGGGCTGTATCAGCGCATATGGCAATTCTGCCGATTGCTTTCTGTATCTCGTTTGACGGCTTAAACAAACTTTTCTTGCGCTCAACAATCTCAAAAATACGGTCATAATCGCAAGGTACACCGCCAAGATCTACCGGAATTATGACCTTGGTTCTTTCGGTAATGGCAGCTTCCACAGCATCGTAATCCATTTCAAGGCTGTTTTTCTGTGAATCGATCATGACGATTTTCGCACCAACGTGGTCGATGACAGAGGCAGATGCCGTATATGTATAAGCCGGTACGATAACTTCATCATCTTTGCCGATGCCAAGTATATGTAGTGCCATCTCCGCACAGGCAGTTTGTGAATTGAGGCAAACGCATTTATCCGTTCCTATCCATCCGGCAATCTCTTTTTCAAGTTTTTTTGTTCTGGGGCCTGTGGTAATCCAACCAGAGCGGAGTGCTTCCGCAACTTCGTTTATTTCGGCCTCCGAAATATCCGGTGGGCTGAAACTGATCGTGCGTTTTTCCATGATGTAAATACTCCCATCCTTCCAATTCTCTGCCTGAATCCATCGATCTCCTTAAAGTATCAAGACTTTTGCTGTCCCAATGATACTCAATTCCCTTCTCACTCTGTCCGCAATCGGCTTCCTTCTGTGTCGGCTAGGTATGGATGCAACTTTATGCACAGGAATCCAAAGGATTCCTCACCTATCACTACTCAGCCAAGCTGCTTGACTTCTCTGGAATTTTTGCCTACCTATAGTTTATAATACTACAAAAATCTAGTATTGTCAATAGAATCATCGCCTTTTTCCAAGTTTCAGACGAACTTTTTTCATTTTTTCGCCGCATACAGCCATGGCGGCACCGTACAGAACTGCCAGCCATGCTTTTTGCATCCTGATACGTCTTTTCTGTATGGTGCCGCCACAAAAGAAATTGCTTCAGCACATGTGCTCTATATTTATTCTTGCCTCTTGCATGTTTATAATGCAGCCCCCTTAAGGCAGGGCTGTGGATCTTCGTATCTCGTCACCTCAAAGCTCTATCCAGTACTGTCCGTCCTTTGAATAGTGAACTGTCACAGCATGATTCTGAACAGCAGCCGCAATGTTACAGCTATAGGGCTCGGAGACGACCACTTCTTCCTGCCCGGTCACCGGGCTATGAAAAACTGCAACGATGCGGTATACCACATTGCGCCCCTTGGCATAAACCTTCGGGTTCTCCCGAAACTCCCTGCCGAAAAAGTAGGGAATCCGCTTGATTTCACGAACCTCCCCCACTACAGAGGGACAGGACAACATAAACTGCATATGCGAAATCCTGGCTCGGCATTTCCTGTTTTTTGTCACATCAGAAAACACGCACACCAGAATCAATGCCGCCGCCACCATGCAGAAGTATTTCACATCAGAAAAGGCAGCCCCGTTTTTGACAAAAAGCCATGTGAGCAGTCCTGTACCCGTAGCGATGACAACAGCCAGGCTCGTACCCATTCTCGTCTTTGCATAGCCCATCGGAACAACTTGGTTCATAACGTTTCCTTTCGCAAATTATGACAACACCGCACAGAGCTTGTTCGGCAGATGTGCAAGCCGCCAGGCGGGTTTGATGCGGTGCTGTCCTATGTTTTCATCAGAATACCACAACAGCACCACAAAATTGTGATGCTGCTGCAATCAATTTATATGTATGAGATCTGTTACCGGACTCTGCGCTTTTTCCTTACGCCGTATGCCGAAAGAACCGCAAATGCCGCAAGGATCTCAACCGTGATCCGAATGCCCTGCTCTCCGGTCTTAGGCGGCTTCACCGCATCCACTGCAGTAACCGTTGTAGTGCCGGTCACATCCGCAGATGCATCATCTGTAGATGCTGTGGTAGTTGTGGTTGTTGTGATGGTTGTTGTAGTGGTAGTAACAGTGGTTGTAATGGGATCGGGATTCTCCCCAGGATCCTCATCGTCCTTTCCGTCAGAGGGCGTTACGTCATATTCCGGCAAATCGCTGTCATCCGGATCCGTCAGCTCCTGGTTCTGATAGATTGCAACCGGAATGCAGTTATTGGCCTGGTTCAGCTCAGAACCCCGTGTATCCGCCTGTATAAACAGATACTTGACTCCGTTCTCATCAAACTCCACATCGCTCAGATTGATCTCCTCCAGAAGCAGATAATCCTCCTGGCTGGTGATGACTCCGGCGTTTTTCATATCGATTTGCAAACCGTCCATAGAATCCTCACAGATCTTAATGGTGGTTTCGGCAGGTGTTCCTGTCAGATTGGATGCCGTAATGGCAAGGATCACGCTATCCTCCAGATAGTATGTATCCACATCCAGGGAGATATCCGGCATACCGATGGTCACAACGGCATTTGCCGTACAGGTACCATTGGAAACGGTCAGCGTATACTCCCCCACTTCGTGGATGTCCGTGGTATCCATGGGGCAAACAAGGGATACGGATTCACCTGGCGCAATGCTGACTGCCTTCTCTGCACTGAACAGAGTTCTGTCCGCATTGGAAAGCTCTGCCTGAATGTCATGAATGGTCTTGGATGTATTGTTGGTCAGCTTGAAAAGTACGGACTGCTCCCCAGTAATGGGGTCGTATTCTACAGTGGCATATTCAATATCCAGGCTCTCCGCATGCGCAGCCTCCAGATATACAAGGGATGTTGTGTTATCCGCATCCCTGCCATTGAGAACAATGGAATATCTGCCCTGATCCCAGGAAGCACTGTAGTTGAATACGCTGAAGCCCTCCGGAACTGTCAGTTCCATTGCCTCGCTCCATGCACCGTTTTCGTTGACAGAAATAAAGAACTGCGTTCCATCGGAGAAAATCAGACTCTTGCCATCGTCCGCCATCACAAAGGTGCCGGACAGTGCACTCAGCTGACCATCCACAGCAGTCAGGGCTGCGCTGTCAGGCGTGCAGATGTAAAGCTTGCCGTTCTTTACGCAGTACAGCTTACCGTCCCGGAAGGAAACACCCGTCAATGTATCTGCTCCGGAAGCAATCACCCGATCCTTGCCGCTGCATACCATATGCAATGCAGAGCCGGATGCGCCGTTGAGCGTGTAGGCAGCGTACAGGGATCCGTTGTGATATGCAGCAGCCAGCTCGGAAACGTAGGAATCCGCATTTGCCAGCTGGTAGGGCTTGCCCCACTTGCCGCCTGTAAAATCAGACGCCAGAATCATGCCGCTAGACTGGAAGACATTTTCCAGATTCCCACTGCTCTTGACCCATACAGCCGTCATCTTGTCCCCGTCAAAGGCAAGGGTGGGAAGCATATCCGGTGTAGAATCCTTCAGCACGCAGGCTGTGTCTGCAAAAGCCGTGCCGTTCCACTTTGCCGTGAAGATATCTGTAGAAGCCAGTGCCTGTGCAGCCATCTGGGAAAGGTCACCGCCCTGGATCACTGCATTCTGCTTCTGCCAGATCAGATAGATATCATCGCCGTTTTCGACCAGTCTTGCGGTCAGATCCGCACTTTCAGACTGGTTGACGCACTGGGGCTCGGACCAGACGCCGTTGTCATAATAGGAGAACATCAGCTTTGTGCTGTTGAGCAGCTCCGCATCCGGATCCGTGGTCTGCCATACCAGCACCTTGCTGCCCCCTGCTTCTGCAATCAGAGGGATCGTACTGGGGAGCACGCCGCTTTGCAGCACATTGACCCCATCACCTGCTGCGCCGTTCCATGCAGAGGTCTGGCTCAGATAGTCCGTATCCATCAGCTCCGGCTGCGTATCCGCATCCCCTGTACCGCCTGCGGCAGCGCCCTTTGCGGCACTCCGGTTCTGCTTCGGCCACAGGGTCCATGTTTTGCTTGCAAAATCATAGGAAAAGTCAATGACAAAGAGGAGGTAAGCCTCTACGAAGGCTTTCAAGGTCACAGTACCGGTGCGCTCGGGCGCAACGCTGACTTCAAAATCCACGCCGCCGCCTGCGCCCACGGACACAAGACCGCTTACGCCAAAGCCGCCGCTGATGCTGCCGCTGACGGTGATAGATGCCTCACCCTGGAAGGATGCACCACCGCCGTTTGCATACAGAGTCATGCCTGTCAGCGTGTTCATCTCGGCTCCCACCTTGACATTCAGATACAGGGGAACCACAGCCAACAGGAACTGCTGCGTATAGGACAGCTCGCCTCCAACGGTAATGGCAATGCCGCCGCCCTGGGAAACAATATTGTGATTTGCATCGTAAACCATTTCATAGTAGCCCAGTCCTTCCACCGTCGTGTCCGGAACAATTCCCAAAGAACCATGGGCAGCAAGCTTCCCGGAAGAATTGATCTTGTTGCAGAGGCTATTGATCAGTCTGTCCGCCTTATTTACATCATCCATATAATTGGTAAAGGACTGCTTGAAATAATCGTAGATCCCCTTGGATTCATCCGCCGTTTTCGCATCCACGCCAATCAGGAATCTGACTGTGCAGGTGCCCTCGTCCTCGTTCTGCTCACTGGTTACCTGGACAGGCAGCATGGGCAGGGATACTTCAAAGTTATCTCCCACCAGGGATGCCACATCTTCACTGCCGGTAGCGCCCTTCTGATCCGGTGTGATCTGGAACTGATCGCTGAATGCGTCCGGATCCACATCCGGTGTATCCGCATGGGGATTGACCTTGAGGCAGATTCTTCTGCGCTCAGACACCGTGCCATCCGCACTTCTGAGAATCAGATACACATCCTTGCCCGGCGCAAGCATTTTGCCCGGCGCAAAGGAAAAGATGCCGGTTGTGCTGGTGAGCTTTTTGCCCCCTGCACCATACTGCACCAGCTCATATTTGCCGGGGGTATGCCCGTTCCATTCCGCTGTCACCTGAATCCGGCACATATCCGACTTGTTCTCCGTAAAGAACATCGAGTTCGTGAAAAGATCCTTCTCCTTGTTGGTTTCAGTTGCGAGGATGGGGTATGGCTTTCCGTTTGAGGTATCGTTTTTCAGATAGAACACATGGACGGAGCGTTTCTTTGGGGTGTATACGGCTCCGCTTGTCAGATAGCCCTCCGCAGACACGATCACTGTCTGCTGGGAAGTTGCCCTGCCAAGATTCACCATACCATCCTTGTCGGTTTTGAAGGTTTTGTTGCCGATCTTTACAACAGCGCCGGCAATGGGCTTTTTCGTATCAGCTGCATTGACCAGTATATGGTGCTGGTTGATGCTCATACGATATTCCCGCAGCTGCTGCGCAGCGTCCCCATTAAAGTCGCTGACCTTCAGCGCATACAAAAACAGATCGTCCATGATCTTTTTTGCATAGTTATCCCGGTAAGAATAGGAATGCTCAATGGTCAGACCGGACGCAATGACCCGGCCTTTGCCCAGAGGGTATTCCACTAGGGTGGGATTATCCGATTCACTGGAGCGAACCAGGATATTTGCACCTGCCGGCAAAGTGGATTCGATAAATTCAGAATGACTGCAATATGTAGAGAACCACATCTGATCCTCTTTCCCCTCTACCACTGCGCCATCTCCGTCCGAAAGAGCCGCAGTCAGAATGGGGTGCTTAGGATCCGCTACATAATTATACTCTGTATAGTCCAGGATCTTTTCAACATTGCCGGGAAGCGCACCGGTCAGATTGCCGTCAGCCCAGCCCCCGTCCGCTGCGCCAAACACAATCACGCCGCCGAGAGAAGCATACAGCTCCATGTAATCCTTGAACTCCAGATAGTTGTTGTAGGTGGAAAACGCCTGATCGTCCGCAAAGATGACCACGGAGTAATCCTCCAGTTCAACATCCAGAAATTCCGTTGTGGTGACCTTCTGATAGTCCACGCCGATATCTCCAAGCACTTTGGTATTCGCATTGGAGTCCCAGGGGAGATTGTCCTGGATCAGCAGAACCTTTTTCTGGGCGGCTGCCTTCTGTGCGGCGCTGACGCAGACCTGGGTAAGAAGCTGCATTTGCGTCGTGATGGAAAGCACGGCGGCGCACGCAACAGAGGTGATCTGTTTTAGAATTTTCTTCATTTTTACATTCCTTCCGTTTGGATCATATAGATATGCACATACACCATTATTATATCAGTGTCTGATTCGTTTGTCAATGTGCTGACATGCTGCACAAACTAAATATTCTTCTTGTAAATAGAAAGCGGCTGTGCTCATCATGAACACAACCGCTTCAATGCTTCTAATCAAACTAGAAAAATAATCCTTTGCTGCTTTTTATTTCTTCACTTCGATGCTAAAGTTCCCATCCTTATCGACTTTCAGACTCAACGTTTTTACATATCTGTCATAAAAGCTCTTTTTCTCACTGTCGGTACCTTCGATTCTTGCCTCCAAATACAAGTGCTCCACCAGATCCCGACCGTTGATGTACAAAATATCCGGCAAATACTGTTCCAGGATACCAAGCAGCACGGCTCTTTTAAAGCCATCCACATTTCCGGAGCAGAAATCGTCAATGGAACAGTAGTAAATATCATGCTCCTCCAACGCATTTTTGATTGCACGACCGCAATTTGCATACTCATACATCACCAGGAACTTCGCATTTGGCAGGGATGTAATCAACCCCCAGAAATCAGAATCGCTGGATACAAGGATAAAGGAGTCGATTCCTTCCGCATAGTGATTCTGGCAAACACCTGCGGTCATGACGATATCCACCAGGCTCTTTCTCTCGGTTACACGATCTATGACAATATGCTCGACCGGAATCGTAATAAACTTCGTCAGCCACCGCCAGCCCACAGTTGTATGATGATCGTCATATAAATAAATTTTTTCTATTTTACTGAGCTCATCCTGATTGAGATTTTTCAGCGTCGCATACAACTTATACACATCAGAATTTTCACAATCCACGGCAATGACCGTTCTCATGCTGCAACGCAGAAAATCATAAATGCTGTTTTTCGTTTCCGCATTTGCATCTTTGTACTTGCTTGGATCATCAAACGTATCATGATGCAAACCATAGATGATTTGTAAAAATTTTCTGTCAGAAAGCAGCATGGAACCGCAGTCATACGGTGTCCAGTAAATGTACTGCTGAAAGGGGTAGAAGTTCTTGTTTGCCATGTATTTTTCAAATTCACGCTTTAGCGCAATCGGATTATGATAATGCGGAACTACAAAAAGCTCTCTGATATAGGTCCACTCGCACCAATCCGGGAACAAGACAGCCACGGCATCAATGTATTTATTGATCAGATCATTGAGATCCAGCATGTATTTTTCAGACCGATAATTTGCCTTAATAATCGGAATGCCCCATGATTCCAACGCCGCAATGTTCTTATGGTCATACCACTCCAAAGATGTCAGATTTTTTAGATTGTATCGCATTTCATCATCGGTTTTCTTAAACGTACAGAAAAGCGTTGTACGCAATTTACAGAGATAGCGAATGATCGTGGCTGACTGGGATGCATAAAGGGATTGCAATAAATCCTGACTGGACTCCATAAAGCACTGCTCCAGGACATTTTTCCGGACACCAATCAGATACGCAATGGTTGTCACAAGATCTTTCGTATCAACTGTCGTATTCTGCTTCATGCTTTACACCTCCGGTAAATCAAAATGGTTTTATATAATTGTATAGAACCAGTATACCAGATATCCGTTATGGATTCAATCAGATTTTGTGAATACAGGGTGGTTTCACACAATTTTCAGAGGCGGACACAAAAACCGAAGGCAGCCCCACACAAGCGTTGTGCGGAACTGCCCTTGTTCATAATGGATAATCCTTTTGCCTTATGTACAAGAAAACGCAATGCGCTGATCCACTGGCAGCGTAGTCACCGACAGCCACATTTTCTCGTGCTCCAGGTTTTTGAATTGATTCGGGAGAAAACTCCTCTCATAGAGATTGTACGCAATCTTCACCGTCGTACTGGTATTGGTTCTGACGGCGCAGGCGTGAGCCTGGTCGTAGTCACCCTCAAAAAAGGGATTGATGCAGGCAGTGACCTCATTGTCGTAGTATGTGAACCAATTGCTTCCAAGGACAGGAAGCGCATAAAAGGTCAGTCCTTTTGGATAATCCCCTTCATTGGCAACCGTCAGGGTCAGCTCCAGGTACTTTTCCGACAGGGAATGAAAATCCTCCGGCTTCTTGCCCAACTCTTTCAGATAATCCTCTGCATCTATCATGCGGGCGGATTCCAGCGAAACAGAATAGCCGGGCTGTTCCAATGCATTATTCGAGATATTGTCGCCAAAGGACACCATTTCGTGCATGCCGTATACCGCAGAGGGCCCCTCATAATGCACAGCAAAGGTACCACCGTTCACCTTATAATACCGCACACACCAAGCCACCAGGCAGACGATCAGAGTTGCTGCGATAATCGGCTTTTTCATTCGGCAGTTCCCTCCGCATCCATGTGCTTTTCATCCGTGATTCTGCCGTGCTCAATGGTGTAGATCGTGTCGCAGACACCCTCCAGGGTGACGTGGTCGTGACAGGTCATGATCACCAGCGCACCTCGCTCCCGTTCTTCGGCAATCAGTTTTTTTGTCAGCGCAACACCGTCTGAATCCAGGGCGTTTGTAGGCTCATCCAGAATCACAAGCTCCGGCGATTCCATGATAGCCGCCGCAATCCCAAGGCGCTGCTTCATACCCAGAGAATACTTGCGGTACTTCTTTTTGTCCTTCGGATCAAGGCCCACCCGGGCAATCGCCTTTCTGACCGTTTCGTCCGTAATCTTTCCCTGTATGGACGCCAGCAGCTTCAGATTCTCAAACCCGCTCATTCCGCCCAAAAAGGCAGGGCTTTCGATCAAAATTCCCATGCTCGGGGGGAAGCTGATGTCCTTTCCAAGCACCTTTCCGTCAAATTGAATCTCTCCTTCGGTGGGAACGATCAAACCCGCTATAAGCCGCATGAGCATGGTTTTTCCGCAGCCATTATATCCGCAGAGTCCATACACAGTACCGCTGTGCAAGGTCAGATTCACCTGGTCTGCAACGAGATTCCCCCTGATTTTCTTCACAACATTTTTTACTGTGATTGTCATATGCCACCTCATTCCTTATCGGGCAAAATATCATATCGTTTGAAATACAATGCGCCAGCTATGATCACTGCTGCAATCAGTCCCAGGCAGATCCACATGCCGGTCATGGCAGGATACGCCTCCTCATAGAACCAATCGCTCCGGGTGGTCATAGCACAGCGGGAAAATGCTGCCGGTGTATCGTCCAGTACTCCAAACATCAGCACGCCGATGCTGATCAGATAGCTGTACATGGGTTTGCAAAACAGGCAGAGCAGCATCTGGAGCATATTCAGCGTACAGAGCACCAGCATAGGTGCCAGCAACAGCCAGACCCGCTGCAGCACAGTCAGATCCGGAGCGCCCTTGAACAAGTAGACAACGCTCCTGTCTGCGGTGATCGTCAGGATATCCGGCGTGTTCGTAAATGTAATATCATAGCCATTGAGTACGCTGAACAGCAGGGCTGTCAACAGGAACAGCACATAGAACCAGACCCCGGATGCAATGCACCAGACGCATTTGGCGCCCCACCATGCCCCTCGTTTCCGGGAGCGTGTCAGCACCTGAATGCCGAACTGGGTCAGATCATTGTGCATATAATCAAAATTGATGAAAACTGCAAAGACAAACAGCGCAATCCAGAAATAGGGCAGCGCAATCACCGTACTGGGATCCGGCGCCTTGGTGATGGGATCGCATCCGTGAAAAAGCTCTGCGATCAGATCCAAAAAGGTCGTGGGGCTTTTAATACCCCCGTATGCTTTAAACATGTTGAGATTGATGTCCGCAGACATACACTCAAACAAGCAAAGGATCGGCACCAATATGTACCGCTTGTTCCGGAGGATCCCCTCCCGGATATCACTTAAAATCAGCTTAAAGGCACTCATATTTTCTACCTCGCAGCACATAAATCAGTGTGGACACAACCACAATGAACCCGATACTTGAAAAGACAGTGACCGGCAGGTTGGCAGCCAGGGGGGCGGCACATAGCTGCTCCGTCCAGACCAGTGCAATTCCATTCCCGTTGATCCTAATTCGATACTTCTGCATTACAAAGACAGCCAGAAGCTGCTGTGCCGTAAACACAAGAAAGGGCACCACACTGGAAACGATGTGATTTTTGATCAGCATGCCTGTTGCCGTACCCATGCTTGCCATGGCGCCGCCCCAGAGAAATGCCACACCGCACCACATCAGTACAAACAGATACGGGCTTTGATAAAAAGCCACAGAGCCAAATGTAAAGGGATTCGCAGGTGATACCAGGTCATCGGGGATGGGCCAGAATGCCGGCGAAAAGGTGCCGAGCAGCATAAAATCCAGAACCAGCGCACCCACAAAGATCATGCCCCCACTGATGAACGAAACCAGGTATTTTGCGGTAAAATACCTCCTTCGCCCGATGCGGGTAACGGTTTGTGCAATGTACCCGGTACTCCGGTCGTAGCTGACGCTCCAGCTATAGGCAAAGGCAGTCAGAAGGGGCAGCACTATATGCAGGTAGGAACCTGCACCAATGGCCGGCTGGGTACCCAGCCATTTATGGAAAACACTGGTATATACGTCAACATCCTGCTGGTACAGCCGGAACCAGGCAAACACATCTGCAATCACGATCAGTGCAGCAGCGACAGCGGAAAACAGCAGGGTCTTGCTGCGTATCATACGCTTCCATTCAAATACAAATATTCGCTTCATTCCACACCTCATTTCAAGTTCAGATCAACTGTTGTGCCGAGTGTGGCTGGATATGCTGTTTCAAACTGCACATGCTTCAGTGCCGTATCCTTATCCGATGCAATCTCTGACCAGTAAACCAGGTATGATACCTCAAATTCGGTGGTTTCCCCCGGCTCCAGGTGAAACGCAAAGTAGTTTCCGCTGCATGCATCGTGTTTACTGAAATAAATCTTAGAACCCTCTGTGCAGGCACCTAAGGCATCCGCCCGGAAATCATATTCTTCATAAAACTCCGGCTCCCTCGCATGCTCCGGTGAGGTCGCATTGACATTCTCCACGGTAAAGTGCAGGGTCACGATCACTCTGTCACCCCGGAACGTGCCGCTTGCCTGATCATATTGTATGCCGTCCACCACACTGTCCGGAAACGTATCCTCCAATGCAATTCCCGCCTCCGCAAGGGTCGCAAACACCTCTGCCCGATCAATGGTCACATAGATTTCCCCACTTCCATGAGGTGGTTCTACCAGGGTTTTCGCATAAAAGCGTTCTCCCAGGGCAGCGTGCCTGGGGGCCTCCAGTGTTTTTGCGGAGCCGGAATCAGAACCACTGTCGGTGCTGTCGGCACTATTGACTGCGGCAGAATCACGCTGGGCTTCTGACCAGGTTTCAATCTGAATGTCTCCAACCGTACAGGCGTTCAGCAGCAAAAGCGCACAGGCAAGGGTGCCGCAGAAAAAAGTTCGCTTCATATCTTCCACCTTTCGTTCATCAAGTTCTCTCTGACAGGAAAACAGGATGCCGGACTGCATGATCTCATTCCGCCCGGCATCCTGCTGCTTAAAATCGGGTGTTAGTTTGCAACGGTCACGTTCAGATTGCCGGAATAGTCCGGACTCCACACACCTTTAATGGTGGACGGGTTATAATAGCTTGTGGAACCAAATTTCAGACCGGCGCAGGCATCCCCACGCTCATGGATCAGGTTCTTGATGACAAACCGAGTACCTGCCCAAACCGTAACCCGGGCAGCGGTGCGACCATTTTTGTTGCAGGTTCTGTTTGCCACAGCAGCCGACCAGTTGGTATCACTCAACCCCCAGGTCTGAACATACACAGGATAGTCCGCAGCCGTAAGATAAATGTACACGCTGGAATTGTTCGTCTTGACTCTGATACCATTCTTCGTCACAGGCACTTCCGTATAGGTACCGGAAATGCCGGGGGCTGCATTAAAATCGGTGATATTAGCGTTCGTAGTGTTTGCGGCGTGTACGCTCATCCCCCCAGGCTTACCGTAAGGGACGCCGTCGCCATCAGCAGTGCAAGTGTTCTTTTCAGTGCTTTTTTCATTCTGAATTCCTCCTTTGATTTGAGATTGATTTGATAATTACAGCTTTTTCTCCCGAAAGCCTGACCCTTCAATCAGGAAAAAGCAATTACCCTACAGTCTGGGCACGTTTCACCCATATTATCGAAATTACTCGTTTTTTATCCTTAATTGCATTATACAGTATCCTGGGGGTCTTTGTCAATACCTTTATTAGATTTTTTTGAAAATAGGGCTGCATGAACAATGGTGCATAAAAAAGGCGAATACAAGCAGAGCGCCCCAGTATATGTTTTCCGTGCCGCTGTTCATCCCACAAGCACGTCATCTTTTGGCACGCATCTACTATATAAACGATTGAGCATGCCAAAAAGATGTCACCCAAGGCAAAGTTTACAGAAAGTTCACAATTTTGATGCCACCAACGAGAGGGCAATGCCTGGAGGACTTTGGAAAATGGTCAGGGGTGATGCTGCGTGCGGAAATGCGAATAGATAAAGCGAACCCCGCATCACTGGTTTTCAGCGATGCGGGGTTGTTTGTTAGAATTGGATCTGAAGCCATTTTTCCAATTGTTCCTGCTCTATAATTTTTTGCAGCAATGGCGGATAATTGTTCTGTTAATACGTAAGGTGTATGTTCAGCAGCAGCTAATAACAAAGTCGGGTATCCGTAAAGCGAGTTGATTTTCTTTTCAAGAACACATTGCTTTATGCGCAGACCATGCCGGGAAAGGTTCAAACTCACACCTCAGGCAGAATTCTGTCGGTGCAGTTTCCGGTAGTCCGTTGCAGTCATGCCGGTTTTCTCCCGGAACTGTCGCATGAAGTGGTTTTCATTGTTGTAGCCACACTGTAAAGCTACCTCCCGGATACGTAAATCGGTGTGAGACAGCAGCTGTGCGGCTCGCTTCAACCTAACACTGATGATGTCATCCTTGATGCTGGAGGCAAACACCTGCTTGTATAATCTCTGCAAATGACTTTTACTGATGCAAAGTTGCTCTGCAATGTCTGAAATATTCCACTCCAGCTGGGGATTTACAACCATGCGCCGACGCATGCGAATAATCTGCGCTTTGTAGTCCAGGTAATGATTCTGAACAGTCTGTTTCTGTTGCATTAGCTGCAGCACCCCCTGCTCCAGTTGCTGTTCGACCGCTTCCCGGCTTGTGGAAGTCAATTGTACAGTATAATCGATAAATTCCGGAACCTGCCGGATTTTGAATCGGGCACGCAGACTGTTTTCCACAAATGCCGTCAAATCCACAATGGATGCTGCTTCATTTTCTCCAGGCTGCATCGGCATTAAGACAGCAAATATACTGTCCTCGATTCTACAGCACAGCCGATGTGTGTGATAACTCCGAATGGCTTCTCCGATTGCTGCAACTGGATCCAACTGATTGATCTGATCCGGATAGTAAGTTAGTAACAACAGCACACAACGATTTCCCGCTTTCAAATATCCGGCAGTCACTTCTGGCAGGCGGAACAAGAAGCCCCCTCGGTTCAGCATCCCGGTAACCGGATCCGTCTCCAGTTGTTCCAAATGATGGGGATAAAGCTGGACACGAATCCGCTGCTGTAGGACTTTCAGCCCATTGGAAACAGCGTCACACCAGCTTACATAGGTTTCGTCAATGCGTACAGCCCGACTGTCCTGGAACCCCATTGCTGTAAACCCTAAAATCTGGCCATCGCAATGCAGGGAGGTAAGCACAAGCACATGAGGATCATGGGAAGTCTGCAATGCAGGAAGGACCTGACTGGTCGGGAACAGAAAACCGGACTGCGGGTTTCCCCCAAACCGCTTGGAAAGCAGCAGATACATCTGCTCCGGGAATCCATATTGTCGGACATCATCCGGATTGCGGGCATTTCCCTGCCAATCCCGGCACAGGCAAATATCGATCCAATCCGCTTTTGTAAAAATATGTCCCACCTGATCAATCCGATCAGACAGCTCATGCAAATCAGAAGCCTCCGTCATACGATGAATAAAATCTGTGGCTATAAATGTCTGTTGTTCAGCATTCCGCTGCATCTGATTGTACACATAGCGCTCCAGCCAGAAGCCTTCGTCATTTTCCGGATGCTTCATGCCTGTGCAGCCACAGCTTTTACCGATCCATACGCTTTGGGCTGGACAAATGCATGCGCAGTTCAACCCGGTCATCATGGTATGCAGTCGACAAACCGCTTCTGCGCCATATTGCCGATCACGGCCCTGGACGGTGGTCAAAGGAGGATCGCACACCGCCGCATCCATGCCTCCGTCATACCCGGTCACAACCAGATCCTCCGGCACTCGTATTCCATGGGCTGTCAGAGATCTTACCAATGCCGCTGCCATAACATCGCTGGCACACACAATTCCATCCGGACAGGGCAGCGCTCCGGATGCAATCTGTACTCCGATTTGTTCAGGAATATCTTTCCAGAAGTGTCCGTAGAAAACATCCGATTCCTGGGGATAAATCCCCGCCTCCTCACAGGCATCCAGAAATCCGCCAAGCCGTTCCATCGAGGAAACATGGTTGGGCAATCCAGTGATACAGTACAGCTTCCTGCAGCCGTGGCGTTGAATCAGATGCTTTGTCACCTGGTACATGCCGGAATGCTCCTCCGCCTCAAAAGTCGGGAATCCCGGTTCCTCCCTGCCCAAAACAAGGCAGGGCACATCTGTCTGCCTCAGGCTATCAAAGATCTGCTGAATCACCGCATCCGTGTGAAACCGATCCGCAGCAAACAGAACTCCGTTTAGATGATGAGAACAAATCAACGTGTAGATATTCTCCAGCCCAGCAATATACTGATCAAAGCGAACCTCCCGTAAAGAATTAAAAATACCGGTGTAGACAATGACATCATAGCCCAGAGAAATCCCCTGATCACAAGCTCCCTCCAGGAATGCATGATCCAATGCACTGTTGATTTCAGGCAGAATCAGACCGATTTTCCCCTTTGCGCCCATAGAACACCATCCTCCGCAGCAATGATTCGATACCGTCCTTCTTTGTACACATTGTACAATGGGATTGCTCCGATGTCAATTCTGAAATATGCTTCTTTTTTAGCTAAAATGCGATATTTTTATTGACGAACCTTGAAAGTAATGCTACAATAGAAACAAAAACAGCACCGCACGCTCCGCTGACGGATCGGTGCAATGCTGTATAAGAAAGAGAGAGGAACTAGTATGAGATGCAACGCTGTAGGCTATCATCATATCCACGACAGCAGCTTTCAGAAAAACCGACCAGGCGGCTCATCGGATTGGCTGTTGCTGCTGGTCAAGACCCCTGCGCAATTCATCATTGAGGGAGAAATCATTCACGCAAAAGCGAATTCCTATATGATCTATTCTCTGGATACGCCTCAGCACTATGGTGCAGATGGTGCCGATTACATCGACGACTGGCTGCATTTCTACCCGGATCCGGAGGAGTTAGAATTGTTTCAAGCTCTATCCATTCCACTGAACAGACCCGTTTATATCGGCAACATTGCTGCTGCCTCTGCCATTATCAGAAACATGTGCTTTGAGTTTTACTCTGCGCACTTGTGCAAGCAGGAATCCGTCACGCTGTATTTCCGAATGATGCTTTATAAGTTCCACGAACAAGAAGCCTTCCGTTATTCCGATACCATCCTGACGCTGACCCGGCATATGCCTCATTTACTGTGGATCAGGGAATCCATTTTTCGCTGGCCGGAACAGGAGTGGAGCGCAGACGTGCTTGCCCGGGAAATGCAATTGAGCCAATCCCGGTTCCTGCATCTTTATAAGGAGGCCTTTGGTTCTACCATGCTCCAGGACATTACAGACAGCCGCATCCAGAAGGGATGCGAACTGCTGCGAACCACAAACCTGAAGCTTCCGGAGATTGCCGATGCCTGCGGCTATGCCAGTGTGCCTTATTTTATCATGCTCTTTCGCAGCAAAACCGGCATGACACCACATGCATACCGCAAGGCACAGCAGACCCAACTGTAGCCATCACTTCATGTTCAACAGGAACTTTTTCACCTTTATGTAGGTGAAATAAATCATAAAATCAGCCTCACCGTAATCGGAGAGGCTGATTTATATATACGCTGCTGCACAGGATATGCAGATCTGCACAGCAGCATCAAGGGGGGCTAATTTTTTGAACCGCCTAACAGGAATTTTGTCAACACAACCGCATCCGCTATTTCCACGCTGCCGGTGCCGTTCAGATCTGCCCGGCGCAGGGCATTCCGGTTCAGGGACTGTCCCAGCAATGCCCGGCGCATCCTTGCAAGATCCATGCCGTTGACCATGCCGTCCCCGTTTACATCCCCGGGGATCACCGGCTCGGCTGTATTCTCCGCAGCCAGCACCACATAGTTCACAGCCTGGTTCAGATTGATCGCACCCAGCGTCACTGCTGCATCCTGCTTTACGTCTTTCTGATACACCACATATGTTACAACCGGATTTCCGTCATCCGTCAAAGTCATGTTCGTCTTTTCCCAGCCACTGAGCCATGCTGACGCATTCTGCTCTGCCCGGGTATCCACTGCCACATAGGCTGTCAGATCCTTCGCTGCCGTGAAGCATGCTTCCTCGCCCGCATATTTTTTTGAATCACAAGCTGTCCGGATCCACTCTGCATCCTGCAGAAGCTCCGGCACTGCGGTAAACTTACAGGTTCTATCCCCAAATACCTGGCTGCCAACATTCAGCCCGGACTGAATTGACCAATCGCCTGCATTCTCCTTGTCATATACGTTCAGACTCTTGATCAGCTTCCCGTCGGGGATGGGATCCGGTTCCACAACCGGTGGTTGAGACGAATCCCGAACCAAGGAAAAATCATCCACTAGCAGCCAATTTCCCGCCTTGGCATCTGAATAAATTCCAATCTGTACGGTACCATTGGTGACCTGGATATCAGAAATAGTGACCTCTTCCCAATTGTCTATTTTTCGATTCACATTGATAATCTTATCAGCGCCGGCACCCCGCACATACAGCATAGCCGAATTCTGACCACCCGTACTTCTTACCCATGCCCGCATGGTGTAGGTTCCGTTGGGGAGCTTGACATCCTGTGTCATAGTAGCCTTGTATGCGCTATCGCTCCACTGCCGTGCACACCAGTTGCCTGTACGTCCGCCCTTTTTGTTGCTGTTGCCGGTGCCGGATGCCTTCCAGCCTGCAAGCGTAGTCTGGGACACCCGATCTGCTTCAAAAGTGGGGTTGAGAATATAATTGTTGCCTGCGCCCACCTGCCATTCACCGGTCTGTGCATTCAGGCTCCATTCGCTCAGGGAATGGAATGTCACCTTGTCACCATTCACCGTCAGTGGCACCCACTGGTTATAGCCAATTCCGTTTCCGGCAAAATCGCTCCAACGATCGCCACAATACAGAACTGTCTCCTGCTTACTGCCATGCACAGTGTAGAAAAAGCCCGTCTGGGTCACATAGGAGAAATCTTCATCCGTTCCCTCCATCACCTTCCAGTCTGAATATGGGCCTGTGATCTTGTCGGCAACCATGTAATAGCTGTGGGATGCATTCCAACCGTGCAGATCCGATGCACAGAAATAATACTTCCCCTTGTATTTAAACAGGCAATTACCTTCTCTGCCCTTTCCCTTCGCCACTTCCACTGCAGGTTCAGCATACAGGAAATCCGATGTCCGCAGCTTGGAAATATACTGATGTCCTCTGCCGCCCTTATTAGAGCAAACCAGATACGCCTGCCCATCGTCATCCACGAACAAAGTCTGATCCCCAGTGCCTTGCTTGAGCACATTCTGAATCTGATCCTGCACGGTTTCCACTTGGAAATTACCCGTAGGCGTATCACAGGAGGCAAAGAGGATGCTGTCATTGTACTGGGTCACCAGTACATACTTTTTCGTCTTTGCACAGTAGGCAACGCCCATGCGTCCAACCCAGTAGGTCCAGCCAAAATTCTTGGTATTTGCCGTCAGAACATCGTTCTCAAACTTCCAGTTCACAAGATCCTTGGAAGAATAGCAAGTCACAGAGCGAAAGGAAGTATCGTTCACCTTTTTGGTCGGATTTGCGGCATATGTGTCTGCGCCGTTGTAGTGCACGCCGTACCAGTAATAAGTATCCCCGAATTGAAATACGCCGCCGCCCTGAGAATAGATGTTGTTTCCGGATGTGTCCTTCCAAAACGTATCGTTGTAAATAGTGTTTCCAACTGCCGCTGCTGTTGGCTCCGGACAAGCAGATGGACTGACTAGCATTCCCGTTCCAAGCACCATTGCAAGCAATGCAGAAACCGATTTCCTGAACAATTTCTGTAGTTTCATTATGCACACTCCTTTTCAGCCATTCTTCTGGATGATATAATCCTGCTGCCAAATCCGCTTCAGAAACAAGCAGATTTTCTTCTGGTTCTATCGTAACATAAAACAGTAAAAAAACAAATGCAGGAATCGATCAAATAAATGACGTTTTTGAGCAAATCATCCCGACCCAGATGCTCCATCGTATAACTCCCTGTCCCTTGCTGGGCATAAGCAGCTGTGCCAGTCGGTACAACCGCCGCTATGTTCGCCAGCATTGCAAGGGCAAGCAGCATTATTCCAACTTTCCTTTTTCTCATAATCGTTCCCTCCGCAATATCTTTTATCGTTTAGAATCTCGGTGCAATGCTGCCCAACCTGTTATCGCAATTTGTCTCCTATTTTCAGATCAAGTTTTTTCGTTTCCTCTGCGATCATTCGTGCAATTTTCAATGCTCCTGCATGACTCAAATGCGTATTATCCAAACTAGTTTTTGCTGTATCAGCATAACAATGCATCTTGGCGGTTTCAGCAGCACCGCCATAGTTATAAAGGCTTGTATGGTTACTATTATCATGAGTACTTATCCGTAGCAAAACGGCAGGATAATCAGCAGAAACAGCTTCAGCAATCGCAGGAGAGAAAGCATTGGTAAACAAAATGCTGATGATCGCTAAAAACGCACATGCTATAGAAAACAACCTTAAATTGAGCACTTTCTTCATAGTATCCCTCCTTAGGAATCTGTAAAATATATCGGTAAGAAGCCCGAGATGCAGTTCTTTCTGTATATAATGATACAATGAATTCAGAAGCTAGGCAATGCATTAATTGCTCAAAAATGTAACGTTTTTGAGCAAAAACAACGTTCTCCCCCTGTTCCTCAACCATGTCTTTTTCCCACAAGTAAAGGCAACACCGCACAAAGATTGCGGTGTTGCCTTTGGCACCAAATGAAAATCATTTATTTTGAATCAAAGCTCGTTTCATCAGACATAAATCAAAAACTGTCAGCCTGTCATCTTCGCAAAAATCTCCTGCCTTCCAGTCGGCAAGCTCTGTGTTTGGCACTGCAAGCAGCCATTTCTGGAGGAGAACCGCATCTGCAATGTTGAAGCTGCCGTCTGCATTCACATCACCGAGCACCGTTTTTTCCGGCACTGCAGGCTCTAAAATAAATTTCTGCCCATCGCCGCCCCAGTATACCCACTGGCAGATATTCGCACCGGCATCCTTACTGATATTGTAGACATCCGCACAGGAATTGCCCCCTGAAACTGCGGTCAGCAGCGCATATTGTCCGCCGCCTGTATCCAGAAATCTGAACCTTTGTGAGGCATCGCCGATGTAATCTGTAATCACAATATCTGCGCCGTTTTCAGCGCTTGCATTTTCAACAGTCAGTGCCTTGCCATGTGTGGTGCGAATCGTATACCACCCGTTATCCACTGCGGTAATATTCCAGATTTGTGCATCAGTATTCTGTTCTGCACTGCCATTCTTGATATCCATGTCTGCATGCATATACAACGCACTGTTGACATTCTGTATGGTATAGGTTCCATCGGCAACCGGTGTCAAATTGACGATATCCTCCACAGGATTATATGCCGTTTCCTTGCTGCCCCAGATGCAGATGTTTATCCCTGTTGCAGTAAAAGTCATTTTCCTGACCGGCGTATCCGATTCGTCCTCCTGTACAATAAATGCGCCTTTATAAGTCACACCACCCCAGGTGAAGCTCATATACGGCGTGCCGTTCTTTGTGATTTTCCACGTTGCATCAATATCTCCGGTGACAGTTCCATCCGCATTCAGCGTAATGTGAATCGGCTTTTCCACATCGGCGGATTTTTCATTTTCAAATTTCTGATTCGGGTTGTGCCAGATCAACTCATAGTTGCCGACAATTGCTTCCATTGTATGCCCGTCTGCTGAAAGCGTTTCGCCGGAGTATTCATATGCGGTTGCAGTCGGCCATCCGTCCTCGTTCAGAAGCATCTGGTGTACACGCACTTCATGCCCACCATAATTATCGTCAAATTTGTTATGATAGATGCAAAACAGCTTGCCGTCGTCGTCCATCAGCGCCGAGTTGTGTCCCTGTGCTGTATTTGGCTTTGTATTGCAGCTCCATTGATAATTGCTCATAAGGCGTTCTCCGATATTGCCTGCAATATTATCCATGGCTTGTGCATAAATTGAAGAATTGCCGTTCTGGTCAACATAAGGTCCCTGTGGGTTTTCACTGCGGAAAACACGCATATTGTATCCGCCCTTATTGTTGAAATGACCATAGGAAAGGAACATGTAATAATATCCTTTTTCTGCACCCGGGGACTTCATATATTCAATGTATGGCCCTTCACCGGAAGTCCAGTGTCCGCCTGCAACATGAACGCCCATATACGCATCAGACTGTACGGCGCCATTGTAAGATTCCGTTTTATACTGCACCGTATAATCACGCAACCCCGTCTTTTCATCCAGTTCCAGCATATATATGCCGCCGAACCAGGAACCATATACCATCCACAGATTTCCTTCTTCATCATAGAACGTGCAGGGATCAATTGCATTTGTGCCGTATTCGGCGTTCCACTTTCCGCTGCTGTTGAGATACCGGCTAAGATCCGGATGACTGCCGAGGACTTTTTCCACGTCTGTGTTTGCATAATGGTTTGCCCCATTGGCAGGATTGGTTTCAAACCCGGAGTATACGATGGTATCGGAATATTGATACGGGCCATCGATGTTGTCAGCCGTGCAAAGTACGATTGAAGAATGCCAGTTGTCCCCATTCACGCTGAGGTACATACAATACTTCTGCATATCGGGATTCCAGACAATATCGGGTGCCCACAGGTTGCCGGAAAGGTCATAATTTTCACTGGTGCCGGACCATCCGGCAGGTTTCGCAAGATCCGTGTAAATATCCCGGAAAAACGTGGTGTTTTTCGTGCCGTAATTTGAGTTTGCCGTCCATGTCCAATTTTGCAGATCCGTTGAGCGTGCGGCAGCAAGATGTGAACCAATGATGTAATAGCTGCCATCTGCAAGCTTGATTACAGATGGGTCATGTACGGATACACGGGATTTGTTGGAAGCGGCATCTGCTTTCGTGCTTACCAGACTGGGGACAGCCCCTAAGAACATCAGCATTGCACTTGACACAAGAAACGCAGCAGTCTTCTGATGGAATGTGTGAGTGTTCATGGGAATTCTCCTTTTTGGTATTTTTCTTTATTTTACACTGATATTAAAAGCACGTCAATAAAAAATCGTAACATAAAGATGATGTTTCACAACATTTTTTGTATAAAGTGCATTTGGGAAGTATAGCTGCATGTAGGCATCAATGCATAATACGACAAGGAGTCGAAAGGAAAACGCCCAATCTATAAACAGATCAGGCGTATCTTTATAGAGCACACTGACCTGGATCCCTCTCAATTTACGCATGTAACCGTAAAATAGCATCATATCTGGTGGTATTAAATGCGAGGATGAAGCGACGACGGTCATAATGGAAAGCGTCCGCCCAAAAAGCGGCTATAAATCTCACAGCCGCCTATTCGTATACTATTCTAATTTTCTTTCAAGCTCTCTCCAAATCCCTTTACAATCGGATCGAGGAAGTATCTCATAACCGATTTTCACTTCCACTGAACCTGATAAACCAGACATCACATCAGGGAGTGTTGACACTAAGATAATGCGGCTCTTTTTCTCCCGCTGTCCAAGATGTATGATAGTGCTGCAATAAAATGCGTGCGTTTTTATTTTCCCTATTGACAATTTTCCGATAATAATATATAATCAGAATGGATCGCGCAATCCAAACATTTAATTATGACATTGTATTGACATCAAGGAGGAAAATTTATGAGGTATCGAAAATTATGCATCAGCGTGCTGCTCGTTGCAATCGCAGGTGGTGTGTTGGCAGGCTGTAATGGCAAAGCATCTCACAGTGATTCAGAAACAAGCACTTCCTATGTGTATCAGTTTACAGCACATTGTTCCGGAGGGGACACTGTGCCTGGTCATGCAAACAAGATGGTTCTGACGCAAGCAACCGGACAACGAGAGAAGGTTTCGGTAACCGACTTTTATATCGACTTGGGCACTGCAGGAAACTATAAAGTAATCGCCCCTTCTACAGCAACTTGGAGTGGAACACCCAAGAAGGGTGGTTACACTTCGGTAAGCGGTCTGCAATGGGGGGTAAATGGCCGATATAGCACTTTTTCCGGTGAGATTTTTTGGAAAACCTTAGACTTGGACGGAGATGGAAATAAAGAGGGCAAGGCAATCTTCTATTATGATTGATTGCGAATCAAGCAGGGAGTTTTCATATGAAGAACAGAGTTCAACGGCTGCCGCTCTTTTGCCTTGCTGTGACTCTATGTCTGAGCGCATGCAGCAAGACGGATTCGGAACAGCAGAGCGCCTCAGTCCCATTCGGCACCTATGTGTACACCTATGAGGACGGGAGCACCTCCCAGATCACTGTGGATGCGCACACCTTCCGGATCCAGAATGGGGACTATTCCTCCTGCGCTCCGTTTGCAATTGCCAGCCGTATCTTTGCTGCGTCAGCAGAAGTGAAGAAGGAGGGACTTCAACTTTCAGATGCGGAAAAAAACAGGATCATCGATGAAGCCAATCACTTTGATTTTGCGGCATATGATGGACTGGAGGTTCCATATGATCTGGAAGAGTTATACGGAACAGATGTCAACTTGAATGCGAAAAACGAGAACGGGGAACCCATCTGGGGACTGGGACTTACCTATTACGGGGACGATCGAACCATCGGCTTCGGAGATGGGTACTATGTACTGCAAGAGTAATCAAACATAAAACTGGCAGCATCCTCCGGGCGTGCTTGGGGGTGCTGCCTTTTTATATGACGGAACAGGAGGACAGTATGCCTTGGATCACATGTAAGGATCTGCAAAAGGAGTATCGCAGCGGTACGCAGAGTCAGATGGCACTGAATCATGTAGATTTTAGCCTGGAGCAGGGAGAGTACGTTGCCATTGTAGGAAAATCCGGCAGCGGCAAGTCCACCCTGATGAATATGCTGGGGCTGATCGATACCCCCACCGGCGGCAGCATGATCTGGAACGGGGAACAGGTGCTTCGTTATCCGGAGCGCAAAAAGACGCAGCTGCGGAACCAGATGATCGGCTATGTATTCCAGGCGTTTTATCTGGAGCCCAGCTATACGGTGTACCAGAATATCGAGATTCCCCTGCTGATTGCCGGATATGGAACAGCGGAACGGCGCAGTCGGATCCTGTCTGCGCTGGAGGAAGTGGGATTATCCGGAAAGGTACGGCAGCGGGCGGATTCTCTGTCCGGCGGCGAAAAGCAGCGGGTCAGCATTGCAAGAGCGCTGGTGAATCAGCCCAAGCTGCTCCTTGCAGATGAACCCTGCGGAAATCTGGATTCCGAGAATACTGCCATTATCATGGAGCTGTTTGACCGGCTGCATGGGACGGGGAAAACCATTGTTCTGATTACTCACAGCGAAGAGGACGCCAACCGGGCAGAACGGAAACTTACAATGAAGGATGGTCGTGTGCTGCATGAAACGCTGTTGTAAGGTTGGCATCCTCGCCTGGTATGAATTACGCACCCAGTGGAAGGGATTTGTTTTCTTCGGGGTGATCTCCGCCATTTTGTTGTCCGCTGTGATCTCCATCTTTACATTGGCAAGGCGTGTGCCCGGGGAGATCACAGAGTATATGCAAGCCACCGGGGAGGGCAACATCGTGATTCAGCGACTGCCCCTGGATCAGCTTTCCGTTGTGGATGCGATGCCGGTGAAGGTGATGGACTATCATATTTCCTTTCTGGAGGCAACGGCCATCGGATTACCCTCCAACTGGAGCCCCCAGAAGGTACTGGAGAATGGCGACGCATGCAGCCTCCCCTTTCAAGGAGGCGTGATCCGCTGGCTGCCGGAGGAGCACTCGTTCCACGCCGTACAGATGGAGCAGCAGTTGATTGCCGGCAGAGCACCGGCACGGCAGGACGATGCAGATGCTGCCATTTGGCTGTCAGAGGATGCAGCGGCACAGCTGGGTGCAGTATGCGGAGATACCGTGTCCTTTTGTGCAGACAGTACGGCGGCGCAGAGCATTTCCTGTCAGATTGCAGGGATCTATCAACAGAACATCTATTTGTATACCTATTATGTCAGCCTGCCCTTGTACCTGCAATCCCTGGATACAGTGGAGAGCATGCAGGTGATCCTTGCACCGCTGAATCTGAAGGATTATCAGAATGTTCTGGCGGAACTCCGGGCAAACCGGATCTTTCCGGATGAAGCCCAGGAATTTATGGACAGTGTGATGCTTCTGGTCTACGCTTTATATGTAGTTTGTGTATTTTTGTGCATTTTGGAAGTCGGCATGGTGTTCACCATTTCACGAAGCTATTTTCACAGACGAACTGCTTTTTTCGCCGTGTGCAAAGCACTGGGCATGCAAAACCGGAGCATGCTTCTGACGGTGTGCATGCTCATGCAGGCGCTGCTGAGTGTGGCTTTTCTTGCAGCCATGCTGCTTGCACCCTATCTGAACCGATATGTAGGCAATCTGCTGAATGAACTGTTTACGGATGTGAAAATCTCTGAACGTGTGTGGAATCCCTTTTCCCTGCTGATCCTTCTGATCACCTCCGGATTGCTGTGGCTGACCTGTATTTTCTCTCAAAAGACATACGCTGCGCCGGAGTTGGTGGAATTGATCCGGCAGGAAGACCAATAGGGGGGGGACTGTATGCGTATAACACATTGCGCCAGAATTGCGGCGTATACGATGCTGGGAAAAAAGCGGCATACTCTGCGGGTCTTTATCAATATGCTGCTGATCTCCTGTGCGCTGGTGGTGTGGCTGGTACTGACCACCGCATTGCGCAGTGCACACGATGCATATATTTACGGCACACTTTCCTCCAATTATGAAACGGTAATGTTGAGCCTGGATGCATCCGGTCAGCCAATAGAAAGCCGGGCGTTGCAGCAAGCCGTCCAGTGGGATGAGATCGCCCAGCCGGTGGTTGCTGCCCAGCCGGATCTGGTACAGGTGCTGGGGCGGCAGGAGGAGTGGATCTTTGTAAACAATCGGCTCGTGACCCTGATGCTGGACGGGACAGCCCATCCGGGCATCAATGATTATTCCTACGATTTCTTCGAGGCGGGACGGGAGGCTGAACCGACTACGGTGCCCTTTCGTATATGGGCGGTCTATTCGGAGCAGATTGTTTCTCAAAATGATCTGACAGAGTTCGCATACCGGTATCCGGATGCCCAGTGGCTTTTGTGCGGTACGGCGCAGCTCGGGCAAGGAGATCTCCTCATCAGCGATTATATGTTGGAGAAGTTCGGCCTTACGGGGGATCCGGCACAGTATCTGGGAGCGAAACTCTCCATACTTGTAGATGGAGAGCCCCTGTTGGAATCCTACCGGCTGACAGGAGTCATCAACCGGGATCTGTTCCGGTGTACAGGACTTGCGGAGATGCCCCAGATTTTCGTACAGGGCAACGAGCACACAACCAGGCTGTTTCAGCTGGATTCTGCCGTAGTAAAGCTGCCCATCAAAAGCTACGATCACATTACGGATGTGCTGTCCCGGCTGGAGGATCAGGGCATTTTCATCAACCATTTCTCCTGGCTCCGTGCCAAGTACTATTATAATATCAATGCGATCCATCTGATCATAGAGCGGCTGCTGTCTGTGTTTGGCTGCTTGGTGCTGCTGGCAATTTTGCTGAATCTGTACCGGATTCTTGCGGAGGAGGCGAATCACAAGTGCCGTCAATACGGTATGCTCCGGGCAGTTGGCATGCCCATTCCCGGTCTGCTGCTGGTTTCCTATCTGGAACTGCTGTTTGGCTTGCTGATATCCACCGTTCTATCCTTGTTTGTGTCCTTTGGGGCGCTCGCAGTGATTGACCGCATTACATATGCTTTGATCCATATGCATCTTGCCCTGCCGCTGCGGGGATATCTGCAAATCGGCGGATGGACGCTGGGAGCATTGCTTCTGGTGTTTCTGGCAATGGATACGGTAATCCTGTGGCACTATGTGCGATGCAGACCGATTGCGCTGCTGCGTGGAAGAACAAATGATGCCATGCGTGGAGGATTGCTATAAACAGGATGGCAATACAGGTTACTTAAAATCTAAAAGCATTACAGCTGGTAAAAAAGAAACAACGACCATACAAGAGTAGCAATGCTCCTGTATGGTCGTTTTCTTCTGCTCAAATGCCGAAGCTGCTCCAGCATACAAAGCTCCATATCCGTCAGATTGATCATTTTGAAATCCTCCTGTTAATTGTATTTTGATAAAAACTCGTCAACAGAATAATCCCTGGTGATATTAAACTCATCAGCAAGATACCATTCTGCATTCAGATCGTATTTAACATAACCTGTATGATATACCGTGGGTCCCCATTTATAGCCATCGGAGCTCAAGCAATAAAATCCTGTGCTCCACCTGTCCGGACTTCCATATATCCCCCCCTTTCCTTGCCCATATGGCTTCATCTTCGGGAAACTCCCTGAGCACTTCTATCCTATGGCTTCCCAATAGCTCGTGGTCATACAAGAACTGTGCATATTCAACCGCAAATTCTTCTACATGGTCAATGCTGCACAACTCTTCAAGCAGAAAAATACGATTTTCTGCGCCGTACTTCCACTGAAACTTGCCGTCTTCCATTTCTGACATCTTGACATCGCAAGCCAACGGTAACGCAAAATACTTGTATGAATCGCCGAAGTGCTTTGTCAAAAATTCGTTCGTCAGATCCTCCGCAAGATCCTCCACACTGAAATCAAAGTAGTTGTCCTTGAAGCCGCCCCTGGTGGTTTTGACCGTCACCAGGTATTTCCCGTTCCCGGAACCGGTGCTGCGTGGATATGCCGTCAGCGTTTCGGATTGATTCAGCTCCGGCGGAATGTAATCCACATACACAAATTCTTCATCATATTTTTTGTTCAGATAGGAAATCATCTTCCAAACACGGTCGATCGTGTTTTGCTGTTTTACCGTAAGCTGGTCATAGTCTGTCGGCAATCCCTCCGCTTCCAGCAGATTCATCTGCCATTCATTTAACCGGGAGGCGGTGGATGAATTGGGATCCTGCGCAGTGCAGCCAAAAAAGCAAACACAGAGGCAGCATACGGCAGATGTGAGCAGTATATTTGGTAATTTCATAACGAATCCTTTCACAAAAAGCAGTTTCTTCTTCGGCAAATCAAAATTATATAGATTATTCAATCAAATTATACATCCATTTCAACTATACAGTCAATAGTTCCCTGTAAGAATTGTATGGTTGCATATCTATTCAACAATTCTACGCTTCAAGTTGTGCAGAATTAACAAATGATTATTTGCTAAAACACAATGCAATCTGTCAATCGAGATGGATTCATCGTGCATCTTGCGATCATATAGAAAATAAAAAACGGTCGTGTCATATCACCACAACCGCTTAGAACATATATATTTTCGATTTTATAAGGCGTACTGCCCCATTTTACCTGGTTTTCCAGAGAATATGCTCCTTTCCGTTTTGCCGACTGATCATTATCTTTTACTTTCCATAGACAAATCATCCTGTTTAAAAAAGTTGTAAATAGGAAAATTTCGAAAAGATTCATGTTCCTTCTTATCCATACATTCATAATGTACTTGAGCAACTTCTAAATCACCCAGCAGTAAATAAGCTCCAACGTAAGTGGATTCATACTCCAATTTACTTTCGACTAACATACGGAGCTGTTGCCTTTCCTCTTTCTCCAATGGTTTTTTCTATTTATCGCTTGAAAATAATTAAGTGTTCTGATGTTGTCCGGCAAATGCAAATCATTTTTATTAAGCCAATCAGCGATTTCAATTGCAGAATCCAACAGGATATCTGGAAGGCGCAAGCTGCAAGAAAATCGCCAAAGGCTTAGAGTGTGACGGTATTGCCCCCTTCCCGGTAAAATAGACACGAAAAAGCACACAAAAGTCGAATGAATCGCCGGATTGCTCCGGCATGCTCATGCGACATTTTGCCGATTCAACTGCCGGGCATACTCCATCGGGGATAACCAACCAATGGAAGAATGAGGGCGAACTGGATTATAAAATCCTTCAATGTACCGAAAAATTGAATTTTGCGCCTGCCGACGGGTCGCATAGCTGGTCAGATATACCAGTTCACACTTGAGGCAGCTGAAGAAATTTTCCGCCACCGCATTGTCGTGGGGCTCGCCCTTCCGGGACATACTCTGCACAAAGCCCAGTTTTTCGAGCTTTTCCCGGTACGCCGCTGCCGCATACTGCACGCCTCGATCCGAATGAAACATCAGCCCCGGCGCCGGATGCTCCCGCCTGACTGCCATGCGAAGTGCCGCCAAGGTCAGCGCCGTATCGATGCGGTTGGAACATGCATACCCCACCACCTTCTTGGTGCAAAGGTCCTTTATGATTGCCAGGGCGACAACACGCAAAGATTGTGCGGTAGATGCGCCAACAGATTTTTCGTCAGATTGCACAGAAATGACGCAGGAATACTGTCGTATTTCAAGGAATTTTTGTGTGATATGACGGAAAATTCGTCAGCAGATGCTGTGCAAAGCCGCCAGGCGTGCTTTGCGTGGTGCCGCCCTTGATAAAGCCATCCTTGCCCGGTTGGGATGTATGTAATATCGCCTACCCAGACAGTATTTGGCTTAGAAACCTGAAAATTCCGGTTCAGCAGATTCGGTG